>Ga0302314_10021247_pt1 | contig 10698 bp, 8 predicted proteins | sample III_Palsa_N2_3_FD_200533 | JGI IMG/M metagenome (GOLD analysis project Ga0302314, IMG submission 200533) | Peat permafrost microbial communities from Stordalen Mire near Abisko, Sweden - III_Palsa_N2_3 | ecosystem: Environmental > Terrestrial > Soil > Palsa > Peat permafrost | place: Sweden... | reverse complement strand
CGACCCGTGCCGCGCCGCGGCGCTCCGCCTCGAACGAGAAGAAGCCGTCCCATGCGCCGATGTCGAGCACGGACCAGCCGTCGAGGCGAGCGGGCATGCGGATCCGCGCGAGCTTGGCAGCCGACTCGTCCTGGCCGGGGGTGAGAACTCCGCTACCGAGGTCGATGCGGTGAAACCAGCGCAACCGCTCGACCTGCAACTGAAGCTCGGCCGCCGACGGGGGCGGTCCAGAAGGGCGCGGCACCCGGCTAGCCGACTGCGGTGGCCGACTCGTCCGAGGCGCGGACCGGCCGGAGTGCAGCTGCGCGGATGTGCCTGCGTGTCGCCACGAGCTCGCGCAGCACCGGGATCATGATGTGCGGGATCGAGAGGCGGGACCCGGGCCGGTGCGTCCATACGATCCCGCAGGGAGTCACCCGATATCCGAGCGCCCGGGCGAGTGCGAACGCCTCGGCGTCGAATGCCCATCCGTCGATCGTCGCCCGCGAGAACACATTCTGCGCCGCGTCGGCGGTGAACATCTTGAAGCCGCAGAACACGTCGCGCAGCGGCTCGCCCATCACCCGGCGGCAGAGGAAGATGAACGCCAGGCTCGCGGCCCGCCGCTGGATCGGCTGGTAGCGCTCGACCTCGGAGTCGGCGGCGTTGCGGGCGCCGGCGACAATGTCGTACTCGGCGGTCAGCGCCTCCATCGCCGGCAGCGACACCAGCGAGGCTGTGCAGTCAGCGTCGCACATCAGCCGCAGCTCACCTGAGGCCTCGAGCATGCCACGCCGCACGGAGTAGCCCTTGCCTCGGTTGTGCTCATTACGCAGCAGACGGATACGCGGATCCTGCGCGAACTGATCCATGCGCTGCGCGGTTCCGTCCGTGCTCGCGTTGTCGACGACCAGGATCTCCCAGTCGCCGCCGCGTGCCTCGAGCACGTCGCGGACCGCCGGGACGATCGTCCCGATCTCGTGCTCCTCGTTGAACACCGGAACGATCACCGATATGGAGAGCGGCACCCTCACCACGCAACAGTCTATGCAGGTTTGCGCAGGCGATAGAACAGCACGCCACCCGTCGACACCGGACGCACTCCGAGCGAGCCGAACAGTCTCGCCCACGGTCCGGGCTGCGTCTCGTCGACGACGATCGCAGTGACGCTCTTGGCGCGCACGAAGCGGCGCAGCTGTGCCGCGTAGCCGCTGGTCAGATGACCCGTCAGCAACGTGTTCCAGGCGGGATAGCGCGTGTAGGCCCCCGGGAACGGGTTCCCGGCGTAGCCTGCGGAGAGCTTGAAGTAGAAGCCCGTATCGGCCTCCCAGCGCTCGTTCGGGCCCCAGACCGGGATCGTGAGCACGTTGTCGCTGTGCGTCAGGTAATGGCGGTACTCCCCGCTCGAGAAGAACACCGGGTCCTTGATCGGCGTGTTCCAAGCGGCGCTGCCGACCTCGGGGAAGATCGCTGCGATCGTGAGCGCGGCCAGCCCAACCCGGATCACGCCGGCCCGATTCCTGGCGGTCGGTTCGCTGAGCCAGAGCGCGAACATCACCGCAGCGGGGACGAGCACAAACAGCCCGAACCGGATCGGGAGCGCGTACTGGAGCACGGGGAGGTGCGAGAACGGCAGCCACGGCCCCGGGATCGAGGTCTTCGTTCCGCGAACCACCAGGTGCGGGCCCAGCGACAGCACCGCGGCGATCACGAGCGAGAGGCTGAGGAGCTGAGTACGTCGGCTGGTGCGGTGCTGCCAGGCGAACGCGCACAGAAGCGCGATCAGCGGCAGTCCGAGGTAGTTCTCGGTGTTGGAGGCGACGATCGGCGGCGCCTGGCGCGCCAGCAGAACGTGCGCCGGGGGAAGCGCGAACGCGACCAGATCCGAGCGGAAGCCCGTCGCGCCCGGCGGGTACTGGTGGCCGAAGAAGAAGAAGTACAGGAACGGGCTGATCAGGACCACCATTCCGGCATAGGCGAGCGCGAGCGGCCGCAGCATGCCCAACAGCGCCCGCCGTGACCGGGGCGCGAGCGCGTAGCCGAGCACGAGCGCGATCGCCCCGAAGAACGTTCCCGTCGCAAGCACCTCGCTCGAGATCGAGTACTGCGCCGTGAGCCCAAGCGCCATCAGGATCACGAACCGCCGAAGTCCGACCGTGCCCTCTACCCGCCGGAGCACAAGCAAGACAAGCAACGGTGGTAGCGGCACGAGCGCCAGATAGGGCCCGCCGGTGAGGTGGCTCAGCACGTACGGAGAGAAGCCGTACAGATACCCGCCGGCGAGCGACGGCCACCGGCGAGACGTGAGATGGCGACAGAGCAGGAACATCGCCCACGCGCTCAGTGCCGGGGACGCGAGCTGGATCACGTTCCAGGTCACGGCCGGACCGAACGCGAGCGTGATCGGGGAGAGCAGGATGCTCGGGCCCGGCATCGTGGTCGACCAGGTGAGGTTGAACCCGCTCGGCACGAACATCGCGTGCGTGATGAACGGGTTCAGCCCATGCAGCAGCGCGTGCGGCCACCACGCGAAGAACCACATGAACTGGCTCGAGTCGATCTGGTCAGAGGCGATGATGTGGCTGCCGAGGTGACCGATGACCGGCAGCCCGAACAGGAGCACCGACAGCACCGCGTAGCCGGCGAGCGGCCACAGCGTCTCGCTGCGCGACCTCATCGAGCGCCGGTGCCGTGCTCGACCGAGTCGACCAGATACAGGGGCCGAGCGAGGACCTCGGCGTGGACACGCGCGAGGTAGCGCCCAAGGATGCCGACCGTCGTCAGCTGCGCACCCGATAGGAACAACACCGCCGCGAGCACCCATACCCAGACGCTCGGGTGGACCGTGCCGGTCAGACGCAGGATCAGGATCACGACCGCGCCGAGCGCGCTCAGCTGCGCGATCACGAGGCCGAACAGCGTGGCGAGCTGGAGTGGCACATCGGAAAACGCCGTCAGCGCCTCGAGTGCGAGCCCCAGCAGCTGCGGGTACGACGCGCCGCGGCCCGTGTGCCGGTCCGCACGCCGGTACTCGATCGGTACCTGCTCGAATCCGACCCACGCCACGAGCCCGCGCAGGAACCGCCGACGCTCGGGCATCTGCTTGATCGCCTCAACGACGCGGCGCGACATGACCCGGAAGTCGCCCGCCTGGCCCTGATACGGCACGCGGGCGACTCGGGCCATGAGCCCGTAGAAGGCCGTCGCCAGGAAGCGCTTGAGAGCGCTCTCGTCGCGGCCGATCCGCCGGGCATAGGCGACGTCGGCGCCGCCGCGAACGGCGTCGAGCATCTCGGGCAGCAGCTCGGGCGGGTCCTGGAGGTCGGCGTGCATCAGCGCCACGTACTCGCCGTCCGCATAGTCGATGCCGGCCGACATCGCGATCTCCATGCCGAAGTTCCGCGACAGCTTGACGAGCGCCACGGCGGGTTGATCACGGTCGAGCATCTCCCTGATCAGTGCCACCGAGCCGTCGGTGGAGCCGTCGTCGACATACACGATCTCGGTCCGGCCGTCGATACCGGCGAGCGTCTCGGTCAGCCTGCGGTGGAGCTCGGGCAGCCCCGCCTCCTCGTTGAACACCGGAACCACGACCGAGAGCAGGGGTTTTCCGTCTCCGGCGGGGATGCTCATGGTCTGCGGAGACTAAGTGTTCTCCGCGGCGGGGGCACTAAGGGGTACTGACTACAATCGCCCGCCTTGGAGCAGCAGGCATACCGCGAGCAATTTGAGCTCGAGAACACACACTGGTGGTTTGAGGGAAGGCGCGCGGTGATCTGGGCACTGCTGCGCCACGCCGGCGTGCCCAGCGGAGCGCGCGTGCTCGACGCCGGTTGCGGGACAGGTCGCAACGTGGTCGACTTCGCCGCGCTCGGCACCGTCACGGGGGTCGACTCCTCGCCGGAGGCGATCGAGTTCTGCCGCCAGCGCGGCATCTCTGGGGTGAGCAGAGGCGTGATCGAGCAGCTTGAGTTCGAGGACGGCTCGTTCGACTTGATCCTCGCGACGGACGTGCTCGAGCACCTGCACGACGACCTCGCCGCGATGGTCGAGCTGCGGCGCGTCGCGGCGCCCGGTGCGTACCTGCTCTCGACCGTGCCCGCCTACCGCTGGCTGTGGAGTCAGCATGATTCCGAGCACCACCATTTCCGCCGCTACACCTCGCGCGAGTTGCGTCGCCGGCTGGAGCGAAGCGGCTGGAAGCCCGTGGCCTGGAGCTACTTCAACAGCGTGCTGCTGCCGCCGATCGCGGCCGTCCGCGTGCTCGGACGCCGCGGCGGCGCCGGTAACGGCGACCGCCCCGATCTGCGGCTCACGCCGCCGTGGTTGAACGGGCTGTTGACGCAGCCGATGCGGCTCGAGGGGTCGCTGATCGGCCGGGGCGCGCGCCTGCCGGCGGGGGTCTCGTTCGGGGTCGTGTCCGTCGCCGCCGACCGGCCCTGACGTCCTACTCGGCCGGCAGCACAGCGACCGGGTCCGGCGCGACCACGGCCGGGCCGTCCCGTCCGCTCCGCAGCGCGCCCGCCAGCTCTGAGATCAGCGGCCGCTCGCGCCAGAGCACTGCGACCGCATAGACGGCGGTGAACAGGACCAGCTCGGCGACCGCCTGCGCCAGCGTCCGGTGCCCACCCCACAGCGCCACGCGGAGCGCCAGCGCGGCCGCAGACGCGAGCGCGATCGGGAGCAGCACGGGTACCACCAGGGCCCGGTAGCGCGTAGCCGGCAGCAGCCTTCGCGTGTACGTCGCGCGGACGGCGAGCGCGACCAGTGCGACGCCGATCCGCCCGAAGATGAAGCCGTGGAAGCCATCGAGCAGCAGGCCCGCCGGGCACAGAGCCACGAATGCCACCGCGCTCGCGACCGCCTCTACGGCCGGCGGGCGGGTGTCGCTGTGGGCGCGGAAGAACGAGAACCAGTTGAAGCCGAGCTGTGTGATCGCGCCGACGATCGCGAGTCCCTGGAGCAGCACGATCGCCGGGCGCCAGCTCGGGCCGAGGATGAAGTGGACGAGGTCGGGCGCGAACAGGACGATGCCCGCGGCGTACGGAGCCACCCACAGGAGCGTCGCGCGGTTCGACTTCACGTATATCTCCTCGAGCGCCCGCGTCTGGCCCTGGATCGCGCAGATCGCGGGATAGATCGTCGCGGTCACGATCTGGTCGGCGCGGTCGATGTACCGCGTGAGGGTTACCGCGAGCGTGATGAAGCCGGCGGCCGCGAGTCCATCGTGGAGCTTGATCGCGAGGATCGGGCCCTGGGCGAGCACGATCGCCGCGAGCACCGTGACGAGGATCGGCGCCGAGAAGCGGAGGTAGCGGGCGGCCGTGGCGCGGTCGTACCGCAGCGCGAGACGATACGGCGAGACCGCGAGGGTGGCACCCACGGCGGCGACGTAGCCGGCCACCTGCCCGATGACGATGCTCCATACGCCGAGCCCAGTGGCCGCCGCGAGCGGAACCGTGACGACGAAGCCGACCAGCGGCTGGATTGCCTGCAGCGAGCGCTGGCGCCGGTAGTTCATCTGGCGGAAGAACACCCACAATGGCGACAGCAGCGCGAACGCGAGCGGCAGGTATGCGAGGCTCGCCATCAGCGCCAGCAGGCGGTGCTCGTTGTAGATCGCGGCGATCGCGGGCGACAGCGCCAGGATGATCAGGCACATCGCCAGCGACAGGCCGAGCTCGAGCGTGAACGCGTACTGGAACTCGAGTTCCTGGTCGGACTCGTCCTGCTGCACGAACGCCTCGTCGATCCCGACCCGCTTGAGCGCGACGAGCGAGATCACGGTCGTCGAGACGACACCGTACAGGCCGATCTGGCTCGGGCCGAGCAGCCGCGTGACGACCAGCCCCTGGATCAGGACGAGGCCGTCGATCGCAATCAGGAACCCGGCCGTGACGACGGTTCCCTGGAGCGTGCGCCGGCGCAGCTCGGCGCGGGGGAACGACAGGCGATCGCTCATGCCGGCGGCCGTGCCCCGGCGCCGCGCCGGAGCAGCACCTGGTAGTCGCCGAACCTTGCGATCGGGCGGAACCGGGCAGCGATATAGCGTCCGAGGATGTTGACCGAGCTCGAGCGCCCGGCGCCGTTGGGCTCGACGAGCGTCGCCAGCGGGCTCAGCCACCGGACCACGACGCGCGTATGCGAGCGTTCGAGCGAGGCGATCATCTGGCGCTGCACCGACGCGGTCGTCACGACCCCGGGCTGCATCACGTCGTAGCGGGTGGGGTTCGGGTGCCCGGTGATGATGTACAGCAGCGGGTCGCCGGCATGCACGAGATCAAAACGGGGGTTCGCGACGAAGATCGGCTCGTGCGGGCGCGTGATCGCGTTCAGCTCGCGCTCGAGCGCCGCGAGCGCGTGAGCGTCGGAGACCGTCGTCTCGACGCCGTCCCCGGCGGGACCGGGCACCGCCGCCAGCGCCGGCGGATGCAGCACCTGGCCGGCTCGGCGCTCGAGCCCGTGGAACGCGATCAGCCCGAGCGCAACGAGCAGCACGACCTGGACGGCGCGCCGTCGCGCGGACGCGGCCGCCCACGCGAGCATCACTGGCAGCACGGCCGCGAGCGGCACGAGGTGGAACTCGTCGGTGCGCCCGAGCAGGTATGCGAGCCCGATCAGCGCGAGCGGTGCGAGCGACAGGACGCCGAGGTCCTCGCTTCCCGCCGGACCGCGGTGTGCATCGAGGCGCGCGAGCGCGATCGCGCCCGCCCAGATCGCGGCGCCGACGACGAGGATCAGCGGGATGTAGAAGTCCGTCAGCTTGCCCACCGTCAGCGGCCCGTGGTAGCTGAGCGGGAACGGGAGCCGCTGCAGGTCCTGAATCGCGTAGAAGCCGATCGTGTCATGGAGCATCGCGCCCGGCGCGGCGGCGAAGAATGGCCCCAGCATCACAATCGCGCACCCGAGCGCGATCAGCAGTGCCCGCCGGCGCTCCCGGGGCGCCGCCTCGAGCAGCACCCCGGCGATCGCCGCGATCCCGAGTTCGAGCCGGAAGAAGCACGCGATCCCGGCCAGCGCCCCCGCGAGCCCCGGCCGCCGGCGGGCGGCGAGCACGGCTGCGAACGCGAGCGCCAGCGCCGGAGGATTCGGGCCCGGGAGGCTTGGATACGCCATCGCGCCGGCGACGGCCAGCCAGACACCGAGCGCGTACGGCTCGGGGGCCCGGCGGCGGGCGAGCCGGTACGCGAGCACGGAGACGAGCGCGTCGATCGCGGTCACCATCACGCGCCACGTCAGCAGCGACGGTCCGAAGATCTTCTGCAGCAGGGCGAGCACGACCGCCTGCCCGGGGTCGTAGTTCATCCAGAAGTCGCGATACGGCCACTGGCCCGATGCGATCCGCGCGCCGGCTTGGAGCATCAGGCCCTCGTCGTGTGGGGAGATCAACCACAGGATCGTGTAGGCCGAGAGTCCAGCGGCAAGCAGTGCCAGTACGGCCTGAAGCCAGAGGCTCGGAGGCTCGGGCGTCGGGACCCACCCCACCGGGTCGCTGCCCGCGCCCGCTGACGCGGGACTTCGGGAGCCGACGGCCGACATCGAGGGCGAGTCTATCCAGGCAGGTGATGGCCGGCGACGTGTACGGTCGCGCCGATGGTCTCGGTCGTGATCCCCAACTGGAACGGGCGTCGATGGCTCCCGGGCTGCCTCGAGGCGCTTGCAGCTCAGGAGCTTGCGCCAGCTGAGGTGATCCTTGTCGACAACGGCTCCACCGATGGCTCGCTCGAGTACCTGCGAGCTGAACATCCGCACGTCGGCGTGATCGCGAACGCTGACAACACCGGCTTCGCCCACGCCGCAAACCAGGGCCTGGTGGCGGCGACGGGCGAGCTCGTCGCGTTGATCAACACGGACGTCGTGCTGGCCGCAGACTGGCTGGCGCGGACGGTCGCACAGCTCGAGGCCCACCCCGACGCGGCCTCGGTCGCGTGCAAGATGCTGTCGCTTGACCGTCCCGAGCTCGTATACGACGCGGGCGATGTGCTGCGCCGGGACGGCGCTTGCGAGCAGCGCGGTCGCTTCGAAGCCGACGATGGGCGCTGGGAGGAGGCCGGCGACGTGTTCGGCGCATGCGCCGGCGCCGCGCTCTATCGGCGGGCGGCGGTGCTCGAGACGGGCGGGTTCGACGAGCGCTACTTCGCATATCTCGAGGACGTCGACCTGTCGCTGCGGCTGTCGCTCGCGGGGTGGCGGTGCCGGTACGAGCCTGCGGTCGCGCTGCACGCGGGAGAGGGCTCCTCGCACCAGCTGTCCGGAGCGCATCACTACCTGGTCGCTCGGAACACGTTGATGCTTGTCGGAAAGGCGTTTCCCCTGCGCTGGCTGCCGCTCGTCGCATACCGGCAGGCGTCGTGGCTCTGGCATGCGGCGCGGGAGCGGCGCTTGAGTCCGCACCTGCGTGGCGTGGCGGCGGGACTGCTGATGGCGGCGCGCGTGCGCGGCGAGCGCCGCGCGCTGCTTGCGGCGGCGCGCGTGCCGATCGGGGTTGCGGTGCCGGCACGGCCGTTCCGGGGGCCGAGCGCCGGCGGGCACCCGTCCCGCCACGGCCGCTAGTCCGATCTGCGCGCTCGCGCCTCCCTGACGCGGGAGGTCTTGTCGAGCGTGGTCTTGCGCAGCCTGACCGCCTGCGGTGTGACCTCGACGCACTCGTCGACGCGCAGGAACTCGAGCGCCTGGTCGAGTGACAGCTCGCGCTTGGGTACGAGGCGCACGAGCTCATCGGCGGTCGAGGAGCGGATGTTCGTCAGGTGCTTCTCCTTGGTCGCGTTGACGTCGAGGTCCTCCGCGCGCGCGTTCTCGCCGACGATCATCCCCTCGTAGACCTCGTCACCGGGCTCGACGAACAGCGTCCCCCGCTCCTGCAGGTTGAACAGCGCGAAGGCGGCCACGGTCCCACGCCGATCGGCGACGAGCGAGCCGCTCGGTCGCGTGCGCAGCTCGCCATGCCAGGGCTCCCAGCCGTCGAACACGTGGTGCAGGATGCCCGTCCCGCGCGTCTCGGTCAGGAACTCGGTCCGGAAGCCGATCAAGCCCCGCGCCGGGACCAGGTACTCCATCCGTACCCAGCCGGTGCCGTGGTTGACCATCTGCTCGAGCCGGCCCTTGCGCAGCGCGAGCAGCTGCGTGATCACGCCGACGTACTCTTCCGGGGCGTCGACGCTGATCCGCTCGACGGGCTCGTGCAACTTGCCATCGAGCTCGCGGGTGACGACCTGCGGCTTGCCCACGGTCAGCTCGTAGCCCTCGCGGCGCATCAGCTCGACCAGGATCGCGAGCGCGAGCTCGCCGCGGCCCTGCACCTCCCACACCTCCGGCCGCTCGGTCGCAAACACTCGGAGCGAGACGTTGCCGATCAGCTCGCGCTCGAGCCGGGCCTTGAGCTGGCTCGCGGTCAGCTTGTCGCCGTCCTGCCCGGACAGCGGTGAGTCGTTGATCCCGATCGTGACCGACAGCGACGGCTCGTCGACGGTGATCACCGGCAGCGGCCGCGGGTCCTCCGCGTCTGCGAGCGTCTCACCGATCGTGATCTCCGGAATCCCCGCCACGGAGATGATCTCGCCCGCCGCGGCGCTGTCGGCGGGCACCCGATCGAGCGACTCGGTCACGTACAGCTCAGAGATCTTGACCCGCTCGATCGAGCCGTCCGCGCGGCACCAGGCGACGGTGTCGCCGCGATTGACGGTTCCCTGCCGCACTCGGCAGATCGCGATCCGCCCCACATACGGTGACGCGTCGAGGTTCGTCACGTGTGCCTGTAACGGGTGCTCGGGGTCGTACTCGGGCGCGGGGATGTGGGTGGTGAGCAGCTCGAGAAGGGGGCCGAGGTCCGTGCCGGGAGCCTGCGGGTCGAGCGATGCTTGGCCGGCCCTGGCGTTGGTGTAGACGATCGGGAAGTCGATCTGCGACTCGTCGGCGTCGAGATCTAGGAACAGTTCGTAGACCTCGTCGACCACCTCGTCGATCCGCGCGTCCGGCCGGTCGATCTTGTTCACGACCAGGATCACGGGAAGCCGCGCCTCGAGTGCCTTGCGCAGGACGAATCGCGTCTGCGGCAGCGGACCCTCGCTCGCATCGACGAGCAACAGCACGCCGTCGACCATCGTCAGGCCCCGCTCCACCTCGCCACCGAAGTCCGCGTGTCCGGGCGTGTCGATGATGTTGAGCTTCACGCCGCCGTACCGGATGGCGGTGTTCTTGGCCAGGATCGTGATCCCCTTCTCGCGCTCGAGGTCCATTGAGTCGAGCACCCGGTCGTCCACGTCCTGCCCCGCCCTGAACGCCCCGGACTGCCACAGCAGCGCGTCAACGAGCGTCGTCTTGCCGTGGTCGACGTGCGCGACGATCGCGATGTTGCGGATGTCCTGCCTGGAAGCCATGCCGCCGCTGACGATAGACGGCCGCGTGGTCACGCCCAGGTGACACCGCCCCCGCGCCCCGCACATATGATCCGGCCCCGATGGCCAACATCCGGGACCCGTACGAGGCCGAGCGGCTCGAGGCCACCGAGCCCGAGGCGTTTCACACCCGGCGCGAGTTCCTCCAGCGGACCGCGGTCAGCGCTGGACTTGCGGCCGGGATGGGCCTCGTGCTCGACCCGGACACGGTGCTCGCCGAGGCCGCTCGCCGCCAGCGCGAGGTGCAGATTCCGTCGCCGCGCAACCTGCCGATCGACACGATCGTGGTCCTGATGATGGAGAACCGGTCGTTCGACCACTACCT
>Ga0302314_10021246_pt1 | contig 10698 bp, 10 predicted proteins | sample III_Palsa_N2_3_FD_200533 | JGI IMG/M metagenome (GOLD analysis project Ga0302314, IMG submission 200533) | Peat permafrost microbial communities from Stordalen Mire near Abisko, Sweden - III_Palsa_N2_3 | ecosystem: Environmental > Terrestrial > Soil > Palsa > Peat permafrost | place: Sweden... | reverse complement strand
GATCGCCGGATGGAAGGGCATCAACGAGTCCGACATGATTCTCATGCCTGATCCCGCGACGGCCGTGATCGATCCTTTCTACGAAGAGACCACGGTCAACCTGCGCTGCGATGTGATCGAACCGATGACCATGCAGGGCTATGAGCGTGATCCGCGCTCGCTCGCCAAGCGGGCGGAGGCGTATCTGAAATCCTCGGGGATCGCCGACTCGGCGCTGTTCGGCCCTGAGAACGAATTCTTCATTTTCGATGACGTTAAGGTAAATGTCGCCATGAACGGCTGCTCGTATGAGGTGGACTCGTACGAGGGTGCCTGGAATTCCGGCAAGGCCTATGAGGACTCCAACAAGGGCCACCGCCCGGGCGTCAAGGGCGGCTACTTCCCCGTGCCGCCGGTGGACTCGCAACAGGATATCCGCACGGCGATGTCGCTCGCCTGCGAGGAGATGGGCCTCAAGTTCGAGGTGCACCACCACGAGGTCGCCACGGCCGGCCAGGGCGAGATCAACGTCGCCGCGAATACCCTGACCAAGAAAGCGGACGAGGTGCAGATCCTCAAATACGCGCTGCAAAACGTTGCGCACGGCTACGGTAAGACGCTCACCTTCATGCCCAAGCCCATCGTGGGCGACAACGGCAGCGGCATGCACGTGCACCAGTCGCTGCAGAAGGAAGGGAAGGCGCTGTTCGCCGGCGACAAGTACGGCGGCCTATCGGAGACCGCCCTCTACTATATCGGCGGCATCATCAAGCACGCCCGTGCCATCAACGCGTTCACCAATGCGAGCACCAACAGCTACAAGCGGTTGGTGCCCGGATTCGAGGCGCCGGTCAAGCTCGCGTATTCGGCCCGCAACCGCTCCGCCTCCATCCGCATTCCCTGGGTTTCGAATCCGAAGGGCCGCCGCATCGAGGTGCGGTTCCCGGACGCGACCGCAAATCCCTACTTTGCGTTCGCCTCCATGCTGCTTGCGGGTCTCGACGGCATCCAGAACAAGATTCACCCCGGCGATCCCGCCGACAAGGATCTCTATGATCTCGAGCCCGAGGAGGACAAGAAGATTCCGACGGTGTGTCACTCGCTCGACATGGCCCTCGACTATCTCGATCGCGATCGGGCCTTTCTCAAGGCGGGCGGTGTGTTCACCGACGATCTGATCGACGCGTACATCGAGCTCAAGATGAAGGAAGTCACGCGGCTGCGCATGACCACCCATCCGATCGAGATCGAGATGTACTACAGCTTGTAGGCGCATCCGGCCGCAAAGGGTGACGGCGGTCACGCTGCCGTCACCCAGTTTTGAGGCCGGGTGGGGGAAAGGACTATGCTCTGCGATTATGCACCCTTGCCGCTCCTGGATACTCGTCGGCGCGTGCGCATCCTGGCTGATACCCTTCGCGGCGCAGGGCCTCGTCGTCTACAAATGGACCGATGCTCAGGGCGTGGTGCATTTCTCGGACCAGCCCGTGCCGGGTGCAGAGAAGGTGCTCACCTCGAGCCTGCCCGGGCATGCCGGCATTATGGGTCAGACCGCTCCGAGCCCGGCAGCGCCGGGCGCCAAACCGAAAACGGACAAGACCCTCTCGACGGCAAAGATCGCGATCGCCTCTCCGGCCCCCGAGCAAACCTTCAGCGGCGGGGAGTCAGTGCCCGTATCTTTGTCGTTGGACGGCGATCTCAAGCCGAGCTGGACCATCGTCTGGACGCTGAATGGAGCACAGGTGCAGGGCCAGTCGCCGACGGCGACATCGTTCACGCTCACGGATCTCGCGCGCGGTGTCTACACGATCGAGGCGACCGTGACCGACGGCGGCACCGGCGAATCGAGGTCCGTGGAAGGCGTCACCTTCAACGTCATGCGCCCGAGTTTGCTGTCACCGCAGCACAAGTAGCTGCATCATCCTTCACGGGCTCATCGCGTGGCCGCTGAGCTCAAGATGCAACCGCAACCCGTCGCGGCTCTCGAGCTGCTCGACTCCCTGGTCACGAGCGTCTTCCTGCTCGATCGCGACCTGCATGTCACTTATCTGAACGCGGCCGCACAAACACTGCTCGGAATCTCGCCCAATCAGGTGCTCGGGCGGCGCATCAGCGACGCCGTGCGCGGGGCCGAATCACTCCTGCCGCTTTTCGAGCGCGCGCGGCAGGGCGGCGAGGGCGTGGTGCAACGGGAGCTGGCGTGGCCCGCCTCCGGCGGCGTCGACCGGATTCTCGATTGCGCGGTCACCGAGGTGGCGCTGGGTGGCGAGACGCACGGCCTCCTGCTCGAGATCGAGGACATCACACAGCATCGGCGGCTCACGCGCGAGAACGCGCTGCTCGCGCAGCTCGGCGGCAGCCGTCTCATGGTTCGCCAGCTCGCACACGAGATCAAGAACCCGCTGGGCGGCCTGCGCGGCGCCGCGCAGTTGCTCGAGCGCGAGCTCCTCGATCCGGCGCTGCGCGAGTACACGCGCGTCATCATCAGCGAGGCCGATCGGCTCACCAACTTGCTCGACTGCATGCTCGGACCCGGGCGCCCACCGGCCAAGCAACTCGTGAATGTGCACGAGCTCCTCGAGCGCGTGTATCGCCTGTTGCGCGGAGAGGCGCCCGAAGAGGTGGCGATCGAGCGCGACTACGATCCGAGCTTGCCGGTGATCGAGGTCGATCCGAACCACATCATTCAGGCCATGCTGAATCTCGGCCGTAACGCCATTCAAGCGCTGTCGGGCGGGCGCGAGGGATCACCCGTCCGCGGCGAGGCTCCCCGCCTTACCTTGCGGACCCGCGTCGCGACCAACGTCGGTATCGGCGGCCAGCGACATCGGCTGGTCGCCTCGATTCAGTTCGAGGACAACGGCCCGGGCGTGCCTGCGGACATTCGCGACACGATTTTCTATCCGCTCGTCTCGGGCCGTTCCGAAGGCTCGGGCCTCGGACTCGGTATCGCGCAGGACCTCGTGAGTCGCCACGGCGGCCTGATCGAGTTCGACAGCGCGCCGGGGCGAACCATCTTTGTCATTTATCTTCCCATGGACACCGTAACCGTATGAGCGCGAAGCCGTTGCAGGTCTGGCTGGTCGACGACGATGCGTCCATACGCTGGGTGCTCGAGAAGGCACTGAAAGGCAGCGGTATGGCCGCCCGCTGCTTCGATCAAGCGGACAGTGCGTTGACGGCGCTGCGCGGGGACGCACCCGACGTGCTGATGACGGACATCCGCATGCCGGGGCGCAGCGGCCTCGATCTGCTCAAAGACATCCAGGGCTCCCGTCCCGGATTGCCCGTGATCGTCATGACGGCTCATTCCGACCTCGATGCTGCGGTCGCGGCCTACCAGGGCGGCGCATTCGAGTATTTGCCCAAGCCTTTCGACATCGACAAGGCGGTGGATCTCGTGCGCCGCGCCGCGCAGCAGGCGACCACGCCCATCGATGTCGAGTCGGCACGCCGCAGTATCCCGGAGCTGCTGGGCCAGGCGGCGGCGATGCAGCAGGTGTTTCGCGCCGTCGGACGTTTATCGCGCTCGAGTATGACGGTGCTCATCACCGGTGAATCGGGCACGGGCAAGGAGCTGGTGGCGCGCGCTCTGCATCGTCACAGCCCCCGCTCGAGCAAGGCGTTTGTCGCACTCAACACGGCGGCCTTCACCGCCGACTTGCTCGAGTCCGAGCTTTTCGGCCACGAGAAGGGCGCGTTCACCGGCGCGGACTCGCTCAGGCGAGGACGCTTCGAGCAGGCCGACGGCGGCACCTTGTTTCTGGACGAGATCGGCGATATGTCCCCGGCGCTGCAGACCCGGCTCCTGCGGGTGCTCGCGGAGGGTGAGTTCTATCGGGTGGGCGGCCAGACGCCGGTGCGAGTCGATGTGCGGGTGATTGCGGCGACCCACCAAGATCTCGAGACACGCGTGAAGTCGGGGCACTTTCGCGAGGACCTGCTGCATCGGCTGAATGTGATTCGCATCGAGATACCGCCGCTGCGCGATCGCCGCGAGGACATTCCGGAGCTCTTGTATCACTACCTGAGCGTCGCGGGACAGGAGCTGGGCGTCGAGCCCAAATTGCTCACGCCACCCGCGGAGAGTGCGCTCGTCACCTTCGATTGGCCGGGCAACGTGCGCCAGCTGGTGAACGCCTGCCGCCGCCTGACTGTGACCGCTCCGGGGCGCGAGATTCGTCCCGAGGATATTCCGGCCGATCTCGGCGGTGCCCCCGTGGGGCGCTCGGCGAACCACGACTGGATGGCGAAGCTCTCGCACTGGGCCGAGCGCGAGCTCGATGCCGGCACGCGGCGCCTGCTCGACCAGGCGGTGCCCGAGGTCGAGCGCATCCTGATCCGCGTGGCGCTGCGCAAGGCCGAGGGCCTCAAGCAAGATGCCGCGAAACTCCTCGGATGGGGCCGCAACACCCTGTCGCGCAAGATGAAGGAGCTCGGCATGGAGGACGTGGTCTAGCACCGCGCCGCAGGACTCGCAGTCGCCGGCGGCTATAATCTCCAAGATCATGGCCGACTGGCTGCAACATACCTTGGGGCTCTCCGAGCACGTCTACTACGGCAACTCCCTTGCCGACTGGGCCGTGGCGGGGCTCGTGGCCATATCCACGTGGCTCGGCCTGTCGATCGTGCGCCGCCTCAGCGTCGCGCGCTCCAAGCGATCCGCGGTCTTGTCGCGGCCGACCCCGGTCCGCCTGATCTTCCATCTGCTCGCCCATACCAAGCAGTTTCTGATCGTCGCGCTGGCGGTCTACGCCGGGCAGGAAGACCTCGTTTTTCTGCCGAAGGTGCAGCACATCGTGGACACCGCGGTGGTGATGGCGATTCTTTTGCAGCTGGGACTGTGGGCGGTGCGCGCGCTGAAGTTCTATCTGCAGATCAAGGAGCTCGAGCGTGGACCGGACCACGGTTTCACGGGCTCGCTCGACATCATCAATTTCGTCGCTCAAATGCTGATCTGGTCGCTGCTCTGCCTCGTGGCGCTCGAGAATCTCGGCATCAACATCACCGCGCTGCTCGCGGGCTTGGGCGTCGGCGGCGTGGCGGTCGCGCTGGCGTTGCAGAACGTGCTCGGCGACCTGTTCGCCTCCCTGTCCATCGCGCTCGACAAGCCGTTCGTGGTCGGTGACCGGCTCGTCATCGATGCCTTCGCCGGCGTGGTCGAGCGCATCGGCATCAAGACGACGCGCATGCGCAGCGATGCCGGCGAGCAGATCATTCTGTCGAACGCCGACATCCTGAAGAGCCGGGTGCGTAATTACGGCCGCGCCCCCGAGCAGCGGGCGCTTGCCACCATCCGCGTGCCCTACGACACGCCGCGCGACACATTGCAGGCCATTCCGAAACTCATGGAAGGCATCGTGCGCGAGCAGCCGAACGCGCGCTTCGATCGGTGTCATCTGCGGGGCCTCGAGAGCGCGTGGCTCGAGTTCGAGCTGTCCTTCTTCGTGCAGCAGCCGCGGATCAATTCCTTGCTGGATCTGCAGCAGGCGGTGAACTTTCGCATCATCGACGAGTTCCGCCGTCTCGGCGTGGCGTTCGCCTATCCGACGCAGCGCGTGGTGGTCGATGCGGCGGGACTCCCGAATGCCTCCGTCGAGACTCCCGCCGCAGTCGCGAGCTGGAATACCGGCTCCTGAGGGCGGCCGCCCTCGCGCATGCTGCACGTGGTGCTATTCGAGCCGGAGATCCCGCCGAATACCGGCAACATCATCCGTTTGTGTGCCAATACCGGCGCGCGCCTGCATTTGATCAAGCCGCTCGGCTTTCGGCTTGACGATAAGAGCCTCAAGCGCTCGGGCCTCGATTACCACGATCTGACGCTGGTGACGGTGCACGCCAATCTGGAGGCGTGCACGCACGCGATCCCTGCTGCGCGCTGGGTGGCCGTGGAGACTTCCGCCACCCGCTGTTATGCGGACTTTCGATTCCGCGAGACCGATGCGCTCTTGTTCGGACCGGAGACTCGCGGCTTGCCGGCGGCGGTGCGGGAGCGGATCGGACCAGAGAATTCGGTCTTTCTACCGATGCGCCCCGGCAGCCGCAGCCTCAATCTGTCGAACGCAGTGGCCGTCGTCGCCTACGAAGCGTGGCGTCAACTCGGCTTCGGCGCCTGAGTTGAGGCGCGTCAATCCGTCTCCGAGCGAACCTCTCGCCCCATGAGCGCATGCAGCGCGGCGCGCACCGGCCTGCCCTCGTGCATCACCCGATGCACCTCGAAGCAGATCGGCATTTCGACTCCGACGCGCTCGGCGACTTTGCGCACGGCGGAGGCGGCGGTGACCCCTTCGACGACCTGACCGATCTCCCGCAGAGCCGCCTCAGGCGAATGGCCGCGGCCGACGGCCAGCCCCAGGCGCCGGTTGCGCGATTGATCGTCGGTGCAGGTCAAGACGAGATCGCCGAGTGCCGCGAGACCCATGAACGTGTCGCGCTGCGCGCCGAGGCGCAGTCCTAACCGAGTCATCTCCGCGAGGCCGCGCGTGATGAGCGCGACGCGCGTGTTCGCGCCGAAGCCCATGCCGTCGGCGATTCCGGAGCCGATGGCGATCACGTTCTTGACGGCGCCCCCGACCTCCACCCCGACGATGTCGGATTGGGTGTAAGCGCGAAACTCGGGTCCCGACAGGCGCAACGCCAGCTCCTTGGCGAAGTCTGCATCGCGCGAGGCCACGGTCATGGCCGTCGGGAGCCCGGCCCCGACCTCGCGCGCGAACGTGGGTCCCGACAGCACCGCGCCGGGCCGCGGACCGAATACCTCGCGCGCCACCTCATGCGGCAACAGGCCCGTGCTCATCTCGAAGCCTTTGCTGGCCCAGGCAATGCGCGCCGGGTCGTCGAGCAAAGGCTTGATTCGGAGGAGCGTGGCGCGAAACGCGTGCGACGGCACCGCGACCAGCACATCGCGCACACCCGTGAGCGCGGCGGAGAGCTCGGCCACCGGCTCGAGGCTCGGGGGAAATTCGGCGTCGGGCAGGTAACGCGCATTGCGCCGGGCGAGCCGCATCGATTCGACCAGCGCAGCATCGCGACCCCACAGGCGCGTCGGGTGTCCCGCACGCGCGCACTGGATGGCGAGCGCCGTACCCCAGGAGCCGGCGCCGATGACCGCCATCGGAGTGAGCTGCGGGCTCTGCACGGCGCGTCCTGCGCGCTAGTTGACCAGCCCCGGTTGCAGCGACTCCGAGGCCTGCGCGAACAGCGCATCGAAGTTGACCAGCGGGAGCAGGAAGTTCGGAAAACCGCCCCGGACGACCAAGGTGGAAATCATCTCGCGCGCGAACGGGAACAGCACATTCGGACAGAAGCTGCCGACCAAGCGCTTGAGATCCTCCGGCGATGCCCCCGAAATGGAGAACACACCCGCCTGCTTGACCTCGACGAGGTATAGGGTCGCATCGCCCTGCTTGGCCTCGAGCGTGATGGTGAGCAGCACCTCGCGCACGTCGGGACCGATTTCATCGGCCGTCGTATTCATGTTGAGCTGAAATTTCGGCTCGTACGCCTGGCTGTTGGGCAGCCGGGGTCCATTCGGCGACTCGTACGAGCAGTCCTTGAGATACACGCTCTGCAGAGTCACTTGCACGCCCCCGGTGTCGAGGACGGGCGGTTCGGTTTTGGTCTCGTTCATCAATCCCCCTGAATCAAGCGATCGAGCTCGCCGCGTTCGTCGAGCGCGAACAAATCATCACAGCCGCCCACGTGCTTCTCGCCGATGAAGATCTGCGGCACCGTGCGGCGCCCGCTGCGCGCAATCATCTCCTCGCGCAGCCGCGGGTCGTCGTCGATGTCGATCTCGCGAAACTGGAGGCCTTTCTTGGACAACAGGCCGCGCGCCCGCTGACAATACGGGCACCATCCGGCGACGTAGACGACGACATCGGGCTGGCTCATTTCGAGCCGGGCTTCGAATTCGATCCCTTGTTCGATCCCGGTGCGAGCGGCATATTGTCTTTGGCCCAGCCGTTCAATCCCCCGTCGAGATTGAAAACCTTCGTGAAGCCGAGCTTCGCCAAGGTGCGCGCGGCCGCGGCGCCGCTCACGCCGCTGTCGCAGTATGTGATCACGGTCTTGTCGCGCCACTTCTTCAGCGTGTCGGCGGATCCGGCGAGCTCCGCCACGGGAACGTTGCGCGCATCGGCGATGTGGCCCGCTTCGAAGGAGGCCTTTGGCCGCAGATCGAGCACCAGTGCGCCCTGATTCATGAGCCTCACCGCCTGCATGGAGGACAGCGCGGCGAATCCGGACATGCGCTCCCTGATCTCAGCCACGAGAACGGCCAGGGCCGCGATGACGGCCGCGCCCGCAAGGTAGGGGTGATGGCCGATGTATTCCAACAGTCGTTGCATTCGAGAAATCGGGCTTTTTCGGGCGGGCAAGTATAGCAGCGGGCACAAGGCTTGTATGCTTGCGGCAGGTACGCGATTTTTGGGGTCTGCGCCATCGAACACCGGCGATTATTGGCTGTGCTGACGCTCTGCGTTTGCAGTGCGGCGGCGGCCGCGCCCACCGAGTCCCCCGACGCAGCGCAGGCAAAGGCCAAGCTCGCCGCCGTGCGCCAGCACATCGCCGAGCTCACCGGCCGGCTGGGGACCGAGCTCAAGCAACGCGACGCCCTGGGCGCGCGCCTGCGCGATGCGGATCTGGCCATCACCGCGCAGCGCCGCCGGCTCGACTCCGTCGCCGCGGCGCGCGCGGCCGTCGAGCGGCAACGCAACGACCTCGACGCCGAGGCCGCGCGCAATCGAGCGGCCCTCGAGACCGAGCGCGCCTCGCTGGCGGCGCAGGTGCGGGCGCAATACACCATCGGACGCGCCGATGAGCTGCGTCTTTTGTTGAGCCAGACCAATCCGGCCGAGGCCGGGCGGATGGTCAAGTATTACGGTTACTTTGCGCGCCTGCGCGCGGCGCGGATCGAGGACATCGACTCGCGCGAGACGCGTGTCGCGGAGCTGCAGGCGGACATCGAGCACACTGAGGCGAACCTCAAGTCTCTGCAGGACGAGACGAGCCGCGAGGTCGCGGGGCTCGTGCGTGCGCGCGAGGAGCGCGCGGGCGCGATCCAAGCCTTGAGCGAGCAGGTGCAGAGCGGCAACGAGCAGCTCGGGCGCCTCAAACAGGAAGAGCAGGCGGTCGAATCGCTGGTGGCCGATCTCGAGCGGGTGCTCAAGGATTTTCCGGTGGAGTCGACGCAGAGCTTCGAGCAATTGCGCGGCAGGCTGCCGTGGCCCGTGAGCGGCAAACTGAGCGTGCGTAATCGGGAGACGCGAGATCACGGCGCGCCGAGCGCGGTGGGGTTGAACGGCGTGATGATCGAGACCACGCGCGGCGCCAAGGTGCGCGCACCCTGCGCCGGCCGCGTCGTCTATGCCGACTGGCTGCAGGGCATGGGGCTGCTCATGATCATCGCCCATGGCGGGAATTTCCTGACGCTCTATGGGCACGCCGAGGTGCTGTACAAATCGGTCGGGGATTCGGTGGCGCCGGGCGATGTGATCGGCGCCGTGAGCGATGCCGGCGGAACGCTGCCGCAGCTGTACTTCGAAATCCGCGAGGGACGCAAGCCGGTCGATCCGAAGGCCTGGCTCAAGTCCGCTCAGTGAAACGCGGATGTTTGCCCGAAAACAGCGAAACTGGCGGCGAAACGCGGCCGCACGTATGCTGCCGCCGATGAGCACAAAATGGCGCAATGCGACGCTCGTAGCGGCGGGTATCGTGATCGGCGTGTCGCTCTCGCTCGCGCGCGGCGTCCTTGCGGACAAGCCCGCGGCGCTCGGGCAGAACGTGCCCTGGCAGGATGCCCAGCTGCTCGCCGAGGTGATGAGTCAGGTCGAGCGCGAGTACGTCGAGCCCGTGGACGATCATCGCCTGCTGCAGGCCGCGGTGCGCGGCATGGTGTCCTCGCTCGATCCCTATTCGGCGTATCTCGACGGCGACGAATACGACGACATCAAGATCTCGAGCTCGGGAGAGTACTCCGGCGTCGGCATCGAAGTCGCGATGGAGGACGGCCAGGTCGTGGTCGTGGCGCCGCTCGATGGCTCGTCGGCGGCCGAGGCGGGGATTCGCGCCGGCGATGTGATCGCCACCATCGACAACGTGCCGGTGAACACCACCACGTTGGCCGACACCATCGGACGGATGCGCGGCAAGGAGGGTACGACGGTCAAGGTCGGCATTGTGCGCGAGGGCAATCCGGAGCCCTTGCAGTTCACCTTGAAGCGCTCGCGCGTGCAATTGCACAGTGTCACCGCCGAGCTCCCTGAGCCTGGCTTCGGCTATGTGCGCATTGCCGAATTCAGCGAAACGACCGGGCATGAGCTCGACGCCGCGCTTGCCGACTTGCATAAGAAGAACCACGCGCCCCTCAAGGGATTGGTGCTCGACCTGCGCAACAATCCGGGCGGCGTTCTCGAAGCGGCCGTGGCGGTGGCGGATGAGTTTCTCGATTCGGGCCTGATCGTGAGCGCCAAGGGCCGTACGCCCGAGTCGAAATTCGAGATGCGCGCAACGCCAGGGGATGCGCTGAAGGGAGCGCCCATTGTGGTGCTCGTGGACGGCGGCTCCGCCTCGGCTTCCGAGATCGTCGCCGGCGCTCTCAAAGACAATCACCGGGCGACTCTCATGGGCCGCACCACCTTCGGCAAGGGCTCGGTGCAGACCGTGCTGCCGCTCGGCGACGACCGCGCCCTCAAGCTGACGACCTCGCTCTACTACACG
>Ga0302314_10021245_pt1 | contig 10698 bp, 10 predicted proteins | sample III_Palsa_N2_3_FD_200533 | JGI IMG/M metagenome (GOLD analysis project Ga0302314, IMG submission 200533) | Peat permafrost microbial communities from Stordalen Mire near Abisko, Sweden - III_Palsa_N2_3 | ecosystem: Environmental > Terrestrial > Soil > Palsa > Peat permafrost | place: Sweden... | reverse complement strand
GACGCTGGTGCCGTATTTGCCGGCGGCCGGCGAACTCAAGACCAAGCCGACACAGCATTCGGTCAAGGAGCTGCTGTCGGTGGGCATCCAGCCGGCGATGCTGCTGTGCCGCTCCGATATGCCGATCCCGCCGGACCAGCGCCGCAAGATCGCGCTGTTCTGCAACATCATGCCGGAGCGGGTGATCGCCGCTCTCGATGTCGCGTCGATCTACCAAGTGCCGATCAGCTACTCGGAGCAGGGCTTCGACGACCAGGTCCTGGCCTATTTCGGCATCCAGGCGCCGCCGCCGGACCTCAAGCGCTGGCGCGGGATCGTCGACCGGGTGACCTATCCGGAAGGTGAGGTCACCATTGCCATAGTCGGCAAATACACCTCGCTGCTTGACAGCTACAAGTCGCTGGCGGAGGCGCTGACCCATGGCGGCATCGCCAATAATGTACGCGTCAAGCTGCAATGGCTGGACAGCGAGATTTTCGAACGGCCGGACTATCCGCTGGGCGTGATCCATCATCTGGAGAGCGCCCATGCCATCCTGGTGCCCGGCGGCTTCGGCAATCGCGGGACCGAAGGCATGATCCGCGCCGCCGAGTTCGCGCGCACCCGGTCGGTGCCGTATCTCGGCATCTGCTTCGGCATGCAGATGGCGGTGATCGAGGCGGCGCGCCATATGGCGGGGCTGAAGGGCGCCGGATCGAGCGAGTTCGGCCAGTGCGAGCACCCGATCGTCGGCCTGATGACAGAATGGATGCGTGGCAACGAGCTGGAGCAGCGGACGCAGAGCGGCGATCTCGGCGGCACGATGCGGCTGGGGGCCTATCCCTGCCACCTGGTCGAGGACACGAAGGCGCGGTCGATCTATGGCCAGGCCGAAATCTCCGAGCGGCATCGCCACCGCTATGAGGTGAACATCAATTACCGTTCCGCGCTCGAGGATGCCGGGCTGCGCTTCTCGGGCCTGTCGCCCGACGGCCAGCTGCCCGAGATTGTCGAGATTCCCGCACATCCCTGGTTCGTCGGCGTCCAGTTCCACCCCGAACTGAAGTCCAAGCCGTTCGAGCCGCACCCGCTCTTCGCCTCCTTCATCGAAGCGGCGATGCATCACAGCCGGTTGGTTTAGGCTTTTTCGTCCGTCATTCCCGCGAAAGCGGGAATCCATTTGTCAGCCGCCGCGCTGGTGGGTAGATGGATTCCCGCTTTCGCGGGAATGACGAATGCAAGGCGGGGAACACCAATGGCGGAATTCGACGGGCAGGCGGCTCTAGTCACCGGGGCGGGACGGGGGATCGGCAAGGCGATTGCGCTCAGACTGGCGCAGGCCGGGGCCGATGTCGCGGTGGCCGATATCAATGCCGAATGGGCCGAAGCCACCGCCGGGGAAATCCGCGCTCTGGGCCGCAAGGCGCACGCCGCGACCGCCGATGTCGGCGACTATGACCAGGCCCAGGCGCTGATCGCCGGCACCGTCGCGGCGTTCGGCAAGATCGATATTCTGGTCAACAATGCCGGCACGTCGAAATCCGCGCCATTCCTTGAGATTACCAAGGAAAGCTGGCTGGCGCAGCTCAATGTCCATATGTCCGGCACCTTCTATTGTTCGCAGGCAGCGGCGCGCGACATGCGCACGCGCGGCTATGGCCGGATCGTCTGCATTTCCTCGGTGGCAGGCTTCATGGGCCCGATCGATCTGGCCGCCTACGGCGCGGCCAAGGCCGGGGTGATCGGGCTGGTGCGGGCGATGGCCCTGGAACTGGGTGATTACGGCATCACCGCCAACGGCGTGGCGCCCGGGCCGATCGATACCGAGCTGCTGCGCTCGGCCTGGCCGGCCGATGTCTATGCCGAGCGGGCGGAGCATATTCCCGTGCGCCGGCTGGGCAAGGTCGAGGAGATCGCCCACGCCGTCTGTTTCTTCGCCTCGCCCGAGGCGAGCTATATCTCCGGCGTCATCATGCCGGTCGACGGCGGATCGGTCGCCGCGGGCGCCTATATGGTCGAGAAATACAGGCGGCGGAAGAAGGCGGCGAACTGATGAGCGAGATCCCAACCGACCTGCGGCGCCTGGCCGACCGTATCGCGATCCAGGAGACGCTCTATCGCTATGCCCGCGGCATCGACCGGTGCAACTGGGACTTCCTGGCCTCGGCCTTCCATCCCGGCGCCCAGGTCCATCAAGGCGATTTCAACGGCTCGATCGAGGCGATGATCGAGAGCGTCAAGGTCCGCCATGCCGCGATCGAGCAGTCGGCCCATCTGATGACCAACATCCTGATCGAGTTCGACGGCCCAGACGAGGCGGTGGTCGAGACCTATTATCTCGCCTACCTCCGCAACGACGCCCTGCCGGCGATCATGCGCACCGCGCTGATCGGCGCCAGCGCGCCGGAGGCCGGCAAGATCGATATGCGCTCCCTCGGCCGCTATATCGACCGCTTCGAACGCCGCGACGGCCACTGGCGCATCGCCAAGCGCGTCTGCATCGCCGAAACGCTCTCCGGGACCGCGGTGCCCGAGGGCAATCCGCTGAGCACCAACTGGGCAATGGCGAGCCGCAACCCGGACGATGCGTTGTGGGTGATGAGGGCGGAGTTCGGTTTGGAAGGGCCGAAAGGATAAGAGCGGAGGAGAGTAGGGCGGGAAGGCGTAGCGCGGTATTATGTGGCAAGCGACACAAGCTTTTCCGCCGTACCGGCTGACTGTGGTTTTCTCGGCGCCGGGTTCGTCGCGCTCGGGCATTTCGATGGGCTCACGCTCCGCAGATTTTCGTAGATTAGCGCAGATTTTTTCACTACGCGGCTTCGGCCGCCGAGGGCGGTAACAGCCGGATTTGATCTGCGAAAATCTGCGGATAACCTTCTAGATTCGGCCTTCGCCGATCGCGACGCCGCCCAGGATGACGCCGCCGGCGAGCGCCATCTGCCAGGTCAGCGGCTCGCCAAGGAAGACAAGACCGCCGATGATCCCGAAAACCGGGATCAGATAGAGCAGGGGTCCGATCAGCTGCGGCGGCATCAGCGACGCGCCGTGGTTCCACAGCAGGAAGCCCAGCACGCTGCTGAACAGGCTGAGGATCGCGATCTGTCCGAAGACCGCGGGCGCCGGCCAGGAGTCCGCCGGCAGTATCGGCGCCAGCAAGGCGACGGTGATCGCGCCGCCCATGACCAGCACGGCGCCGGTATAGCGATAGGCCCCATATTTGCGCGCCAACGGCGCCCCGATCACGGTAAAGGCGCCCCATGACGCCGCGCCGAGCAGGCCGAAGCCGACATTACCGAGATTGTCGGCATCGAGCAGGGCGGCGGTGCCGTGCGACATGGTCAGTGTCACGCCCGCCAGGGCAATCGCCGCGCCGATCGCAATCCGCCAAGTCAGCGATGCCCTGAGCGCGATCAAGCCAAACAGGATGATGAAGATCGGCTCGGTCGCGGTGATCAGGCCGATGCCGCCCGCCGGGATGGTTCGGGCCGCGAGCACGTTGGGGATATTGAGGCCGGGCAGGGCCAGGAAGCCGCATAACGTCACCCGTGCCACGTCTCGCGCCGGCCATGTCCAGGGCCGGGCATAAACGAAAAAAGGCAGGGCGAAGAAAGCCGATGTAGCGAAGCGAATCGTGCTGAAGGCGAACGGGTCCAGGAAGGTTATGAAATAGCGCAGCGCGACCGGCACCATGCCCCAGATCGCGACAGCCGCTATCGCCGCGGCTACGCCGCCCCGGTCGAGGCTGGAACTCACGATGCGGCGTCAGGCGTTCGCCGCGCTCCAGCCGTCCGGGTCGTCGATGAACTTCTCGACCTGGTCCAGCGTCTCGGCGTCGAAATAGTCGCCCTTGCGCGCGACACTCAGCACGTCGCGCCAGGTGGTTAGCGCATGCAGCCGGACACCGATCTCAGCCAATGAGGTCACGCTCTTGGGGAAGATGCCGTAATGGAAGATCACGAACGCATCGCTGACTTTGGCGCCGGCTGTGCGCAGCGCCTCGATGAATTTGAGCTTGCTGCCGCCATCGGTCGCCAGATCCTCGACCAGCAGCGTGCGGTCGCCTTCGTTCAGCACACCCTCGATCTGAGCATTGCGGCCGAAACCCTTGGGTTGCTTGCGGACATATTGCATCGGCAGGCCCAGCCGGTCCGACAGCCAGGCGGCGTAAGGGATGCCGGCCGTCTCGCCGCCGGCGATGGCGTCCAGCGCCTCATAGCCGATATCGCGGATCACCGTGGCGGCGGCGAAGTCGAGCAGGGCGGTGCGGGCGCGCGGGAACGAGATCACCTTGCGGCAATCGACATAGGTCGGCGCCTTGCGGCCCGAGGTCCAGGTGAAGGGCTCGCGCGAATTGAAGGAAACCGCCTTGATTTCCAGCAGGATGCGCGCGCTCTGCTCAGCGATGGCTTCAGCGGTGGGAAGGCCGGAGGGAAGCTGCATGACGATCCTAGGCTGCAATGCGCCAGGCGAGCGTCTCGCCGGCGCGGAAGGGACGAATTTCGCCGCCATCGGACAGCGGCGCGGCCTCCGGCACGGTCATCGGCGACCGCTCCAGGGTGATGCGCTGCTCATTGACGGGCAGGCCATAAAAGCGCGGACCGTTGAGCGACGCAAATGCTTCCAGCTGGTCGAGCGCATGCGCCGCATCGAAGACCTCGGCATAAAGCTCGATCGCGGTCGGCGCATTGAAGATGCCGGCGCAGCCGCAGGCGGTTTCCTTGGCGCTGACGGCGTGCGGGGCGCTGTCGGTGCCGAGGAAGAAATGCGGATCGCCGGAGGTGGCGGCCGCGACCAGCGCCAGCCGGTGCGTCTCGCGCTTCACCACCGGCAGGCAGTAGTGATGCGGGCGGATGCCGCCCTGGAACATGGCGTTGCGGTTCAGCAGCAGGTGATGCGGGGTGATGGTGCAGCCGATATTGGCGCCCCCGCCGCGGACGAATTCCACTGCCCGCTCGGTCGTCGCATGCTCGAACACGATGCGCAGCGTCGGCAGGCGTTCGACCAGCGGAACCAATATCGTATCGATGAAGACCGCCTCGCGGTCGAAGATGTCGACAACGGGATCGGTGACCTCGCCATGGACCAGCAGCGGCATGCCGATCTCGGCCATCCGTTCCAGGACGCCATCGATATTGCGGATGTCGGTGACGCCGGCGGCCGAATTGGTGGTGGCGTGGGCGGGATAGAGCTTTGCCGCCACGAAGGCGCCATCGCGATATCCGGTCGCCAGGGCGTCGGCGTCGGTGCCGTTGGTCAGATAGGCGGTCATCAGCGGCATGAAGCTTGAACCGGCCGGCAGCGCCGCGAGGATGCGGTCGCGATAGGCGTTAGCGGCCTCTGCCGAGGTGATCGGCGGGCTCAGATTGGGCATGACGATGGCGCGGCCGAACTGATGCGCGGTGAACGGCAGCACGGATTTCAGCGCCGCGCCGTCGCGTAGATGCAGGTGCCAATCGTCCGGCCTGCGGATGGTCAGCGTGTCAGCCATGGTCTGGTCCGGGTCCGATCATTCTGTATGCCACCGCGCTGAAAGCCAAGGTCGCCATCCACCAGCTTTGCCAGATGCCGAAGGCGAGTCCGGCGACGACCAGCCCTGCCGCATAACCCGGCAGGGTAAATCTGGCAACGGCGGCGGGCCACTGGCCGATGGTCTTTAGGCCCAGCAGCAATATCCCACCCACGATGATGGCCCCTATGGCGCCGATCTCAAGCCAGACCTGCAGAAAGGCGTCATGCGGATGCAGCGGGATCAGCGACTGGCCCGGCGGCAGGAACTTCGAAACGGCATTGCCGTTGGGCACATAGCGCGACGCATTGAAGCCCCAGCCGAACAGCGGCCGCTCCAGCGTCTTGTCCGCCGCGAAATGCCAGATCTCGACACGATGCTGGCCCGAATGCTTAAGCCAATGCGCCGTTGTGCCGCCCTGGTCATAGGCAATGATGGAGACCGGAATGATCAGGATAAAGGCCAGCAAGGTCGCCAGCGCCAGCAGGCGGCGCACCCACAGCGTCGAGGCAAAGCAGGCGGCGAATACAACCATCGACAGGGCCATGCCCATGGTCGCCGAGGCGGCGGTCAGCTTGACGCAGGCGACGGTGAACAGCACAGCCAGGAGTGCACCCAGCCTGGGCCGGTTCAGCCGCGCCAATGCCAGGCAGGCCGGCCAGACCAGCAAGGGCAGGGCATCGACCGAGCGCTTGGCTTCGACCAGATCGACCAGCTTCGGATTCGTAGCGCCCATCACCGCGCGATAGAGCGGGAAGTCGAACAGCGTCTCGATCACCAACAGGACAAGCCCGGCAAGCATTCCGCCGACCAGAGACCAGCAGAGACGGCGGCTTTGATCCGGCCTGAGCCGGTTTGCCAACCCCAGCAATGCTAGCAGCGCACTTGCGGCGAGGACGATATCGACCAGCTTGCGCGCGCCGCCGCCCGGATTCAGGTCCCAGATCAGCGACAAGGCGCACCAGGCTACGAAGATAACAAAAAGCATCGTGGCGCCGACAGGAACGCGTGGCCAGTAGCCGCCCTGGACACGTTCGGCACTATAGGCCAATGCGCCGGCCGCGATCAGCAAGGGCGCCATGCCGAGCGGCGCAACCGCCAGCAGCGGCGGGGCGAGAGCGAAGGCGATGGTCACAATCCATAGCGCCGCCGGAGACAGGCCCGGTTCCGCCAACTTACTCATCCTCAAGAACGGCCTTCAGATAGGACAGGACCGGGTAGAGCCCGGCCATCAGCGCGATCAAGAAACCCCATTTGCCCTCGCGGTAGCCTTTGCGCCGCCAATAGCATTTGTAAAAGCGGCCGAATATCCGGCTGATATTCTTGCCGAATGTCTCGTTGACCGTACCGCTCTGCCGCCAGCTTTCACGCAGGTCGCGGGCGCGCAGCGTCGAATAGCGATCCAGGCGGGCAATCATCTCCGAGATGTTGCGGTCGACATAATGCTTGAGCGGCGAGGCAAGCCGCTCGCCAGCCTCTCCGGATAGAACCAACTTGGGGTGGACCCGCTGATTGCCCCATGTTTTCGTACCCTTGCGGAACAGTCCGACATAGGCGCCTTTGCCGAAGGCCGCGCCCCAGCCATGGCGCACCAGCCGGCCGCCGATGAAATTATCGACCGGGATCAGGTGCCGGCTGGCGGTGGATGTTTGCGCCGTCCGGACGATCTCGGCCGCCAGTTCCGGCGTCACACGCTCATCGGCGTCGATCTCGAAGATCCAGGGACCTTGCGCCACGTCGATCCCGGCATGGCGGCGCTCGCCCTCGCGCTCGAATTCACCCGCGATGATTGTCGCGCCGAAGCCCTCGGCGATGGCCCTTGACCCATCGGTCGAGCGGTCGAGAACCACGACGATCTCGCCCGCGAAGCTGAGGCCCGACAGGCAGTCGGCCAACTGACCTTCCTCGTTGCGCACGCACATCACCGCGCTGATCATGCGGCGTGTTCCACGGCATAGAGCGACTGCGCCGCCGCGGCCACCTGGTCCACCGACAGCTTTTCCATCTCGGCCAGCGCCAGGTAATCGTCGATCTTGCACAGGTCGATGGTGCGGTTGGGATCGTCGTCGGCGATGAGATAGGCCGCGTTGGAGCCCCACGGACGATAGCGCGCCGGCAGGCCCGGGCCGAACAGAGCGAGCGTCGGCGCGCCGGCGGCGGCGGCGAGGTGGGTCAGGCCGGAATCGTTGCCGACATACAGGTCGGCGCGGGCCAGCCACGCCGCCGCCAGCAGAGGATCGGTCCGGCCGACCAGGTCGATGACGCGATCCGCCGGCAGGGCGGCGATGACAGGACCCGCCTCGCGATGGTCATTGGGCCCGCCCAGCACCACCAGCTTGCCGCCCGCCATGACTCCATCCGCCGCCAGCAGGCGCTGGGCCAGTTCGGCATAGCGCGCACCCGGCCAGCGCTTGCCGAAACCGTGGGCGCCGGGCGCCAGGATGAGCAGGGGCACCTGACGCGGGACTTCGGAAGCCACCTCTTCCAGCGACTCGTTGTCGAGCCACAGGCGCGGACCGGCGTCCTTCGGATCGGCGTTGATCAGCGCCGCCAACCCCTCGACCATATGCTGGCGCGGCTTCAATCCGGTAAAGACCTTGAGCGCACGGCTACGCACCAGCCGGCTCACCGCGCTGTTGCGCAGGTCGACGATCAAATCCCACTTTGTCCAAACGGTTTGCCACCATAGCCGGCGCCAATGGCCATGATAGGGCTGCTTGACCATCTCGATCAGGCGAACCACCTGGGGAATCTCGTTGAACAAAGGCGCGGGCAGCGGTCCGCAGGCGACCGTGATCTGCGCGCCGGGATAGCGGTCGATCAGCACGCCCAGAATGCCGGTCGACAGAACCGCATCGCCCAGCCGGTTGGCGGTGATGAAGAGGATGTTCACTTTCGACGCATCTGGTCCGGGAACGCTTTGGGCTCGCAGCCCGAGAGCAATTATAGAAAATGCTTTCGCTCGGTTATAGACAAGCCGGTGTCGCGGCGCAAAGCGGCGCGGCGGACCGAATTACGGTGGGATCTGAATGATGGCGGGACATGACACTGAGCTCAGCGGCTACGTGCGGCTGCCCAATCGCGGCTTCCTGCGCCTGTCGGGGCCGGATCGGCTGACCTTCCTGCAGGGGCTGGTCTCGAACGACGTCAAAGCGGTCGCGCCCGGCCATGCCGTCTATAGTTGCCTGCTGACCCCGCAGGGCAAGTTCCTGCACGACTTCTTCTTGATCGCCGACGGCGACTCGCTGCTGATCGAATGCGAGGCCGATCGCCGCGCCGACCTGGCCCAGCGGCTGAAGATGTACAAATTGCGCTCCAAGATCGAGATCGCGGAGGCGGAGTATGGCGTGTTTGCGGCTTTCGCGACCGCGCCTTCGCTCCCCGGCGCGATTGCCTATCCCGATCCGCGTGCGGCTGCCCTGGGCATGCGCCTGCTGTCTCTTGCGGATATCGAAGGTCCGGCGCTGCCCTACGAAGCCTATGACCGGCTGCGCATCGCCAATGCCGTTCCCGACGGCAGCCGCGATATGGAGGTCGGCAAGGCGATCCTGCTGGAGAATAATATCGACCTGTTGAACGGCGTGGCCTGGGACAAAGGCTGCTATACCGGCCAGGAACTGACCGCCCGCACGCGCTATCGCGGACTGATCAAGAAGCGGCTGGTGCCGGTGCGGATCGCTGGCGCCGTGCCCCCAGTCGGCTCGCCGCTGATCGAGAACGGTGCGGAAGTCGGCGAGATGCGCAGTGCCTCCGGCGATCTGGGCCTGGCATTGCTGCGCTTTGAGCGGCTGCGCCGGCCGGGGCCGATCGTGGTCGACGGCGCTGTGCTGACCCCGGAGCCGACGCCGGCCCTGGCGGCGATCATCGACCAGCCGCAGGCGTGAGCTTGCCGTCGATCCTGGTCTATCGCGACACGGTCGGCGCGCGCTCGGAATCCTTCATCCAGCGCCAATACCGGGCGTTCCAGGCGCTGGAGCCGCTCTATGTCGGGACCAAGCGCGGGCCGCTCGCGCCCGACGGCGCGCTGATCCTGGCCGCGCCCGGGCCGTTTGGCGCCTATCGACGCATCGCTTTCCGCCAATTGGGCCGCATTCCGGCGCGGCTGGAGCGCGCCATTGCCGAGCGCAAGCCCGGCCTGATCCATGCCCAGTTCGGGCTCGGCGGGGCTCTGGCTTTGCCGATCGCCGAGAAGACCGGGCTGCCGCTGGTCGTCACCTTCCATGGCGGCGACGCCACCAAGAACAAGCATTTCGACGAGCGGGCGCTGCTCCCGACGATCTTCCAGCGGCGCCGCTCCAGGATGGTCGGGACCGCTCGGGCCATCCTCTGCGTCTCGCATTTCGTCCGCGACCGATTGATCGCGCGCGGTCTCCCGGCCGAGAAGCTCGTCACCCATTACCTGGGCATCGATATCCCGGCCGAGGTCGTGCTGCCGCCCGTGGGCGTCAGCCAAACGGTGCTGTTCGTCGGCCGGCTGGTCGAGAAGAAAGGCGTCGACACGCTGATCGACGCGATGGCGATCCTGCGCCAGGGCGCGCCTGGGCTCGAACTGTCGGTGATTGGCGACGGGCCGGCGCGCGGCGAGTTGGAAAAGCGCGCCCAGGCCGCCGGGATCAAGGTCAAATTCCAGGGCTGGCTGGAGGAGAAGAAGGTCTACGCTGCCATGCGCCGGTCGCTGCTGCTCGCCGTGCCCAGCCGCGCGGCCGCCGGCGGCGATTCCGAGGGGTTGCCGACCGTGATCATGGAGGCGATGGCGCTGGGCGTGCCGGTTGTCGCCACGCGCCATGCCGGCATCCCGGAGATCATCGCCGACCGGGTCACCGGCCTGCTGGTCCCCGAGGCGGATGCCAACGCCCTGGCGGACGCGATCCTGACTGTGAAGACCGAACCCGACCTGGCGAACCGCCTGCGCGGCGAGGCCTATGCCGATGTCCGCGCCCGCTTCGACGCCGCCCGCCAGTCGGCGCTGCTCGAGCGGATACTGCTGGAGACCATCCGGTCTACTGGTTCGCGGTAATCGACAGGCCCAGAGTATCGACCAGGGCCTGCGGTCCCTGGGCCGCCAGCGTCTTCATCGCCGCCAACGGCACCGGCGCCGGCGGGGCCAAAGTGATGGTGAGGGTCCGCGGGCTCTTGGCGAAATCGGAGATCGCCTTGACCGAGCCGGCCAGCTTCGGATCGGAGGCGAGCGGACCGAGATTGCGCAGCATGTT
>Ga0302314_10021244_pt1 | contig 10698 bp, 10 predicted proteins | sample III_Palsa_N2_3_FD_200533 | JGI IMG/M metagenome (GOLD analysis project Ga0302314, IMG submission 200533) | Peat permafrost microbial communities from Stordalen Mire near Abisko, Sweden - III_Palsa_N2_3 | ecosystem: Environmental > Terrestrial > Soil > Palsa > Peat permafrost | place: Sweden... | reverse complement strand
GTCTCGATGAAGCCGGGCGCCACGCAATTCACCGTGATGCCGCGCGACGCCACTTCCTGGGCCAGCGATTTGCTCATGCCGATCAGCCCGGCCTTGGACGCGCAGTAATTGGCCTGGCCGGGATTGCCGGAGACGCCGACCACCGAGGTGATCGAGATGATCCGCCCGTGGCGCCGCTTCATCATACCCCTGAGGCTGGCGCGGGCGAGCCGGAAGGCCGCGGTCAGATTGACCTCTAAGACCTCGGACCAATCCTCGTCCTTCATCCGCATGGCCAGGCCGTCGCGGGTGAATCCGGCATTGTTCACCAGGATGTCGAGCTTGCCCATATCGGATTCGGCGCGCTTGACGAGCGCGTCGCCGGCGCCCGGATCCTTGAGATCGACGGCAGCGGCGAGCGCCCGCTCGCCCAGCTCCGAGACCAGCTGATCCAGCACCTGGATCCGGGTGCCGGCACAGAGCACGGTGGCACCGGCCGCATGCAGGCCCCGCGCAATAGCGCCGCCGATGCCGCCGGTGGCGCCGGTGACAAGGGCGGTCTTGCCGGTTAGGTCGAACATGGGGGAGGGCTCCTAGGGCACTTCTTTGGGGAAATTATGAGCAAGCCCCTCGCCCGCTTGGCGGGAGCGCGCGCCAAAGCGAGGTGCTCCGGCTGCGTAAGCAGGCTGTGTGCTAAGCGCACAGCGGAGGGAAGTGCCCGGCGCGACAACATCGGGAGGGCGAGGGTCACAGGCGCTAAGATAAGGCCGGCGAACAGCTTTTTGGCGGCGCGACCCACCTCACCCCGGCCCTCTCCCCCCTGAAGGGCGGAGAGGGAGAAATTAGCGCCAATCCACTCTAACTCCCTCTCCGCCCCATTGGGGGGGAGAGGGTTGGGGTGAGGTGGGGAACGCTCCAATGCCGCCATCAAGCTCAAGTTAGTGCCTATGAGGGTGAGGGTGGTGCTCCGGCAGTGCCGAACGACGACGGCGGGGCCGGAGCACCCACCCTCACCCGGCGCGCTACCGCTCGCCACCCTCTCCCGCCAAGCGGGCGAGGGTTTCCGTTCACTGATTGCGTCGAATCGGACGGTCAGAATCGGCTCCTTAAAGCGAGGCGTGGAAGGCTTCGATGTCGGCCGGGGTGCCGATCGAGCGCACGGCGATGTCCTTGTCGATCCGGCGCACCAGACCGGCCAGCACCTTGCCGGCACCCAGCTCGACGATCTCGGTGACACCCTGCTCCTTGAAATAGAGCACAATCTCGCGCCAGCGCACGAGTCCGGTCACCTGCTCGACCAGCAGGCGGCGGATGGTGGCCGGATCGCGCACCGCCTCGGCCGTGACATTGGCCACGACCGGCACGACCGGCACGGCGAGGTCGAGCTTGGCCAGCTCCTCGGCCATCACCGCGGCGGCGGGCGCCATCAGCGGCGAGTGGAAGGGGGCGCTGACGGGCAGCAGCATCGCCCGCTTGATGCCGCGTTCGGCCGCCAGCACGATCGCCCGGTCGACCGCCTCCTTGTGGCCGGAAATGACCAGCTGCCCACCGCCATTGTCATTGGCGCCGGTACAGACCAGCCCGGTCTCTTTGGCCGCATCGGCAGCAATGGCGAGCCCGGCCTCGAGTTCGACATTGAGCAATGCCGCCATGGCGCCGGTGCCGACCGGCACGGCTTCCTGCATCGCCTGGCCGCGCTTTTTCACCAGCCGGACGGCATCGGCGAGCCTGAAGGTGCCGGCGGCGGTCAGCGCCGAATATTCGCCGAGCGAGTGGCCCGCGACGAAATCGGCATGCTTGCCGAACTCGAAGCCGCCCTCGCGCTCGAGCACGCGCAATACAGCAATGCTGTTGGCGAGCAGCGCCGGCTGGGCATTCTCGGTCAGGGTCAGGGTCTCGATCGGTCCCGCGGCCATGAGGGCCGCGAGTTTCTGGCCGAGCGCATCATCGGTCTCCTCGAACACCTCACGCGCCGCGGCAAAGGCTTGCGCCAGCTCGACGCCCATGCCGACGGCTTGCGACCCCTGCCCCGGAAACACCAATGCCCGTTTGCCCAAGACGCGATACTCCACTATGACACTGCGAAACGGCCGCCAGTGATAGCGCCGGGCTGAGGCCTGTCAAGCGCGCTTGCGGCTGATATGGTTTTGTGTATAGTCCGCGCCCTCAACTCCTTGCCGGCTCGCACCCGGCTGAGGTCCGTTACGTTTGGCCGAATGGTCGGCCAGGCTGGACCAGCAACATCCATAAGGGGTTCGCGTTAATGTCGTTATACGAATGCGTGCTCATTGCGCGCCAGGACATCTCCAATACTCAGGTCGATGCGTTGATCGAGACCTTCTCGGGTGTGATCGTCGAACAGGGCGGCACGGTAACCAAGAAGGAATATTGGGGCCTCAAAAATCTCGCTTACCGCATGAAGAAGAACCGCAAGGGCCACTATGCCCTGCTGAACATCGATGCGCCCTCCGCCGCCGTCAAGGAGATGGAGCGGACCATGGGCATCAATGAAGATGTGCTGCGCTTCATGACGATTCGCGTCGACGAGCTGGAAGAAGGCCCGTCGGCCGCGATGCAGAGCCGTGGCCGCAGCGACGAGCGTCCGCGCCGTGGCTTTGGCGAGCGCGGTGGTTTTGGTGAGCGCGGCGAAGGTGGCCGTGGTGCAGGAGGGTTTGAATAATGCGTGGCACCGATCGTCCCGAGCGCCCGGCTGATGGCGCCCCCGGCGCCCGCCCGGCAACCCGCCGGCCGTTCTTCCGTCGGCACAAGACCTGCCCGTTCTCCGGCCCGAATGCGCCGAAGATCGATTACAAGGATGTGAAGCTGCTGCAGCGCTTCATCTCCGAGCGCGGCAAGATCGTCCCGAGCCGGATTACCGCGGTTTCGGCCAAGAAGCAGCGCGAACTGGCCCAGGCCATCAAGCGCGCCCGCTTCCTCGGCCTGCTGCCCTATATGGTGAAGTAGGACAGGCCTGCGATGACGGCGAGTCGGGCACTCCCGCTCGCCGTTCTCGGCGGGCTGGTGGCCAGCCTGCTGTTCGTGGCGGCGCTGACCGGCAGCTTCGGCGGCCTGATCCTGTTCTGGATGGCGCCGCTGCCACTGTTCGTGGTCGGTCTTCGTCTGGGCATGCGGCCGCTGGTGTTTGCCGGCGTGGTCGGGACGGTTGCAGTCGGTGCCGGTGATCCGGCCTGGGGTCTGGCCTTCGCGGCGACCGCGGCACTCCCGGTCCTGTTGCTGACCGGGATTGCACTGGTGGTGCCGGCAGAGCGATCGGCCGGCGCCCTGGTCCTTGGTTTGACCGGCTTGGGGGTTCTGGCTTTCGGGGTTACCTGCCTGCTGGCGGTCGATCAGGACGGCGGCCTGCAGGGCGTGATTACGACGGCGGTGAAAGACGCGGCCACGCAGAACGCTCAGCAATTCCCGCAGTTGCCGGCGTTTCCGGCGGATATGCTGGACGGGATCGGGCGGTGGCTGCTGGGGTTCTTTGTGGCGCTCTGGCTGGTGATTTTCGCCGGCAACGGGATCTTGGCCCATGGCGCGGTCGGCTGGTTCGGCGGCGGTCTGGCTCCGGCCCCGGCCATGGCAAGTATCGCCCTGCCGCGGGTGGTGAGTATCGGGTTTGCTGCGGCCCTGGTCGCCGCCATTGCCGGGTCGGGTGAGATTGCCTTTGTCGGCATCAATCTCGCCGAAATCCTGGCGATGCCACTGATGTTCGGCGGGCTCGGCGTGGTTCATGCCGCGCTGGCGCGAAATCCGGCGCGGGCGGTGTGGCTGACCGTGTTCTACGCGGTATTTTTGGGAATTGGGCTTACGATCGCCGTGATCGTCGCCCTCGGTGTGATCGAGCAATGGGTTGGGCTGCGGCAGCGATTTGCTCCCGCACCTCGCCGGGGAGAAGAATGATGGTGGATGTGATCCTGCTGGAGCGAGTCGAGAATCTCGGCCCGATGGGCCAGATCGTTAAGGTGAAGCCGGGCTATGCCCGGAATTTCCTGCTGCCGCAGAAGAAGGCGCTGCGCGCGACCAAGGAGAATATGAAGTATTTCGAGTCGCAGCGCGCACAACTCGAGGCCAATAATCTGCGCCTGCGCGCCGAGGCCGAGCAGGTCGCGACCAAGATGGCCGGCCTCTCGGTGATCATGCTGCGCCAGGCCGGCGAGACCGGCCAGCTCTATGGTTCGGTCAGCGCCCGCGACGTGTCGGATGCAATCACGGCAGACGGCTTCACGGTCGAGCGCCGCCAGGTCGTGCTCGACCATGCGATCAAGACGCTGGGCTTGCACAGCGTGAAAGTGGCGCTGCACCCGGAAGTGTCGCTGCTGGTCACGGTCAATATCGCGCAATCGGCCGACGAAGCCGCTGCCCAGGCCCGCGGCCTGACCCAGGCCCAGATCGCCGCGGCGGCCGACGCCGAGGACGAAGACACCGAGGAAGCAGCGGCCGAGACCGAGGAAGCCGAAGAAGAGGCCTGAGGCTCAGTAAAACCCTCGCCCGCTTGGCGGGAGAGGGTGGCGAGCGGGAGCGAGCCCCTCCCTCTCCCGCCAAGCGGGCGAGGGGCTACCTGTCCGAAATTAAATCGCCGCGCGGGCTGGAACGCCCGCGCGGCGATTGGTTTTTGTGGATTGAAAACGCAGGCAACCTTACTCTGCGTTCCGCCGACCCTCGCTCGAAGACCTTCGATCGATCAGGCAGTTGCGGAGATGTGGCGTGCTATTTGCTGAAATGTTGCGAAGCCTGATCCGGCACGGCCAGCTTACCCTCATCGATGCCGAGGGCCGCCGCCATGAGATCGGCAAACCACCCGGCCGCGCCGTCACGATCCGGCTGCATGACCGGCGCCTGCACACCCAGCTGTTCCTGCGGCCGCGGATGGCGCTCGGCCAAGCCTTCATGGATGGCACGCTGACCGTCGAAGACGGCACGATCTACGATTTCCTGATGCTGGCGATGGCCAATATCGAGATGGCACCGCCCTCGCTGCTGTCGCCGCTGTGGAACGGCGTCAGCTGGGCGATCCGCTATCTGCATCAGTACAATCCGATTTCCCGGGCCCGGCACAACGTGGCCCATCATTATGATCTGTCGGGGGCGCTCTACGATCTGTTCCTCGACGAGGACCGGCAATATTCCTGCGCCTATTTCGAGCAACCGGACAATGATCTGGCCACCGCCCAGGCCAATAAGAAGCGTCACATCGCCGCCAAGCTGCGCCTGAAGCCCGGCATGAAGGTGCTCGATATCGGCAGCGGCTGGGGCGGTCTCGCCCTCTATCTGGCGCGCGAAGCCGGCGTCGATGTCACCGGGCTCACACTGTCGACCGAGCAGCACAAGCTCGCGACCGAGCGGGCGCGCGAGGCCGGGCTCGCCGACCGCGTCCGCTTCCGGCTGCAGGACTACCGGACGGAGACCGGCACCTATGACCGGATCGTCTCGGTCGGGATGTTCGAGCATGTCGGGCTGGCGCAATATCAGCGCTTCTTCGATACGGTGCGCGACCGGCTGACCGAGGACGGAATGGCCCTGCTGCATGCGATCGGGCGCCAGGACGGGCCGGGCGACACCAATCCCTGGGTCCGCAAATACATCTTTCCCGGCGGCTATGCCCCGGCCCTGTCCGAGGTGCTGCCCCGCATCGAACGGTCGAAGCTCTGGGTCACCGATATCGAGATCCTGCGGCTGCATTATGCCGAGACGCTGCGCCATTGGCGCCTGCGCTTCATGGCCAACCGCGACCGCGCCCAGGCGCTCTACGACGAGCGCTTCTGCCGGATGTGGGAGTTCTATCTGGCCGCGGCCGAGGCGACGATGCGGGCCGGCGGCCAGATGGTGTTCCAGATCCAGCTGACCCGGCGAATCGATGCGGCACCGATGACACGCGACTACATGGTCGATTGGGAGCGCAGCCATCGTGGGCAGGAGACGGTGCCGGAAACACAGCCGCTGCCGCAGAACGACGATTGACCGGCCGCGCGGGCGCGCAAACCGCGCTTCAGCGGCTTGATATTCCCCGTGAAAACGCCTGCCCGCGGGGCCCGCCGCGCGGCCTCGGAAGTGCCGCCGATCTGATACGCTCCCCGTGATCCACAGGCCTGTGGACTGAATCTAGGACCGCCGAAACCGGCGCCGGTGCTAAGCTCGCGTTGTTATGGACCCAGCCCGCACGCTCACGCTCGCCCCGCCTTCGGCCGAACCGGCCTATCGCACCGCTCCGCATAATACCGAGGCGGAACAGGCGCTGCTCGGTGCCGTGCTGGTCAATAATTCGACCTATCACCGCGTGTCGGAGTTCCTGCTGCCGGAGCATTTCTACAATCCGGCGCATCAGCGCATCTATGCCGCGGCAGTCAAGCTGATCGAGCGCGGCCAGATCGCCGATCCGGCCACGCTCAAGGGCTATTTCGAGCAGGACGAGGCGCTGACCGATATCGGTGGCGCCCAATATCTGGGCCGCCTCGCCGCCTCGGTGGTGACGATCATCAATGCCGGCGATTACGGCCGGACCATCTATGACTGCTATCTGCGCCGGCAGCTGATCGAAATCGGCACCGAGACGGTCAACGACGCCTTCGAGCACAATATCGAACTCGAAGCCCGCCAGCTCATGGAGATGGCCGAGAAGAAGCTGTTCGACCTCGCCACCACGGGCAATGCCGATGGCGGTTTCCAGCCCTTCGTCCAGGCCCTGCGCAATGCCACGGAACTGGCCCAGCTCGCCTATAAGCGCAGCGGCAAGACCAGCGGCGTGTCGACCGGCTTCACCGATATCGACAATCTGCTGGGCGGGCTGCACCCCTCCGACCTGCTCATTGTCGCCGGCCGCCCGTCCATGGGCAAGACCGCCTTCGCCACCAATATCGCCTTCAACGCCGCCAAGGCCTATCGCGCCGGACGGGGAGCGACCAACGAGGTCATCGCCGAGGACGGCGCGGTCGTCGGGTTCTATTCGCTGGAAATGTCGGCCGAACAGCTGGCGACCCGCGTGCTCGCCGAGGAATCGGGCGTCTCGGGCGACAAGATCCGCCGCGGCGAGGTCGCCCGCGAGGAATTCGACGCCTTCATCCAGGCCAGCATGAAGCTGGAGAGCGTGCCGCTCTATATCGACGACACGCCGGCGCTCACCATCTCGGCCGTGCGCACTCGCGCCCGTCGCCTGCAGCGCCAGCACGGGCTGCATCTGATCATCGTCGATTATCTGCAGCTGCTGCAGGGCACGCCCAAGCCCGGCGGCGAGCAGAACCGGGTTCAGGAGATCTCGGAAATCACCCGCGGCCTCAAGGCCCTGGCCAAGGAGCTGAATGTCCCGGTGATCGCCCTCTCGCAGCTGTCGCGCGCGGTCGAACAGCGCGAGGATAAGCGGCCCATGCTCTCGGATCTGCGCGAATCGGGCTCGATCGAGCAGGATGCCGACGTCGTCATGTTCGTCTATCGCGAGGAATATTATCTCGGCCGCGCCGAACCCGGCCGCCGGCCCGAAGAGAGCGAAGACAAGTTCAATCAACGCTATGCCGACTGGCAGGAGCGCTTCGAGCAGGTCCATGGCACCGGCGAAATCATCGTTGCAAAGCAGCGTCACGGTCCGATCGGAAAAGTTACCTTGAAGTTCGACGGTGCTACGACGAGGTTCTCCGACTATGTCGGACGAGATCACCTGCCAGATGCCAATTACTGAGATTGCCACTTCGATCGTCAGTGGGGCGGTCGTCCCTGGCCGCCCTGCCGACGCCAGTCGGCACAAAGCTGTCGCGCGAGAGGTTATGCCGGCTTGCCGCCGGCGGGCGGCCAGGGACGACCGCCCCACTGAGGGATCTCAAGTTCTTCCATGAGCGAGATCCTGCTCGACCAGCCCTTCGCCGTCGCCGAACCCCTGCCCCATGCGGAGATCCCGCCGGGCGTGACCGGCATCCTCACCGTCGACCTCGGCGCCATCGTCGCCAATTGGCGGCGGCTGCAGCGGCGGGTCGGTGCCGGCTGCATCGTGGCCGCGACGGTCAAGGCCGACGCCTATGGCCTGGGTCTGGCCCCGGTCGCCCTGGCGCTGGCCGACGCGGGTTGCCGCTGGTTCTTCGTCGCCACGCTCGAGGAAGGTGCTGCCCTCGCCGCCCTCCTGCGCCGGCCCCATCCCGCGTGCCGGATCGCCGTCCTCGCCGGCCCGATCGCAGACAGCGCCGGCGACATCGCACAGATTGCGGCACTGGTGCCGGTGCTCAACGATCTGGGCCAGATCGCCGATTGGCGGCAGGCGGCACCGGGGCGCCCGGCCATGCTGCATCTCGACACCGGCATGTCCCGTCTGGGCCTGGAACCGCGCGAGGCGGATCGTCTCGCCGATGAGCCGGAACTTCTGGCCGGGATCCCGCTGGCCGCGGTGATGAGCCACCTCGCCTGTCCCGATACGCCCGCGCATCCGATGAACGCGCGGCAGCGAGTGGCCTTCGAAAATCTCGCCCGGCGCCTGCCGCCGGCGCCGTTGAGCCTGGCGGCCAGCTACGGCATCTTCCTCGGTGCTGCGTATCATTACGACATGGTGCGTCCCGGTGCCGCACTCTATGGCCTTAACCCGCTACCCGACGCGCCCAACCCGATGGATCAAGTCGTTGGATTGAAAGCAAGAATTCTTCAGGTCCGCGAGATTGACGCTGGCCGGAGCGTTGGCTATGGTGCGCGCTATACGGCCGATCGCCCGCACCGCGTCGCGACACTCGGCGTGGGCTATGCGGACGGTATCCTGTGCGGCGCCGGCGACCGCGCCAGCGTTCATATCGGCCCTGTCGAGGTTCCCATCATCGGCCGCATTTCAATGGATCTGATCACCGTGGATGTCAGCGCCGTGCCGTCGGACTGCGTGCGGCCGGGCGGCTTCGTCGATGTGCTCGGCCCGCGTTACAGCGCGGATGCGCTCGCCCGGGACAGCGGTACCATCGGCTATGAGCTGCTGACCCGCTTCGGCACTCGGCTCCACCGCGTCTACAAGGCAACCCCTCTCTGACCATGCTGGATTTTCTCGCGACGATCGGACGGATCGCGCTGGCGTCGATGGCCGCACTTGGCCGTCTCGCCTTCTTCACCGGGGTGACGCTGTCGCATGTGCTGCGCCCGCCCTTCTACGGCAAGATGCTGCTGCGCCAGATGATGAGCGTCGGCTACAACTCGCTGATCGTGGTCGGGTTGACGGCCGTGTTCACCGGCATGGTGCTGGCGCTGCAGAGCTACACCGGCTTCTCGCGCAATTTCCCCTCGGAAAGTGCTGTAGCCCTCATCGTCGTGCTGTCGGTCACGCGCGAATTGGGCCCGGTCATCGCGGCGCTGATGGTGGCCGGCCGGGTCGGCGCCGCCATCGCCGCCGAGATCGGCACCATGCGCGTCACCGATCAGATCGATGCGCTGACCACGCTGTCGACCAATCCGATGAAATATCTGGTCGTGCCGCGGGTGCTGGCCGGGCTGATCACCATGCCTTTGCTGGTGCTGATCGCCGATATCATCGGGGTCGCCGGCGGCTATGTCGTGGCCACCTATAAGCTGGGCTTCAACCCCAATGCCTACCTGGCCTCGACCTTCGATTATGTGACCACCGAGGACGTTGTGTCCGGGCTGGTCAAGGCCGCGGTGTTCGGCTTCATCATCACCTTGATGGGCTGCTATCACGGCTACAATTCCCGCGGTGGCGCCCAGGGCGTCGGTGCCGCGACCACGGCGGCGGTGGTCTCGGCCTCGATCACCATCCTGCTGACCGACTATCTCCTGACTTCGGTGTTCTTCAGCAAATGAGCGACCTGCCCAAGATCATCCTCAAGGATGTCCACAAGGCCTTCGGTCCGAAGAAGGTGCTGCAGGGGATCGATCTGGAAATCGGCACAGGCGAGAGCCTGGTGGTGATCGGTGGTTCCGGGACCGGCAAATCGGTGCTGCTCAAATGCATTCTCGGGCTGATCCACCCGGATCGCGGCTCGATCCTGATCGATGGCGAGGAAACGGTGGGCTTGCGCGGCAGCGAGCGCGACCGAATGATGGCCAAGTTCGGCATGCTGTTCCAGAGCGCCGCCCTCTTCGATTCGATCCCGGTCTGGCAGAATGTCGCCTTCGGCCTGATCCAGGGCCGTGGCATGAACCGGACCGAGGCCAAGCGCGTCGCGATCGAGACCTTGGCCAAGGTCGGGCTGGACGAGGAGGTCGGCGACCTCAACCCCGCAGAGCTCTCGGGCGGCATGCAGAAGCGCGTCGGTCTCGCCCGCGCCATCGCCGCCCAGCCCGAGATCCTGTTCTTCGACGAACCGACGACCGGGCTCGACCCGATCATGGGCGACATCATCAACGATTTGATCGTCGACCGGGTCCGCGACCTGGGCGCCACCGCGCTCTCCATCACCCATGACATGGCCAGCGCCCGCAAGATCGCCGACCGGATCGCCATGCTGCATCAGGGCCGGATCATCTGGCAGGGTCCGGTCGCGGCCATCGACGCGTCCGGCAACGCCTATGTCGACCAGTTCATCCACGGCCGAGCCGAAGGCCCGATCCGCATGGAAATCCGGGCTTCATGAGCCGGACCCGGGCGGAGCGCTGACCCATGGCTCGCGCCCGCAGCCGTTACGTTTGCCAGGAATGCGGCTCGATCCATCTGCAATGGGCCGGGCGGTGCGATGCCTGTGGCGGCTGGAACAGCCTGATCGAGGAAGCGACCCCGGAAGGCCCACCCAAGAGTCTGTCCGGCAGCGGCAG
>Ga0302314_10021243_pt1 | contig 10698 bp, 11 predicted proteins | sample III_Palsa_N2_3_FD_200533 | JGI IMG/M metagenome (GOLD analysis project Ga0302314, IMG submission 200533) | Peat permafrost microbial communities from Stordalen Mire near Abisko, Sweden - III_Palsa_N2_3 | ecosystem: Environmental > Terrestrial > Soil > Palsa > Peat permafrost | place: Sweden... | reverse complement strand
GACCGAGCGGTGGCAGACGCCGGGTTCGATCCGCAGGCGGTAGACCTCCACGGTCGCGCCGTCGTCGCGGCTGACATCGAGCAGCCGGGCCTCGACGCCGGGGGAGGAGACCCGGGCGCCCGCGTGCTCGGCGAGCAGCGTGGCCAGGGGCACGCCGAGCGTGCCCGCCAGGGCGTACAGCGTGCTCAGCGTCGGGTTGCGGGTGCCGTTCTCGATCTCCGACAGCGATCCCTTGCCGACCCGCGCCGCCTCGGCCAGCGCGCCGAGGGACAGGCCGCGCTCCCGGCGGGCCGCCTTGAGCCGGCCGCCGACCAGCCGGGTCAGGTCATCCATGGTCAGACCATCCCATGCGGGTGTTCCATATACAGAACCCTACTACTAGGGTTCTGTATATGGAACGAATCAGCCAGCCGGTCCACGCCGGGATCCTGGCCGCCCTGGTCGGGTTCACCGGCTCGTCCGCCGTGGTGCTCACCGGCCTGCGCGCCGTCGGCGCGTCGCCCGCGCAGGCCGCCTCGGGGCTGATCGCGCTGTGCGCGATCCAGGGCCTGGGCATCCTCTGGCTGTCACGGCGGCACCGGATGCCGCTCACCGTCGCCTGGTCCACCCCCGGCGCGGCCGTGCTGGCCAGCACCGGCGCCGTGCCCGGCGGCTGGCGGGCGGCGGTCGCCGCCTTCCTGATCATGGGCGGGCTCATCCTGCTCACCGGGCTGTGGCCGCGCCTCGGCGCGATCATCGCCGCGATCCCGGCGCCGATCGCCCAGGCGATGCTCGCCGGGGTCGTGTTCCAGCTGTGCCTGGAGCCGGTGCGCGGCCTCGCCGCCCACCCCGCCTACGTCGCGCCGATCCTGCTGACCTGGCTCGTCCTGCTCCGCTTCGCCCGCAAGTGGGCCGTCCCGGCGGCCTTCGCGGTCACCCTCGTGGTCGTCGGCATCGCCGCCGCCCGGGGCGGCGGTGTGCACGGCGCGCTGCTCCCGCACCTGGACTGGACGACGCCGGACTTCACCTGGGCCGGGCTGCTCAGCCTGGCCCTCCCGCTCTACGTCGTCACCATGGCCGGGCAGAACGTCCCCGGGGTCGCCATCATGGCCTCCTACGGGTACCAGGTGCCCTGGCGCGAGACCATGACCGTGACCGGCATCGGCACGGTGGCCGGCGCCCTGGCCGGCGGGCACGCCATCAACCTCGCGGCGATCACCGCCGGGATGGCCGCGTCACCGGACGCCGACCCCGACCCCGGACGGCGCTGGATCGCGTCCTTCACGGCCGGCTGGGCCTATCTCGTGCTCGGCCTGCTGGCCGCCGCCCTGACCACGTACCTGTCCGCCGCCCCGGCCGACGTAACCGGGGCCGTGGCCGGGCTCGCGCTGCTGGCCACGCTGTCCGCGTCCCTGTCCGGTGCCCTGTCGGCGACGGAGGGCCGCGAGGCGGCCGCGATCACCTTCGTGGTCGCCGCCTCCGGGCTGAGCTTCTTCGGCATCGGCGCCGCGTTCTGGGCGCTGGTCGCCGGCCTGCTGGTGCGGGCCGTGCTGGCCCGGCCCGCGAAGCCGGCGCCACCCGCGGGGCCGGCCGAGCCCGCGGGGCCGGCCGCGGGTCCGTCGCGACCGGAAGCGTCGGCCGAGGCCGTTTAGGTCGTCGCCACTTAGGTCGTCGCCACCAGGAGGTCCTCGCCGGTCGACACGCGCAGGCCGTCGCTCCGCCCGGCGAAGTAGCGGGCGTTGAGCTCGGCCGACGACACGTGCCTGACGTCACCGAAGCCGGCCTCGCGGGCCAGCCCGAGCATCTCCTCCGGGGCGAAGAAGCTGATGAACGGGGTGCCGGACGCCCGGGCGCCGTTCTCCGCCATCGCGAGGCCCGGGCGGTCGCGGTCGTCGAGCAGCTCGGCGGGCAGCAGGAAGGTCATGGTCACGGTCGACCCGGGGGCGGCCAGCCGCGCCCCGACCAGGTCCTGCTCGTGCTCGTCAGCCATGGGCCTAACGTACTGTCACTCGACGACGCCGGCCACCCGGGTCAGCTCGAGCTTGGCCTCGTCCTCGCTGCCCGGCGCGGCCGTGTAGATCACGATCTTCAGGTCGGTGTCCGCGTACGTGAGGACGTCGCAGTCGAGGGTGATCTCGCCGACGGCCGGGTGCCTGATGATCTTGCGGTCCTCGGCGTGGGTGCCGACGTCGCCCGCCTGCCACAGCGCGGCGAAGCGGGCGTTGCCCGCCAGGGTCCGGCGGATCAGCCCGGCCAGGCGCGGGTCGGCCGGGTACCGGGCCGAGGCCCGGCGCAGGTCGGCGACGATCGCCCGGTCGGAGGCGTCGGTGTCCTTGACGATCACCCGCGACTCGGCGGCGCCGTCGGGCGTCGCCTCGGCTGGGAACCGCGAGAGCACCAGGTTGCGGTCCTGCGGCGCGAGGACCGACGGGTCGCCGATCAGCGCCGCCCAGCCCCGGTTCCACCAGATCAGCCGGTAGTCGGCGGCGTACACCGAGACGGGAATGTCGCCGAGCCGGGCCAGGACCCGCTGCGTGCCCGGCGGGATGTGGTCGCTGATCAGGCCGTCGCCCGGCGCCTGCAGCCCGGCGAGCCGGTAGAGGTGGTCGCGCTCGGCCCGGGTGAGCCGCAGCGCCCGGGCGAGCGCGCCGGCCACCTGCGCCGACGGGGTGGTCGCCCGCCCCTGCTCGAGCCGGACCACGTAATCGACGGAGACGCCCGCGAGATCGGCCAGTTCCTCGCGCCGCAGCCCGGCCGCGCGCCGCACCCGCCCGGCCGGCAGCCCGGCGGCCGACGGCGCGAGCCGGTCGCGCCACGCGCGGATCGTGCTGCCGAGGCTGGTCTCGTCGCTGGTCATGTCTCCATTGTGCGCCGGCCGTCGGCCGGAACGGTGGTACTGGCATTCCTACCGGTGAGCCCTCCCTGGTTGCCGCGGCGCGAGCGCCCGAGACTGGGGTCATGACCATCACCTTCATCACCGGGGCGAACAAAGGCCTCGGATTCGAGACCGCCCGCCGCCTCACCGACCTCGGGCAGACCGTGCTCATCGGTGCCCGCGACCCGGAGCGCGGCCGGGCGGCGGCCGCCCGGCTGGGCGCCCGCTACGTCGCCATCGACGTCACCGATGACGCCTCGGTCGCCGCCGCCGCCGAAGACATCGCCAGCCATGAGGGCCACCTCGACACCCTGATCAACAACGCCGGGATCGTCGGGCCCTACAAGGCCGCCGACGAGCTCACCGCCGACGACGCGACCCACGTGTTCGATACCAACGTCGTCAGCATCGTCCGGGTCACCGGCGCCTTCCTGCCGCTGCTGCGCAAGTCGGCCGCGCCGTCCATCATCAACGTCAGCAGCGGCATGGGCTCGTTCGCCGCCACCCACGACCCGGCCCGGGTCGAGTCGACGATCACCGCGCCGCTGTACACCGCGTCGAAGGCGGCCGTCACCATGCTCACCACCCAGTACGCCAAGGGGCTCCCTGGCCTACGGGTCAACGCCGCCGACCCCGGCTACACCGCGACCGACTTCAACAACCACAGCGGCCACCAGACGGTCACCGAGGGCACCGACGCGATCGTCGCCCTGGCGACCGAGGGTCCCGAGGGCGGCACCGGCCGCTTCCTCGACCGCTCCGGCACCGTCGCCTGGTAACACGGTGCAGCCGTGACCTGCTGCGGACCGCGGAAGCCGACGGTACGTTCTCCTATACGTTTTTCCAGGCCGTTGCCTTTAAGTGCGGCTGACCCCGGTCACCATAGCCGCGCGGTGGCCCGGCTGGTCACCCCGGGCAGCAGCAGCCGTTGCTCCGCCCCTCCCTTCCCCGATCCTTCATTCTTCGGTAAGCATTGACCGGCGATACTGAGGCATCGGACGTCGGAACTGGCGGGTGGAGGGCTCGACCGTCACCCAGCACATCAGCGCGGGCCGCGACGCGTACGTCGCCGGCCGCGACCTGACCATCCACCGCCCCGCCGGCTAAGGCGGGCCAGCCGGCCGGATGCCAGGCCTCGCCGAGCGAGCTATGCTGCCAAACCTGCGAGGTCAGCTCAGGCATCGGGAGGTACGGTCATCGACGCTGATGTGATCGTGGTGGGCGCGGGGCTGGCTGGACTGGCGGCCGCGGCCGAGGCCGCCGAGGCGGGCCGGAAGGTGCTGCTGCTCGACCAGGAGCCCGAGCAGTCCCTCGGCGGGCAGGCATGGTGGTCGTTCGGCGGGCTGTTCATGGTGGACACGCCCGAGCAGCGGCGGCTGCGCATCTCCGACAGCCTGGAGCTGGCCTGGCAGGACTGGCTGGGCGCGGCCGGCTTCGACCGGCCCGAAGACGACCTGCCCCGGCAGTGGGCCCGGGCCTACGTCGAGTTCGCCGCGACCGAGAAGCGCGACTGGCTGCGCCAGATGGGCCATCGCATCGTGCCCGTCATCGGCTGGGCCGAACGCGGCAGCCATCTCGCCACCGGTCACGGCAACACCGTGCCCCGCTTCCACATCAGCTGGGGGACCGGGCCCGGCGTGGTCGAGCCGTTCGAGCGGCGGGTGCGCGCGGCGGCCGACGCGGGCAGGCTCGAGTTCCGGTTCCGGCACCGGGTGGACGCCATCACCAGCACCGGCGGCGTCGTCGACGGCGTGGCCGGGACCGTCCTCGAGCCGAGTGACGTCGAACGCGGCCGGCCAAGCTCCCGGACGGCGGCCGGGCAGTTCGAGCTGGGCGCGCAGGCGGTCATCGTCACCTCCGGGGGCATCGGCGGTAACCACGACCTAGTCCGCCAGGCGTGGCCGGAACGCCTGGGCACGCCGCCCGCGCACCTGCTCTCAGGCGTGCCCGCGCACGTCGACGGGCGGATGATCGGCATCACCGAGCAAGCCGGCGGGCAGGTGATCAACCGGGACCGGATGTGGCACTACGTCGAGGGGATCGCCAACTGGGACCCGGTCTGGCCGCTGCACGGCATCCGGATCCTGCCCGGCCCGTCCTCGCTCTGGCTCGACGCGACCGGCAGCCGGCTGCCGGTGCCGCTGTACCCGGGCTTCGACACGCTGGGCGTGCTCGAGTACCTGCGGGGCACCGGCTACGACTACTCCTGGTTCATCCTGACCAAGAAGATCATCGCCAAGGAGTTCGCGCTGTCGGGATCCGAGCAGAACCCGGACCTCACCGGCCGGGACCGCCGGGCCATGATCACCAGCCGGTTCGGCGGGCAGGTCCCCGGCCCGGTGCAGGCGTTCCTCGATCACGGCGAGGACTTCGTAACCGCCCCGACGCTGCCCGGGCTGGTCGGCAAGATGAACAAGCTCACCGGGGGAGAGCCCGCGCTCGACGCCGACCTTATCGGCCAGGAGATAACGGCGAGAGACCGGGATGCCGCGAGGCCGTACGGGAAGGACGGGCAGCTGACCGCGATCCGGGGCGCGCGGGCGTACCTGGGCGACCGCTTCGTGCGCGTCGCCCCGCCGCACCGGCTGCTCGACCCGGCGGCCGGCCCGCTGATCGCCGTCCGGCTGCACGTGCTGACCCGCAAGACCCTCGGCGGCCTGCACACCGACTTGTCGTCGCGCGTGCTCTCCGCCGGGGGCGGCCCGGTGCCCGGCCTGTACGCGGCCGGGGAGGCCGCCGGGTTCGGCGGCGGCGGAATGCACGGCTACCGGTCACTCGAGGGCACGTTCCTGGGGGGCTGCCTGTTCTCCGGCCGCGTCGCCGGCCGGGCCGCCGCCGCGGCCGTCAGCTAACCCGGAACGAGGCCCCCGCCACCCGCGGCCGGCTTCCGCTGGCCCTAGGATCAGGAGCCGTGGCTACCGTTACCGATTCAGAGCCGTGGGTGCGCGCCGTCCGCGCCTCTCATGACCGGCTTTCCGGCATCGTCGCCGGGCTCGACGCCGACGGCCTGCGCCAGCAGTCCTACGCCAAGGAGTGGTCGATCGCCGACGTGCTGTCCCACCTGGGCAGCGGCGCGGAGATCTTCCTGCTCTCCCTGAACGCGGGCGTGACCGGCGGCCCGCCGCCTACGGTGGAGGACTTCCAGCCGATCTGGGACACCTGGAACGCGCGCTCGCCCCAGCAGCAGGCGGCGCAGTCCCTGGTGGCCAACGAGGCCCTGGTGACGCGGGTCGAGTCGCTGACCCCGGCCCAGCGCGAGGCCTTCTCCGTGGTGATGTTCGGCGCCATGACCATGGACCTGGCCGGGCTGCTCGGGACGCGGCTGTCCGAGCACGCCGTGCACACCTGGGACGTCGCCGTGGTGCTCGACGCGGACGCGCGGCTCGCGCCGGACGCCGTCGACCTGATGATCGGCGGGCTGTCGATGATCATCGGGTTCACCGGCAAGAAGCAGGAGACCCCGGCGGTGATCGCGGTCACCACCACCAGCCCGGATCGCACCTTCACGCTGGACACCGGCGGCGTGACCCTCGCCCCCGGTGATCCCGAGGCGGCGGCGGGAGCCTCGATGGTCTTGTCCGCCGAGGCGTTCATCCGCCTCGTCTACGGCCGCCTCGACGACGAGGGCGAGATCACGGCCGCGGGCGTGACCCTGCCCGGGCTGCGGGCGGTCTTCCCTGGTTTCTGACTCTCTAGCGGCCTGACCGGCTGTAGCTCCCGGCGCCCGGGATACGCTGCCCGCCCGGGACGCGCTGCTGGGCGCCGAGGATGCTGCGGATGTCGTCGGTGTAGGCGTCGCCGTGCCGGTCGAGGATCGCGCCCATCTCGTTCAGGTCGCTCTCCGACGTGTAGCTGGCCAGGTCGCGCTCGAGCGCCTTCTGCTCGGCCCGGGCCTCGAGGATGCTGCGGAGCTGGGCACGGATCGCGAGCCACGGCGGGCTCAGCAGGTTAACGGTCTTCGACATGTTACTTTCGCCCTTCTGTGCGTGAATGCCCTTGCGTCTTCTAGTGAACCCGGTCATGACCCATGCGTCCAATGACTAGATCGTAAGAATTACATGATCTAGAGTCATAGACCGTGGACACTGACGTTTTGCGCTGGTTTCAGCAGGTGGCCGAGGGCAAGACCGTCACCGAGGTGTCGGAGGCCGACGAGGTCACGCAGTCCGGCATCTCCCGTGCCCTCGCCCGGCTGGAGACGCAGGTGGGCACCCCGCTGCTCCGGCGCTCCGGGCGCACGCTGCGGCTGACCCGGGCGGGCGAGGTGTTCAAGCCGCACGTCGACGCGATGCTGCGCCGGTTCGACGACGGGATCGCCGCGGTCGGCCAGTTCGTCTCGCCCGAGACCGGCACGGTCGCGCTCGCCTTCCAGCAGTCGCTCGGCACCTGGCTGGTGCCCGACCTGGTGCGCAGCTTCCGCAACGCGCACCCCGCCGTGCGGTTCCGCCTCACCCTGGTCCGGGACGAACTGCACGGCCTGCCGCTCGACGGCGGCATCGCCGACCTCGAGATCGGCACCCGCCGGTTCCGCACCGACCCGGAGGCCGCCCGGCCGGGCGACCTCCCGGTGCGAACCGAGCAGATCGGCACCGAGCCGCTGCGGCTCGCCCTGCCGCGCGAGCACCGGCTCGCCGGGCGCCAGCGCGCCCACCTGGCCGACGTGGCCAAGGACCCGTTCATCGCGCTGCGCCCCAGCTCCGCGCTGCGCAAGCTGATCGACGACCTGTGCAAGCAGGCGGGCTTCCGCCCGACGGTCGTCTTCGAGGGCGACGACCTGACCAACCTGCGCGGCCTGGTCGCGGCCGGCCTGGGCGTGGCCGTGGTCCCGGCGCCGCGGGCGAACTCGCCCGAGGCGGCCGACTCCGGCGGCCCGGTGCGCTACCTCGAGCTCGCCGACCGCGGGGCGGAGCGGGCGATCTACCTGACCTGGTCGGCGGAGCGCCCGCTGCTCCCGGCGGCCGAGCTGTTCCGCGCGCACGTGGTCAGCCGGGTCACCGTGGGCAAGGTCCCCGCCCTTCCCGCGCCCGGCCCGGCTTCCTCATAGCTACTAGTCGACCGCATTCGAGTATGATTGTGACATGACGGCCACCGACGGCAGTAGCCTGCCCAGATACGCGCGGGTCGCGGCGAGAATCCGCGGCCAGATAGCGGACGGCACCCTGCGGCCCGGCCAGCCGGCCCCCAGCGGCGCCGCGCTCAGCCGGGTCACCGGGTACTCCACGCTGACCTGCCGCAAGGCGCTGCGGGTGCTGATCGGGGACGGCGTTCTCGTGCCCGGCCCGAGCCGCAACGCCCGCCCCCGCGTCGCCGGCCCGGGCACGGTCCCGGCCGACAAGGACCTCTCCGACGCGACCCGCGCGCTCTCGGCCGGCCTGGCCGCCCGGCGGCGCGCGGCCGGGCTCACCCAGGCGGAGCTGGCCGCGCTCGCCGCCGCCTCGGTCACCACCGTGGGGCACGCGGAGACCGGCCGGGTCTGGCAGTCCCGGCGGTTCTGGGAGCGGGCCGACGACGCCCTCGCCGCCGGGGGAGACCTGCTCCGCCTGCACGATGCCTACCGCGTCATCGGCGCGGTCCAGGAGCGAAAGGCACAGGCCGATCCGGAGGAACGAGCCGGGGTGACTGACCACCGCCCGCGCCGGCCCGCCGGCCCGGGGCCGGCCGTCGCGCTGGGACGGGGCGAGCCCTCCTGCGTCATGATCGTCTGGGGCGACGGCACGGTCACCACCGTCCGCCCGCCGGCCAGCGGAAACGGCCTGTCGCCTGGCTATAGTCGACAGGGCACTGAGTCCTGACGGCGAGTGCCCGGGCGCGGCGCCGCGCTTGTGACTAAGCGCATAGTAATCCTTTGTGATACACATGTGAGCTGAGTCCGGCCGCGGGCGCGAGGGACGAAAGGCTCCGGAGATGGCCAAGAGGCAGGCACGCTTCACCCGGCAGGAACTGGAGGGCGACCCCCGGCTCCAGGACGAGTCTCCGGGCTTGTGGAACGAGGAATCGGGCGAGGTCGTGCGCGGCCTGCTCACCTCGGCGGTGCGCTGCTTCGCCCTGAACGGCTACCACGCGACGACCACGCGCGACATCACGGCCGGCGTGGGCCTGAGCCCGGCCGCGCTCTACGTGCACTTTCCCTCGAAGGAACTCGTGCTCTACGAGATCATCAGGTCCTGCCACGAGCGCGCCCTGGCCCACATCCTCGACCCCGCCGTCGGGGCCGCTCCCAGCGCCGCCGAGGGGCTGCGCCTGCTCGTCTCGCGCTACACGGCCTGGCATGCCCGTCACCACGTGGCCGCGCGCGTCTCGCAGTACGAGCTGGCCGGGCTGACCGCGGAGCACTACGACGAGATCGTCATCCTGCGCCACCAGACCAACGAGGTCTTCCGCCAGGCCGTCGCCCGCGGCGTCGACGACGGCACGTTCGCGGCGGCCGACGTCAACCGGGTCGTGCGGGGCATGCTGTCGCTGAGCATCGATCTCGTCCGCTGGTACCGCCTCGATGGCTCGGACTCGCCCGCGCAGCTCGGCGACTTCTACGCCGACCTGGCGCTCAAGATGGTCGGCCGGCCCGTCGGCTGAGGCGGCGCTGTTCAGGCGGCACCCCGGCCGCGGGGTCGCTGAAGGGCAAGACCGTCGCCCTGGTCGGGTACGGCGACGCCAACCCGTGGGGCGCCGCCTTCAACCAGCAGTTCGCCGCCGACCTGAGCGCGAGCGGCGTGAAGATCACCAACCTCACGACGATGGACTCGGGCACCCAGGTCCAGTACTTCGCCCAGGCCGTGGCCGAGAAGCCCGCCCTGATCGTGCTGGCCGTGGACGACACCAAGGCGATGGTGGTGCCGATCGAGCAGGCCAAGCGGGCCAACATCCCGGTGCTCGCCTTCGACGGACCGACCGACCCGTCGGTCGCCGGCGACGTGATGTCGGTGCTCTCGAACAACGAGGAGCTGGGCGAGTACGCGGCCGAGAACCTGATCGACGGCCTCAAGGCCCAGGGCCGCGCCTCCGGCAAGATCATCGTCCTCACCGGCACCGCGTCGATGCTGGTCACCCAGGACCGCATGGTCGGCTTCGACAAGGTCATGAGCACCGCGCCGCGGTACCAGGTGATCAGCGAGCAGGACGCGAACTGGGATCCCACGCTCTCGGGGACGATCGCCCAGCAGCTGATCGCCAAGTACGGCTGCGGCGGCATCCAGGGGGCCTACGGCATGGCCGACTACATGGCCCTGCCGATCATTCAGGCGGCCAAGCAGGCCGGCTGCGCCGTCGGCGGCAAGAGCGGCCTGGTCGTCACCGGCGGCAACTGCTTCAAGGCCGGCATCGACGCGATCGAGGCCGGCGAGATGTACGGCACGGCGACCGAGGACCCGATCTCCATCGCCAACCAGACCGCCAGCTACGTCGGGCAGTACCTGACGGGACAGAACCCGCCGAAGCACGAGGTCATGCCGGAATACCGCGTCACCGGCGCGAACGTGGGGCAGTACGCCGCCCAGTGCGGCCACGCATGAGCTCGGCCGCAGGCTCGCCGGCCCTCGACGCTGACCGCCCTCAGGTCAGCGTCGAGGGCCTGACCCGCGGCTTCGGCGGGACCCCGGTGGTGCGGGATGTCTCCTTCACCGTCGCCGCGGGTGAGATCCACGCCTTGTGCGGGCACAACGGCGCGGGCAAGAGCACGGTGGTGAAGATGCTCTCCGGCCAGCTCGCCCCGGACAGCGGCCGGATCCTCATCGGCGGCGAGCCGGTCGACGTGCGCAGCCGTCAGGTCGCCCAGCGCCTCGGCGTCGCGCTCGTCGACCAGGAGCTGAGCGTCGTTCCCGCGCTGACCGTGCTCGACAACCTGCTCC
>Ga0302314_10021241_pt1 | contig 10699 bp, 12 predicted proteins | sample III_Palsa_N2_3_FD_200533 | JGI IMG/M metagenome (GOLD analysis project Ga0302314, IMG submission 200533) | Peat permafrost microbial communities from Stordalen Mire near Abisko, Sweden - III_Palsa_N2_3 | ecosystem: Environmental > Terrestrial > Soil > Palsa > Peat permafrost | place: Sweden... | reverse complement strand
GGGACAAGGTGCCGTCGAAATTCGCCGGCTGGAGCGCCCAGCGCTTCCAGGCCGCGGGCTTCCGCGCCGTGCCGGGCTCGGTCGTGCGCCAGTCCGCCTATATCGCGCCGAACGTCATCCTGATGCCCAGCTTCGTCAATGTCGGCGCCTATGTCGGCAGCGGCACCATGGTCGATACCTGGGCCACGGTCGGGTCGTGCGCCCAGGTCGGCAAAAATGTGCATCTCTCTGGCGGCGTCGGCCTTGGCGGCGTGCTGGAGCCGCTGCAGGCCGACCCGGTCATCATCGAGGATGATTGCTTCATCGGCGCGCGCAGCGAAGTGGTCGAAGGCGTCCGGGTCGAGCAGGGCTCGGTCCTGTCCATGGGTGTGTTCATCAGCGCATCGACCAAGATCATCGACCGCACCACCGGCGAGATCTTCATCGGCCGCGTGCCGGCCTACTCGGTCGTGGTGCCGGGCTCGATCCCGGGCAAGGCGCTGCCCGACGGCTCGCCCGGCCCGAACCTCAGCTGCGCGGTGATCGTGAAGCGGGTCGACGCCCAGACCCGCTCCAAGACCTCGATCAACGACCTGCTGCGGGCATGATCTCCGCGCTTGATCCGGTCGGCCTCGCCGCCGACCTGATCCGCCGACCGAGCGTCACGCCGGCCGACGCGGGCGCGCTTGACGTGCTGGCCGGCGCCTTGGAGGGCGTCGGCTTCACCTGCACCCGGCTGCCATTCAGCGAGCCGGGTACGCCCGACATCGCCAATCTGTTCGCGAAGCTGGGCACCGGCGGCCGGCATTTCTGCTTCGCCGGCCATACCGACGTGGTGCCGGCCGGAGATGCCGCCTCCTGGAGCGTCGATCCGTTCGGCGGCGTGATCCGCGACGGCTGGCTCTTGGGCCGCGGTGCCTCCGACATGAAGGGCGCCATTGCCTGCTTCGCCGCCGCCGCCAGCCGCTTCGTCGCGGCGCGAGGCCGTTTCGACGGCACGATCAGCCTGCTGATCACCGGCGACGAGGAAGGCCCGGCGATCAACGGTACGGTCAAGATGCTGGACTGGCTGCAGGCCCAGGGCGAAACGCTCGACGCCTGCGTGGTGGGCGAGCCGACCAACGCGCGACAGCTGGGCGACATGATCAAGGTCGGCCGGCGCGGCAGCATGACCGGCCATCTGACCGTCCATGGCATCGGCGGCCATACCGCTTATCCGCATCTGGCCGACAATGCCGCCCATCGATTGGTGACCATGCTGTCGGCGCTCACATCCGACCCGCTCGACGGCGGCACCGAGCATTTCCAGGCCTCGACCCTGCAGATCTCGACCATCGATATCGGCAATCCGGCGACCAACGTCATCCCGGCCGCGGCGCGGGCGAGCTTCAACATCCGCTTCAACGACAGCTGGACCGGCGCCAAGCTCGACCAATGGCTGCGCCGGACCTTGGACGCGGTCGGCGGGCGCTATGAGCTTGAGGTCCGGATCAGCGGCGAGAGCTTCCTGACGCCGCCCGGCGCCATCGCAGCGCTGGTGGCCGACGCGGCCGAGCAGGTCACCGGCCGGCGCCCCGAATTCAGCACGACCGGCGGCACGTCGGATGCGCGCTTCATCAACCGCTTCTGCCCGGTCGCCGAATTTGGCCTGGTCGGGCTCACCATGCACAAGGCAGACGAGGCCGTGCCGGTCGCCGACATGGAAGCGCTGACGCTGATCTATCAGGGCGTGCTGGAGCGCTTCTTCCCGGCATGACCAAGCCCGAAACCCCGCCCGTTCCGTCCGAGACGATCCGGGCGCTGGCCGGCGCGCTGCGCTTCTGCAAGTTCGACTTCGCGGCCGTAGCGGCGTTCGATCCCGGTCTGGATGCGGCCAAGCGCTCGTTCTGGGCGGCCGTCTATGGCGTGCCGTTCTATGCGGCCGTGCTGGGGCTCGACCTCTGGCAATCGGCGGCCAACAGGCCGGCGGACCTCGGGATCTATACCCTGGTCCAGGCGATCGCCTATGTCGTGCATACGGCGGGCTTTCCGTTGGCGGTGCTGGGGCTGGCCCGCTTGCTGGGCCATGTCGAGCAATGGCCGTTGTTCGTCACAGCGCAGAATTGGATCGGCCTGATCCAGCTGGTGGCCCTGTTCGCGACCATCGTGCTCGACCAGTCCGGCATCCTGGGCGTCGTCGGCACCCTGCTGCTGATCGGGGTGCAGCTCTACGCGCTGGTGGTCGAGGCCTATGTCGCCAAGGTCACGCTGGGCGTCTCGGTCACGGCCAGCTGCGCGATCGTGCTACTCGACATCGTCTTCGGCGTCGGGATCGACCAGTTGGCCGTCCGTCTGTTCTAGCATCGCCTCGGGCGGATACAGCACCTTGGTCAGATAGAGCCCGTCCGGCGGCGCGGTCGGCCCAGCGGCAGCGCGGTCGCGGGCATCGAGCGCGCGCTTCACGTCGTCCGGATGCCATTGCCCGGCACCCACCAATTTCAGCGTGCCGACGATGTTGCGGACCTGGTGATGCAGGAACGAGCGCGCCTCGGGCACCACGTGGATTTCGTCGCCGACCCGCGTCAGCGTCAGGCTGTCGAGCGTCTTCACCGGCGATTTCGCCTGGCACAGCGCGGCGCGGAAGCTGGTGAAATCATGATGGCCGACCAGATGGGCCGCACCCGCGATCATGGCCTCGAGATCGAGCGGCAGCGGCACGTGCCAGACATGGTTCCGCTCGATCGCGGGTTGCGCCCGGCGATTGAGGATGCGGTAGATATAGGCGCGATGATTGGCCGACAGGCGGGCGTGGAAACTGTCGGGCACGCGCTCGACCGCCAGGATCGAGATCGCCGCGGGCTTCACATGGTAGTTGAGGGCACCCTGCACCTCGCTCACGCGATAGGGACGGTCCAGATCGACATGGGCGACCTGGCCGGTGGCATGGACGCCGGCGTCGGTCCGGCCGGCGCCCTGCACCGGGCTGAACTTGCCGGTGAAGCGCTCGACCGCGGTTTCCAGGATCGCCTGGACCGACGGTCCGTTCGGCTGACGCTGCCAGCCGACCAGGCCGGTGCCGTCATATTCGATGGTCAGTTTGTAACGGGGCACGGCAGGATCACGCCTGGATCGATCTTGGTGCCGTTGAGGAACGCGCGGCGCTCGACCGGCCCGCGGCCGGGCCGCTGCAGCAGGGTGGGGCGCAGTACGCCGGTTCCGCAGGCGATGCCCAGATCATCGTCGATCACCGTGCCGGGCGTGCCGTGGCCATCCTCGACCGAGGCCGCCAGCAGCTTGATCCGTTCGCCCTGATACTCGAACCAGACGCCGGGCCAGGGGTTGAGCGCGCGGATCTTGCGGTCGAGCGTCGCGATATCCTGGCGGAAATCCAGCACGCCTTCCTCGCGGGTCAGTTTCGCCGCGTAGGTGACGCCGGCCTCGGGCTGAGGCTCGGGCTTGAGCGTGCCGGCAGCCACACCATCGAGCGCCGGCAGGATCAGCCGCGCGCCGAGCGCGGTCAGCGCGTTGAACAGGCTCTGGGCGGTGGCACTCGGCCCGATCGGCACGATGCCCTTCAGCAGCATGGCGCCGGTGTCGAGCCCGGCATCCATCTGCATGATGGTGATGCCGGTCTCCGCATCGCCGGCCAGGAGCGCGCGCTGGATCGGCGCGGCACCCCGCCAGCGCGGCAGCAGGGAACCATGGACGTTGAGACAGCCGAGCCTGGGAGCGTCCAGAATCGCGCGCGGCAGGATCAGGCCATAGGCGAAGACGACGGCGGCATCGAGATCGAGCGCCGCGAACGCGGCCTTCTCCTCCTCCGGCTTCAGCGAGACCGGATGGCGGACGGCGATGCCCAACGCCTCGGCGCGCGCCTGGACCGGGGAGGGTTGGGTCTTGTGGCCGCGGCCGGTCGGGCGCGGCGGCTGGCTATAGACGGCGGCGATCTCATGGCCGGCCGCGACCAGCGCGTCCAGCACGGGCACGGCGAAATCCGGCGTACCCATGAAGGCGAGGCGCAGGCGGGGGGCCACCCTATTCGCCGTCTTCGGCCCGCTGCTTCTTCAGCTTGACCAGCTTCTTCAGGATCATGTTGCGCTTCAGCGCCGACAGGTGGTCGACGAACAGCACGCCGTCCAGATGATCGATCTCGTGCTGGATGCAGGTGGCGAACAGGCCGTCGGCCGCGATTTCGTGCTTTTTGCCGTCGCGGTCCAGATAGCGGACGCGGATTTCCTTGGGCCGGGTGATGTCGGCGTAATGCTCGGGCAGGCTGAGGCAGCCCTCGTTATAGACCGACAGTTCTTCCGACGCCCAGATGACCTCCGGGTTGGCCATGCCGACCGGCGTCGGCGCATCGCCCTCGCGCGCGACGTCGAGCACGATCACGCGCTGCAGCACGCCGACCTGGTTGGCGGCGAGGCCGATGCCGGGGGCGGCGTACATCGTCTCCAGCATGTCGTCCATCAGGCGACGGATCGAGTCGTCCACAGCGGCGATCGGCTTGGCCTTCGCCTTGAGGACGGGATCGGGGGCAAGGACGATGGGGAGCTTGGCCATGGCACGTCGGACTCGTTGGGAATGCTGGAGTTATGCTCGCAGAGGTATGGCTTTCGGGTCTTTCGGTCAAGCCGCGGCTGTCACCCGGGCCCGCACGGCTGCTATCGTCCGGTCAGAGAACGTGTTGATGGGATGACGGGACCATGGATGTGCTGACGGTTGTGATCGCCGCGGTCGCCGGATTGGCGCTGGGCTCCCTCGCGGCGATGCTGCGGGCGGGCGGCGCGCGCTCGGCACTGGAAGCGCAAGTCGGCGAGGCGCGGGCGGCGGCCGGGGTCGCGGAGAGCCGGCGGCTCGACATGCAAGATGCCCTCGATCTGGCGCGCCAGGGCGAGGCGATGGCCCGGGCCGAGGCGGCACGCGCCGCGACCGACGCCGCCCTCGCGCGTCAGCAGGCCGAGTCCGTCAAGGCCCAGATGGCCGATTGGGAAAAGACCAAGGCCGAGTTCCTGGAGACGACCAAGGCCGGCGTGTTCCAGACCGCCCAGACCATCTCCAGCAAGCTGTTGGAGGACCATAAGCGCGAGACGGCCGAATCCAAGCTCGCGGCCCAGAAGCTGCTGGCCGAGACCACGGCGGCGCTGAAGCTCGAGGTGCAGGTGCTGACCGATGGCGTATCGCAGCTCAAAGGCACGGTGACCGAGAAGGCGCAGATGATCGATACGATCCAGCGCGCACTCTCCAGCCCTGGCGGTGCCGGCTATTTCGCCGAGATCGGCCTCGCCAACACGCTGAAATCCTTCGGGCTGGAGCAGGGCCGCGATTTCGTGCTGCAGCAGACGGTCTATGGCGCCGAGGCCGAGCGCAAGCTGCGCCCCGACGCGATCGTGTTCCTGCCCGGCGATGCGGTGCTGGTCATCGATTCCAAGGCGTCGAAGCATCTCTTGGACCTGGCCGAGGCGGAGGATACGGTCGGCGAGGCGCTGGCCTATCAGGGCCTGGCCAAGACCATGAACCAGCATTTGAAGGACCTGACCGACAAGGATTATCGCGGTGCGGTCCAGGCGGGCTTCCGCAAGTCGGGCCGCGACAGCGAGGTCAGCCGCGTGCTGTCGGTCATGTATCTGCCGAACGAGGCGGCGATCGAGAAGCTGGGCAAGGCCGATGCCGATTTCGCGCGCAAGGCCGCCGCCGCCCAGATCATCCCGGCGGGGCCCGCGGGCCTCGCCTGCATCATTGGCTTCGCCGCGGTCGAGATCAGTCTGATGCGCCAGATCGAGAACCAGGCGCGCATCGTCGGGGCCGCCGAGAAGCTGTTGGAAAGCCTGTCGGTTGCGGTCGGCCATGCCGCCTCGGTCGGGCGCGGCATCAAGCAGGCGGCCGAGGGCTTTACCAAGCTGACCGGCGCCATCAACGGCCGCCTGCTGCCGCGCGCGCGGCAGATGCAGCAATTGGGGCTCCGGCCCGGTAAGCCGGTGCCGGGCAATCTCGGCGCCTATCAGGTCATCGATGCCGGTGCCGAGAGCCTGATCGAGGGCGAGGCGATGGATCTGGCCGAGGATGTGGCACCGATCGGCCTGCCGGGGAGCGAGACATGAGCCCGCGTCCGACCTATACGCCACGGGATCCGGACTATGCCGCCCGTGTCGCGGCGAGCTTCGCCAAGCAGGGCGTCATGGGCCTGCTGGGCGCCGGCATCAGCCGGATCGAGCCGGGCCTGTGCGAGATCCGGCTGCCCTACCGCGCCGATCTCACCCAGCAGCATGGCTATTTCCATGCGGGCGTCACCAGCACGATCGCCGATTCGGCCGGCGGCTATGCCGGTTTCACGCTGTTTCCGGCCGATAGCGCCGTGCTGACGGTCGAATTCAAGATCAATCTGCTGGCGCCGGCCGATGGCGACCTGCTGATCGCGACCGGCCGCGTCATCCGCTCCGGGCGCACGCTCACGGTCTGCGAATTGGATGTCGAGGTCGAGAAGGCCGGCAAACGCATGGCCTGCGCCCATGGCCTGCAGACCCTCATCAGCGTCGCCGGCCGTCCCGAAGCCTGAAAGATTCAATACTTCCCATATTTGTTGGGGGTTGGATCGATAAAATCTTTGATTGTCCAATTCGAATATCGGACATTGCTAACATATTTTTCTGTTCGGGTTTGCTCTGCAAGCATCGGGGTTGGTTTTGTCGAATTTTAGTAAAATGCCGTTTGTGCTATGGGGGGCCGATGAAGTCCTCTGAGCTTTTACAGGCGATCTCGGAACACCGGCTCTATCTCGATGGCAAGCCCGGTGGACATATCCTGAACCTGAAGGGCGCTGCCCTGGCGGGATCGGATCTTTCCAAGCAGCGGCTGCAGCATTCCCGCCTCGGCAACATCGATCTCAGCCACGCGATCCTGACGCGCAGCAGCTTCGACAATGCCGATCTGTTCGGGGCCAATCTGGCCGGCGCCAACCTGTCCTTCGCCTCGCTGGTCGGGGCCGATCTGCGTGGCGCCAATCTGCGCAAGGCCAATCTGGAGGGCGCCGATTTCGAGCGCGCCGATCTCGGTCCCGGCCAGGGCGTGGTGTTCGTCAGTGGCGAGCGCCGGGTGCGCGAGACGCCGGCCGACCTGACCGGCGCCAATCTCAAGGGTGCCAAGCTCACGGGCGCCAAGGCCAACAGCGCCGATTTCAGCTATGCCAACCTGATGGGCGCCAATCTCGCCGGCGCCCAGCTGAATGGCGCCAACCTGTCGGGCACCGATCTTACCCGCGCCGACTTCACGGGCGCCTCGCTGCGCGCGGCGCTGCTGAACAATGCCCGGGTCGATGAAGCCTGCTTCGACGGTGCCGACCTGAGGCGCGCCGAGCTCAGGAACGTCGATCTCGGCAAGGCCTCCTGCCAGGACGTGGTGCTGCACGAGACCGACACGGCGCTCGATGACGAGGCGTTCAAGCTGCGCCTCGGCCAGCATGTCGACTGGATCGTCTCGAACGGCGCGCGGGGCCGGCGGCTCGACATGAGCAGCGCCTCGCTCGCAGGCTTCAATCTTTCCAACGTCGATCTGTCCGGCGCCAAGCTCACCGATTGCGATCTGACCGGGGCCGATCTGCGCGGTGCCAAGCTGTGCCTGGCCCAGCTCGACAAGGCGCGGCTGCGCGGCTGCCAGCTGGCCGGGGCCGATCTGTCCGGCGCCTCGCTGGCGCGGGCCGATCTCGCCGGTGCCACGCTTACCGGCGCCAAGCTCGGCCCGATGGCGATCCGCGGTGCCGACGGCCGACCGAGCGGGCGCGATTGGCCGACGGACCTTCGGGGCGCCAGTCTGGTTCAGGCCGATCTGGTCGGGGCCGACCTCAGGAATGCCCGGCTGGAGGGCGCGGATTTCACCGCGGCCAACCTCACCACCGCCGATCTCCGCGGTAGCGATTATGTGAACGCGATCCTGGGCGGCGCCAAATTGACCGGGGCCAGCTACGACACCTGACGTCCCTCTTGGCGATAATCCGTTGGGTGAGAGTTTGAACACTAGCGATGCGGCGTCGCGGGACCTACACTCCCGTCCGGACATTACATGGGGCGGCGCCTATGGTTCCGGCTGATCTGCAGCTCGCGTTGACGGCGCATAAGCATTTCCTGGAGGGGCGGCCGAACGGCCAGCGCTTGTCGATGCGTGGCGCCATGCTCACCGGCACGGACCTGGAGCGCCAGCGGCTCAGCATGGCCATGCTGGCCGGCGCCGACCTCAGCCGCTCGCGCATGATGCGCAGCTTCCTCGACGGGGCCGACCTGTTCGGCGCCAACCTGACCGGCGTCGACTTGACCGAGGCGACGCTGATCGGTGCCGACCTGCGCGGCGCCAACCTGGCCAAGGCGCGCATGCAGGGCGCCAATCTGGAGCGCGCCGACCTGCGCGCCGGCCAACTGGTGACCTGGGTCTCGACCCGCCAGATCTCGCGCAGCCAATCGGCCGATCTCGCCGGCGCCGATCTGCGCAACGCCAAATTCGGCTCGACCGACCTGTCGTTCGCCAACCTTACCAATGCCAATCTGCGCGGTGCCGATTTCCAGAACGCGACCCTGTTCGCCGCCAATCTGAACGGTGCCGACCTGAGCGGCGCCAATTTCGGTCGGGCTCGGCTCAAGGGCGCGCTCCTGAACAATTGCAAGGTCGAGGGCGCCGACTTCCGCGGCGCCGACCTGCGCCAGGCCGAATTGCGCAACGTCGATCTGTCGTCGGCCAAGATGGAAGGCGCGCAACTGCCGGAAGAGGAATCGAAGTCCCTGCGCGAGCCGCTGTCGGAGGAGCTGCGCCAGCATCTGACCAGCCACGCCGACTGGATCCAGACCAATGGCGAGACCGGCACGCGGCTGGACCAGGCCAAGATGGTGCTGCATGGCGTCAATCTGGCCGGGCTCGACCTGTCCGGCGCCTGCTTCTCGCAAAGCGACCTGACCCTGTCGGACCTGGCCGACGCCAAACTGTGCCTGGTGCAGTTCGACGGCGCCCGGCTCGGGCGGGTGCGTCTGACCGGCGCCGATCTGTCGGGCGCCAATTTCGCCGGTGCTGCCCTCGACATGGCCAACCTGGCGGCGGCGAAGCTCGGGCCGATGGCGCTCGTCACCCCCGACGGCAAACCCGCCGGCCGCGACTGGCCCGTGGACCTGCGCGGCGCCACGCTGCGCGGCGCCGACCTGCGCAGCGCCGACCTGCGCCAGGCCAAGCTCGAAGGCGCCAATTTCGAAGGCGCCAACCTGGGCGGCGCCGACCTGCGCGGCGTCGACATGTCCAAGGTCAATATCAAGGGCGCGTCGCTCAACGGGACGCTGTTCGATCCGAGTTAGGGAGCGATCTGCTGCCGACCGATCCTATTCGATCGGCGGCTCCCACAGCTCGATCGGATTGTCCTCGGGATCGTAAACGCGGGCGAAGCGGCCGGCCTCAGGCGAGTCCCAGGCCGGGTTTGTCTCTACGGCGATATCGGCCTGCCGCAGCTTGGACAAAAACGCGTCCAGGTCCGAAACCCGGAAGTTGATCATCCACTGCTTATTGTCCGGCCAATGGTCGGTGTTGCCGGCGAAGGGCTGGAACACCGTTGGGCCAGCCGCCTGTTGCCAAGGCTCATAGCCTTCCATCGTCACGCCAAAATGGGCCCGATACCATTCAAGCAATGCGTCAGGATTTTTGGCGCGAAAGAAGACGCCGCCAATGCCGGTTACAGCCATGATGTCCCCCTGGAAAGCTTGACCCGAGAATACCATCTCGACTGCGAAAGCCAAAGAAGCGGCGTCCACCCCCGAACAGCCCCTACCGCCCGCTAAAACGGCCGGCGCGCCTTCAAGGCCGCCGCCAGCGTGCCCTCGTCCAGGTAGTCCAGCTCCCCGCCGATCGGCACGCCGTGGGCGAGCCTGGAGACCTTGACCCCCGTCGCTGCCAGGCGGTCGGTCAGGTAGTGGGCGGTGCTCTGGCCCTCGACCGTGGCGTTCATGGCCAGGATGACCTCGCGCACGTCGCCGGCGGACGCCCGATCGATCAGGCCGGGGATGTTGAGATCTTCCGGCCGCACGCCGTCGAGCGCCGACAGGATGCCGCCCAGCACATGATATCTGCCGCTGTAGGAGGACGTGCGCTCGATCGCCCAGAGATCGGCGACATCCTCGATGACGCAGACGAGCCCGCCGTCGCGCGCCGGGTCGGTGCAGATCGGGCAGGGGTCGACGGTGTCGAGGTTGCCGCAGATGCGGCAGGGCAGGATGGCGGTCGCGACCTCGCCGATCGCTTCGCCCAGCGGCAGCATGAACGCGTCGCGCCGCTTCAGCATGTAGAGCACCGCGCGCCGGGCCGAGCGCGGACCCAGCCCCGGCAATTTGGCCAGGAGCTGGATCAGCCGGTCGATCTCGGCGCCGGACAAGCGGGGTGCTCTAGAACGGCAGCTTCATGCCGGGGGGCAGTTGCAGCCCGCCGGTGATCTTCTGCATCTCGGCCGCGGCATGGGTCTCGACCTTGCTCTTGGCGTCGTTGAAGGCCGCCAGCAGCAGGTCTTCCAGCACCTCGACCTCTTCCGGATCGACCAGCGCCTTGTCGATCGAGATCTTGCGGACCTCGTTCTTGCCCGACAGCACGATCTTGACCGTGCCGCCGCCGGACTGGCCGGTCATCTCGACCTTCTCCAGTTCGGCCTGCATCTCCGACATGCGCGTCTGAAACTGCTGCGCCTGCTTCATCATATTGCCGAGATTCTTCATCTCAAGCGTCTCCATCT
>Ga0302314_10021240_pt1 | contig 10699 bp, 6 predicted proteins | sample III_Palsa_N2_3_FD_200533 | JGI IMG/M metagenome (GOLD analysis project Ga0302314, IMG submission 200533) | Peat permafrost microbial communities from Stordalen Mire near Abisko, Sweden - III_Palsa_N2_3 | ecosystem: Environmental > Terrestrial > Soil > Palsa > Peat permafrost | place: Sweden... | reverse complement strand
CCGACGCAGGGGATCTGGCCGCGCGTGGGCACTATGCCCCCGCCACACGAACACGCAAGCGTGTTGTCAGGTTCCTGAAAGGTTTTGGATCAGGCCGCTTCGGCCGGAATCTGGGTCAGCGCCTCTTCGAGCTGAGCGAAACTCGGCTGGGAGGCCGACGGCACCCCGCCACGGCCGATCTCCACCGAAATCTGCGCTGCGTTGCCGTGCAGGTGGGCCACCAGCACCGTGCGGATGATCTTGTAGAAGCTGGAATCCTCTTCGACGATGGCGCCGAGGCGGGTGGCCATCGGCCCCACCAGGCCATAGGCCATGAACACGCCGAGGAAGGTGCCGACCAGAGCGCCGCCGATCATCTCGCCGAGGATCTCCGGCGGCTGGGTGATGGCGCCCATGGTCTTGATCACGCCCAGCACCGCAGCGACGATGCCGAGCGCCGGCAGGGCGTCGGCAAGGCTCTGCAGTGCGTGGGCGGGCGCCAGGGCTTCGTGATGGTGCTTTTCGAGCTGCTGCTCCATGCAGTCCTCGACCTGGTGCGGGTCCTCGAGGTTCATGGTCATCATCCGCAGGGTGTCGCAGATGAAGTCGATGGCGAAGTGGTCTTTGCCGATCTTGGGGTAGCGCGAGAAGATCGTGCTGTCGTGAGGGTTCTCGATATGGCTTTCGAGGGCGATCACGCCCTTGGATTTCATGGTCTTGGTCAGCAGGAACAGCAGGGACAACAGGTCGTTGTAGTCCGACTTCTTCCACTTCGGTCCGGCGAAAATGGTGCCGACGCCGCCGCCGGTGGCCTTGATCACAGTCATCGAGTTGGAGATCAGGAACGACGCGACGCCGGCGCCGAGGATGGCCATCAGTTCGTGCGGCGCAGCCTCGATGATCACGCCCATGTTGCCGCCGGACATGACGTAGCTGCCGAACACCAGGCCGAACAGCAGCACCATACCAATGATCTGAAACATCGAGCCGTCCCCACCCGCTTCTGCAGTTGAACGACGATCATCACGGTTAATGCTTAATTTGCCGTGTGCAGTAGCCAACCCCGCGGGGATGGGCGGGTTGTTTACCGCACCGGCGTCGGCGGCTTCGCCGACAGGTCCACGATCAGCCGGGTCAGCATGTAGAGCCGCGGGGTGACCGTGGTCAGGTCGACGAACTCCTTGTCGGAGTGGAAGCCGCCGCCGACCGGGCCAAGCCCGTCCAGGGTCGGCGTCCCGGCCGCCGCCGCCATCGCCGACTCCGAAGCGCCGCCGTTGCCGCCGAAGTTCAGGGTCCGGCCTGTCTCGGCGTAGATCGCCTCCGCCCGCCGGGCCAGGGCGTTGGTGACCGGGTTGTCGGGCAGGGGCGGATAGGCGGCGTCGCGGGTGACGGTCACCGTGGTGTCCGGCACCTCGGGCGCCGCGGCCGCGGCCTTCAGGGAGCTCTCCACCTTCTCCAGATCGCCGGCTTCGCGGGTCCGCACATTGACCCCGGCCTCGGCGTAGTCGGGGATGATGTTGTCGCGCGATCCGGCCTTGAGCGTGGTCAGGTTGGCGGTGATCCCGTCGCCGGAATGCGGCATGGCTTCCACCGTCTTCAGCTGGTGGATCAGCTCGACCGCCGCGTTGCGCCCGTCCTGCGGCGCCACGCCGGCGTGGGCGGCGCGGCCCTTGACCACGATGTGGAAGGTGGTCGAGCCCTTGCGCCAGACGGTGACGCCGTCCGGCGGGTCGCCGGGCTCCATGTTCAGCTCGACGTCGTTCTCGCGGACCAGCTTGTTGATCAGGTTGCGGGTCCCCGGCGAGCCGCGCTCCTCGGAGGTCTCCAGCAGCAGGGTCAGTTTGCGATAACCCTTGAATCCCTGGTCGTGCAGCAGCTTCAGCGCCATGATCGCCTCGACCGCCCCGCCCTTCTCGTCGCCGACACCCGGGCCGCGCACGACATTCCCCTCGACCTTGAATGGCCATTTCGCCACCGTGCCCGGGCCGAACACGGTGTCGATGTGGGCGATGATCAGGATCCGGGCCTTGCCGGTCCCGGTGAAGCTGGCGACGGTATTCTCCGGCAGCCCCGCCTCTTCGGCCGGCAGGCTCTCCACCGCGGCGCCCAGATCCTTCAGGCGGGGGATCAGCACCGCCGCGACCTTGCGCCCGCCCTCCGCGTCGCCGGTGCCGGAATCGATGTCGACCACCTGCTCCCACAGCTTCATCTGCTCGGGCAGGGCGGCCGTCGCGGCGGTCCAAAGCTTGTCGTTGCGCGCGGGCTTGGCCGGCGCGGCCCCGGCGGTCCCGCTCCAGAGGCCCATGGCGAGCGCACCCGCCCCGACCGACAGCAGCAGCTTGGACACGCGGGCCATGCTCTCTCCTTGCAGAGGCCCGGCGCGTTGCGCGCCCGCGGCCCTTCGTCTATCCCCCAGCCTTCAGCTAGAGTCTGGCCTTCAACAGAGCGGCGATTGACCCATGACGCAAGCCTTGACCACGCCGGGCCTGGTGACCGTATTCGGCGGCTCCGGCTTCCTCGGCCGCTACGCCGTCCGCGCCCTGGCCAAGGACGGCTGGCGCATCCGTGTCGCCATGCGCCGACCACACCTCGCGCCCGAGCTGCGGGTGATGGGCGATGTGGGCCAGATCGAGCTGCACCAGGCCAACGTCCGCTATCCGGAGTCCATCGCCGATTCGCTGTCGGGCGCGGATGCGGTGGTGAACCTGGTCGGCGTGCTCTACCAGAGCGGCAAGCAGAGCTTCCAGGCGCTGCAGGCCCACGCGGCGCGGGATATCGCCAAGGCCGCCGCCGCCCAGGGCATAGCCCGCATGATCCAGGTGTCGGCCATCGGCGCCGATGCGGACAGTCCCTCGGCCTATGCCCGCACCAAGGCGGCGGGCGAGGCGGCCGTGCGGGCGGCGATCCCGGGCTCCGTCATCCTGCGGCCCTCGATCGTGTTCGGCGAGGAGGACCAGTTCTTCAACCGGTTCGCCGGCATGGCGGGGCTTTCGCCGGCCCTGCCGCTGATCGGCGGCGGCAAGACCCTGATGCAGCCGATCTACGCGGGCGACATCGGCGCGGCGATCACCGTGGCGCTGAGCTGGCCCGAAGCGGCCGGCCGCACCTACGAACTCGGCGGCCCCGCCGTCTACAGCTTCAAGACCTTGATGGAGATCATGCTGAAGGAGGTCGGCCGGCGCCGGCTGCTGGTCCCCGTGCCGTTCTCCGTGGCCGAGGGCTTGGGCGTGCTCGGCGACGCCGCCGCTTTCATGGGGCTGGAGCCGCCGCTGACCACCGACCAGGTGAAGCTGCTGCGCACCGACAACGTGGTCGCGCCCGGCTCCGCCACGCTGGCCGATCTGCAGATCACCCCCACCGCGCTTGAGGCGGTGCTGCCAAGCTACCTGTGGAAATACCGCTCCGGCGGCCAGTTCGCCCAGCCAGCGCTCGCAAATATCAGGTAGTCTATTTTGGAGACTAAAATCCTGAGTCGCTCGCGAAATTCAGGGGCCTCGCGTCGGACCAATTAGACATTAGTCTACTTAGAGTACCATATCCTGGCGCGGGGTAGATTTTGCCCTTATAGGCCCACTCGACCGACCTGAACGGGTGGAGGCGGCCCGTGGCCGAGCGCATGCTGAAATTTACCGTCGTGGCGCACGCGGGTCCGCCCAAGCGGGCCGCGGACACGCGCACGGGCGATTTCCACGAGATCTACGCGGAATTCATCGATCAGAAGGCAGCCGAGCAGTCGGCGCGTTGCTCGCAATGCGGCATCCCGTTCTGCCAAAGCCACTGCCCGCTGCATAACAACATCCCCGACTGGCTGCGCATGACCGCCGAAGGGCGCCTGCGCGAGGCCTATGAGCTGTCCGCGGCCACCTCGACCATGCCCGAAGTATGCGGCCGGATCTGCCCGCAGGACCGGCTGTGCGAAGGTTCGTGCGTGATCGAGCAGGCGGGCTTCGGCACCGTCACCATCGGCTCGGTCGAGAAATACCTCACCGACAAGGCCTGGGCCGAAGGCTGGGTCCAGCCGCTGAAGCCGGTGCGCGAGCGGGCCCAGTCGGTCGGGATCGTCGGCGCGGGCCCGGCGGGGCTATCCGCCGCCGAGGCGCTGCGGGCCAAGGGTTATCTCGTCACCGTCTATGACCGGCACGACCGGGCCGGCGGCCTTTTGATCTACGGCATCCCCGGCTTCAAGCTCGAGAAGGACGTGGTCGAGCGGCGCACGCGCCGGCTGGCCGAGGGCGGGGTCAACTTCCGCCTCAACACCGAGGTCGGGCGCGACGTCTCGCTGGCCGATCTCAGGGCCCGGCATGACGCCGTGCTGATCGCCGCGGGCGTCTACAAGGCGCGCGAGGTCAATGTGCCGGGCGGCGGCTCGGCCGGCGTGACAGCGGCGCTGCCCTATCTGATCGCCGCCAACCGCGCCGACCTTGGCGATGCGCCGGCGCGCGATGCCGGCTCGCTCGACGCCAAGGGCAAGGACGTGGTGGTGGTCGGCGGCGGCGACACCGCCATGGACTGCGTGCGCACCGCCGTGCGCCAGGGCGCCCGCTCGGTCACCTGTCTCTATCGGCGCGACCGCGAGAACATGCCGGGCTCGTTCCGCGAGGTGAAGAATGCCGAGGAAGAGGGTGTTCGGTTCGAATGGCTGGCCGCGCCGCGCTCGCTGCACGGCGACGCCGACGGCGTGTCCGGCGTGCGAGCCGCGCGCATGCGCCTCGGCCCGCCAGACGCCACGGGCCGCCGAGGGCCCGAGGAGGTTCCGGGCGCCGATTTCGACCTGCCGGCGCAGATGGTGATCAAGGCCCTGGGCTTCGATCCGGAAGACCTGCCCGCCCAGTGGAGCGCGCCCGAGCTCAAGGTCTCGCGCTGGGGCACGGTCAAGGCCCACGTCTCCACCATGATGACCTCGATGGACGGAGTGTTCGCCGCCGGCGACGTCGTGCGCGGGGCTTCGCTGGTGGTGTGGGCGATCCGCGACGGGATGGACGCCGCCCACGCCATCGACGCCTACCTGGCCGTCAAGGCCAAGCCGCTGATCGCGGCGGAGTGACACCATGTCTTCCAGTGATATCGACCTCTATCTTGAGAACCGCGCCCGGCTGATCGAGGGGCACGCCTACGATCCCTCCTCCGAACGCGACGCCTGCGGCGTCGGCGTGGTGTGCGCCATCGACGGCAAGCCGCGCCGTGAGGTGGTCGAGCTGGCCATCCGGGCGCTGAAGAACGTCTGGCACCGCGGCGCCGTCGACGCGGACGGCAAGACCGGCGACGGGGCCGGCGTCATGGTCTCGATCCCGCAGGATTTCTTCGCCGCCCAGGTGGAGAGCTCGGGTCACGTCATGCGGCCGGGGGCCATCGCCGTCGGCCAGATCTTCCTGCCGCGCGTCGACCTGGCGGCGCAGGAGGCGGCGCGCACCATCGTCGAATCCGAAGTGCTGCGCTTCGGCTTCTACATCTACGGCTGGCGCCAGGTCCCGGTGGTCACCGCGGTGATCGGCGACAAGGCCAACGCCACCCGGCCCGAGATCGAGCAGATCATGCTCGCCCCGCCGCTCGACGACACCGGAAAGCCCGCCGCCGGCGAAGTGCTGGAGCGCATCCTGTTCCTGTGCCGCAAGCGGATCGAGAAGCGGGTCGCCACCTCGGGCCTGCCGCACTTCTACATCTGCTCCTTCTCGGCCAAGTCGCTGGTCTACAAGGGCATGTTCCTGGCCGAGCACATCGACGAGTTCTACCCGGACCTCCGCGACGAGCGGTTCACCTCGGCGGTGGCGATCTTCCACCAGCGCTATTCCACCAACACCTTCCCGGAATGGCGGCTGGCCCAGCCGTTCCGCATGCTGGCCCACAACGGCGAGATCAACACGCTGAAGGGCAACGTCAATTGGATGAAGAGCCATGAGATCCGCATGGCCGCCGACGCCTTCGGCGTGCACCAGGAAGACGTCAAGCCGGTGATCCAACCGGGCGGGTCGGACTCCTCCTCGCTCGACAACACCTTCGAGGTGCTGGTCCGCGCCGGCCGCTCGGCGCCGATGGCCAAGACCCTGCTGATGCCCGAGGCCTGGTCGGGTCAGGGCGAGACCATGAGCGAGAAGCACCAGGCGCTCTACGCCTACTGCAACGCGGTGATGGAGCCGTGGGACGGTCCGGCGGCGGTCTGCGCCACCGACGGACGCTGGGTGGTCGCCGGCAAGGACCGCAATGGCCTCCGCCCGCTGCGCGTCGCCCTGACCTCCGACGGCCTTCTGATCGCCGGCTCCGAGGCCGGGATGACCGGCGTCGAGGAGGGCCGGATCAAGGCCAAGATGCACATCTCGCCCGGCCGGATGATCGCCGTCGATCTCGAGAAGGGCCGGCTCTACGGCGAAGCCGAGGTGGTCGATCACCTGGCCGACGCCCATCCCTATACCCAGTGGCTCGGCAATATGGTCGACCTCGAAGCCGACATGGGCCCGGGACCCGAGCCCCGCGCCTATGGCCGCGAGGAGCTGATCCGCCGCCAGCTGGCGGCCGGCCTGACGCTGGAGCAGCTCGAACTGATCCTGGCGCCCATGGTCGAGGACGCCAAGGAGGCCATCGGCTCGATGGGCGACGACACCCCGCTGGCGGTGCTGTCGGACCAGTACCGGCCGCTGGCCCACTTCTTCCGGCAGAACTTCAGCCAGGTCACCAATCCGCCGATCGACGCCTTGCGCGAGACCGGCGTGATGAGCCTCAAGACCCGGTTCAAGAACCTCGGCAACATCCTGGCCCAGGACGAGGCCCAGACCGACGTCTATGTGCTGCAGAGCCCGGTGCTGACCACCGGCATGTACGCCCGCATCGTCGAGTTCATCGGCGAGAAGGCGGTCAAGATCGTCGATTGCACCATGCCGATCCCGGCCCCCGAGGCGCGTCCTGGCGACGCCATGCGCGCGGCGCTGGAGCGGATCCGGCGCGAGGCCGAGGAGGCGGCCCTGTCCGGCCTCAGCCAGATCGTGCTCACCGACGAGGCCTCGGGTCCCGACCGCGTGGCCCTGCCGATGGTGCTGGCCACCGGCGGCGTGCACAGCCATCTCGTGGCGCGGGGGCTGCGCTCGTACGTGTCGATCATCGTCCGCTCGGCCGAGGCGATGGACACCCACGCCTTCGCCGTGCTGGTCGGGGTCGGGGCGACGGCGGTCAACGCCTATCTGGCGCAGGAGAGCCTGCAGGATCGGCTCGAACGGGGCCTGTGCGGTGCGCTCACGCTCCGCGATGTCTGCCTGAACTATAAGACCGCGATCGAGGCGGGCCTGCTCAAGATCATCTCCAAGATGGGGATCAGCGTCATCTCCTCCTACCGGGGCGGCTACAACTTCGAGGCCGTCGGCTTGTCGCGCGCCCTGGTCGCCGAGTTCTTCCCCGGCATGCCGTCGCGCATCTCCGGCATCGGCCTGGCCGGGGTCGAGACCAAGGCGGTGGAGGCCCATCGCAAGGCCTGGGACGGCGGGGCCGTCACCCTGCCGGTCGGCGGTTTCTACAAGGCCCGGCGTTCGGGCGAGGCGCATGCCTTCGAGGCCCGGCTGGTGCACACCCTGCAGGCCGCCTGCGACCACGGCGACTACCAGACCTTCAAGGCCTATTCGCGGGCCCTGCGGTCCTTGCCGCCGATCCAGCTCCGCGACCTGCTCGACTATCGGTCGGACCGGACGCCCGTCGCCCTCGACGAGGTCGAAAGCATCAACGCCATCCGCAAGCGCTTCGTCACCCCCGGCATGTCCCTGGGCGCCCTGGGGCCGGAAGCGCATGGCGTGCTCAACGTCGCCATGAACCGGATCGGGGCCAAGTCGGTGTCGGGCGAGGGCGGCGAGGATCGCGCCCGCTATCAGCCGCTGCCGAACGGCGACAACCCCAACTCGGCGGTCAAGCAGGTGGCCTCGGGCCGGTTCGGCGTCACCGCCGAATACCTGAACCAGTGCCGTGAGATCGAGATCAAGGTCGCCCAGGGGGCCAAGCCCGGCGAGGGCGGCCAGCTGCCCGGCTTCAAGGTCACCGAGATGATCGCGCGCCTGCGCCATGCCACGCCCGGCGTGACCCTGATCTCGCCGCCGCCGCACCACGACATCTATTCGATCGAGGACCTGGCCCAGCTCATCTACGACCTGAAGCAGATCAATCCAGACGCCCGGGTGTGCGTGAAGCTGGTGTCGATGACCGGCATCGGCGCTATCGCCGCCGGCGTGGCCAAAGCCAAGGCCGACGTGATCCTGATCTCCGGCAATGTCGGCGGCACCGGCGCCTCGCCGCAGACCTCGATCAAATACGCCGGCTCGCCGTTCGAGATGGGCCTGTCCGAAGCACACCAGGTGCTGACGTTGAACAACCTGCGTCACCGGGTGGTGCTACGCGCCGACGGCGGCATGCGCACCGGCCGCGACATCGTCATCGCCGCCATGCTGGGCGCCGAGGAGTTCGGCATCGGCACCGCCTCGCTGATCGCCATGGGCTGCATCATGGTGCGCCAGTGTCATTCCAACACCTGCCCGGTGGGGGTGTGCACCCAGGACGAAAAGCTCCGCGCCAAATTCACCGGCACGCCCGACAAGGTGGTCAACCTGTTCACCCACGTCGCCGAGGAGGTGCGCGAGATCCTGGCCGAGCTCGGCTTCCAGAACCTGCTCGACATCGTCGGGCGGACGGATCTGCTGGCCCAGGTGTCGCGCGGCGGCGAACACCTCGACGACCTCGACCTCAACCCCCTGCTGGTCCGCGCCGATCCCGGGCTGAACAAGCCCTACTGCACCATGACCGGCCGCAACGAGGTGCCCGACGCCCTCGACGCCGACATCATCCGCGACGCCTCGCCCTTCCTGGAGCGCGGCGAGAAGATGCAGCTGACCTACACCGTGCGGAACACCCAGCGCGCCATCGGCACGCGGGTCTCCAGCCACATCGTCCGCAAATGGGGCCTCGACGGCCTGCAGGACGGTCATCTGACCGTGCAACTGCGCGGCTCGGCTGGCCAGTCGCTGGGCGCCTTCGCCGTGAGGGGTCTCCGCATCGAGCTGACGGGCGAGGCCAACGACTACTGCGCCAAGGGCCTGTCGGGCGCGACCATCGCTATCCGGCCGCAGAAGCCGCACGCCGATCCGCGCGCCAACGCCCTGATCGGCAACACCATCCTCTACGGGGCCACCTCCGGTGCTCTGTTCGCCGCCGGCGGCGCCGGCGAGCGCTTTGCCGTGCGCAACTCCGGGGCCACCACGGTGGTCGAGGGCTGCGGGGCCAATGGCTGCGAATACATGACCGGCGGTACGGCGGTGATCCTCGGCCCGGTCGGCAAGAACTTCGCCGCCGGCATGACCGGCGGCATGGCCTTCGTCCTCGACCAGGGCGGCGACTTCGAACACCAGGTCAACGGGGACAGCGTGGTGGTGACCCGGCTGGCGTCGGAGCACTGGGAAGACGTGCTGCGCGGCCTGGTGGAGCGCCACGCCGTCGAGACCGGCTCGGCCCTGGCCGAGACCCTGCTGCACGACTGGGACCTGGTGCGCGAACGCTTCTGGCAGGTCTGCCCCAAGGAGATGGTCTCCCGCCTGGCCCACCCGCTCGAGGACGTGGTCGCGGGCGAAGCGGCGGGCTGAACCACGCGCCGCGGGGCGTCGCGCAGACGTCGCCAAAGTCGCTTCAGAGTGGAAGGAGACCTTGCGGCGTGCGCTGCACACGATAACGTCACAGAATGTCGGGCGCACCTGCAAGAAAGCCGCAAAAGGTAAGCAAATCAGGCGTCTGGTGGCTTGTGGGGTGCAGCGTAATATTCGTGCTGAGCTTTCCGCTCGGATGGATCGATGACGCAACCGAACTTACGCCGGACCATAGCAATTTCGTTGGCCTGAGCTTCGCGTTCGGGGGGCTCGCCGCAGTCGTGGCCATATTCGTGTTGTGGCGGGCGACTCTTTCCTGGCCGATTGCAAATCGCATCGGCTTCGCGCTCGTTTGCGCCTTTCTGAGCTTCCTGAGCCTTTCAACGGCGCTCATACCTGCGGCAGAGATTGTCGAGGGATGGGTCGATTTCCCGCCGTCAAAAACGGTCACCTATAAGAACGCCCTGTTGAAGATTTCGAGGGCTTATCAGACGCACGGAAAAGGCAGGAGCTGGAACATCCAGACCATGCCGATCTGGTCAAACATTGACATTACCCAAGACGATTACGATGAAATGTTGAGTCATCGCAGCCGAGATGACTCGGGAACTGACCCCGATGAAATAGCTAGTCGTGGATATTTCTGCGCACAAATCACCGTACAGAGGGCGGGTAACGCCGTCCGAATAATGCATGCGGGTAAGGGCAGGCTACCGCGCGGGAGCGTCGTCGTATGCCCTTCAGATTTTGAACTACGCTCGCACATTTGACCGCCTTAGCGATGGCTGAAGAAATGCGGCCGGCGACGTAAGGTGAAAATCTGACTTGATTGCTTGGCCCGCTATGGGCGACCCGCGCCAAGGGTCGATTTCAGTCCTTGGCTCCGCCCTTGGAAGCGGATCCAGCACTTACCAGCCACCCTCTCAGGCGGTCTCCTCCCCGAACGGCCCGTGCGGTTCGGCGCGGCCCTCGGGGTCGGCATGGATCAGGAGGTCGGCTGCGGGGAAGGCGGTCAGCACGCGCTGTTCGGCGCCTTCGACGATCTGGTGCGCCTCATCCAATGTCTGTTCGGGATCGAGATCGACGTGCATCTGGATGTGGATGCGCGGGCCCGAGGC
>Ga0302314_10021238_pt1 | contig 10700 bp, 9 predicted proteins | sample III_Palsa_N2_3_FD_200533 | JGI IMG/M metagenome (GOLD analysis project Ga0302314, IMG submission 200533) | Peat permafrost microbial communities from Stordalen Mire near Abisko, Sweden - III_Palsa_N2_3 | ecosystem: Environmental > Terrestrial > Soil > Palsa > Peat permafrost | place: Sweden... | reverse complement strand
TTTCAATGAAGCGCTTGAGCGCTTCGCTGTCGACGGCCAATGCGAGTCCCGGATTGGTACAAAACTGCCCGGCACCCAGCACCAACGAATCGACAAAGCCATGCGCGATACTCTCCTCGCGCGACGCCAGTGCGTTTGGCAAAAGAAACACCGGATTGATGCTGCTCATTTCGGCATAGACTGGGATCGGCTCGGCGCGAGCCGCCGCGATGCGCATCAACGATAAACCGCCGGCGCGCGAGCCCGTGAACCCTACTGCCTTGATTGCCGGATGCGCGACCAGCGCCTCACCGACAGCATTGCCGGCACCCATGATCATCGAGAACACCCCTGCCGGCAAATCCATGTCCTGCGCGACGCGCTGAATCACACGCCCCACCATCTCTGAAGTACCAAGGTGAGCCCAATGCGCTTTCACCACCACCGGGCAACCAGCTGCAAGCGCCGCAGCCGTGTCACCGCCCGCCACCGAAAACGCGAGCGGGAAATTACTGGCGCCGAATATGGCAACCGGACCCAGCGAAATTTTTTGCATCCGCAGATCGGAACGCGGTAAAGGCTTGCGCTCCGGCAACGGCGAATCGAGCGTCGCCGCAAGCCACTGCCCCGACCTGACGATTGCCGCAAACAGTTTGAGTTGTCCCACGGTGCGGCCACGCTCGCCTTCGAGGCGCGCCTTCGGCAGGCCGGACTCTTCGTGCGCACGCTGAATCAATACATCCCCCAGCGCCTCAATGCCGGCGGCGATACGCTCCAGAAATTCGGCGCGCACCGTGAACGGCAGTTGCCGGTACGGATCGAAAGCCTGCCGCGCAAGCTCACAAGCGAGCTCGACATCAGTAGCCGCGCCCATGCCGAAAACCGGCTCGGCGATATCGGATCCGGTGATCGGATTGAACGCATGCAAGGGTTGTTCTGCGCCGCGCACAGCATCGCGACCAATCAGCATTGCGCCGGTAATGGGCATTTCGCTTTCCTTAAATAACCGAAATTGATATACGTCATCCTATAACATAACATGCAAGCCATGCAAGTCACCCCCAAGCTTTGCGGCAACAGCCGCCCCATAGAAGAACCGATCGATATTAATTACACCATCGAGATACGACGACATATGACATTTAGTATCTCATCCGACATAGTCCACGCTCCGCCCCCCCTCCCGCCCCGCAATCCCTCACAGACAAGCCTCCCACGCAAAATTCCGACAGACTCAACCGTCGAGCGGCGCCGATCGATAGCTCAGACGAGCCGTCGGCGTTATGCGGACGCCACATGTTGCCGAATCTGCAGCAGTGCATCACCCAATGCCTCGCGAGCCCGCTCCGTGTCGTAGTAAGTTTGCAGGTTCATCCAGCTTTGCGCATCCGTGCCGAAAAACGCCGCCAGACGTACCGCCGTATCCGCTGTAATCGCACGCTTGCCATGGACGATCTCATTGATGCGACGAGCCGGCACGCCGATCGCTTTGGCCAGCGCGTACTGACTGACGCCCATGGGCTTTAGCCAATCCTCGGCGAGAATCTCGCCGGGCGTGGCGAGTGGAATTTGTCGTGCCATTTACGGCTCCTTCAGTGGTAATCAACGATTTCAACATTCGTGACATCGCCGCTTTCAAAGCAAAAACAGACGCGCCATTGATCATTGATGCGCATGCTGTATTGCCCCGCCCTGCTGCCCGTCAAAAGCTCCAGCCGATTGCCCGGCGGCACGCGCAAAAAGCTTAGCGTTGCCGCGGCATGCAGTTGCTGCAACTTCCGGATGGCGACCTTTTCGACATGGGCAAAGCGAGCTACACGGCGGCCGTGGAATAGCGCTTGAGTATCGCGGCACATAAACGAAATAATCATAGAAATAGTATCGCTCCGCGTTAATAACGTCAAACGTTATTAACGCATAATCATGCTGACAGAGGAATCGCGGCGCACCGCTATGGGCTACCCGCTCATGCCACGACCCACAATGATGGCAAGCGGATATAGCATCGGTCGAGTCTATGCAAGCCTTGGGACAACTCCAATTCGACCAATCGGGCATTTCCCTCGAAATTTTCCGTCCATCCGACCCTTCTGTTGAGTATGCGATCCGCCCGCCGCGTCCGCGATGGCGTAAAATACGCGCTTTGCTACTGATCCCACACACCTCATGAAGCTCGCTTCCACGCAAGACATCATCGCCGAGCTCAACGCGGGCCGCATGGTCATCCTCGTCGACGAGGAAGACCGCGAAAACGAAGGCGACCTGGTTCTCGCAGCCGATTTCGTCACCCCCGAAGCCATCAATTTCATGGCTCGCTTCGGTCGCGGTCTGATTTGCCTGACGCTGACCCAAGAACGCTGCCGGCACCTGAACCTGCCCTTGATGGCGCAGCGTAATGGCACCCAATACGGCACCGCGTTTACCGTCAGCATCGAGGCCGCCGAGGGCGTGACCACCGGCATTTCGGCCGCCGACCGCGCCCGCACAGTTCAAATGGCGGTGGCGCGCGACTCGCGCGCCGAGGATATCGTCCAGCCCGGCCACATTTTTCCGGTCATGGCCCAACCGGGCGGCGTCATGGTACGCGCCGGCCACACCGAAGCCGGCTGCGACCTGACCGCCATGGCGGGCCTGACGCCTGCCGCCGTGATCTGCGAAGTCATCAACGACGACGGTACAATGTCGCGCCTGCCTGACCTGATGGTATTTGCCGAAGAGCACGGCCTCAAGATCGGCACCATCGCCGACCTGATTCACTATCGCAGCCTGACCGAATCGATTATCGAGCGCGTCGCGGAACGCACCATGCACACCGCTCACGGCCCATTCCGCGCCGTCATGTACCGCGACAAGCCGAGCGGCTCGCCGCATATCGCGCTGGTACGCGGTACGCCCGATGCCGCCACGGAAACCCCGGTGCGTGTGCACGAACCGCTGTCGGTACTCGATTTGCTCGAAACCGGCTGCTCGACGCACTCCTGGACGCTGGACGCCGCGCTGCGCGAAATTGCCGCGCGCGACCACGGCGTGATCGTGTTGTTGAATTGCGGCGACTCGCGCGAGCATTTGCTGAATGTATTCGAAGCGCTCGACGACGAAGACAAGTCAGCCGCCATGAAGCGCCGCCCCATCGATTTCAAGACTTACGGCATTGGCGCGCAAATTCTGCGCGATGTCGGCGTGGGCAAGATGCGTGTGCTGTCCAATCCGCGTAAATTGGGTAGCATGTCGGGTTACGGCCTCGAAGTAACAGGTTTTATTGCCATGCCGGGTTCAGGCGACAGCCCGCCTTGCACCGGCAGCGAAGTACCTGCATCAAATCACACCTCAGCGGCTTGACCGCAACCTCACCACGGGAACCCTTATGGAAATCGGACAATATCAACCCAATATGGACGGTGACGGTCTGCGTATCGGCGTCGTTCAATCGCGCTTTAACGAGCCCATCTGCAATGGCCTGGTCGACGCCTGCGTTGAAGAACTCGAACGGCTCGGCATTAGCGGCGAAGATGTGCTGCTGGTGACGGTTCCGGGCGCTCTGGAAATCCCCCTGGCTTTGCAAAAATTGGCTGAAAGCGGCCAGTTTGACGCCTTGATCGCGCTGGGCGCGGTCATTCGCGGCGAAACCTACCATTTCGAATTGGTCTCGAACGAAAGCGGCGCAGGCATCAGCCGGGTCGCACTCGATTTCGGCGTACCCATCGCCAATGCCGTTCTGACCACCGACACGGACGAGCAAGCCGTCGCACGGATGACCGAAAAAGGCCGCGACGCAGCACGCGTCGCAGTCGAAATGGCCAATTTGTCGGTCGCGCTCGAACAACTCACTCAAGACGACGACGAAGAGGACAACGACCGATGAAAAGTGCCCGCCGCCGTTCCCGCGAACTCGCGACACAAGGCCTGTATCAGTGGTTGTTGTCGGCGGCCCCCGCAGGCGAAATCGACGCGCAGATCCGTACCGTGCAAGGCTTCGATAAAGCCGACAAAGCTCATTTCGACGCCTTGTTGCACGGCGTGATCCGTGAAGCCGAGACGCTGACCGCCCAGATCGAACCCTGCCTTGACCGGCCGGTCGTCGAATTGTCGCCGGTCGAGCGCGCCGTTCTGCTGGTCGCCACTTTCGAGCTGACGCATCATGTCGAAATCCCCTATCGCGTGGTGATCAACGAAGCGGTCGAACTCGCCAAGACATTCGGCGGTGTCGACGGCTACAAATACGTCAACGGCGTACTCGACAAAGTCGCCGCTAAAATACGTCCTACCGAAGCACAAACGCGCCGCTAATCCGGCTCGGCCTCACCCCACGCCGGCCTGCAAAGGCCGGCGACTAGCGGCCGTAGCACGGCCGCTTTTTTCATTCAATCCCGACTCGTAGAACCTCGCCATGAACCCCTCATTCCAGGCATCGGCACTCACGCGTGCGCACCGGCTCGCGACGCGCGTCGCTTCAATCGAACCTTTCTATGTGATGGAAATGGTCAAGGAGGCCGTGGCACTGGAGCGCGCGGGACGCGACATCATCCATATGAGTATCGGCGAGCCGGATTTCACCGCCCCCGAAGCCGTCATCGCCGCCGCGGCCGATGCGCTGCGGCGCGGCGTCACTCAATACACCCCGGCGCTGGGCTTAAACAGCTTGCGCGAGGCGATTGCCGGTCATTATCGGGAACGCTACGGCCTGACCATCGACCCGGCTCGTGTGATTGTCACGGCAGGCGCGTCGGCCGCCCTGCTGCTCGCCTGCACCGCACTGGTCGACCGCGACGATGAAGTTCTGATGCCGGACCCGTGCTATCCCTGCAACCGTCACTTTGTGACCGCACTGGAAGGTAAGCCGGTGATGATCGCCAGCGGCCCCGCCGAGCGCTTTCAACTGACTGCCGGCGAAGTCGAACGGCATTGGGGTCCGCGCACCCGCGGCGTACTGCTGGCCTCGCCGTCCAACCCCACCGGCACCTCGATCACACCCGATGAACTCGCCAAATTGGTCGACGTGGTGCGCGCCCGCGACGGTTTCGTGGTGGTCGACGAGATTTATCAAGGCCTGAGCTATGACGCGCCGCCTATCAGTGCGCTATCGCTGGGCGACGATGTGATTACGGTGAACAGCTTTTCCAAGTATTTCAACATGACCGGCTGGCGGCTTGGCTGGCTGGTGGTGCCGCCGGATCTGGTGCCCGCTTTGGAAAAGCTCACGCAAAACCTGTTTATCTGCGCCTCGGCCGTGGCACAGCATGCGGCGCTGGCCTGCTTCAAGCCCGAAACCCTGGCAATTTATGAGGCGCGCCGCGCCGAATTCAGCAAACGCCGCGACTTTATCGTACCGGCCCTGGCCGAGCTGGGATTCACCGTGCCCGTCATGCCCGACGGCGCCTTCTATGTTTATGCCGACTGCGACACCGTCAATCACGCTGCGCGCGGCGACAGTGCGGCGCTAACCCGCGCCATGTTGCACGACGCCGATGTGGTGTTGGTGCCTGGACTGGACTTCGGTTCGCACGAGCCGCGCAAATATATACGGCTGTCCTATGCCACCGCGCTGCCGCGGCTTGAACAAGCCGTGGAACGACTAGCGAAGCTGTTTCATATCCACTAAGCGGCGCAAGGCCATAAGCGATAAAAAAACCTGCCGGTCGATAACCGGCAGGTTTTTTTACTGATGCTTACTTAGCACGCGATGCCAAGGCTGGCTGACGCTGCTTACACAGGCAAGCCGCCATGCAAAACGCAATCAGACGTCGTTATTCGCAGCAACGGCAGGCTTGACCGCGGCCGGAGCCTCTGTCGCAGCGGAACCCGTCGGATTCTGCAGCGGCGCAGCCTTCGGAGCCGTCACCATCGCCGTTTGCTGGCTATTGATCGAGACCTTCATGCCGCGTGCGACGTCGCGCAAACGGGTACGCTCGGCCAGCACCTTGGCGCCGTAGCCGCCGTCGTCGGGCGAAGTCGAGCCGACATAAAGACGCAAACCGGCCGCGACCGAACCGCCACGCGCGATACAGTCTTTCAGGACCAACGCGCCAACGCGAATATTAGGCAAGGGCTCAAGCGCCGCACTGGTGCCGCCGAAATAGCTAAACTTATCGGAATGCACTTTCGACATCACCTGCATCAGGCCTTGCGCGCCCACGCCACTTTCGGCGTACGGATTGAAACCCGACTCGATCGCCATCACTGCCAGCAATAACAGCGGGTCGAGGCCGACTTCATGGCCGGTATCGAACGCCGCATGCACCAGCGCCCCAACCGGGGTTTCCGCCACGTGATAGCGGCGCGACAGGAAATTCGCCACATGATTCTGCTGCTGCACCGACATCATTACGTTGGTGTCCTGCGCATCGACGACGATATTTTCGGACGGTGTGAGCTTCGACCAGGGCACTAAAGGTGTGCTGCCATTGGCGCCCGGCTGCACATCGGCATCGCCGTTGTTATCGGCAGCTTGCTGCAAAGGATTGTCGGACGCGGAATGCTCCGTCGCACTGCCAAACGGACGCATCACGCCGAACGACAACCAACGGCTGACATCGGGGCCGGTTGCGGCCGCAGCGGCGGACAGTACGGGCATCAGGCGGGCAGCAAGGGCAGCGCGCAAACCAGGCTGCACCCACAAAACCAGTGCGACCAAGACTGCGGTCAGGCCGATCGAGCTGAAAAAACGGCTGCCGACACGCGTACTATGTTCAAGAACTCGACGCACTGCGGGCGAAATACGCGCCTCAGGACGCCAGGGAAGCCAAGCATTCATACTATGATTCTCCATCCTATATGACGGATTCTTTGCCGTAAGCCGATACCGCACTAACTCGATTGCTTTGCAAATACCAAGCAGATCAGACAAACAACCCATCAGGTGCACCGCATGCCTGCTTCAGCATGCGCACCGGAATGGACGGCAGGTGCCGTCGGGCGGGGCCTCGTGTGGCGATGGGACATTGCGCGCATTGCCGCGCTGCACATCAGCCATACGATCAGAAGGCCGCCAAATGAACCGGCGTACTCGACGCCGGAGAGTTACGTTGACCTTTTTGCTACGGACCCGCATGTTTAAAGCTGGATCACTATAACTAGCCAAAGACTGGGCTGGTGGGCGGGTCTTCGGCAGGAACAACATCGGTGCGCATCAAAATGAAGCGTCCCGATTGATCAAAGGATGCGAACGCGGTGGTCCGTCCCTTGGCATAATGTTCGCGGATTTTAGCAGGGTTTTAGTACTGGTCAACACTATGAACCACAAAAGTGATTACTAAAAGTAATAATGAACAGCGTTTATCGCCCGCAGAAGCACGCAAAATCAGCCTTTAGATGAATTGTCAATCTCAGACCCTAACTAACTCTTTGTTACAAGCCGGGTAAAATAGAGGGCAATTTAAGGTTCGCCATCCGGTTTTTGGGGCGCTGTTTGGCTTTTTCCCATAGGCCGGTCTGTTTTCGATCCCCGTGCGGCGGCATCGTTCGGTCAGCGCTATGCGCCACCGAGAATCGCCCTGTACCTCTCGATTCCCTATGAAATATAAAGACTTACGCGACTTCACCAGCCAGTTGGAACAGATCGGCGAATTGCGCCGCGTCACCAGCCCGGTTTCGCCCATACTGGAAATGACCGAACTGTGCGACCGGGTGCTGCGCGCAGGCGGCCCCGCCCTGCTGTTCGAGCAAGCGAGCGGCCACACCATGCCGGTGCTGGGCAATCTATTCGGCACGACCCGGCGCGTGGCGCTCGGCATGGGCGTCGAGCCCAGCGTAGCGGGCACGGGTGCAAACACCGCAAGCGAACACAACGCCGCACTCGAATCGTTGCGCGACATCGGGCGCTTGTTGTCGGCCCTGAAAGAGCCCGAGCCGCCCAAAGGTCTGAAAGAAGCGGGCAAATTGCTGACGTTGGCCAAAGCGGTATGGGATATGTCGCCTAAAACGGTTTCGTCCCCGGTCTGCCAGGAAATCGTTTGGGAAGGCAACGATGTCGACTTGGCGCGCCTGCCCATCCAGACGTGCTGGCCCGGCGACGCGGCACCCTTGATCACGTGGGGCCTGACCATCACGCGCGGCCCCAACAAGCCACGCCAGAACCTCGGCATTTACCGGCAGCAACTGATAGGCCGCAATAAAGTCATCATGCGCTGGCTGGCGCATCGGGGCGGCGCACTCGATTTCCGCGAATTCACCCTGGCTCACCCCGGCAAGCCCTACCCGGTCGCCGTCGCGCTGGGCTGCGATCCGGCCACCATCCTGGGCGCCGTCACCCCGGTACCCGACACGCTCTCCGAATATCAGTTCGCCGGCCTGCTGCGCGGCGGCAAGACCGAACTGGCCAAATGCCTGACCCCCGGACTTGAAGGATTGCAAGTGCCGGCGCGCGCGGAGATCATATTAGAAGGTTTTATCTACCCCGAATCGGCCGATGCCTTGCCCAGCGCCCCCCGGGCAGGCGTGCCGGCGCGCCCGACACGCGGTGTTGCCGCCACTTACGAACACGCGCTCGAAGGGCCATACGGTGACCACACAGGCTATTACAATGAGCAGGAGTGGTTTCCGGTGTTCACGGTCGAGCGCATCACCATGCGGCGCGACCCGATTTATCACTCCACCTACACCGGCAAACCGCCCGACGAACCAGCGATACTCGGCGTCGCACTAAATGAAGTGTTTGTGCCGCTGTTGCAAAAGCAGTTTCCGGAAATCATGGATTTTTATCTGCCCCCCGAAGGCTGCAGCTACCGCATGGCCATCGTGCAGATCAAGAAGGCCTATCCCGGCCATGCGAAGCGCGTGATGTTCGGTGTCTGGAGCTTTCTGCGCCAGTTTATGTATACCAAGTTTATTGTGGTGGTCGATGACGATGTCGATATCCGCGACTGGAAGGAAGTCATCTGGGCGATTACCACGCGCATCGACCCGAGCCGCGACACACTTTTGGTCGATAACACGCCGATCGACTATCTCGACTTCGCATCGCCCGTCGCCAGCCTCGGCTCCAAAATGGGTTTGGACGCGACCAATAAATGGCCGGGAGAAACGCAACGTGAATGGGGCCGGACAATCAGTATGGATGCGGCCGTCAAAGCGCGCATGGACAGCGTTTACACGACGCTGTTTCCCACCCGGTAAACCTTATATAGGGTCCGGACCACGACAGCGATTCTATTACCCAAGCGGAGTCTGAATCATCATGAGCGCCATTGCTGCAATCAGCTACCGCGGAAACGCAGTAGAAAACACGCATCTCGCCCATGTCGCCGTGGTCGATGCCGACGGCACCCTACTCCATCGCTTCGGCGATCCACAGCGCATTACCTTGCCGCGCTCGGCCATCAAACCGATACAAGCGCTGACCGTACTCGAGTCGGGCGCGTTCGAGCGCTACCCATTGAGCGAAGCGGGCCTCGCCATGTGTTGCGCCTCGCATAGCAGCGAGGAAATACACCTCGCTCATGCTCGCCGCATGCTTGAAGCCAGCGGCTCCAGCGAAGCCGAGCTGCGCTGTGGCGGCCATCCGCCGCTGTCCGACGAGGTCTATCACAACTGGATCAAAAGCGGCTTTACGCCCACCCCGATTTGCAGCAATTGTTCGGGCAAACATGCCGGCATGCTGGCCGCGACCCGTGCGCTCAAACTGCCGGTGGATGACTATCACGCACCGGCTCACCCCTTGCAGCAACGTTTCGCGCAAACCCTCGCCGAATTAAGCGATCTGCCGCCGGCAGCGATTGGCTGGGGCATCGACGGCTGCAATCTGCCCACCCCCAGTCTGGCGCTGGACCGACTGGCGCGCGTCTTTGCCAAACTGGGGGCCGCCACTCAGCCGGCTGCCAACACTACGCGCGTGACCACTCCTGAAAGCGCAGCCCGCGAGGCCTCGCTCGCCCGGATTTATCGCGCCATGACCGGCCACCCGGAACTGATAGCGGGCACCGGGCGCTTCTGCAGCGAATTGATCAGCGCCTTTGAAGGCACGCTGGTGGGCAAGACCGGCGCGGCAGCCTGTTACGCCATCGCCTACCCGGAGCGCCGCCTGGGACTGGCGCTCAAAGTCGAAGACGGCACTAGCGCCACGGCCTATGCAATCGCCGTCGAGTTACTCCATCAACTCGACCTCGGCACCCCCGCGATGCGGGCCCGTCTCGATCACTGGCGGCGGCCCGCGATCCAAAGCACCACCGGGACCATCACCGGCTACCTGGACGTCACGCTGCGGCTTACATCTGCTCACCCATAACTCAAACTCGGTTTCTGCCCTTGTCTTCGCTATTACCTTTATCAGACGGTTTTTTGCTGTCCCTGTCGCTCTGCCTGGATATCGGCATCGTCAATATGGCCATCCTCAGTATGGTGTTGTCACGCGGCTTTCGGCCGGGGATGATGCTCGGGCTGGGGTCGTGTTTCGGCGATTTGTTCTATGCAGTGCTGGCGCTGCTGGGTATGACCGCACTGCTGCAGTTCGAAGCAGTCAAGTGGGTGGTGTGGATCGGCGGGTCGGCGGTATTGCTGATATTTGCCTACAGAACCGCGCGTGAAGGTTTGCGCCCGGCACAGCCGCCCGACGCCGTGCCGGCAGGTCAAGCACCGCGCCACGCCAGTCATCGGCAGATTTTTGGACGCGGCTTCCTGTTGGCGGTCTCGTCGCCGACCGCAATGCTATGGTTTGCCGCAGCCGGCGGCGCCCTGATCGCCAAATCAGGCGCGACCAACGCGGTCGCGGCTCCGGCTTTTCTGAGCGG
>Ga0302314_10021237_pt1 | contig 10700 bp, 9 predicted proteins | sample III_Palsa_N2_3_FD_200533 | JGI IMG/M metagenome (GOLD analysis project Ga0302314, IMG submission 200533) | Peat permafrost microbial communities from Stordalen Mire near Abisko, Sweden - III_Palsa_N2_3 | ecosystem: Environmental > Terrestrial > Soil > Palsa > Peat permafrost | place: Sweden... | reverse complement strand
GGCAGGTGCCGATCTCACCGATCGCGGTGCTGTCGGCCGTCGCCATCTTCTTCGCCGGCCTGTTCGTCACCCGCGTGGTGCGCACCTGGCTGGAGAAGAGCTATCTGCCCAAGACGCGGATGGACACGGGGGTGCGCACCTCCCTGGCGTCGGGCGTGACCTATCTGGGCGCCCTGCTCGCCCTGCTGTTTACCTGCGGCTCGCTCGGGCTCAGCCTCGACAAGATCGCCCTGTTCGCCAGCGCCCTGTCGGTAGGCATCGGCTTCGGCCTGCAGTCGGTGATCGGCAACTTCGTCTCGGGGCTGATCCTGCTGGCGGAGCGGCCGGTGAAGGTGGGCGACTGGATCGCCATCGGCGCGCTGGAAGGCGACATCCGCAAGATCAACGTGCGCGCGACCGAGATCGAGATGGCCGACCGCTCCAAGCTGATCGTGCCCAACTCCGACCTGATCTCCAAGACCGTGCGCAACGTCACCCACGCCGGCTCGCTGGGCCGGCTGCAGATCGTGCTGAAGGTGGTCGACACGGCCGATCCCCTGGAGGTGCGCGAGCTGTTGTTCGCACGGCTGCATGACCACGCGGAGATCCTCCAGGAACCCAAGCCCGGGGTCTACCTGTCGGACGTGCACAACGGGGCGCTGGAGTTCAGCGTCTTCGCCTTCGTCTCGACCCCGCGCCACGCCTTCCGGGTCAAGAGCGAGCTGCTGTTCCAGATCGTGCCCGACCTCAAGGCCAAGGGCATAGCGCTCGCCAACTCCACACCGGTGGTGAACGTCAGCCTTCCCGACCGTCCTATCGACCCCGCAACCCTGCCGGAGACCTGAGCCCGATGGACGACTTCTCCGCCCACCCGACCCTTCCCGTCCCGCCCACCGCCGAGAAACGGCCCGAGCGGATCGAGCAGCTCGGCCGGGTGCGCACCGACGACTACGCGTGGCTGAAGGACGCCGACTGGCAGAAGGTGATGCGCGATCCCACCGTGCTGCGCCCCGATATCCGCGCCCATCTCGAAGCCGAGAACGCCTACACCAAGGCCATGCTCGCCGGCACCGAGGCGTTGCAGGCGACGATGTTCCAGGAGATGCGCGGACGGATCAAGGAGGACGACAGCTCGGTCCCCTTGCCCGACGGCCCCTTCGACTACTACGTCCGCTACGAGACCGGCGCCCAGCACCCGATCTACGCCCGCCGCCCGCGCGGCCGCGACGATGGCGAGCAGGTGCTGCTGGACGCGGACGCTGCGGCCAAGGGCAAGGCCTTCTTCGACATCGGCCACGCCGAGCACAGCGACGACCACACCCTGTTCGCCTACGCCGTCGACGAGCAGGGCTCCGAGTATTTCCGTATCGACGTCAAGGACCTGGCGACCGGCGAGGTTCTGGCCGGATCGGTAGACAGCTCCACCGGGAGCTTCGCCTTCTCGCCGGACGGGGCGTGGCTGTTCTGGATCTGGCGCGACGAGAACGGCCGCCCCGCCAAGATCTACCGCCGCCCCACGCGCGGCGGCGAGGACGTGCAGGTCTATCACGAGCCGGACGGGGGCATGTTCCTGTCGGTCGGCGTGACCCAGAGCCGGGCCTTCATCCAGATCGGTTCGGGCAATCACGAGACCAGCGAGGTCCGGCTGATCCCGGCCGCCGATCCCACCGCCGAGCCGAAGGTAGTCGAGCCGCGCCAGGAGGGCCTGCGCTACGAGATCGAGCATTGGGACGGCCGCTTCGTGGTGCTGACCAACGCCGACGGGGCGGTCGATTACAAGCTGTGCTGGGCCGACCCGGCCAATCCCGCCAAGGCTGAATGGCGCGACTGGATCGCCCATCAGCCCGGCCGCTATCTGGTCGGCATGGTCGCGCACAAGGACTGGTTCGTGCGGCTGGAGCGGGTGGACGCAGACAACCGTATCGTGGTCACGGCGCGCGACGGCCTGGCCGAACACGTGATCGACTTCGACGAAGAGGCCTACGCGCTGAGCGCCGAGGGCGGCTACGAATACGACACCCGGGTCCTGCGCTTTGTCTACCAGTCCCCGACCACACCTCGCTCGACCTACGACTACGACATGGCCACCCGCGAGCGCACGCTACGCAAGGTGCAGGAAATCCCCAGCGGCCACGACCCGGCCCACTACGTGGCGCGGCGACTGTATGCGGCGGCGTCGGACGGAGCGCAGGTCCCGATCACCGTGCTGATGCGCGCCGACACCCCGCTCGACGGCTCCGCGCCGCTGATGCTGTACGGCTACGGCGCCTACGGCATCCCGATGGAGCCCAGCTTCTCGATCCGCAACCTCAGCCTGGTGGACCGGGGCTGGATCTGGGCTACGGCCCATATCCGGGGCGGCACGGAAAAGGGCTGGGGCTGGTTCCTGGACGGGCGGACGGAGAAGAAGACCAACACCTTCACCGACTTCATCGCCTGCGCCGAACATCTGCACGCCCAGGGCTACGGCGCGCCCGAGCGCACGACGGCTTACGGCGGTTCGGCCGGCGGGATGCTGATGGGGGCGATCACCAACCTGCGGCCCGACCTGTGGACCGGGATCATCGCCGCGGTGCCGTTCGTGGATGTGCTCAACACCATGAGCGACGCGGCCCTGCCGCTGACGCCGCCCGAGTGGCCGGAGTGGGGCAACCCGCTTGAAGACGCCGGGGCCTACGACCGCATCGCCGGCTACAGCCCCTACGATCAGGTGCGCGACGCCCCCTACCCCGCCGTGCTCGCCACCGGCGGCCTGTCGGACCCGCGCGTGACCTATTGGGAGCCGGCCAAGTGGGTGGCCAAACTGCGGGCGCACAGCACCAGCGGCGACCCGGTCCTGCTCAAGATCAACATGGAGGCGGGCCATGGCGGCGCCTCGGGCCGATTCGATTTCCTCAAGGAGATCGCCTTGGATTACGCCTTCGCCGTCTGGGCGGTGGAGCGGGGCTGGGAACGGGATGCGGACAAGACGAGCGACGCCTGAGGACGCGGCGGCGATCCAGGCCATCTACGCCCATCACGTGTTGCATGGGCTGGGCACCTTCGAAGAGGTCCCGCCGGACACCGACGAGATCGCCGCGCGCATGGCCGCGATCTCGGCGGACGGCCTGCCCTGGCTGGTGGTGGACGATGGCGGGACGGTCGCGGCCTTCGCCTACGCCTCGCAGTTCCGTCCGCGCGCCGCCTATCGGTTCACGGTCGAGGACAGCGTCTACGTCGCCCCCGACTCGGTCGGCAAGGGCTGCGGGCGGATGGCGCTGGCGGCGCTGATCTCGGCCTGCGAGGCGCTGGGCAAGCGGCGGATGGCGGCGGTGATCGGCGACAGCGGCAACGCCGCCTCGATCGGCCTGCACCGCGCGCTGGGCTTCGAGCCGGCGGGCGTGTTGCACGACATGGGCTTCAAGCACGACCGCTGGGTGGACGTGGTGCTGATGGAGCGGGTGCTGGAGCCCAGGCCGCCTAGCGGGGAATGATCGCCGTTTCCATCGGCTGACCGCTCGCCACATCCAGCACGGCCGCTTCGAGCACGCCGGTGCTGGGGCACTCGACCGTAAGGGCGGCGGCCTTCTGGGATGTGAGCGAGCCCAGAGTCTCGCTGAAGGCGGCGTTGGCGGTGACCTGGGCGCCGTCGGGAACCGGTTTGACCAGGATCGTCAGCTTGAGGGTCTGACGATGGGCCGAGTGCAGGGGCCGCGATCCGCAGGTCGCCAGGCCGGTCAGGGTTCCGCGCCCGGCCGCCGAACGCTCGGCGTCGATGATGCCGGCGCCGACATCCTCCGCCTTCACCGAGATTCCCTCGTCTTGCAGGAACTGATGCAACCGTTTCCAGACGTCCGTGCTCGCCAGCGGCACGATGCGCTGATGGTTCACAGGGACCGACTCCGGTGTGGAAGCACATCCTTCGAGACCAGCAAGCCCGAACGCAACCAAACCCGCGAGCAAACCAGCGTGTGCGAGACGCATTCCCATCAACTCCTCCAGCACGCCACAATGCGCCCGAATCACCTTGTCTGTGAATCCCCCGCAGGCCGTCGATATGGCGCCCACGCCCTATATTGCACGCTAATTTCGCCGCGCCGGATCAGGACGAGACGGAAACCGCACGCTACAAGGAAAACAGCTCGCCAATGACGCCGGGCCCGGGCGAAGGTCCGGGCGCAAAGTCCGGGTTGCGGGCTCGAGGCAAACGACCAGGAGACGGCAGGATGGGTTCGAGGTTCGCGAAACTCGGTTTGACGGTGGCGCTGCTCGGCGGGCTAGCCGCTGGCGTGCACGCCCAACCGGCGCCGGCGCCCGTCGCGGCGTCCACGGCGGGCGAGACCCAACTGCCGCACAAGGAGGGCGACTTCGTCGTCCGCGACTTCCGCTTCCGCGACGGCCAGACCCTGCCGGAGGTGCGGCTGCACTACACCACCCTGGGCGAGCCGAAGCGCGACGCCCATGGCAACATCGTCAATGCGGTGATGGTGCTGCACGGCACCGGCGGCGACGGCCACCAGTTCTTCCGCTCGCAATTCGCCGGCGTGCTGTTCGTCCCCGGCGGCCTGCTCGATATCCGCAAATACTACATCATCCTGCCCGACGACGTGGGCCACGGGAAATCCAGCAAGCCCAGCGACGGCCTGCATATGCGCTTCCCCCACTACGACTACGCCGACATGGTGGACCTGGAGCACATCCTGGCCGACCAGGGCTTGGGCGTGAAGCAGCTAAGGCTGATCATGGGCACCTCGATGGGCTGCATGCACGCCTTCGTCTGGGGCGAGAACCATCCCGACGCGGTCAAGGCGCTGCAGCCGATGGCCTGCGCCCCGCTGCGCATCACCGGCCGCAACCGCATCTGGCGCGCCGCCCTGATCGACGCGATCAAGAGCGACCCGCAGTGGATGGGCGGAGAGTACAAGACCGAGCCGACCGGCGCGCTGCGCACCGCGTCAGCCCTGCTGATGATCGCCGGCAGCGCCCCGATCCAGATGCGCCATTCCTATCCGACGCCCGAGGCGGGCGAGGCCTACCTGGCCGACTACACCGCCCACGAGCTGGCCACGCTGGACGCCAACGACCTGATCTACCAGTTCGACTCCTCGCGCGACTACGATCCCGAGCCCAACCTGGAAAAGATCAAGGTCCCGGTGATGTGGATCAACTCGGCCGACGACTTCATCAACCCGCCGGACCTGAAGGTCGAGGACCAGGTGCTGCATCGCAACGCCCACATCCACTTCGTCGACGTGCCCGCCAGCCTGGAGACCCACGGCCACGGCACCCACACCTGGGCGCCCGTCTGGAAGGACCACCTGGCGGAGCTGCTGCAGGAGTCCGGCGGCCCGGTTTCCTGACAATGATGCGCGTCGTCGCCCCCCTTGCGTCGGCGTGCCTGTTGGCCCTGACGCTCGCGACCGCAGCCAGCGCCCAGGCGCCGGCGCGGCGGACGGGAGCGGATCGGCAGAGCGTGGTGCATCTCGCCTATGTGCTAGGCGAGGCGCACGCTTTGCGCCGCCTATGCGCCGGGCCGACGGACGCGACCTGGTACGGCCACATGCAGCGCTTGCTGGCCGAGGAGGCGACCGACGAGGTCTCCCGCCGCCAACTGGTGGAGAGCTTCAACGCCGGCTTCGCCTTCAGCCAGGCCGAGTTCGCCACCTGCGGGCCAAGGTCGCAGGCTGCTGAGCACGCGGTGGCGGAACAGGGGCGCGTCCTGGCGCAGCAACTGGCCAGCGGCGGGGATGAGTAAAGCGGGGGTCGCGTGGGTGCGTGCTTCGAGACGCGCTCACGCGCTCCTCAGCATGACGAAGGTTTTTACGACCCACCAAGTCTCGTCATCCTGAGGAACCCCGAAGAGGTGTCTCGAAGGACGCCGCGCCGCAGCGCGCCCGCCCTCACAGCGCCTTGATGATCCCCTCGACCATCTTCTTGGCGTCGGCGAACAGCATCATGGTGTTGTCGCGGAAGAACAGTTCGTTCTCCACCCCCGCATAGCCCGCACCCATGCTGCGCTTGATGAACAGCACGGTGCGCGCCTTCTCCACCTCTAGGATCGGCATGCCGAAGATGGGCGAGGTCGGGTCGGTCTTGGCGGCGGGGTTGGTGACGTCGTTGGCGCCGATGACGAAGGCCACGTCGGCGGTGGCGAACTCGGAGTTGATGTCGTCCAGCTCGAACACCTCGTCATAGGGGACGTTGGCCTCGGCCAGCAGCACGTTCATGTGGCCGGGCATGCGGCCGGCGACCGGATGGATGGCGTACTTCACCTCCACGCCTTCCTTCTTCAGCGTGTCGGCCATTTCGCGCAGCGCGTGCTGGGCCTGGGCCACCGCCATGCCGTAGCCGGGCACGATGATCACCTTGGAGGCGTTCTTCATGATGAAGGCCGCGTCGTCGGCCGAGCCCTGCTTGACCGGCCGCGTCTCCTTCACCGCGCCACCGGCCGCCGCCGCCGCGTCGCCGCCGAAGCCGCCCAAGATCACCGAGACGAAGCTGCGGTTCATCCCCTTGCACATGATGTAGCTGAGAATGGCGCCCGACGAGCCGACCAGGGCGCCGGTGATGACCAGGGTGGTGTTCTCGAGCGTGAAGCCCAGCGCCGCCGCCGCCCAGCCCGAATAGGAGTTGAGCATCGACACCACCACCGGCATGTCCGCTCCGCCGATAGGAATGATCAGGGTGACGCCCGCCACCAGCGCCAAGGCGAAGATCAGCCAGAAGGCCCAGATCGCCGAACCGCCGCTGGCGACCAGCACCACGATCAGCACCACCACCGCCAGGGCGATGGCGCTGTTGAGCAGATGCCGCCCTGGCAGCAGGATCGGCGCGCCGCCCATGTTGCCGTTCAGCTTGGCGAAGGCGATCAGCGAACCGGTGAAGGTCACCGCCCCGATGGCCACACCGATCGACAGCTCGATCAGGCTCTCCAGCTTCACCGCGCCGTTAGGCAGGGCGATGCCGTAAGCCGCCGGGGTGTAGATCGCCGCCACCGCCACCAGACAGGCCGCCAGCCCGACCAGCGAGTGGAAGGCCGCCACCAGTTGCGGCATCGCCGTCATGGAGACGCGCTTGGCGATCACCGCGCCGACGCTCCCGCCGATGGCCACGCCGACCACGATCAGGCCCAGGGTGATAAGGTCGAGCGCGCCCTGCCCCCACAGGGTCAGCAGCGCGGTGCCGACCGCGATGGCCATGCCGATCATGCCGAGCTGGTTGCCGCGCCGGCTGGTCACCGGGCTCGACAGCCCGCGCAGCGCCAGGATGAACAGGACGCCCGAAACCAGATAGGCGACCGCTGCGAGGTTGGCGTTCACTTCGCGCGATCCTTCTTCTTGTACATGGCCAGCATGCGCTGGGTGACCAGGAAGCCGCCGAAGATGTTCACCGCCGCCAGCCCGGCGGCGACCGTCCCGGCGCCCTTGGATATCCAGACCGTGGCAGCGGTCGCCTGGCCGGCCACACCGTGGGCGGCGGCGGCCAGCAGGGCGCCGACGATGATCACCGAGGAAATCGCATTCGTCACCGCCATCAGCGGCGTGTGCAGGGCCGGCGTCACGCTCCAGACCACGTAGTAGCCGACGAAGATCGCCAGTACGAAGATGGCCAGGCGGAACACGGTTGGGTCGACAACTTCCATGTCTTGTTCCTCGAACCGATCAGCCGGTCTTCAGGGCGGGATGGACGACCGCGCCGCCCTGGGCCACCAGGGCCGCCTTCAGGATCTCGTCCTCGAAGTCGGGGACGAGCGCGCCGTCCTTGATCATCAGGCTGGCGAAGTTGAACAGGTTGCGGGCGTAGAGGCTGGAAGCGTCCGCCGCCACCCGCCCCGGCAGGTTGGCGATGCCGACGATCCTGACCCCGCCGGGCGTGGTCACCGTCTCGCCGGCCTTGGCCAGCGCGCAGTTGCCCCCCTGCTCCACCGCTAGGTCCACGATCACCGAGCCGGCCTTCATCGAGGTCGCCTGCTCGGCCGAGACCAGCTTGGGCGCCGGACGACCGGGGATCAGGGCGGTGGTGAGGACGATGTCCTGCTTCTTGATGTGCTCGGAGACCAGGGCCGCCTGCTTGGCCTGGTATTCGGCCGACATCGGCTTGGCGTAGCCGGCGGCGGTCTCGGCGGACTTGAACTCCTCGTCCTCCACCGCGACGAACTTGGCCCCCAGGCTCTCGACCTGCTCCTTGGCGGCGGGGCGCACGTCGGTGGCGGTCACGACCGCGCCCAGCCTGCGCGCCGTGGCGATGGCCTGCAGGCCCGCGACGCCCGCGCCCATGACGAACACCTTGGCCGCCGCGATCGTGCCCGCCGCCGTCATCATCATCGGCAGCGCCCGGCCATAGGCCTCGGCCGCCTCGATCACCGCGCGATAGCCGGCGAGGTTGGCCTGGGACGACAGGGCGTCCATCGACTGGGCGCGGCTGATGCGGGGCACGAACTCCATGGCGAAGGCGGACACCCCCGACGCGGCCACCGCCTGGAGTACATCCGGCTCGCCATGTGGGTTCAATAATCCGATCAGCACCGCGCCAGGCTTCATCCCGGCCAGGGCTTCGGCCGCGGGTGCGCGCACGCACAGGATAACGTCGGCGGTGGAAAGCACGGCGGCGGCGGACGGCGCAATGGTCGCCCCGGCTGCAAGATAATCCGAATCCGGGCAGGCGGCGGCGACGCCCGCGCCGGTCTCGACCACGATCGCGAGACCAAGGCCGACGAACTTCTTCACCGAGTCGGGTGTGAGCGCGACACGGGTCTCTCCGGCGCGGCTTTCCCCAATTACGCCGATCGTTGCGGCCATGCCGTCGCGCCTCCCCGAGCGGCTAACAGTGCGAGGATATTCGAGTGCGCCTGTCGCCGTGTCCAGGCCTCAATATAAAATGCCCGCAACCCAAGAGCCTATCTTCAGATCAGTCGACCACCTCTTCGGTGATGACCTTGAAGGTCGCCAGCGTGGTCGCGCCGAAACTGGTGGTGATCGCCACGTCGGTGGCGTCGCGGCCATAGCCTTGGAGGATGCGTCCGATCCGGGGCTGGTTGTGGCGCGCGTCGAACGTATGCCAGCGCCCGCCGATGAAAACCTCGAACCAGGCCGAGAAATCCATCGGCGCGTCGATGGGCGCAATGCCGATGTCGCCAAGATAGCCAGTGCAATAACGCGCCGGGATATTCATGCAGCGGCACAGGGTGATGGCCAGGTGGGCGAAGTCGCGGCAAACCCCCTTCCGGTCGACGTGCGCCCCACAGGCCGTGCGGTCCAGCCGGGCATGGGCGTAACCGAACTCGATGCGGTCGTGGGCGTAGTCCACGATGGCCTGCACCCGGCGCCATCCGCCTGGGACCCGACCGAACGCCTTCCAGGCGACGTCCATCAGGGCGTCGGTCTCGCAATAACGGCTGCCGAGCAGGAACTGCAGGGTCTCGTCGGGCAGTTGTTCGATAGGGTGTTGCTCGGCGGACAGGTCGACCGGATCGGGCTCGCCTGAATCGGCGATCAAGAATTCCGAGGCGAAGGTGATCCGCCCGGCCGGGGCCAGCAGGCGGTGGCAGATGTTCCCGAAGATGTCGCTGTAGGCCTGGACCGGTAGCTCGGGCGTCACGCTCATTATCTGGGGTGTGAGCAGGTCGGCCAGCCGCTCGGGCCGCACGCTGAGCAGCACCAGCATCGGCGTAGGGCCTAGGCAGTCATAGGCGATCTCGTAACCGGCGCGTATCCGCATCTGGTTCTCCCAGAGCCACGGCTTCCTTGACCTTCCGCACAAGGAAAAAGGGCTTCAGGCGACCTTAAGCACCGGGACGACAGAGCGTTCCACGTCGACCCCGACATCCACGTCCATACCCAGGAAATCGTCCGATGCGCCCGAATATGCACCGGACAGTGGCGTCGCCTGGCGGGGGTCGCGCACGATGGCGACCCGGATCAGGTCGGTATTGCCGACGATGCCGTTGGTGGGATCGAACTCCACCCAGCCGCAGCTCGGCAGATAGACCCGCACCCAGGCGTGGGTATGGCCGCCGCCCACCCGCCCTGCTCCGAACGGGCCAGTCGAATCATAGACGTAGCCGGACACGAACCGCGCCGCCAAACCCAGCCCGCGGGCCGCCTCCATCATCAGCACGGCGAAGTCGCGGCACGTGCCCTGCTTGGAGTTCAGGGTCTCCAAAGGCGGCTGGGCGGGCCCGTACAGGCGCTGGGCGTAGTCGAACTCCGCATGGATGGCGCGGGTCATGGCGGTGAGCGCTTCCAGCACGCCGGTGGGGCCGTCCTGGCGCAGGAAGGTGCGCGCCCAGCGCTGCAGCGTCCGCTCCGGGTCGGGATGCTGACGCTCGATCGAGCGCAGCAGGTCGGGCATGTCGTCGGCGTCGTAGGCGAACGGGAAGGAGCCTGACGAGGCGTCGATCAGGTCCGCCTCGTCGGAGGCGAGCGCCGTCGGGGTATGGTCCAACCGTACCTGGCTTTCGAAGGTAAGCGTGGTCGCGGGCGCGCCGAACCGGGCCACGGCCACGCAATTGCCGAACACGTCGTGGACGTAGCGCAGCTCCACCGGCTCGGGATCGATCACCAGCCGTGACTTGATCACGCGCTGGTCGTAGCTCTCCTGTGGCCGGAACATGATCCGGTGCTCGCCGAACGTCACCGGACGGCGATAGCGATAGCGGGTGAGATGGCGAACATTGACGATCGGCATTCTGAAGAGTCTGGAGGCGAGTCGGTCACCACGTCGACGGGACTTCTCGTCGCGAC
>Ga0302314_10021236_pt1 | contig 10700 bp, 15 predicted proteins | sample III_Palsa_N2_3_FD_200533 | JGI IMG/M metagenome (GOLD analysis project Ga0302314, IMG submission 200533) | Peat permafrost microbial communities from Stordalen Mire near Abisko, Sweden - III_Palsa_N2_3 | ecosystem: Environmental > Terrestrial > Soil > Palsa > Peat permafrost | place: Sweden... | reverse complement strand
GCAGCGGGCGGAGCCGCCCAGGGCATCCCGGCCGCCCGCGTCTGATGCGGTAGATCGACCCTCAGGAAGGATGCGAGGAAACGCCGGCCGAACCCGTAGCCTGCGTGTCGACGGTGCCCGGCCGCCCGCGTCCCGCTTCGATCTCCAAGGTCTCCGGGGGTTCCAAGGTCTCTGGGGGTTCCAAGGTCTCCGGGGGTTCCAAGGGTTCCAAGGAAGGATGCGAGGAGGCGGTCGCCGAATCCGTTCCTGGTCGCCGAGCCTCGCGTGGTCATGATGTTCCCTGTTCGATCGGCGCAGCGCCCGGGCCGGCTGCCTCAGGCGCGTCGCGCGTGCCGGCCGCATCGGGTGGAGCGCCGTCCGCGCGCGCCGCGGGTTCGGCCTGGGCCGCCCCCGCACGGCTGAGCAGCAGATTCATCAACGAGGTGCTGCGGAGAACGTGCGCGAGCAGTTCGGGGGCGGCGGCCCCGGCGATCAGTGCAAGCGGGACGCCGCTGATCTCGCCGGCGAGCAGCCAGCCGCCGAGGGCACCGAACGCCGTGCTGGCGCAGGCCACGGCCAGGTCCGCCGGAGCGTCGACGAACGCGGACAGTGCAGGCAGCTCAGCCCCGGCCCCGAGAGTGGCGCGCGCCGACTGGCGTGCGGCCTGCCATCGACGCAGGCGCTCCAGGAACACCAGCCCTTGGAGCGTGGCTGCCCCGACCGTCGCGTAGCCGATCGCCGCAACTTCAGTGAGCACGCACCGCTCCTCCCCCCGTCGACGCGGACTCGGGACCGCGACTGAACGGCGCAACGCGCTGAACAGGCCATTTCCCTCAGACGGTCCCACACATCACGGCGGACCCGCCAAGCTCTCGACGCCACAACAACTGGCCACGAACCGAGAGTACTTGGCATCCGCGACGACCGTAAGGATGCGGCCGACTCCGAGAGATCCGACAAACACGATCCGCTCGACCATGCTGGCCGACCATCTAGCGCTCAGTCACAAGATGCGGGGGCAGCGGACGTCGAAGTCGTTCTCGTCCCACTCGAAGTCGGATGCGTCGCAGCCGGTCCCGGCACGCCCTGTGTCGGGTGGTGCCAGTGTCCGGCCTCGCCAGGCGGTACGAGCCGCTTGGCCCACCCACGAATACGCCATCCTGCAGTCGTTCGCGACCGGTGGGTACGGATCGGGCGTGGGGCGTTGGTGCGCGCGTCCATGCTCCTCATGATGCCCCGCGGATACGGATGTTCAGAGAGGACTGGCTACGGCCGGTCCGGTGCTCACGGCGTGGCCCGCCGTGGCTGCGGCGGGTCGAGCTCGGCGTCCGTGGCGGCGTGCAGCGCGGAGGCCGCGCGGGAGATCCACTGGGCCAGGTCGGCCGCGTACCGGTACTGCTCCAGTCGGAGCTCAAGCAGGTCTGGGCCTACTGCCTGCAGGTCCGCGAGGGTGCGGCCCACGTCGGCCAGCAGCCGGATCGCCTCGGTCAACTCCTCGGGGCCGGCCAGGTCGGCGAACTTCGGAGCCTTCATCGTCGTGCCTTCCGTCGAACGCTGCGGACCGGCCCAGCCTGGCAGCGGGCACCGCTCCCGGTCAGGGAGTCGTCGGTGAACGACCGGAACTCGCCGCAGTGGGCTGTGCCGGCGGGCAGGGTCCCCGAGCCACGGCGCCGAACACCGTCGCCGCGGCCATCCTGCCGGGTGCCAGTGCCCGGAACGGTGCTGTGCTGATGGCGCCCGGCCTCCCGGGGATTCTCAGGGTGCGGTGCGGTAGAACTCGGCCGCGGTGACGGTCGCGGGCAAGCCGAGTTCGGCGGCGACCGCAGCGATGGCAGTGGCCCCGACTACGAGGTCCGCCTGGCCGTCGGGGCTGAAGTACGGTGCGATGAACGTCTCGTAGTGGGCTCGGGCCTCGTCCTCGGTAAGTCGGCCGAGGAATGTCCGGATGTACCGCACCGTGGTGTCGGGATCGTTGCGGATCACCCGCAGGGCGCGCCTGTGTGCTCGCACGACGGCCTGGACAGCGGGGTCGCCCGGCTCGATGTGAGTGGGATCGACGGCCACGCCCACGGTGGGGATCCGGAAGTGGTCGCCGACCCGGGCCAGCACCCGCCCGCCGTGCTCGGCAGCCACCGCCTCCGGCGCCATGGTGCCGCCGACAAAGGCCGCGTCGATCCCGCTGTCGTGCAGTTGGCGCAGGTCCATGCCGTAGTCGCCGGGACGCCGGACGACGCAGTGGACGTCGCGGTCCGGGTCGAGACCGGCCCGGCGCAGCACGATGCGGGCGAAGCATCCGGGTGCGGTGTGGGGGCGTGCACCGCAAGCCGTCGGCCGGCCAGGTCGGTCAGGTCGGTCAGGGAGGGCAGGCCCGGGCGGCCGAGGAACCAGAACAGTGGACGGTGCGTGTTGACGGTGAGGGCGACCCAGGGGTACCGCCGGTCATCCGGGACAGCAGCGCCCGGCCGAGCCCGACCGTGGCGCTGCGGCGGAGTCGGTCAAGGCAGGCTCCCGGCCCCGGCGTGGGCGTCGGCGTCGTCATGGGGCGTGCAGGAGCCGGTCAGCGACCCAGAGATGTCCGGTCGCCCGCTCCCGCCAGCAGCACCTCCAGCACCCCCGCTGCGGCGCCGGGCAGGTCGCACGGCGGCAGGAGGCGGGCGACCTCGAACAGCTCCGTCAACTCGCGGGCGTCGACCCCCTTCTCGAACGTGCTCCGCGCGCGGGCCCGCACCAGGATGCGGAAGGCCGCGTCGCCGCTCTCCAGCATCCCGACCGGGATGTCGTTGGAGGTGTCCACCACCCGAAGGCACGGCCTCAGCACCGGACCGGAACCCGCAGCCCAGTCCTGCGAGAACTCGAAAGAGAGCGGGCCGTACGCCTGGTTCGCGGCCGAACTGGAATGCCACCACACACGCTCGCGCGGCTACGGACGCACCGAGCCGATCGTGATCATCGCTGTCGAAGAGCAGGCCCTGGGCTGGATGGTCACCGCCCGCGCCCGGGTCCGGGTCCGGCGGCGCGGCAACCGCAGGTGCCGGACGGTCGGCACCTCGCGTTAGTCCTCGCCCTCGATCGGCGTCACCACGCCCGGTGTCATCGGAGCCCAGGACGGGGCCGGCCCCGGCTCCGCGATCAGGCGACCGTCGGCCGACCGGAACCGGACGGTCAAGGCAATGGCCACCAGCGCCCACCAGGATCCGTCGGCCTCCTGGCGGCGCTCGCGCAGCGCAGCCCGCAGCACCTGATCGTCCGGCAGTCGTACCGACACCTGCGGCGCACGAACCACTGCTTGAGCACCCATCCGCCTGCTTCGCGCATCGTCCCCGCAGTCCCGATCAACGCCTACGGAAATCTCGCGAAAGGAGCGATGAGTCACGGTGCCCTCGCCGGTATGTACCAGTGTCACCAATCTCGAAAAGGAGCACCACCATGACGGCTCGCTTCATCGTCCTCTACGGGACCCCCGCCGACCCAGTCGCGTTCGACCGGTACTACCGCGACGTCCACCTGCCGCTCGCCCACCACCTGCCGCTGCTGCGCAGCTACACCGTCGCCCGCGACGCCTCGCCGGTGCGCGGCGGCGATCCGTACTACCTGATCGCCCAGCTGGAGTGGGACTCGATGGAGGACCTTCGCGCCGCCTTCGCCTCCCCCGAAGGCCAGGCCGCCTCCGCCGACGCTGCCCGGATGGCGGAGATGGCTCCCATGCACAGCATGGTCTTCACTCCCGCCGAGACCCTCACCGAGTCGGCCACCTGATTCGTCCCGGGCACCGAGGACGGCGCTCCCGCCGTCTGCGGTGCCCCTTTCAGGCCGCCACCCGTTCCAGGACGGTGGCGTTGGCCATGCCGCCCACCCGCGGACGGTCCGGCAGCAGCAACCGCGGTGTCCTGAACGCCCGCCGCGGCGCCTCCGCAGACACCCAGCTCACCGTCTCCGGCCCCAAGGCCGCCCTGGTCGGTGCCCCACTCAAGCCCGCCGCTGCCGCGGCCACGTCGGCGACCTCGTGGGGTTCGGCCATGCGGCCGAGGGGGATCGAGGCGTTGATCCGGTCGACGACGCCGGCGGTGGCTGCCTCCCGTACGCGGAGCACGGACCGTTCTTGGCCGTGGCGGGTCCCGGCCGGACACAACCGGGTACCGGGGGCAGGGGTCGGCGGGGCGCCCGGAGGATACGTGCGGGTCACACGCTGGCCGCCCGGCGCCGACCCCTCCCCTCTCCCCTACCCCGGAAGACCGCCGAGGCGCACGCGACGTACGAAACAGGCGATACGGCCGGGACGACACATGCCTGGGGGCGCACCGGTCGGTGCGCCCCCAGGCATGTGCTTCGGCTACGGCGTGTGCCGGGTCACCATCGGTACCAGCGACCGCCTCCGCCGCTGCTACGGGCGAAGAACCCGATGACCCACAGGGCCAGCACGATCACCGCGACCCACCACAGAATATGAATCGCGAACCCCGCGCCACCCAGGATCAGAGCGAGCAGAAGAACAAGCAGAACAGCACCCATTGTCATCGTCCTCCTTCACCAGGCTGCTGCCCCCAGCCCTCCGGACTATGCACCGCAATCACCGCGACGCAGGCCACAGGCCCCCGCACGCCCAGGCCGTGGACCGGGACAGCCCGCTGACGGTAGCTGTGGGTGACGACTTCAAGCCCGGGACGGGCGCCTGTTCTTCCGCCCCCGGGCGGGCCGGGCCCCAGCGGCCCGGGCACGGCCTCCCGACCCGGGGGCACTGCCGCCTACACCACCGCGAACGGGCGCCCCGCCCTTCCGGCCCGCACACCACCCACGACACCTTCGCCGCGGGGGAACGGCTCAGCGCCCGGCGTTCGAGAACCCGCAGCAGCCACCCGTCCACTCCACCCACGCGAGGGCGAGGGCGAGGGCGAGGACGAGGGCGAGGGCGAGGACACCAGCCGACCGGCCACGACCGTCCCGGTGACGTCAGGGCGTTCGGCCCGGCAGGCGCGGCCACCAGCCGGGGACCCGCTTGCGGTACGCCTCGTACGACTCGCCGTAGCGGGCGAGCATCGTGCGCTCCTCATACAGGCGGACGAACGCAACCAGGGCGGCAAGGAGCGCAGCCGCGTAGACCAGCAGCACTGGGCGGCCGAGCAGCAGCGCCTGCCCTGCAATCGCCGCGCCGAACGCCACGTACATGGGGTTGCGCACATACCGGTAAGGGCCACCGACGATCACCCGCTGCGAGCTGGGCGGGATAGTAGGAAACGGAACGCCCTCACCCTCGACGGGAAACCGCACAAAAGCCGCGACCATCAGCAAGCCGCCCACCGCGATCAGGGCCACTCCCAGGACCCGCACCACCAGCGGGTAGGACGCACCCTCATGCCATCGCGTGATCAAGAACGGCAGCAGCACGACCACCAGACCCGGACCCATGGGAAAGGACAGGACTGTGATCGCAGCACTCGCCAACCTGGGCATCGCCACCCGGCTGCCGACGGCCTGCGCGTCCCCCGTGGAGGGAGGTGCCGGAAACTGTGAACGCTTCTGCTGCTCCGCCAGTCGGTCGTAGACGATCTGCGCCTCGGCGGACAGCGAGCTCCTCGCGACGCCGAACCTCATTGCGTAGGCAGCATCCTGTTCCGGCGTCATCTTCGCCATCGGCCACCCCATTCACCCGGCGGGCCACGCGTTACGGGCGAACGGCCGCACGCAGACCCCGTACCACCATCGTATGAGTCCTTCATCCATCAAAGACGTCAACGTGTCAAGCGTCAGCGATCCAGTGATCACGGCTCAATACGGGCCCCGTCGGGGGTGAGCGCACCGCGGGCCTCGGTGAGGAGGGCGGGGGCGGCGTCGCCGCGGAGGAGTGCTGCGGTAACCAGGCAGTCCGCGCCCACGTAGCTCTGAATTCGTTCATACGACGATATACATCACTGCAAATCGAGCCCTCCGCTCATGCCACCGGCGCGGCAACCAGGTTCATCCGAATAGCGCAGATCGCGGACAACACGCTCACAGCCGTGAGCTGTGGCCTTCGCCGGCCGGAATCACCAGGATCCAGCAGGGCGATCGGCCTGGCGATCACGTCCGGCGAGCGCCAAGCGGACCCGACGAAGTCTGCTGCTGATCCCATGACGCTTGCCGGACCGGGGTCGCGAGGCTGCCGGGCGGTGAGTAGCAGGGCCAGGACTGCCTGGGCTCGCGCGGGTAGCTGCGGTTGGGTCACTCACTGGTGGGCCGTCCGGCCAACCGCGCCGCTGTCGCGTCATACGCACCGCGCTGCGCCCGAGCCTGCGCCTGCGCCTGCGCCTGCACGATGTCGATACGCCGGCCGGGCGGGCGGCCGAAGACCCGCTCGTTCTCGGGCGTGTCCGCCACGTCCAGCAGCGTCGTGTCCCGCACCTCCAGCCCCAGGCACACCTTGCGGTCGGTACGTGGGATCGGAAGCGGTGGCAGAGCTATTGCACCCGGCCTTCGAAGCGGTCGCGTGCTGCCTGGATGTGGTCGAGGTGGTGGTGCGTCCATTGGCAGATGCCGTGGATGGTGGCCTGTAGTTCCCGGCCCGCTGCGGTGAGGTTGTAGTCCACCCGAGGGGGCACGGTGGCGTACGCGGTGCGGTCGACGATGCCGTCCCGCTCCAGGGTGCGGAGGGTCTGGGCCAGCATCTTGTGGCTGATGCCCTCGACCTGCGCGCGCAACTGGTTGAAACGCAGAGTCTCCGCACCGAGGGCGTCGATGATCAGCAGCGCCCACTTGGTGGCGATACCGGTGAAGACCTCGTTGGCCAGGGAGCCGATCCGTCCTGTGGTGTCGCTCTCCACGGTCACCTCTGGGTTCCTCGCGCACCGAAAAGTACGTTCTTGCCGGTCAAGCCTAGCTCTCCTACGGTGCACAGGTAACTGTTGGAGAGTCAGAACAGCGAAGGAGAGCAGCATGGCCGTCCTCAAGACCTACGCCCGGCTGTGGAGCACGGACCTGGACCAGGCACTCCCGCCACTGGTCGAACTGGTGGGCGCGGAATGCGATCTCCGCTTCACGTTCGCTTCGGTGGAGATAGCCGCCGTCGGGGACTTCCTGGTGATCGCGGGCACCGAGCAAGCCGCAGCCGAACTCCCCAGGGCGACCGCCACCGTCATCGTGAGCGATCTCGCACAGACACAGGCGCTGCTCCGCACGCACGGTGCCGAGATCACCTTCGGGCCGGCCGAGGGTCCGACCGGCTCCTACCTGTTCGCCCGTCACATCGACGGCGCCGAAGCCGAGTACGTCCAGTGGAAGCCAGAACTGAGAGACCGGATCCTGGAGTAGGGCCAGGCGTCTCGCAACTGCGCACCGCGCTTGCGCTTCGAGGTCTGGCCGACCACGCGACCGGACCCGCACCTCGTGCCCGAGCAGGAGGTGCGGGTCTGGTCGCGTTGGACTGGCAGCGAGTCAGGCAGAGCGAGAGGGCGGTCCCGGGCGCGCCGGTCCTACGCGCGGGCCTTGCGCCGCAGTCGAACGATGAGCGCAGCGCCGACGGCGATGGCCAGGCCCCCGAGCAGGGAGATCTCGACGAGCGGAACGTGGCTGCCGGTGTCGGGCAGCGGTGGCCCCGGGTGCGGAACCGGGGGCTTCGGCGGGCCCGGCGGGTTGGGAACCGGGGGCTTGGGCGGAACCGGCGGGTGCGGAACCGGGGGCTTGGGCGGGACGGGAGGCTTGGGCGGGGCCACGGACGTCCTCTCGAAGTTCGCGGTCATCACCGTGTCGTGGTCGAGCGCGAATCGATACACCGGTGTCGCCGGGTGAGCATCGCGCGTCATCGGGCCGTTCACGCTGCTCCAGCCGACGAAGTGCCAGTCCGGTGCTGCGGTGGCCGTCACAGTCACGGTGGAGCCGCACTCATAAGGTGGCCGGCGGTCCGCCGCGACCGTTCCCCCGTCGCTCGGCCGCGCATGCAGGGCGAGCGTGCAGTTGATCGGCGCGTAGTGAGCCTCCAGGGTGGAGTCGGTGTCGATCGGGACGCTCACCGAACTGTCCGTCATCGCCGAGTCCAGGGGCTTGCCGTTGAGCGACCAGCCGATCAGCCGGAAGTTCGGGTTCGCTGTGGCACTGGCCTGGACCACGGTCCCCATGGTGTACGGCCCGGGCACGTCCACCATGGCGCTGCCGCCGTTGTCCGGCGTTGACTTCACCATCAAGCGGCAGTAGACGGCCGGGCTCTGCTCCGGCTGCATCGCCGCTACGATCGGCGCGTTCTTGCGGATCATCCGCACCGCGTCCGAGGGCTGGGGTGCGGAGTCCGGCGCGCCCAGGGGCTCACCCTCATAGGTCGCGTTGGCGTCGGAGTAGCGGTTGATCCGCTCGCAGCCGGCGCAGCCGCCGGGATACGCCATGATCGTGCGCCATTTCTTGCTCGGCGCGATCCAGCCGTGAGCGTACGGGTAATCGGTCGGAGCCGGCTCCGTCACCCAGTCATGGTCCAGCCCCAGATTGTGGCCCAGTTCGTGCCCAAGCGTGAGATTCGGCACGTAGGAGACGTTCATCGTCAGAATCATGCGTTTGCCGCTGGACGGCTTCGGGTTCTGGACGAAGGACCCGACGCCGGTCCCGATGCTCTGGAACACCGCGATGTCGTCGACCGAGTACTTCTTCCACAGCTCATTGTCCGATGCCCATTGCCGGTACACCCCGAGGTCGTCCTGCTCCTCCGGGAGTCCCGCCTCCTCGGCGGCCGGACCGGTGTACACCAGTCGGACGCGTACTGGGAGTCTGCTGTTGATGAAGCCCCGGTTCGCAAGGTCCACGCCGAGTTTCGCCTGGGCTCTGGCCTCGTCTTCGCCACCAACCTTGTCCGCGGCCTCCTTGGTGTAGAAGACGGCCATGTCGATGGTGTGCACGTCTTTCGCGCCCTGGCAGCCGGACGACTCGTCGCCCTGCGGGACACCCGCCTTTGCCCGGGTGCCCTTGGTGCGGGCTGCCCTTGCCGGGGCCGCCGTCACCTCCGGCTCGTCCGGCAGCACCGGGTTGTCCACCTGGCCCGGTGTGTACTCGCTCACCGACGGGTTGAGCTCATCCACGTGCACCATGCCGGGCGACGTCGAGGCCACTGCGTAGTTGTGGCCGTCGGTGGAGATCTCCGCAGCCACCCGCGCTGAAGCCGAGTCCGTGTCGGAAGTCCCGCCCGGGCCCGTGCACAGGCCGTCGAAGTGGAAGTCCGCGGTGCCGTCCTGGCCGCCCACCACCTCTGCCGACCAGTCGACCGCGCCTGAAGGCCCCGGCTGTACCTTCCCCCCGGCCACATCGACCGCGACATCGGGGAACAACTCCAGCTTGGTGCCAGGACTCGCCTCCGCAGCCTGCTCCCGATCGCACAGCAGCGACCCGAGCGCCCGAAAGTCCCAGGGCACGTCGGCCGACCGCAACGCCAGGCGCTGCCCGTTCGCGGAGCGCACCGCCGCGGAGCCGGACGCGGCCGTCCCTACCCGCGCACGGCGCGCGGTCGCTGCCCAGCCCGGAGACACCGCCGACGGCACCGCCACAGCCGCGACAAGCACCACGGCCAGCAGGCCCGGCACTCTGACGGAGCGTCTCAATGCACCACATGATCGCATGTCACATAGATCTAACACGCCCTCAGGCAAGCAGCTCCCATTGACTTCAGCGATTCAGCCTACTGGGGGACCTCCGTCCTGAAATCTGCAGGTCACAGGGTGTGGGGCGGAAGGGTGGGCGCCATCACCAGCTTCGAGCAACTCGCCACTGCCCTGTGCCGCACCGAGGCCCGCGAACTGCTCAGGACGGCACCGACCTCGACCCGGGCCGCCAGGCTCACCCGCGCCCTGCTCGCCGCCGCGCTGCGGCGGTCCGGCGGTCCGGCCGCAAGCGCCTGATCGAAGCCGAGGCCGAGCGACTGCACGAGGTCCCGCGAGGCCAGTACGCGCACCGGCCGCAGCCGGTCGAGGACGCACTGGGCAAGCAGATGCTCGCCCTCCTGCGGCAGCTGGAAGCCGCCTGCCGGGCCGCCGACGAGCTCGCCGAGGCGGTGGAGCCGTACTCCGCCCAGGACACCTGGAGGCCGAGGCGATCAAGGTCGGGGACCGGTCCCGTCGGGGAGTTCCGCCACTTTCGGGATACCGACTTGTACGTCGGCCTGTTGTCTCTCTGCCGGATCCGGACGGGGCCGAGGATCTGGCCGAGTTCGTCCGTCTGTTGACTGAGCTGCGGGCATGGGCAGGGATGCAAGCACTGGGGGCCAGCACCCTCGACGAGGAATCAGTTAGCACGCAGCCGTTCATTGTCCCCGGCGCGTCGCTGCGGTGCGGTGCGGTGCGGTGCGCCGCAAACTTGGCGGAGCGCCCGTTCAGGTCGTCCAGGCCTTGAGCTGGGCCGCGACCTCGCGCACCGGGAGCCCGTCGCGCGCCGCACGGACGAGCGGCAGCACGGTGTCCAGGCCGGGAGCGACCGGAAGGCCGCACGCGGCCAGGTACGCCGCGGCCACGGTGGCCGCGAACAGCAGGTTCCGAACCTCCAGGCTCGGATTCCGCGCCAGTTCACACAACAAGGCCGCAGCCTTGTGATGCGGCTCGGGATAGACCTCGTGGTCCAGGATCTCCGCACGGTGCCGTGCTTCAGCGGCGATCGGCACGCCGTAGTCGACAATCTGGGGGTCCCCCGGGATCTGCTGGGCCACCGCCAGAATCCACGCGAGATCGACCTTCAGGTTCACGCGGCGTCCCTCGGCGCGTCCTGCGCCAGCCCGTCCGGGAGGC
>Ga0302314_10021235_pt1 | contig 10700 bp, 9 predicted proteins | sample III_Palsa_N2_3_FD_200533 | JGI IMG/M metagenome (GOLD analysis project Ga0302314, IMG submission 200533) | Peat permafrost microbial communities from Stordalen Mire near Abisko, Sweden - III_Palsa_N2_3 | ecosystem: Environmental > Terrestrial > Soil > Palsa > Peat permafrost | place: Sweden... | reverse complement strand
GTTCTCGTTAGACGGAGCAAAGCACGATGACTTCCAAGCCCCTCGACCAAGTCCCCTCCCCGGATGAGCCGAAGACGCGCCGTTGGGACGATCAGCGCTGGGTGCTGGACAATGTGATCTTGGCGAACGGCATCGATTGGGACCAGCCGCGCTCGCAATATCTGAACGCGCCCTGTGGCGTCGAAGCGAACGCGGATTTCGCGATCATCCGCACCAAGGTCAAGAAATTCGCCGATATCGGACCCGCGTTCGAGGTGACGGCCCGTCGCCGGGAGGCGAAGGCGATGGACGCACTTGCGGCCGGTCACACGGTGACGGCGCGCGACAATTTCTTCATGGCTGCAATTCATTGGGGTGCCTCGATGTGGCCCTATCACGTGGTCAGTCCGGTCAGCCTGGCGCTGAGCCGGCACAAGCGGGAATGCTACACGCAGTACGCCAAGCTCGCCGACCATCGGATTGAAGAGGTCTGGATTCCGTTCCAGGACAAGGCGCTGCCGGCCTGGCTGCATCTCCCGCCGGGCTATGTCGACGGCCAAATCCCGGTCGTCATCTCGATGCCGGGCCTGGACACGTTCAAGGAGGTCTTCGTATCGCTCAACGGCGACCGCTGGCTCAGCCGCGGCGTGGCCGTGCTCGCGGTCGACGGGCCCGGACAGGCGGAATCCCGCATGCTCGGCTATACGGCCAGCGTTCCGAACTTCGTGGCGGCCGGCCAGGCGATCGTCGACTGGCTGGTGCAACGGCCCGAGATCGATCCCGGGCAGATCGGCATCTTCGGCAACAGTTTCGGTTCGTTCACGACAACGCTCATCACCGCGAACGAGCCGCGCATCCGGGCCTGCGCCACGGCCGCGACCTGCCTGGAGCCTGGATTTCATACGCTGCTGGAGACGGCGTCGCCCACCTACAAGCAGCGCATGATGTTCATCACCGGCTATTCGGACGAGGCGGCGTTCGACGTTTTTGCCAAGAGCCTGACCTGGGAAGGGCACGTCGAAAAAATCAAAGTGCCGTACCTGTCCGTTGCCGGCGAAGCCGAGGAGCTGAGTCCGCTCGAGAATGCGGAGCGGATGCTCAGCCTGATGACCGCGCCGAAGCAGTTCGTCGTCTACGAGGAATCGCGGCACGCGGTCGGGTATGTGCCGGGCAGCAATCTCGGCCCGTTTCCGGCAACCCTGATCGCCGACTGGATGGTCGACCGTCTCGCCGGCAAACCGATGAAGAGCGAGCGCTGGTACGTCCGATCGACCGGCGCGGTCGAAAAGACGCCTCTCTAGAGCTTCGGAGACGATCATGCCGCAAAAGCTGCAACTGTCGCTCGCCTGTGGCGACTACGAAATTACCCGTCCGTTGATCGACGGCCGGGTCGGGGTCGACGGCGTCGAGCTCATCGTGCTGGCCGACGGGGCCGCGCGCGATCGCCAATGGCGGCTGCAACGCGGCTCGGAATGCGATATCGCCGAGCTGAACGCGTGTGCCTATTTCATGGCGCGCGAGCGCGGTCATCCGTTCGTGGCGCTGCCGGTCTTTCCGCATCGCCGCTTTCGGCACGGCTTCATCTTCGTGAACACGGCGAAGGGGATCGCCAAGCCGTCGGATCTCTGCGGCCGGCGCATCGGCGTCGAGAGCGGGTTTCAGCCGGCCGCCGCCGTCTGGCTGCGCGGGATCCTCAACGATCACTTCGGCGTGGCGCATCAGACCATCACCTGGGTCACGAACCGGACGGAGGATATCCCGTTCACGCCGCAGCAATCGCTGCTGATCGAGCGGCTACCAAGCGACGTGTCGCTGGATGCGCTGCTGGTGAAGGGCGATCTGGACGCGATCATCACGCCGGCAATGCCGCCGTCCTTCCTGCGCGGGGACAAGGGCATCGCGCGGTTGTTCCCAAATTATCAAGAGCTTGAGATCGAGTATTACCGCCAGACGAAGATATTCCCGATCATGCACCTCGTCATGGTGCGGGAAGAAATCGTCAAGCAGCATCCCTGGGTCGCCGCCAACATCGCGCATGCGTTCAACGAGGCGAAACGGCTCGGCTATGAGCGGGTTCGCAACCCGAGGGTGGTGCCGCTCGCCTGGTTTACCAGCGATTGGGAGGAGCAGGCGGCCATCCTCGGCCCCGACCCCTGGGCCTACGGGCTCGACGAGCCCAACCGGACGAACCTCGAAACCCTCATCCGCTACACCCACGAACAAGGGTTGACCACGGGGCAGGCGAAGCTCTCCGAGCTGTTCCTCGACATCAGCCGGGAAGCGCTCGTGGGCACGACGGGCTTCTGAGCCCGCTCACCGGATCTTGGGAGGTACCGCGATGCGTATTCTGGTAACGGGCGGGCTGGGCGTGAACGGCGCCGTGGTGACGCGCCAGCTGATCGAGCGCGGGTTCCGGCCGATCGTGACGGACTATCGGGCGGACTACTCGCTCGTGCCCGGGCTGCAGGACAAGTTCGATTTCATCGAAGGTGACGTCACGGACATGGCGTTCGTGACCAAGCTGTTGGAGGGCGCGCACATCGACGCCATCATTCATCTGGCGGCCTTCATTGCGCCCGACATGGACAGCGAGCCGTTTCGCTCGTTCACCGTCAATACGCAAGGGTCGGCCTACCTGCTCGAAGCCGCCCACAAGGCGGGCATCCGCCGGTTCGTCACGGCCAGCTCGCGGGCGGTCTACGGCGCCACGCCCGAAAATGTCGGTGCCGCCGATTACCGGCCGATCGACGAGGACTATCCCAAACGCCCGATCAACGCCTATGACGTGACCAAGCTTGCGGCCGAACAGCTGGGCCAGGTTTATCGGACGGTGTTCGGTCTCGAATTCGCCGCCTTGCGGTTCGCCGGCATTTATGGACCCGGCAAACAGGCGCGGCATGGGAAAATGTCTCTGCGCAGCCGCCTCGTCGAGGATCCGGTCGACGGCCTGCCGGTGATCCTCGAGCGTGGCGGCGATCAGCCGGACGACATGATCTATGTCGAGGATGCGGCGAGGGCGCTGATCGAGGCGGCCTTGGCCGCACGGCTCAACTTCGGCGCCTACAACATCGGCAGCGGCATCGGCCAGACCCTGAAACAGTTCGCCGATGCGGTCAGGGCCGCGATCCCCGGCGCCACGGTCGAGGTCGGCCCCGGCGGCAATCCGCTCGGCTTTGCCGTCAATCGCGCCGCGATCTTCGATGTCTCGCGGGCGGAGACCGATTTCGGCTTCAAGCCCCAATACGACCTGAAGGCCGGAGTGGTCGACTACGTCGCTCGACTGCACCAGATGCAGAACTCCGCTTAGCGAGACGGTCGGTCGCGGCGTGCTCGCGTATCTTTTTGTGAAAATCGTACCAAATAAGGAAACTGTCTTGATTTTTGACCGGTACTGCCTTTCACTAATTTGACCGTCGGCGAGACCCGAGCATGGCCGGACAGCACAGATCATCGAGGTAAATCCTCTCTGGTGGTCGAAGCTCAGGTGTAATGAAGAGATCCGCCACAGATGTTGCGACTGTGAGCAAATGCCAACCATCGTCCAGTAAATCTCACTTCCATGTGGAGTAAGACTAAATGATCAAGCACATCTTCGGCCTGTTCGTCGGTGGGTTGCTGCTTTTGGGTGACGGAACCCCGGCACAGGCGCAGCAGAAGTCCGACGTAACTATCAAGGTGGGGACCTACGGCGGCGCCTTCGATCAGGTCATGATGAGATATGCCGGAGATCTGTTCACCACGCGGACCGGTATAAAAATCCAGATCATCAATGGGAATGCCGACGATCATTTGGCCAAACTGGTCGCCGCCAAGGGCCGCGAAGCGCCCTATGACATCGTGTTTCTCGACGACGGCATTCAGATCAAGGCGATCGCCGCCGGAGTGCTCGGCAAAGTCAGCGCCAGCGACATCCCGAACATGAAGTTCGTCTACGACGAAGCGCTGAACAAGGACGGCTACGGACCGGGGATGGATCTGTACTCATGCGGCATTGCCTACAACATCAAGAAATTCAAAGAGGCGGGCATAGCGCCGCCGACCTCCTGGGCCGATTTCTGGAATCCCCAGCTGGCCGGACATGTCGGGATCCCGGCGCTGGAAACCACCATGGGCCAGTGTTTCCTGGCGGCCGCCGAGCGCCTGGCCGGCGGTGATGAAAGCACGCCGGAGAAGGGCATCGCCAAGATCGCCGAAATCAAGGCGCAGTCCTATCCGGGATCGTCGGCCACGATCACCACCCTGCTCAGTTCGGGCGATGCCTGGATGATCCCATGGCTCAATGGGCGGGTCTGGAGCCAGATCGATGCGGGTCAGCCGTTGGGCTATGTCCTGCCGAAGGAAGGCGGCTATCGGGGCCTGACCATGATGGATGTCACGGCCGGTACCAAGCACCGTGCCGAAGCGCTCGCCTTCATGAACGAGATCATCGGGCCGCTGTCCCAGCTCGGTATGGTCATCGAATTCAACTATGGGCCGACCACCAATCTGCTCGCGCCAATTTTGGCAAACTATCCCGACCTGGCGAAAAAGCTGCCGGCGTCGCCCGCGGATCTGAAGGCGCTGAATCCCATCAATTGGGAAATCTTCAACGCGAAGCTGCCGAAGGCAGTTCAACTGTGGGACCGACAGGTCATTTCCAAATGACGCGTCCGCCTGACTCGCCTTGAGGCCGCGTCCGTTTTCAGGGGCGGGAACCGGTCGCTTGCCCACGAAATCCGTTTCGCCGCCGATATTGCGGTATGGAGAATAGCCGAATGGATATGACTGGAGAGCGGCTCATCCCCGCTCCACGCGAGGCTGTCTGGAACGCTCTGAACGACGTGGACGTGCTCAAGGCCTCGATTCCGGGCTGCACCAGCCTGGTCAAGGACACGGCTACCGGCATGACCGCGGTTGCCGCCATCAAGGTCGGTCCGGTCTCGGCGAAATTCAGCGGCAAGGTCCAGCTTCTGGATCTCGACCCGCCCAACGGCTATCGCATCGTGGGCGAAGGGCAAGGCGGGGTGGCGGGATTCGCCAAGGGTGGCGCCAGCGTCCAGCTCTCCGAGCGCGATGGCGGCACGCTGCTGCACTACACCGCCGAGGTGCAAATCGGCGGAAAGCTGGCACAACTCGGCGGACGGCTGATCGATTCCACCGCCAAACAGATGACCGGCGTTTTTTTCGACCGCTTCGTGGCGGCAATTGCCGCATCCGAGCCGGCAGCACCGCTTCCGGAGCCAATAGCGGCGCCATCTGATGAGCCGGCAACCGCACCGGCAACGGGCGACGGTTCAGCCCCTGCCCCTGTAATTGCTCCCCCGGCACCCGTCGTGACGAAAGAAGCCGAGCCGAAAGAGGTCGTCGCGTGTCCGGTCCCGGCTCCAACTTTTGCCGGCAAGTGGCACGGCGGTTCTGTGCTGTTGGGCGTGGTGACCGGTGCGGTGATCGTCCTCGTCGGCGTTGTCGTCGGCCACTTCCTGTAGGGCCGCATCGAAGCCGAGCGCGATGGAGGTGCCAATGAACACCAAAGGGACCATCACCATAGTCGGTGCCGGCAATATGGGCGCGGCCATCGCAACTTTGTGCGCGGCGCACGGATATCGCGTTGTCCTGAACGACCAAAACGACAAGATGCTCGCCAGCTTCGCGGAGCGTGCGGCACCCATCGCGCGTCATATGGCGGGAACGGAACGGAGCCCGGACGAGATCCTGAGCCTCGTCGAATGCAATTCCTCGCTCGAGGCCAGCACGCGGGACGCTTTTCTGGTGCAAGAGGTGATCCACGAGGACCTGGAAGCCAAACGAGCGCTCTTCCGCCGGTTGGACGTCCTCTGCGCCCCCGAGGTCATGCTGGCGACCAATACCTCTTCATACCTGCTGAGCGAGATCTGCCTGGACCTTGCCGGTCGGGAGCGCGTCATCGGCATCCACTATGTCTCTCCAGCGCATTTGATTCGCGCGGTCGAGGTCATCACGGCTGATTTTACCGGCAAGGCGCTGATCGAACGAAGCCGGGCGTTCGTCGGCTCCATCGACCATGTCGCGATCGTCTGCAAGGAACGGCCCGGCTTCCTGATCAACAAGATCCAGTATGCCCTCAAGGCCGAGTGCCAGCGGATCGTCGAGGCGGGCATCGCGTCCGTCGAAGACATCGATGCGGCCGTGCGGCTGGCGATCGGCCCCAGGCTGGCGCTCTGGGGCCCGATGATGCAGGAAGACCTGAACGCGAGCAAAAAGACGGTGCTCGCCGTCACCGACTATATCCATCAGGCAACCGGGGAGGCGCATTACGCGAGTACGCAGGTCCTGCGCGACCTGGTGGCGCGGGGGCAAACCGGCGCGTCGGCCGGCGCCGGTTGGTACCGCTGGGACGCCGACCACGAAACCTCGGTACGGGAGCGGGATCGGCAGTTGGGCGAGTTGATCGACTGGCTGCGGGCGCATGAACGGCTGGCCGCGCTTGGCGCCAAGGGCGAGAACGATCAAATCCGGCATGGCAAATAGCCGGAGCTTCGGGAGGAGCGCTCATTGGAGGTTCGCTACGACGACATTGGAGATCGCCTCAAGGCGTTTCGGCTCGGCTCGGGGCTGAGTGCGGAGGAGATTGCGCGTCGGGTGGGGATCTCGCGCACGGCCTTGTACCGCTTTGAGAAGGGCGAACTGGTCAAGATCGAGACGCTGGAGAAGTTGGCGGACCTGCTGAACGTCTCGGTGTCGACGCTGTTGGGCGTGGGCATCGAGTACATCCCTTCGGCGGTCAGCTTTTTCGAGCGGGTGCGGCAGATCGAGGAAGAGACGGAGCATCTGACGGTGTTGGCCGGACCGATCTCGTTCCTGCTCGCCTCCGAGACCTTCATGAACACGCTCGACCAGTCGCTGCGCGAGAGCATCCCGGACGATCTGGATGCGCGGCCGCGCATGCTGGACGACGTATCGCGGATCATGGAGATCCTGCGCCAGCGTCGGGAGACCTATTGCCGTCGGCGGCCGTCGATCGTCAAACTGGTGTCGGGTCTTGATGTCGCGCGGTTCGTGCGCAACGGGATGGTGGGAAGCTACGCGCTGCCGGAGGCGATGCGGCAGGAGCGGCGGGCGCTGGCACGGGCCGAGGTGATGCATTTTGCCGACGTGATCGAGGCCGGCGACATGGGAATCCAGATCGGCATCGTCCCCGAGACGCTGCCGCACTTCGGCTTTCAGATCCTGCGCCAGCCGGATCGGGAGATCTTGGCGATCACCCCGTTCCGTTTGGGCGAGCATCCGAACGTAACCCTCGGCGTCGCGATGCTCACCTCGGCACCGGAGGCGCTGGCGCTCCACCGCCGAATGGTCGCCGACATGTGGCGGCGATCGTTGAAGGGAGCGGAGGCGGCGCAGTTCCTGAACGATCTGATCGAGACAAGCTAGAAAGCTGCGGCCGGTATCGGTCGCGCTGCCTGGTGCTGCCAGGATTTGTCGATCGCCAAGCGATATGGGGAGAAAAGGATGATACGGCCTTTCTGCAAGCGCCTGCTCTTCGCAGCGATCGCCGTGGCTCTCGTGGTTGCCGAAAGCACGAGCGCCTTGGCGAGCGTGCCGTTCGCGATCCAAGTCGTCCTGCCGTTGACCGGCAATGCTGCCTTTTTGGGACAAGGCGAGAAGGCTTCTCTGGAAATCCAGGAAAAGGCCGTCAACCAGCAGGGCGGCATCAACGGTACGCCCATTCACTACGTCTTCAACGACGACCAATCGAGCCCGCAGGTGGCGGTCCAACTCGCCGGTCAGATCGCCGTCCAGCATCCGGCGGCGGTGCTCGGATCCGCACTCGTGGCGATGTGCAACGCGATGATGCCGTTGCTCGCCAACGGGCCGGTGCTCTACTGCTTTTCTCCTGGCATCCACCCGCCGGCCGGGGCATCGGCCTTCACCGCCTTCGTTTCAACCCACGACCAGGCCATTGCCCTCGTTCGGTATTACCGTGGCCGTGGTTTCACGCGGCTGGCCATGATCACCAGCACGGATGCGAGCGGCCAGGATGGCGCACGCGGGTTCGAGGAGGCGGTACGGCTGCCGGAAAACAAAGACCTCAGGCTCGTGACGGAGGCGCAGTTCAGCCCGACCGACGTCTCCGTCGCGGCCCAGATCGAGCAGATCAAGTCGTCCGATCCGCAGGCGCTGATCGTCTGGACCAGCGGCTCCCCGTTCGGCACCGTGCTGAAGGGCATCACCCAGGGCGGCCTCGACGTGCCGGTCGGCACCACCGACGCCAACATGACCAATGCCCAGATGCAGCAATATGCCTCGTTCATGCCGACCGAAGCGCTGTTCATGTCGACCGAATGGCCGGAGCATCCGGCGACGCTGAAGCTCGACCCGGGCGTCGATGCGGCACAGAAGCTCATGTTCGACGCCTATAAGGCTTCCGGGGTTTTACCGGACATCGCGGTCGCCCATGCTTGGGATCCGGGCTTGCTCCTGATCGACGCCTTTCGCGCGGTCGGTCTCGGCGCAACGCCGGAGCAGGTTCGTGCCTACTTGGCCGGGGTTAAAGGCTGGGCCGGCATCAACGGCGTCTATGATTTTGAGAAGACGCCCCAGCGTGGGCTGGACGTGACCGACTCGGTCGTCACCCGCTGGCAGCCGGATAAGAAAAGCTGGGCGATCGTCAGCAAGCCGGGCGGCGAGCCGTTCTAGCCGACGGCTTGGGGACGGGAGTTTCGTCGTTTGCTTGACAACTCCCTCGGCGGGCATCTTTAATTAAATCACATTGAATTAAATGAGCCGATAGCGCTCAGGACGATGTCAGGGAGGAAGATGCCATGGCCGCGGGGCGCGCCGGGCAGGGAACGAATTCCGTCCAGATCCGGCAATATAACCAGCGGCTGGTCCTTCAGCGTCTGCGCCGCTTGGGTCAGGCGTCGAAGGCCGATCTTGCGCGGGCAGCCGGTCTCACCAATACCGCCGTCGGTCAGATCGCGGCCGACCTTGCGGCCTTCGGTCTGGTCGAGACGGTCGGCAAGCGCCATGAAGGCCAGCGCGGCCAGCCGGCGACATTGCTGCAGATCAATCCGGCCGGTGCCTTCGCCATCGGCGTGCGCATCGACCGCAGCCGGATCGAAACCGTATTGGCCGATCTCGGCGGCCGCATCGTCGCGCAACATACGCACGACCTGGATCTGCCGCCGCCCGACCGCACGCTCGAGATCGTCCGGCAGGATGTCGAAAGCCTGCTCGTGCTCTGTTCGCCCGAGACCCGGCGGCGGGTGATCGGCATCGGGCTGGCGCGGCCGTTCAATCTCGGCAGCTGGCTTCGCCTGCTCGATCTGTCGAACGTCGAAAGCCTGAAGGCCTGGGACGAGGTCGATTTCGCGGCGGCACTCGCCCGCGAGACATCGCTTACGGTGTTCGAGGAGAACGACGGCACGGCCGGCGCCATCGCCGAGCTGTTCTACGGCATCGGCCATGAGGCCGACGATTTCCTCTATCTGTTCGTCGGTCCCTGTATCGGCGGCGGCCTGGCGCTCGATGGCGAATGCCGGCGCGGCCGGACCGACAACGCCGGCGACGTCGCCGTCATGCCGGTCGGTCCGTCCGGCCTGGTCTCGGCCCCGCCACTGGGCGAGCGTTCGGAAATTCTGCTGACCCGCGCCTCGATCAACGCGCTCATCCGCCATTTGCGCCATCACGGGCATGCCGTCGCCGGCCTCGGCGACCTGCCCGGTCTGATGGCGCGCCACCGGGACCTGGCGCTCGAATGGCTCGAGGATTGCGCGGCGGCACTGGTCGGACCGATCTTGTCGATGCAGGCGTTGTTGGATGTGCCGTTGGTGGTGATCGACAGCGATCTGGACCGGGCCTGGATCGATCTGCTGATCGAACGGACCAATGCCCATCTTGCCGATGCGGTCGCCGAGGCGCGGCGGCCGCCACGCTTGGCGGCGGGCAGCTTCGGTGCTTATGCGGGTGCGCTCGGTGCCGCGAGCCTGCCGCTCTTCGTTCATTTCGGACCGCGTGCCGGGCTTCTGACCGGTGCCGTGAACGCTTTGCGCGGAGTCCGCGAGCATGCAATCCCCCTCTGACTCTCAGCCGATCCTGGAGATGAAGGGTATCTCCAAAACCTTCCCCGGCGTGAAGGCGCTGAAAGGCGTCGAACTGCAGGTCTATCCCGGCGAGATCCATGCCCTGATGGGCGAGAACGGTGCCGGCAAATCGACTTTGATGAAGGTGCTGGCCGGCGCCTACCGCGCCGATCCGGGCGGCGAGATCCGCATCGCAGGATCCGTCGTCCGGATCGACGATCCGGCGCTGGCCAAGCGTCATGGCATCGCCATCATCTATCAGGAGCTGGCGCTGGCCCCCAATCTGACGGTCGCGGAGAATATCTATCTCGGCCGCGAACTGGGCCGTGCAGGCGTTGCCGACCGCAAGGCCATGGTCGAAGGTTCGCGCGCCGTGCTCGACCGCCTGGGCGCCAGTTTCGGTCCGTCGACCCTGGTTGCCGAGCTGTCGATCGCCGAGCGGCAACTGGTCGAGATCGCCCGTGCGCTCCATGCGCACTCCAAGATCCTGGTGATGGACGAGCCGACGACCGCGCTGTCCTCGCGTGAGACCGACGCGCTGTTCCAGTTGATCCGGCGCCTGCGCGACGACGGCCTGGCGATCGTCTACATCTCCCACCGCATGGCCGAGGTCTATGAGCTGGCCGACCGGGTCACCGTGCTGCGGGACGGCAGCTATGTCGGCACGCTCGGTCGCGCCGA
>Ga0302314_10021234_pt1 | contig 10701 bp, 5 predicted proteins | sample III_Palsa_N2_3_FD_200533 | JGI IMG/M metagenome (GOLD analysis project Ga0302314, IMG submission 200533) | Peat permafrost microbial communities from Stordalen Mire near Abisko, Sweden - III_Palsa_N2_3 | ecosystem: Environmental > Terrestrial > Soil > Palsa > Peat permafrost | place: Sweden... | reverse complement strand
CCAGCGGCGGCATCCCGCCGCGGGATGCCGCCGCTGGCCGCGTTCCACCGGTGACCGCAGCGGCGGCTATTTCTTGCCGCCCTTCTTAGCCGGTCGGGGGTGCAGGATGGACGTGCACGCGGCGATCGCGGTCGCGCCCGTGCGGCCCTCGAAGTTGCCCGGGTTGTGCGCCGGCCGCAGCGGGCGGTCGGCCAGGTCGACTTTCCAGAAGAAGATGCCGCGCAGGTCGAACTTGTGCACGGCGTCGCACCCGGCGATGATCCAGTTGTACTGCACGGCCTGGTTGATCGTCCCCGTCAGCCCCAGGTTGGACGGGTTCTGGTAGGCGCCGTCCACGGCCGCGATGCCGGTCTCCTGGATCGCGGTCCGGCGCAGCTGCGTGGCGGGCGTCTTGTCGAAGAACTTCTCGTAGTCAGCGACCACCTCCTTCAGCGGTGCGGTCGGCGGCAGTTTGAGTGACTCGTAGAAGTCGAACCCGGTCAGCCGGGTGGCCGGCACCTTGAAGTGCGGCGGGAAGTAGTACGCCTGGTGCGCGGTGACGCTGATCTGGCCTTTGTAGGTCTTGGCGGACCTGGCGAACAACGCTGCCCACAGGTTGTCCTGCGACGTCAGGTCGACCATCTCGGTGGCCATGACGTACTCGCTGATGTGATACCGCTGCGCCACCTTGAGGTAAGGCAGGTTCGCCTGGTAGAAGCTGGCGAACCAGGCGGCCGGTTTCTCCGGGTTGATCGTGCCCGCCCAGTGGGTGTCCTTCTGCACGAACATCATCGGCCGGTACTCCACCTGCAGGTGGTAGGTCGAGATGGCGAGCTTGGTGATGATCGCGACGTCCGCCGCCGTGAGCGTGGTCGCCTTGCTGGTGACGACGTTGCTGGCGGTCGGCGTCGGGTTGTAGAAGTTCCAGGCGATGTCAACGGCGCCGGCCCGCAGGTCGTTCTTGATGTAGGACAGCGTGCGCTTGGCGTCGGTCGTGGTCTGCGCGGCCGAGTAGTTGTCCACCGCGTACAGGTTGACGCCGACCACTGGCCCGTTGGCCCCGATCGAGCCGGGGGTGAACGGCGAGACCGCGGCCGCGGCCGCGGCCGCTGCGGTGGCGGGGGCGGGCGGCTGGATGCGGCTCATCGAACAGGCGGACGTCAGGACGACACACGCGGCCGCGACCAGGGGTATGACTTTGAGCGATGTGAGTTTGATGGCTGGACCCTTCTCGAGGTCACGGGGAAGAAAGGGACTTCAGTTTCCAGACGGTGGCGGTGCCGGCGGCACCGCTGAAGGTCTGGACCGGAGTCGCGCCCTTCATCAGTTCGGCGAAGCTGGCGTCGCCCAGGTCAAAGCTGGACTGCAGGTAGGTCTGCCAGGTGATCGCGTAGCTGGCGTGACCAACGCAGGGCTTGGATTGCTCGACCGTGCACCAGGGCTGGCTGATGAGATCGCCGATCGACTCCTCGGTGACAACGACGGCGTGGGCGGGTATCTGGCTGGCCGCGTACGCCTGCACCTCGGACAGCGAGTTGCCGCTGAACGCGGGCACGGTGAGCAGGAACGAGCCGATGCCGGCCAGCACCGCGACCGCGGGCCAGGCCCGCCGCCAGGTCAGGCTGCGCCGCCAGCGGGCCAGCTCGGTCCACAGGTAGCAGTAGGCGGGCAGCAAGATGAGGACGAAGTACTGCGGGAACTTGAGGCTGCTGGCGCCAAAGACCACCACCGCGGTCACCAGCCACGAGTAGAGCAGGGCGTTCGGCCGGGCCGGCGCCCAGTCACGGGCCTGGTAGCACTGCCAGGTGCGGCGCAGCGCGATGCCTATCGCCCACCCGGCCAGTGCCAGGCTGGGGATGAAGTACTTGTCCTGCGCGGTCAGCAGGTGGACGGCCGCGGCCGGCGAGGTGAGCGTGCCGCCCGACTTCTGCAGCCCGAGCACCCGGCGCAGCTGGACCAGGGACTGGTCGATGAACCACGGGTGTCCGGGTGCGTCGTACTTCCAGGTCATCACCGCGACGTAGCCGACCACCACCAGGAGGGCGCCACCGAGCAGGATCAGGTGGCCGCGGCGCTCGCGCTTGGTGATCAGGCCGCACAGCAGGGCGGCGACGATCACGTAGACGCCAGTCTGCTTGAAGCTGCCGGTCGCGCCGAGCGCCATTCCGGCGAGCAGGAACCGCCACCAGACGGGCTTGTCCAGCGCCCACTGGTACAGCAGCAGGCTGCCGACGACAAGGATGACCAGTGCGTTCTCGATGTAGGAGACCCGCTCGATGTAGAGCAGCCACCCGTCGAACACGATCGGGATGACGGCGGTGAGCGCGACCCGCGGCCCGTGCAGCCGCCACAGCAGCCGGAAGAGCAGCGGCAGCATGATCGCGGCGCAGCCCACCCCGAGCAGCCGCGCGTGATAGATGGATGCCCCGACCAGGTCGAACCACCTGGCCATAAGCGCGAAGTAGATCGGTGGCTGGTAAAGGAAGGGTTCCCACGGCACGCCGTAGACCGAGTGCTCCGCGAGCGTCCCGTGCTGGTAGCTGGCCGACACGCGCCAGTAGACGGCCTCGTCGAACTGCCAGGCCGGGCTCGACCCGAGCAGCCACAGCCGTAGCAGGAGGCCGCCCGCGAGTACCCCCGCGAAGGCCAGTGGTATCCACCGGGGGGCGCCGAGCCTGCTCGGCGGTCCTTGGTGAGCCTCCTGTACGGGGAGGATCTGGGTGCTCACCGGTTCTCCTTTCGCCAGATTGCGTATATTCCGGACGACGACCGGCTGTCGTACGGGCCGGCCGCCACGAGCTGGTAAGCGGGATCCGTGCGCAGCGCGAGCGTCGCCTCCGGCAGCCCCGGCTGACCCGCACTCGAGCCCGCCAGCGCCAGCAGGGTCTGCCCGCTGCTGGTGCCCGCGCCGTTGATCAGCAGGTCAGCCGACCGGGCGGGCGGGCTGAGCTGCGCGGGGTAGAACAGCACGATGAGCCCGTAGCCGCTGCTGCGCAGCTCGCTGTCCCACCGCGCCTGGGGGACGCCTTTGACCGACAGTGAGGGAAGCCCGGCGGTCGCGCTCCACCGGGCCCAGTCGTGACCTTGCGGGGTGTAGTACTGCGCCAGGTACGTGTCATCGGTGAACACCAGACCCGGGGTATTAGCGAGCAACGGCCGCATCGCGGCGACATAACTGCCGGAGTTGGCCCAGCTGTGGAAGCTCTGCCAGGCGGACTGCCAGGCCGAATAGCCGGGGTAAGCCAGCACGACGATGGCGGCCGCCGCCGCCGCGGGCCGGCGGTGGCCGCCGGCGACCGCCCGGCAGGCGGCGCTCATCGCGTAGCCGGCTGCCATCGCCGCGAACCACAGTCCGTAGGCCACGTGCTTGTCGAGCGACCAGCCCGTCTGTTCGTGCAGCTGGGCGAGCGGCACCACGAACCCGGTGAGGCCCAGCATGAGCAGCAGCCAGCGGCGGGCTCCGAGCTGGCCGCCGAACGCCAGCACCGCCCCGGCGATGCCCAGCACCAGGACGAAGCCGGAATAGCCCCAGACGTCGTCGACAATGAGCAGCGGGGATTGCTGGTCGGCGTCGGTCCGGGCGAACACCGTGTTGACGATCCCGGCCCACGACCCGCCGGCGAACATGGCCGCCGCGAAGCACCAGACCCAGGCGAAGGAGGCCCACCCGGCGTAGCCCAGCGCCTTGCGCAGGCTCAGGCCGGACCGCCAGGCGAGCACGGCGAAGAGCAGCACCACCGGGTCGATGGCGACGCTCGAGTACGCGCTCGCATTCGCCAGCGCGAGCGCGATGCCGGCCAGTGCGACCAGCTCGCCGCGCCGCCGCCCCCGCAGTACCTGGACCACCGCCCAGCCGGACAGCGCGACGAGCATGACTGACAGCGGGTCAAAGGTGGCGAAGGCAAGCCGCAGCACCGGCTCGCTCAACGCGAACAGGGCCGCGCCGAACAGCGCCGTCTGCCGGTCGAAGAGCCGGGCCGCGGCACTGTAGAGGAGCCAGGTCGCCCCGAGCATGAAGCACAGGGACAGTACCCGCGCGCCGGCCAGGCCGCCGAGCGCGTCGGCGGCGGCGCCGAGCGGCGGGTAGATCACTGGTGAGCCGGACAGGGTGCTCTGGCCGTAGGCCTGCGCCCACGAGGTGCCGTGCAGCCAGTGCGAGATGACGAGATGCCCCAGCCACAGGTAGTCGGCCTCATCCCCGAAGGCGGTGTTCGACCAGATCAGGCCGAGCGAGCAGACTGCCTGGACCGCCATGACCGCGGTCAGCGGGTGCAGCAGCCACCCGGGAACGCGTCGCGGGCGCGGATTTGCCGCGCCGGCTCCGGCTGGGGCAGCCGAGCGCGGCCAGGCCGGCCTGTCGCGAAGCGAGTCGACGTTCATCCGCGCCCGGCCCCGTGCTTCTTCGTGGCCGCCGAGTGCGCCTTCTTCGTCGCGGCGGGCGACGCGGTGGCCGGCACCGGGACACGCTTCCAGAGCGAGTAAAGCGCGGCGGTCTGGGCGTCGTTGTACGAGCCGAGCGTGACCAGCCGGTAGCGCTTGCTCTTCTCCAGGACGGTGGTCAACTGCGCCAGCTGCGGGTCGCCCGGCTCGTTGGCCAGGGCCTTTTCAACCCCGCGGAGATTCGCGGATTTCTGCTGACGGGTGCCCGGCGCTTGGAGCCGGTTTTCCAGCGAGCTGTCCGACGCGGCGACCGAACCCGGGTAGCCGAGGATGATGTAAGCGGTTCTGGCCTTGCGAACGTCGGCGGCGGTCAGGCCCCGTAGGCATTCTTCCCATACATTACCAAGCTGCGCGTAATCGTATCTGCACAAATAGTTACCATCGGTTAGCGAGACAGCCATGGAGGGGTGCGTGGGGAGCAGCGGTGCGAGGGCCGCGTCCAGCGAGGACGCGTCTTGCCAGCTGCGGTACCAGTTGTCGGCTTGCATCACCCCGTTGGACAACGGGATGGCGAAGGCCGCGGCGCAGCAGGTGAGCATTGCCCAGCGCCTGGCAGGCAGTGACCCGGCGAACCGGGTAATGCCGTAGCCGGCCGCCATAACGGCGAAAATGCCGCCGTAGGCGAGGTGTTTTCGCAGCGAGACGGCTGTCCCGTCATGTGCCTGGGCGACGGGGATAACCAGCGCGACCGCCGCGAGATAGACGGTCTGCGTCCCGGCTAGCCGGGACCCGGAGCTGAGCGCGTACACCGCGCCGATCACGGCCAGGATCGCGATGAACCCGCCGTACGTCCATGAGTCGCTGAAGACGTGCGCGACCGACGCGTACTGCTGGGTGCTGACCTGGCGCGTCAGCACCGTGTTCAACAGGCCCGGCCAGCACCTGGACGCGGTCATGCCGATGGCGAAGGCCGCGATGGTCAGCCCCGCGAACCAGGCGGCGCAGGCAGCGGCCTGCCTTGCTCCCAGCACCGGCGCCCAGACGAGCAGGGCGAACACCACGACGACGGGAATCATCACGATGCCCGAGTAGGCGGTCATCTCCGCGACGGCGAGGACCACCGCACTGCAAACGATCAGCTCCGCCCGCTTGCTGCTCCGCCCGGTCCGCACCACCAGCCACGCGGCGCAGGCGGTCAGGCAGACCGACATCGCGTCGAACGTGGCGAACGCGCCCAGCTGCAGGGCCGGCGAGAACGTCACCCACAGTCCGGCCGCGCACAGCGCGCTTCCCCGCCCGTAGAGCCGCTTCGCCGCGCAGTAGACGAACCCGGTGGAGCAGAGCATGAAAAGCAGCGACAGCAGCCGCGCTCCGGCCAGCCCGCCGATCATGTTGGCGACCGCGCCGAGCGGCGGGTAAAAGAACGGGAACCCGGAAATGCCCGTGTGGGCGTACGTCGACGGCCAGGCCGTGCCGTGCAGCACGTTGCCGATGAGGCTGCTGCCAACCCAGAGGTAGTCGTCCTCGTCGCTGAAGCCGGTGTTGTTCCAGACCAGGAACAGCGCTACCGCGGCCTGGAAGGCGAGGATGAACGTCAGCGGATGCCAGGTCCCGGCCAGCTGCGGCCGCCACGGCCGGCGCTCGGCGCCCGCCGCCTCCGGTGGCACCGGCCGGCGGGGAACCGTGAGGGCGTGCATGGACGTGCTCCTAAGCAGATGGGTAGCGAGGCTGACGGTGTACGCCGTGCCGAGCACCAGGGCCGGCAGCGGGTAGAGCAGGCTTTCCAGCGTGCGAGTGCGGGCGAACTCGCGGGCCGACAGCACCAGACCGCACCCGCCCGCGAGGGCGAGCACGGTCAGCGCGGTCAGCCGGCCGTCGCCAAGCGCAGCGGCCAGGCCGAGGCCCGCGATCAGCAGCACGGCCAGCACCGGCAGCAGCACCGCCTGCGCCAGCCGCTTGCGCGCGAACGGGGCTTCGCGGTGCGCCCGGACGAAGTAGGCGCAGCCGCGCGCGGACCGGCGGTACTCGCTGTTCAACGCGCCGAGGCCGGCCCGGTGATGGTGCCAGCCGTACAGTTCGCCCGACACCAGCACCCGGTGCCCGCCACTGACCACCCGCCAGAACCACTCGTAGTCCTCCAGCGACCCGTGCACCCACACCGGGTCGATCGGGCATTTCTCGTACATCTCCCGGGTGAACAGGGCGTCCGCGGTGATCGGCGGCTTCCGCCCGGCCGCGCCGAACTCGCGGGCGGTGACCACGTAGTCCTCACGGACCCGGGGCGTTTTCGCGCTCAGCAGGTTCCGGTCGACGAACCGGCCCCAGAAGTCGTCGCGGATGGACCGCATGGTGCCCGCGACGCAGTCCACCTGGTTGTCCGCCAGCAACCGGACCGCCTTGCTCATCCAGTTGGCCGGCAGCACCATGTCCGAGTCGACCAGCAGCACCAGATCGCCGGACGTCTGCCTGATGCCCAGGTCGCGCTTGAAGTTCGCGTCCCTGATGCCGGGCGGGGTGCGGGTCTCGACGACGGCCAGCCGGGGGTCGCTGACGCCTTCCAGGCCGCTCCAGGTGGTGTCGCCGGGCGAGCCGACCAGGATGAGCTGCCGCACCCCGGGGTAGTCCTGGCCGAGGACCGAGTCGACCGAGGCCCTGATCGTGGTCTCGCTGCCGCGGACCGGGATGATCACGCTGACCGAGGGCAGCTCGCGCGCCGCCCGCTGCCGCCAGCTGGCCAGCTGCGGCTCGTCCCGGTCACCGGCGCTGCCGAGCGGCAGCAGCTCGTGCAGGACGGGCAACGGCCCGGTATCCCGGCCGACGGCCCCGGGCGCCGCCGGCGCAAACGCGAAGCGGTCGGCGGCGACGTAGTTGACGATGGTGAAGGCGGCCGTCAGCGCCACGTTAGCGATCAGGTAGTTCAGGCCGAGGTTGACCAGCCCGGCGTACAGCAGCAGGTTCGCGGTGACGGTAATGGCCTTCTGCAGGTTGAACCGGGCGAACGAAGGCCACCAGCCGGCCGTCTCCCGCCAGGTCAGCCTCCGGTTGAGCAGGAAGCTCGCCTCGACCGAGGCGACCGCCTGCACCAGGTAGGACGTGAGCGAGCCGATGTGCAGCCCGCTGGTGAGGAATGCCTGCAGCGCCAGGCCGCCGCCAAAGATCGCGGCCCCGACCAGACTGAAGGAGGTGAACCGGCGCGCGTGCCCGCGCCGCGGCCGCCGGTGACCTCGCCGGGCCGGGTCGCGGCCTGGGCCGGGCGCCCTGTCGTCGAAGGGCGCGACGTCAAGGGACGCGCCAGCCTCGGCCGGGCCGGCCAGCCGATACGAATCCGGGACGCCACGTCTACGGACGCCGGAATACACCGTGCTCCTTGCTGGAAAAGCCTTTCAAAGCAACCATCCCCCGCTCAAATGGCATGCCAAAAACCCTCACCGAGGAGGTGTATGCATAGTGAGTCGCTGAGTAGCATGCCATCTGAACAGGTTAAATACCAGCTAGTTACATTAACGTGACTCTGCGTGTCGCGCGGGGGCAGACAGCGGCCGGCAAAGAGATCACATATCAGGCAAGAATTAGCTACGCGGCATTATTTACGTCAACAACGGAGAGTAAATGCCGAATTAAGCCGGAGGCGGCAGTGCTGCGGGTATCGGCTAGCCGACGGCCTGGTGATCGAGGTCCGGCGTTTGCGCGCCCGCGATGTTCGCGTTCGGGTCGCCCGCCAAGGTGCGGCGCAGACTGGCCAGCAGACCGGGTGCGGGCTCGTTGTCCGGGTAACCGAAGCGGTGCGACCAGCCGTCAGGCACGTTCAGGGTCTTGACCACCCGGGCCGGGGCGCCTGCCGCGAATGAGTTCGCCGGGATGTCCCGGCTCACCACCGAGTTCCCGCCGATGACCGATCCCGAGCCGATCGTCACCCCGGGCAGAATCGTGACGTTAGCGGCCAGCCACACGTTGTCCCCGATGACGGTCGGGCCCTTGTAAAGGGCAGCGCCCGGCTCGAGCTCGTGCCGGTTATCGTCCATGATCGTGACATTGGGCCCCATCATGACGATGCTGCCGATGCGCACCTCGTGCCAGACGTCGATGTTTGCCCCGTAGTTCATCGCGACATGGTCGCCAACGATCAGCCGGGCGCCCCGCTCCACCGAGATGCGCACCACGCCGCAGTCGCCGAGCGCGGTGAAACGCTGGCCGAAGGCGGCCTCGCCGCGAATGTGGAACTTGACCCTCCCCCGGATGCTCGGGAAGGAGCCGAACCGCGCGGTGGTGCACTTGGTCTTCACGTATCCGGCGGCCGCACCGCCCAGAAACGCGGCGATATCGTAGGTCCGTAGGTACACACTGAGAGCGTTGTTCATCGTCATCCTGCCAACTAGGTCATGTCAGGCCGTCATGATCCCGCGGACGCTGCCAGGGGCCGCCTGCCAGCCAGTGGCGCGGCAGCACTGCCTACGACCCCCTTGGCCAGGCCCACTCAGGTCATTATGGCCTGTAGCGGCCCGTCTGCTGCAGAACATCAGCCAAAACTGACACATCGGGCCTGGTCGGGCTGCCCGGACTGCACTAGTTCGCGCCAACTAGCTGGGAACACACCACCTGGGCGGTAATCGGCGGATAGCCTGATACGGCCATGATTGACCAGCAAAGCTCAGGACCCGTGGCGCGAGTGCGCACGTTGCTTCAGGGGAACTCCGATCTGCTGAAGAACGCCGGCAGCCTCGCCGCGACCACCGGGCTAACCTCGCTGTTCGGCTTTGCGTTCTGGTTCATCGCGGCCAAGGAGTTCAAGCCGGCCGAGGTCGGCTACGGCTCCGCCGCCACGAACGCGATGCAGCTGCTTGGCACGATCGGCATGTTCGGCCTGGGCACGATGCTGATCGGCGAGCTGCCACGGCGCCGGGAGCGCGGCGGGCTGTTCTCCGCGTCGCTGATCACCTCCGCCGTCGGGTCGCTGATACTGGCGATGCTGTTCCTGATCGGCGTTGAAGTCCTCGGCTTCGGCCCCAAGTTCCAGGACATCAGCGGGACCGTGCCGCGAATCGTGATGTTCGGGGCCGGGTCGATGCTGACCGGCGCGACGATGGTCTTCGACGAAGGCACCATCGGCCTGATGCGCGGCGGGGTGCAACTGTGGCGCAACCTGGCCATGTCCGCCCTCAAACTCGCGATTCTGCCGGTCACCACCATTTTCCTGCATGACGTTTACGGGGTAGGCATTACCCTGGCCTTCACCTTGGCGACGGCCCTGTCGATCATTCCGGCTGGCATCATGCTGGTCCGGGGCGGGTCCCGGGTCTTCCACCGTCCCGACTGGACGCTGCTGCGCAAGATGTTCAAGGTGGCGCTCAACCACAACTGGCTCAACCTCGCCATCGCGACGCCGCCGCGGCTCGTCCCCATCATCGTGACGCTCGCGGTCGGGCCGGCCGAGAACGCCGTCTTCTACGTCTGCTACATGATCTCCTCGTTCTTGTTCATGGTGCCCGTCCACCTGTCGACGGTGCTGTTCGCGATCGCGTCAGCGTCGCCTGAACTGATTGGTGAGAAGCTGCGTTTCGTGCTCCGGATGTCACTGATGATCGGTCTGCCGGTGATGGCGGTGCTCGCGATCGGCGCTCACTTCGTGCTTGGCCTGTTCAGCCCCACCTATGCCGCCGAAGGCACCGTGCCGCTGCTGACGCTGATCGTCGGCTACATCCCGCAGATGCCGAAAGCCCAGTTCATCGCGGTCTCCCGGGCCACTAACAGGGTGGGCCGGGCCGCTGCCCTGCTGTGCTGCACCGCGAGCACCGAGATGGTGGCGATCGTCATCGGCGGGAAGCTGGGCGGCCTCGACGGACTCTCCTTCGCCTACCTCAGCGTGCTGACCATCGAGGGATGCATCACCGCACCGACGGTGCTGCGCGCCGCTTACGCCCGCACCGCGGCCGCGACCGGCGCCTTCCCGGTCATCCCGGCCGACGCCCAGGCGACCGGCGCAGTGGCCATGGCAACCGGGCCGCTCGCCCGGATGACGGGCGAGCTGGTCCGGCTGACCGGCGCGCTGGCCGAACTGCCGGGCGGGACCAACCGCCAGGAGAACGGCCTCGCCGCCCTGCTCGCCCTCGCCTCCGCCGCGGTTTCCGACGACCACACCCTCGACGTGGCAACCGAGGTCTGGCGGACCGGCGGCTTCCCCGTCGTCCCGGGCGGGGCGACCGGACCGCGGCAACGGCCGAACGCGATCACCACGCTCGACCTGCTCGGCGGCCAGTCGGCGGCCGGGCTGCCCCCGCAGCGGCTCAGCTACCGGCACCGGCAGCAGGCCGGCATTGACGCACTCATCGCGATGTCCACGCCGCA
>Ga0302314_10021233_pt1 | contig 10701 bp, 5 predicted proteins | sample III_Palsa_N2_3_FD_200533 | JGI IMG/M metagenome (GOLD analysis project Ga0302314, IMG submission 200533) | Peat permafrost microbial communities from Stordalen Mire near Abisko, Sweden - III_Palsa_N2_3 | ecosystem: Environmental > Terrestrial > Soil > Palsa > Peat permafrost | place: Sweden... | reverse complement strand
GCTTCCCATGCTGACCGCCGGCGGCGGCGATGGCAGCACTACGACTATTAATATAGTAATCTCCACTGATGCAGCACCAGGGGATGCGTTGTCATCCCACTGATTTCGTCGTATCCGGCTGTCACACACCGGCATGTGTGCTCTCGACGGGTTCCTTTGACCCATCTAGCGGCGGCTACTAGACTGATGAGGCAGTTTCCGCCGTGACGACGGTACAACGGAGCATGGACACGCAGTATGGATAAACACCCGGTCGCCTGGGGCCTGGATCTCGGTCATTCGAGCATCAAGGCGGTGAAGCTGTCACGGGTGGGGAGCACGGTCACCGTGCTCGGCTATACCATCGAACCGATCATCGTCGCCGAGAACGGCGACCGCGACGAGGCCATGATCAAGGCCATGACCTCGATGGCGCTGCGTGAGGATTTCGGCAACACCCCGGTGCTGGCGGCCCTCTCCGGGCGCCAGGTCCTGACCCGCACCGTCAACATCCCGACCCTCAACGCCAAGCGCGTCGACCGCATGGTCGAGCTCGAGGCGCGCCAGCAGATCCCCGGCGATTTCAACGAGATCGAATGGGGCTACCACCTCTCGCCGGCCTCCGACGGCAGCTCGAACGACGTCGCGCTGTTCGCGGTCAAGCGCGACCTAGTCGAGGAATTGATCAACAAGTCCAAGCAGTCCAGCATCAATCTGATCGGCGTCTCGGTGTCGAGTCTCGCGCTCTACAACTTCGTGCGCTACGACCAGGTCTTCCCCGATGACGAGGCGGTGATCATCCTCGACGTCGGCGCCGAGAACACCGATCTCGTGGTGTACATGGGCGAAGCCCTGTGGATGCGCACCCTGGCGGTGTCCGGCAACGACATCACCAAGGCCTTCATGAAGAAGTTCCGCGTCTCCTTCGAGGAGGCCGAGACGCTCAAGCGCCAGACCGCGGACAGCCGGCAGGCCGACAAGATCATCAAGGTCATCGAAAGCAGCCTCAACGAGCTCACCGCCGAGGTGCAGCGCAGCCTCGGCTTCTACAAGTCGCAGAACACCAGCGCGAAGCTCGAGAACCTGGTGATCAGCGGCAGCACCTTCAAGCTGCCCGGCCTGCCCGAGTACATGGCAGAGCGCCTGCGCTACACCGTCAACATCCTCCAGGACCTCGACAAGATCCACGTCGCCCAGGGTCTCGAGCGCGAGCACTTCCTCAACGACCTGCCCTCGCTGGGCGTGGCCGTCGGCCTTGCGCTGCAGGCGACCGGCGTCTCGCGCGCCAATGTCAACCTGATGCCCTCGGACATGCAGGTGCAGAACCTGCTGCGCGGCAAGCGCTGGGCCGCGATCGCCATCATCCTGATGCTCGCGATCGCCTTCATCGTCAACTACGTGGTGGTCAACGGCGTGGTGCAGGAGAACTCGGCGCTGCTCGACAAGATGCGCGACTCGATCAAGCAGAACACCACCGCCCTGCAGGCCTCCAGCGACATCATCAAGCAGGTGCCCAAGGCGGCGCAGCAGCTGCAGCTCTTCGACGCCTACGGCACGCAGGCCGGGCTGGTGCAGAACGTCCTGGACGGGGTCACCGGCGCGGTGCAGGGCGTCATCAGCGAGGCCGGTCCGATCGGCGACAAGAAGAAGATCGAGGACGGCGGCGATCCGTACCTGCAGGGCATGTACCTGCGCAGGATCGAGATCAAGCCGAACGACCCCGACAGCGGCGGCAGCTTCCATCCGCTCTCCGAGCCGCGCGTCGTGGACATCGAGGTCGCGATCGTGCCCGCCAACTACAAGCCGCTGGTCGATGCGCTGCAGGCCAAGCTGGAGGCGCTGACCTTCCAGCATGCGGTCTACGGCGCCACGGTCGGAAAGCCGCTCTTCGCCGGCGGGGTGCAGGTCCTGAGCACGCCCAGCGACAGCGAAGGCTACTACTACCTCAATGGCCAGCACATCAATGACAAGGGCGACCTCGATCCGATCACCGAAGCCCGGAAGATCCCGGTGACGGTGGCGAAGATCCAGTGCACGCTCCCGGCGGAGGAAGGGAAATGAGCAAGATCAGGCCCTATCTCTTCTGGGTGATCTGCGGCATCCTGTTCCTGATCGAGCTGGGCTTCCTCTTCTTCGTCAGCCCAAGCTCCAAGAACGGCAGCCCAAGCGAGGTCAAGCTGGCCCTCGACGAGCAGAACAAGATCCTCGACAAGCTGCACGTCCAGGCGATGGCCGGCTCGCCGGGGGCGCGCCCCTTCAATCCGCTCAATGCCACGGACATCAGCGACCTCGAGACCAAGTGGCTGGCGAACAGGAACTGGAAGGGGGTCTTCAGCGACCTGCTGACCCAGTACCAGGCGCAGATGGACGACATCCTGTCCTATCTCGGCCAGCGCAGCCAGGTGCTGCACAAGAACATCTCGACCCAGTCGGATCCCTTCCAGTGGTACGATGCGTACCAGCAGGCCACCGCCGATCTGCTCAAGCAGCTCTATGAGCAGAAGTGCATCGTCGTTCCGAACACGGCGAGCCAGCCCGGCGCGATGGGCATGCCGCCGGGGATGGCCGGCCAGATCGCGGCGCAGGCCGCTGGCGCTGGCGCCGGCGCCGGCGCGCCCGCGGTCCCCGGCGCTGCGCCGGCTGGCGCCACGACCCCCGACAGCGGCCCCACGGAGCCGAAATTCGGCACCGACCAGAGCCTGCGCGGCGTGCTGAGCTTCCTCACCACCACCAGCTATCCCGAGGCCGACCAGCATGACCTGCTGACCACCAAGTTCCGGGTCATGGAGATGATCGGCAACGTGCTGCTGAACACCAAGGCGACCAACGACACTTCACCGATCCTGAAGTCGCGCCCGCCGATCGAGGCGCATGCCAAGCTCCAGTCCACCAGCTGGAAGGACACCAGCGACGACGTGCTGTCGCTGCAGATCACCCTGCAGGGTCCACTCTCCGCCGTGCTGGCGGTCGAGGCCGCGCTCGAGGAGAACAAGGGCGGTGAGGATGAGCCGCTGCGCGTCGTGCTCGGCGCCACCCTGACGCGCAAGGAGTTCGTCGCCGGGGAGCGTCTCGGCAAGAGCTCCGAGCCGGTGATCCTGTCGATCGACCTCGCGGTCCTCGATTTCACCACCATGGCCAAGCAGCACATCTCGGTGGTCCCGGCCGACACGCGTCCCCAAGGGCCGTCGCGCCCCGCACCCCGTCCGCCGCCACCGTCAGCCTCGGACAGCGGCGATGACTCCTCCACCAATGCGAAGGGCAACTGACATGGATGCCAAGTACCTGTTGCTGGCGCATGGCGAGAAGGCCGCCGTGGTGGTGGTCGGGCTGATCAGCGCCTGGCTCGTGACCTCGTCCTTCACCGACTCCTCGATCCGCCCCAATGGCGTGACCCAGCAGAGCGTCAGCGACCACATCGCCGACATCAACCGCGTGATGAATTCCGGCGACGTGCCGATCGTGGTCCCGGCCCCGCCCTACCGCCAGCAGATGGTCAACCGCTTCAGCCAGGACATCACCCCGTCGCCGCGCATCAGCTGGATGATGAGCCACAGCGACATCGGCGGTGGTCCGTCGGGCGTCTACTTCTACGTCTACGAGATCTTCCAGCCGAGCGTGACCGCGAGCGACAACATCGGGAGTCTCGAGGTCGTGGTCAGCCCGCCACCGGTCGAAACCGGCGATGAGCGGCTCTCTTCCGACCAGCCGGTCAAGGAATGGCCGCGGCAGACCGAGCACGGCAGCGTGGTCAACCGCGCCGGCGTGGCCGGCGTGCAGATCCAGATCAAGGTCGGACAGGGCGAGTGGGAGGACCTCACGGCGCGGGGCGTCGGCGAGGGCGGCTTCATCCCGATCTCTGATCTCGGACGCGGCGGCAAGAAGATCAAGTTCCCGGCCCTGGTCACCTGGCAGGAGCACGCCTTCCGCGTCCGCTCGGTGGTCCATGCCACCGGCTTCACCGGCGAGAGCACCGACAGCGACGAGACGGTGCTGGTCCATCAGGGTCCCATCGACGAGCCCAAGGACTGGGCCGACTACGCGCATGCCTACGAAAGCGATCCCGCCACCTTCCTGGCCGGTTTCGAGACCGGCGTGAAGGATGCGGTTGCGGGCGTCTCCCTGCCCGACAACGAGCTGGTCTACTACTCGCACTGGAGCGATCCGGTCGCCGTCATGGCCACCGCCAGCGTGCGTTTCGCCTTCGACAAGCCGATCGAGAACTTCGGCGCGGCTGCCGCCGGCGGCGCCCCGCCCGCCCCGACGTCCGGCCGGTTCCTCTTCTCCAAGCAGTTTCCCACCCCCAGCGGCAACGCCTGGCTGGCCCATACCGTGGAATTCAAGGCCTCCGTCGGAGACAAGCTCGGCGGCACGCTCAATGCCCCGACCCCGACCTCCGGCGCCTTCCCCGTCCCTGTGGATTTCCCCACCGCCTTCCAGGTGAGCAGCTTCATGCCCGGCCAGACGCGGGTGCTCTATTACACGATCCGTCTGGTGACCGACCAGGGCACGCGCCTCAAATCCCTCGAGATCGTCCCGAAATCCGTGACGACCACCGTCGCCGTGCTGCTGAACATCAACAACCAGGAGGAGCTCAAGCTGCCGCAGCTGATCAAGATCCTGCGGCCCAGTGGCCTCAAGACGATCTACTGGCCGCTGATCAGCGGGGATTCGTATGACGAGCCGAATGAGTTCAAGAACAATCCCGCCGGATTCCAGCAGCGCGAGCTGATCCCGCCCAAGCCGCAGACGCACCCCGCCAATACCCCCGGTCCCCTGGCCGACCTGCACAACCGCACCGATGCGGATGTCGCGGAGATCTCCCAGCTGGCGATCACCAACACCGACTACGTGATCATGCCCGACGGCCGGTTGGTGTGGTACTTTGACGTCGGCACCATCCATACCGTCATGCAATGGCCGGTGCCGGCCTCCGACACCGCGGCTCCGCCGGTGACGACGGTGAAGCCGGCCGCCCCCACGGGCCGGCCACAGCAGCCGTTCCACCCGGTGCAGGGCCCGGCATACCATGACAACCGGCCGCCTGGCATCGGCCCGAACGGTCCGATCAATGGCATGCCGAGCGGTCCGCCGCAGGGTCCTCCTCCTGGCATGGGTGGTCCGCCCCAACCCTGATCAGCCGTCGCAGCCACACGGCTGATGGCGCATGATCGCAGGTCCGGGCTGCAGCACATGCATGCTCGGCCGGAGTCAGTGTGTAGCTCGTAGTACTTCTAAAGTAATTGATCCTGCACGCGGTTCCTGCCGGCTTGCTGCGCGCCCGCATGCCGTCTGCGGGGAGAGCTGGTCCGAGGCGCTGGCGGCCCGCCAGCGCCTCGGACCAGCCTCAAACGGCAGCGGCCCCCGCAAAACGAAGGGTTAGCGGCGTGAGTGACACGAAACATGGCGTTTCCACTCCCGATGTTTTTTACTTCAGGAAGCGCATAGGTTGCCCCTTCGAGCGTCAAGCGGCGGGGGAGACCATAGCCCTCGTCCCGGTGAGCGATGCTGCCGGTAGTTTCGCTGTGTCATGGTTTCGTTATCTGTCCGCTTTGGTGGATCCCAGGGAGTCAGGCATGCGCCATCTGAGAATCAGCACTCTTACGCCCCTGATGTGGGGCCTCATGGCCGTGCCGCTGGCGGCCGAGGATACCGCCACGCCGCCGCCTCCGGCGCCGGCCGACACCCCCGCCAAGGCGCTTGATCAATACACGCCTGGGCCGGCCACCCCCGACCAGGTCGTGGCCGAGGCGCGCTACCGCGAAGCCATCGCCCAGTACAACCTTGCCCATTTTGTCGAGGCCAAGCAGCTCTGCGACGCCGCCCTGCGCGCCAATCCCGCCCACGAGGGGGCCCGCCACCTGATGGAGAACATCCTGGCGATCCTCGGCGAGCGCAACGACGCGCTGCAGATGGCCGCCACCTGGTTCAAGTCCCTGCAGGATGTCCGCACCCAGGAGCTCGCGGTGCGCCTCGACGCCCTGCTTAGCAGCGGCGACCAGAAGATGGCGGCTGGCGACTTCGCCGGCGCCGAGCTCGACTACGACCGCGTCGAGGTCGGGCTGCGCACCTTCCCCTACGCCTTCGACTGGCACAACCTGCCCCAGGATGTGGCCAGCAAGCGCCTCGAGGCGCATGCCCGCGCCCGCCAGGCCGATGAGGAGCATGCCCGACAGTCGCGCGCCGTGGCGCAGTCGACCGCCCAGCAGGAGGCCGACCTGCAGGAGGAGGCCCTCTCCAACAAGGTCGACGAGCTGCTGCGCCGCGCGCGGGTCGCCTACGACCGCCAGGACTACAAGCGCGCCGAGGTCGATGCCTGGAACGCCTACGAGCTGGACCGCCGCCGCGAGGACGCGCGCAGCCTGTACCTGGCGGCCCGCCGCCAGGGCCACCTGCTGTTTGACGACGACTACCGCAAGGAGCGCCTCGAGCGCCTGTCGCGGGTCAATGAGGAGATCCACAAGTCCCTGATCCCGCAGACCGAGATCCTGGTCTATCCCGAGGACTGGAGCCGCCGCGCCCTGCGCAAGCCGCAGCAGATCGGCGACGTCAAGGAAGAGCCCTGGATGCAGGCGCTGCGCGACCGCATGAACCAGCCGATCACCTTCGCCTTCGCCGACACCTCGTTCGACGATGTGGTCAGCTACCTGCGCCAGGTCTCCGGCAACAACATCGCCGTCGACCCGGCCGTGACCGCCGGCGCCGGCGTGCCGCCGATCACGCTCAAGGTCGACCAGATGAAGTTCAGCGACGCGCTGAACTGGATCCTCGAGCTCAGCAGCCTGCACATGGCGCTGCAGAACCAGGCGATCTACATCTCGAACAAGCCGGTGACCGGCTCGATCGTGCTGAAGATGTACGACGTCACCGACCTGATCTCCCCGGTCCACGACTTCCCGGGCCGCGAGCTGGCCTACAACGCCGGCGGTTCGGGCGGCGCGCGCGGCATCAAGATGTTCGGCAACGCCAAGGACGAGGACGAGTCGCACAACGGCGACCCCGGCGCCCTGGTCGACTTCATCAAGAACAACGTCGCCAAGACCAGCTGGTCGGATGACGGGGTCGCCATCGACCAGCGCTCGGGCTCGACGCTCTTCGTCAGCCAGACGCCCGAGGTGCATGACCAGATCGAGGAGCTCCTGACCAATCTGCGCGACCAGCAGTCCCTGCAGGTCCATGTCGGGGTGCGCATGCTCGACATCACCAAGGACTTCTACGAGGAGATCGGCTTCGAGTACGAGGATCCCACCGTCCCCAACGGCTACGACCTCCTGAACTCGAGCTCGACCCAGGTCCCCGCCGGCGCCCCAGGGCAAGGCTACATCCGCGAGCAGCAGAACATCAGCTTCCAGGGCTCCCTCGACAACACCCTGCCCGCCAACCAGACCAGCGTCGCCTACAACTCCTTCAACGGCACGCTGCCGCGCGGACTGTATGTCGAGTCCTCCCACTCGCTGTTCAACTTCTTCAACGCCGACCAGATCAACATGGTCTTCCAGGCGTCCGAGGAGGAGTCCGACTCGCAGGTCGTGCAGGCCCCGTACCTGACCTGCTTCAACGGCCAGCGCGCCAACGCCTCGTTCATGACGCAGTACGCCTACATCCAGTCCTACGATGTGGTGTCCTCGACGCTCGAGCCGCAGATCCAGGTGCTGAGCTTCGGCAACGTCCTGGACGTGCGTCCGGTGGTCTCCTCCGACCACAAGTACATCACCATGGAGATCCGCCCCTCCTCGGTGGAGCTGGTCGGCGTCTTCGACCAGATCCTGGTCGCGCCGCGCATCGTCGTCACCGGCAATGCGACCTTCTTCGCGGGCTACGTGGAATACCCGATCGAGCTGCCCAACGTCCTGGTCCGCACCATGCGCGCCACGGTCATGCTGCCCGACAAGTCCTCGCTTTTGATCGGCGGCTTCAACCGCTCGCTGCGCCAGCGCACCTCCACGGGCGTGCCCTTCCTGAGCAACATCCCGTTCCTGGGCAGGCTCTTCACCCGCAATGGCAGCTATGACGAGGACGCCAAGCTGTTCATGCTCCTCAATGCCGAGATCATGGATCTCAAAGAGAAGGAAGCCGAGCAGTGATCGCACTGGCGCGGACATGGCAGCGGGTCGCAGGCGGGCACCGGCAGGGCCGGACCGTCGGCGTGCTCGTGCCGTCTGCGCTGATGCTGCTGGGCCTCGCCACGACCGCGCCGGGGGAGGACTTCGCGCCGCCCGACAGCCAGAGCGTGCAGGCCCAGGCCAAGGTCGCCGAGGCGGCGCGTGAGCGCATCGCCGGGCACCTGGTCCATGCCAGGGCGCTGTGCGAGGAGGCGCTGCTGCTGCAGCCCGGAGCCGCGGATGCGCGCCTGGAGCTGGCGCGTATCGACGCCCTCGCCGCCGGCCATGACCAGGGCTCGACCCCGGTCGAGGTCAACCCCGCCTCCGAGGCGCTCAAGCGCCAGGTCGCCCTGGCCGATGTGCGCATCGCCGCCGACCAGGCCGAGCTCCTGGCCGCCGAGGGCCGCACCGCCGAGGCGGTGGCGACCCTGGAGCCGGCGATCAACGCGCTGACCGAATACCATCTCGAGCTGACCCCCGAGCAGGATGACGAGCTGACCCACCTCAAGGAGGTCGACGAGAAGCTGCGCGTGCAAAGCGGCCGCGACCAGCAGGAGGCCATGCGCCTCGGCCGGCAGCAGGACCTGACCGCGGCGCAGAGGGTGGCCAACGCCCAGGTCAACCAGGGACGCAGCGCCCTGGCGGAGCGCATCGCCCGCATCCAGGACATGCGCGACCGCTCCCATCTCGAGCAGGCCCTCGAGGCGGTGCGCAGGCTGCTGGTCGAGTATCCGGACGAGCCGCAGGTCGACCGCCTGTTCCGCGACATCCTCAGCGCCGTGCACGAGCAGCGCCGGCTGACCCTGGCCGAGGAGAAGCTCGAGAGCCAGAAGGAGCTGATGCAGCGCATCGAGGAATCGATGCTGCCCGAAGGCATCGACGGCAACCCGGTCTTCCCCAATGGCTGGCTCGCGCGGCATCAAGGCCTCGGCGGCATCGAGGCGCGTCCTGAGGTGCCGTTGTGGAAGGAGGCGCTGCTCGACCGTCTCGCGAAGACCGTCACCGTCGACTTCGAAGGCGACAACGGGGTCGACGCGCTGCATGCCCTCGCCAGCCAGACCGGGCTGAACCTGGTCATCGACCCGTCGCTGCTGACCGGCGACAGCCATCCGGTCACGCTCAAGGCCGCCAACATGCGCCTCGAGAACGTGATCGACTGGATCACGCGCGACATGTCGACCACCTGGCAGCTGCTCAATGGGGCCGTCTACGTCGGCGGCAGCCAGGAGATCCCCGGCGTGCTGTCGGTCTATGACATCTCCTCCCTGCTCTTCCAGGGCGGCGACCAGCCCGGCCGGGTCCTGGGCTTCGCGGTGCAAAGCGGCAAGGGGGGCGGCAAAGGCCTGTTCAAGACCGAGGCCGAGGAGACCAAGCAGAACTCCCCCGAGGACGTCGTCGACCTGCTGCAGAAGACCATCAGCCCGGATACCTGGAAGGACGCCAACTACAGCATCGCGGTGCACGACTCGGCGCTCTTCGTCAACGCCCCGCCGGCCGTCCACGAGCAGATCCGGCAGTTCATCGCCGCGCAGGAGCAGCAGCGCAGCCTCCAGGTGCGGGTCGACGCGCGCTGGCTGGAGATCGACGACTCCTACATCGAGGAGATCGGCGTCAGCTGGGGCAACCTCGCCGAGAACTCCCTGCTCGGCAACGCCCCGCAGGCCAACGCCGCCTATCCGCTCTCAGGCGTCTACAACGAGGGCTCGTTCCGCTCCTACCAGGGCAACATCAACAGCGTGCTGCCGCCGACCTCGGTCGAGCAGGAGCCCCAGGTCGCGGGCACGGGGCTCAACTTCTCGATCGCCCGGCTCGGCAGCACCATGGTCAATGCGGTCATGACCGCCGTGGAGCGCGAATCGCGCGGCCGCGTCCTGCAGTCGCCGACCCTGGTGACGCTCAACGGCGTCCAGGCGAGCTGCTTCTTCGGTCAGGAGATCGCCTACATCTCGACCTACAACGTCGTCTCCTCGCTGCTTGAGCCGCAGATCGACGTGCTCAACGTCGGCGCCAGCCTGCTGGTGCGGCCGCAGATCAGCGCGGACCACAAGTACGTGACCATGGAGCTGCGCCCGGCGCTGGCCAGCGCGGTGCTCTTCGAGCAGATCCTCGACGCGCCCTACATCCTCAACACCACCTCGGCCTCGGGCTTCCTCGGCTATGTCCAGTACCCGATCGAGCTGCCCAATGTGACCATCCGCGAGGTCGGTACGACGGTGCAGATCCCGGACCACGGCTCCCTGCTCATCGGCGGCTTCAACGGCACCATTGACCAGACCGCCGATGAGACCATTCCCTTTATCGGTAACGTTCCCTTCGTAGGTCGCCTGTTCGGGACGCGTGGGCGATATTCCCAGCGTTCCAAGCTCTATCTTCTGGCGACTGTCTCTATCATCACATACGACGAACTGGAGGCCACGCAGTGACCCCCCGCCATGCTACGACTCTTACCCTGACCATGCTCAGCCTGTGCTCCGTGGCACGCGCCGAGGACAATCCGGCGCCCCCGGTCGCAACCGGCGGCGACCAGGCCGCCCTCGCGGCGCACCGCACCCAGGACCAGCAGGCCGCCGACGGCCTCTACGTCCAGGCCATGCAGGCCAAGGATGAGGGCCGGCTGCCCGAC
>Ga0302314_10021228_pt1 | contig 10703 bp, 7 predicted proteins | sample III_Palsa_N2_3_FD_200533 | JGI IMG/M metagenome (GOLD analysis project Ga0302314, IMG submission 200533) | Peat permafrost microbial communities from Stordalen Mire near Abisko, Sweden - III_Palsa_N2_3 | ecosystem: Environmental > Terrestrial > Soil > Palsa > Peat permafrost | place: Sweden... | reverse complement strand
GAGGCCTCCAAGTGGCTCCCGCACCGCAGCACCACGGTCGTCACCGGCCGCTCGGGCACGCCCGGTAATGCGGAGATCACGATCCTCAACTATGAGATCGTCCAGGCCCATCGTGAGGCGCTGACCGCACGCCGGCCGCAGGCGGTCGTGGCCGACGAGTCGCACTACTGCAAGAACCCGCAGGCCAAGCGCACCCAGGCGGTGCGCCGGCTCGCGGATGCCGTGCCGCAGAGCGGCCTACGCCTGGCGCTGACCGGTACGCCGGTGATGAACCACGCGGATGAGCTGATTCCGCAGCTGCGCGTGATCGGCCGGCTCAAGGACTTCGGCTCGGGCGCAAGCTTCAGTCGCCAGTTTGAGGGCGAGCTCAGCGAGGAGCGACTGCACTGGCATCTGCGCCGCCACTGCTTCGTGCGCCGGCTGAAGTCCGAGGTGCTGCCGCAGCTGCCGGCCAAGCGCCAGGTGGTGGTGCCGGTCGGCCTGAACAACGAGTCCGAGTACCGCCTCGCCGAAGATGACGTGATCAAATGGCTGCGCCAACAGCCACTGGATCTCAAGGTGCTCGACGCCAAAATTGCCGCGGCGCTGCGGGCCGAGCGCCTGGCTCAGCTGACGACCCTGCAACGGCTTGCCGCGCGCGGCAAGCTCGCCGCAGCCGTTGCCTGGATCCACGACTTCCTCGAGTCCGGAGAGGCGCTCGTGGTGTTCGCGCGGCACGTGGAGGTTCAGCAGGCCGTGCTCGAGCGTTTCCCGGGCGCGCTGCACCTGCTCGGCGAGGACTCCGCCACCGCCCGTGAACGCTCAATCGCAGCCTTCCAGGAGCCCGACGGCCCGCAGTTGATCATCTGCGCGACCCGCGTCGCAGCCCAGGGCATCACGCTGACGCGCGCCTCCAACGTCTGCTTCCTGGAGCTCGAGTGGACCCCCGCGATCCACGACCAGGCAGAGGACCGCTGCCACCGCATCGGCCAGCGCGACGCCGTCACAGCCTGGTATCTGCTTGCCGCCGAGACGATCGACGAAACGATGGCCCGCCTGATCCAGCGCAAACGCGAGGTTGTGGACGCGATCACCGACGGCCGTGAGCTGCCCGACGGGGGCCTGATCGACGGGGTCGTCAAGGAACTGCGCGAGGGCCGCCCGTTCCGGCACCTGCGGGCGGTCGCCACCGACCGCGATGCCGACGCGCCTCTGGCGGGCGGCGCCGAGAAGCGCTGGCGGCGGCGCGGCAGCAGCCGGCCGGCCGCGCCGTAACTCCCCTGTTACCCGGCAGCGCGTACAACGGGCGCATGCAAACGAAGCCGGCCCGGAAGCTTTCGCTCGCCTGCATTGTCGCGTTCATCTGCGCGGTGGCGCTCACCGCCTGCGGCTCATCATCGGGGAAGAAGCCCGCGGCCAAGTCCAGCGGCGGCACGCTGATCGCGTTCAGCAAGTGCATGCGCGACCACGGCGTCACCAGCTTCCCTGACCCGTCCGCGGGTGGTGGCGGCCTGAACATCTCGGGCACCGGTATCAATCCGGATTCGCCGTCCTTCAAGGCCGCCCAGGCGACCTGCTTCAAGCTGATGCCCGGCGGCGGTCCCGGCGGTAAAGCCAGCGCCCAAGCGATCAAACGGGCGACCGGCACCGCAGAGTGCATGCGCAATCACGGTGTCACCGGCTTCCCGGACCCGGTCGTCACCTCCAGCCCGCCGGACATCAACCCCGCCAACTACAGCGCGGCCGAGTACGGCAACGGGATCTTCATCGGTATCCCGAAGTCGATCAATGTGAATTCTCCGGCCTTCAAGAAGGCCGCCGCCACCTGCAACTTCCGCTGAGCGACGTTCGCTCGCGAATCTGCGGTCGCCGGGCGACGCGCCCGGCGACCGCTACCAACGTCCGCGGTGAATGACCTCGTCGAACGGTCGCCGGTCGGGCTTCTGGATCGGCTTCAGCGCGCGGCCGGAGGGGAAGCCGAAGTCAATGATGTAGCGAGCGACCTTGCCCTCTGGGAATCCGAGGATCTGGCGGGCCAGGTCCTGATCCCCAACGGAGGAGTGGCCAGAGCCGACGCCCATATCGGCTGCCACCGCCATCATCTGCAGTGACGCCTGACCGATGTCGTAGCGCGCTGACTCACGCGCGTGGGGATCGGCTTCGTCGTCAACAACGATCGCGATCGCCACGGCGGCGCCGGAGATGTGGCCACCGCCGCGCCAGACCTGCGAGAGCTCCCGCAGCTGCTCGCGATCAGTGACGACGATGAAGTCCCACGGCTGCGAGTTGCGTGAGGACGGTGAGCGCCAGGCCGCCTCGAGGATGCGCTGCAGCTGCTCGTCGGTGAGTGGCTCATCGGTGAACTCGCGCACGTTGCGGCGTGAGCGAATCGCGTCCCAGGTCTCCATGCTCGACCGTCCTTTCTAAATGTCTTCGACCGACACGGTGAAGATAGCCGTGAACTCCTCGCCCGGCGCCACCCAGCGCAGTCCGTCGCCTGAGAGCAGCGCGTCGACCGGAGCTGTCATCGGCTCAAAGCAGATGAAGGTCGAGTTCTCGGATGCGTAGACCTGAGCGACGGGATAGCCCTGGACGTGGGTGAGGGTGATCTTGCGACGGTCATCCGCGACGCTGAAAGCAGGTGGCGGAGCAGCGACGCCGTCATATGGAGCCGGGAAGGTCCCGCCCGTGTAGAGCGCCGGGAAGCTGGTGTCGAAGGTGCGGTCGCCGAGCGGGCCATCCAGTTCACCCGGGGCGATCTCAACGAACTGGCCGGTCGGGATCATCAGCTCGTCAATCAGCGCCTGGTGGGCGACCGGCAACTGGATCTGCCAGGTGCGACGGTCAGAGCCGGGTAGCGTCAGATACGGATGAAAGCCAAACGAGACCGGCACGCGCCGGCCCCCCGTCGCCGCGACGGTTAGCGCGATTGTCAGGGTCAGATCCTTGAGCGTCGCCGTATAGCGCACGCGGTGCGGGAACGGGAATGCGGCCATGTACTCCGGAACGGCGGCGAAATCGAGCTCAGCCGTGAGCCCGTCACGGTCGGCATCGATCACGGTCCAGTGCGGGCTGGCACCGAGCAGACCGTGAATCGGCGTACCGGTGGGCGGGTCACGATGGACGAGCTTTGCTTCCGAGTCGAGCTTGACCTGCTGGCCGTCCAGTTCGAACTCCCAGACGCGCAGGCGGTTGGCCCACGGATGCAGCAGCGGGATGGCGAAGACGGAGCCGTCGTTGATGTAAGCGTCGATGCCGTCGCGCTGGAACAGCAGCTCCTCGCCGTTGTGACGCAGGGCGCTGCAGACCATCCCCACCTCCGGAACGAAGGTGGCTTCGAGATTTCCGGAGGGATCAGTGATCGTGATTTCGTAGGCCATGGCGGGAAGTGTGGCGGAAGTGGGCTGAGGGACAGCCGTTAGCCAGTATTCCGGAGGCCGCTGGCGATGCCATTAATGGCCAGGAGGCTGAGGCGGGCGAGCTCGTCCTCGTCGCCGCCTCCATGGCGGCGCCGCTTCATCAGCTCGATCTGCACGAACGAGAGCGGATCCACATACGGGTTGCGACGGTCGATCGAGGCCTGCAGCACCGGCTGCGTATCCAGAACCCGTGAGCCGCCGCGAATCGCGATCAGCTCGGCGCAGGTCAGCTCGAACTCGGCCACCAGCACCCCCCAGATCCGATCGCGAGCGGCGGCGTTGCCCCAGAGCTGCACGTAGCGCCGGGCGATCCCCATGTCAGCCTTGCCACAGCCCATCTCCGCGTTTGCGATCAGCGCCTGGAAGAACGACCAGGTCCCGGTCATCTCCTTGAGTGCCTCCAGGCCGTGGCGTTCCCGGGCGTCGCGCAGCGCGGTCCCGAGGCCGAGCCAAGCCGGCAGCACGATCCGCGACTGCGTCCACGAGAACACCCAAGGGATCGCGCGAAGGTCATCGATCCCGCCCGCCGCGCTGCGCCGCGCCGGCCGTGAGCCGAGGCGCAGGCGCGAGACCTCCTCGACCGGGGTGACGTTGAGGAAGAAGTCGACGAACTCAGGGTCGTTGTGGACCAGGTGGCGGTAGAGCGACTCGGCGCTCTGCGCCATCTCTTCGAGCACCCGCTCGTAGAGCTCGATCCGGTCGGTGACCGGCGTGTACTGGCTGGCCCCGGTAGCGAGCAGGGTCGCACTGGTGGTCAGCTCGAGTTCTCGGTGGGCGATCTCACCAACCGTGTACTTGGCGGTCAGCACCTCCCCCTGCTCGGTCATTTTCAGGCGCCCCTCGACGGTGCCGGGCGGCAGCGCCAGGATCGCGTCATTGGTCGGGCCGCCGCCGCGGCCGACCGCGCCGCCGCGACCGTGGAAGAAGATCCAGCTGATGCCGTTTGCCTGGAGCACCTCGGCGATCCGCATCTGGGCGCGGTAGGTCCCCCAGCCGGAGGCGACGTAGCCAACGTCCTTGTTGGAGTCCGAGTAACCGATCATCACCTCCTGGTGATTGCCAAGCGCGCGCAGCGCCTCGCGGTAGACCGGCATGTCGAGCAGCACCTGCAGCGTCTCCGGCGCCGCCGCGAGCGTCGCTCCAGCCTCGAACAGCGGCACGATCCGTAGGCGCGTCTGCGCACCACCGGCGCGCGCGAGGCTCGACTCCTTCATCAACAGCAGCACCTCGAGCACGTCTGAGGGCGTCTCCGTCCCGGAGATGACGTAGGCGTCGATCGCCCCGGGATGCGGCCCATCCAGCGCCTGTTTGATCACGCGGAAGGTCTCGATCGTCTCGCGTGTCTCCTCGCTGAAGCGCGAGATATCAGCCGGCACCAGCGGCCGGCGGTCGGCGATGTGTCGCGCCAGCAACTGCTGACGCTCGGACTCGTCGAGGTTCGTGTAGTCACCGGTCACGCCCAGGCCAGAGAAGATCTCCTGTAGCGCCGCGCGGTGGACCTTCGCGTGCTGGCGGATGTCGAGCGTGGCGAAGTGGAAACCAAAGACCTCGACCTGGCGGATCAGGTCGTGCAGGTCACCGGCGGCGCTGAAGCCGCCGCCATCGACACGCAGCGAGTGGTCGATCGCACGCAGGTCCGCCAACAGCTCCTCCGGTGCCAGGTACGCCCCCGCACCGTCAGCGGCAGTTGCGCGGATGCGCTCGCGCACGAAACTCAGCGCACGGCGGTACGGCTCTTCGGGGTTGAGTTCCGCAAGGAGCTCCGCCAGTACCGGGAAATGGCTCGCGCCGTGCACGAGGATCGGGTCGATGCCCTCGGCCGGCCCACTGACCCTGGCAGAGAAGGAGAGCCTGCCCGCCAGCCGCTCCACCCGTCCCTCCAGGAACCGAAGGCACTGCTCGCGCAGCAGCGCGAGCGTGCTGACCGTCGTTGCCGGCGTTACGAACGGGTTGCCGTCGCGGTCTCCGCCGATCCAGGAGCCGAAGCGCAAGAGCGACGGCGCCGGGATGCTCGCCTCGGGGTAGTGGGTGCGCAGCGAGCGTTCGAGCTCACGGTAAATCCGGGGTACGGCATCCACCAGCGTGTTGAAGTGCACAAGGCCGCCGCGCACTTCGTCCAGGACGGTGAGCGAAATCGCCCGCAGCTCGTCCGAGCCCCAGAGCTCCTGGATCGTCGCCCGGATCCGCTCGCGCGTTTCCGGGAGGTTGAGCCCCAGGCGGTCATCGAGCGCGCGCAGTTCGTCGAAGATCCGTGCCTGCTTGCTGATCGTGGTGCGGCGGCGTGCCTCGGTCGGATGGGCGGTCATCACCAGACGGATCTCTGCCTGTGAGAGCAGGCCCCGCACCGTCTCCGCGCCAACTCCGTGCGCCGCCAGCTGGAAGACCGCCTCGTCGATCGAACCGCTGCGCGGGGCCGGCTGCTCGCGCGCCTCCCGGGCGCGGATCCGGCGTACACGCTCGTTGTCCTCAGCGAGGTTGATCAGCTGAAACCAGCGGGTGAGAGAGCGGATCAGCAGCTCTATCCCGCGCAGATCCAGGTCGGCCACCAGCTGTTCGAGCGCGTCACCTGAGCTCGCGTCGCCCTGCCGGGCGAGGCGCGCGAGCTCAACCGCCCGCTGCCGAATGGCCAGGATCTCACCTGCACCGCTGGCTTGGCAGACCTCGTCGAGCAGGACGCCGAGCAGTTCCAGGTCGGCGTCGAAGTCGCGGAGTGCTGTTTCTGACACCGCTACTACTGGTTCCCTGTGAACTCGGCCACGGCCCGCTCCCACCCTGCCAGGGCGGCTTCGATCTGCGAGAGCGGCGTTGACGGCAACCAGTGCACGGCACGTGTGCAACCGGCCTGCTCCAGACGCTGCAGTGCCTTTGGCTCTGCCGGAGCACCGATCACCTGAAACTCGATGCGACGATCAGCCCGGGCGCGAAGGTCGGCGAGCTGGGTGAAGACATCGTCTGCGCGATAGTTCGGGCACCAGGCGTCACCGAACGCGAGTACGCGGTCGATCACGGTTGGACCGTTGCCGCCAACCAGAACCGGCGGATGCGGCTTCTGCACGGGTTTTGGGAACGACCAGATGCGCTCGAAGTTGACGAACTCTCCGTGGTAGCTGGCCTCGTCCTCTGTCCAGATCGTCTTGATCGCCTCGACGCGCTCCTTGAACAGACGCATCCGTGTGCGCGGGTCGGTGCCGTGGTTTCGGAGCTCCTCCCGATTCCAGCCGGCGCCGACGCCGAATTCGAAACGGCCACCGGACAGATGGTCGATCGAAGCGGTCTCCTTGGCGGTGATGATCGGGTCACGTTCTGTGACCAGGCAGATGCCGCTGCCGACCCGCAGTCGCGTGGTCGCGGCAGCAGCGGCTGCCAGCGCCACGAACAGGTCATAGGTGTGGAGGTACTTGCGCGGCAGGTCCCCTCCGCCCGGCCAGGGGCTCTCGCGGCTGACCGGAATGTGGGTGTGCTCGGCGAAGAACAGCGACTCGAATCCATGCTCCTCGACCAGACGAGCGAGCGGCCCAGGACCGACGGCGTCATGCGTCGGGAAGTAGCCGATTCCGAATTCCATGGGCGACAACTTACCGGCGAGGTCCAGCCACCATGTCACTGACTCGAAAATCCCAGGCCAACCGTAGGATCGGGGCATGCAACTTGACCTGATGATCGAGGGCCAGGAGGGCGTCACTTGGCCGCAGTGGCTGGACATCGCCCACGCCTGTGAGCAGCACGGAATCACGACGCTGTTCCGTTCTGACCACTACATGAACCTCGACGGGCTGGACCCGCAGCGACCGGCGCTCGACGCACTGGGAACCTCGATTGCGCTTGGCGCGGTCACGACCAAGCTGCGGTTCGGGACGATGGTCTCCCCCGCAACCTTCCGCCATCCGTCTGTGCTGGCGAAGCTCGCCGTCACCGCCGATCACGTATCCGGTGGGCGCTTCGAGCTCGGCCTCGGTGCCGGCTGGCACGAGCGTGAACACGCCGCCTACGGCTTCCCGTACTACGACCTCAAGACCCGGATGGATCGCTTCGCGGAGCAGCTCGAGATCATCCACGGCACCTGGATGCAGAGCCCGTTCACCTTCAACGGCGAGCACTACCAGCTCGATGCGCTCGACGCTCAGCCCAGGCCAGTGCAGCAGCCACACCTGCCGCTGCTGATGGGTGGCAACGCCGGCCCGCGAGCGGCGGCGCTCGCGGCACGCTTCGCCGACGAGTACAACACCACAGCCGCCACCCCGGAGGCCGTGCGCGAGCGGAAGGCTGCGATCGACGCCGCCTGCGAGCGGACCGACCGTGCGCCAATTCCGTTCTCCGTCATGACGCCCATAATCGTCGGCACCGACGAGGCCGACCTTCTGGGGCGCGCTCGGGCCGCCGCCAGGTTTCGCCGGATGCCGGAGGACTCGCTGGATAGCGAGGCTCCTCCCGGCTGGCTCCGCGGGACAGTCGAGCAGGTGGCCGAGCAGATCCGGACCCTGGCGGACGTCGGCGTCAGTCGCGTGCTCTGCCAGCACCTGCCCCATTACGACCTCGAGACGATCGAGATCATCGGCACTCTGCTGGCGCCGCTGGTGGCCTGACCCCGGCCACGCAGCAGTCAGAACTGGCCGTCCGCTTCCAGCTCGCGCAGTAGACCGCGGCAGGCGGCGTCGACCATGTCAAGCACTTCCTCGAAACCTTCGGGGCCGCCGTAGTAGGGGTCCGGCAGCTCGAGGTCACGCTCCTGCTGGGCGTCCGGGTCGAACTCGCGCAGCAACCGGATCTTGGCGGTGTGCGCGGGGTGGTCGCCGCTGATCTTCAGCAGCTCGCGACGGTTGAGCTCGTCGGCGGCGAGGATCAGATCGAAGTCATCAAAATCCCGGCTCTGCACCTGACGGGCGACGCTGGTCAGCTCAATCCCGCGTCGAGCCGCGGCCTCCCTGGCGCGGGCGTCGGCACGCTCGCCGACGTGCCAGTTGCCAGTGCCGGCGCTGTCCACCTCCACACGCGCTTCCAGCCCTTCGGCGGCCAGGATGTGGCGCATCACGCCCTCGGCGGTGGGCGAGCGGCAGATGTTGCCCATACAGACGAACAGAACACGCATCCCGGTGATCGTGGCAAACCACGGGTCAGCTCGCAGTCGGGTTGGCCGGAAACGTGATCTCATCGGTAGCGACCATCACTTCGCACTCGCATCGGCTGCCTTCAGGATCTGGTCCGCGTGACCGGCACAGTCATAGAGACCGCTGACGCTGCTGACGCGGGTGCAGGCCTCGCTGACCCAGGTCATCGCGTCGCGAGCCCCGACTCGACCACCGGAGTTGAGATCGCCACTCGAATCGTCCAGGACCCAGCGGAGCTTTCCATCGCGGACCTCAGCGGCCAGCCAAGTGGCGGTGACCTGCGACTCGTTGCCACTGAAGCCGCCGATTCCGGCCACGTCGGCGCCGTAGTCGATGATCTCGTCATCAGCGTCCGATTGGCTGGACACGGCGACGGTGCCGCCGCCGTGTAAGCCCGCGTAGCGGACGGCCGCTGACAGCTCGGTGTCCGTGCCGCCGCCGAAGCCGCCGGGGCCACCGGTCTGTCCGCGCGAGGAACCACTCGTGCCGAACAGGCTCGCGATACCGGACCGCCCGGAGCCGGGCGCCGCGTTGCCGCTGGGACCGCCGCCGGCGCCCGGGCCTCCGGCCCCGGGGAAGCCGCCGGCCCTGCCACGCCCTCCACCGAAGGCACCGGCCTGCGGGCCGGTGCCGAAACCACCGCTGATGGCGTCAGCCGGACCGCCGGCCGGGAAGGTGCTGCTGGTGGCATGTCCCAGAGTGTCGACCGCCCAGGCCGCGGGCGCGATCGAGAAGGTCACAAGCACGGCCGCGAGCGCGATCAGACGGCGCCTGCCGACCATCGGCGAGGCCAGCAGCAGCCCGGCGGCGAGGGCCACGATCACGACCACTGGCTCGAGCCAGGTGAGCGCTGATTCGGTGTGCATGACCACCAGTTCGGTGATCGCTCCGGCTGCGATCGCGATCGGCGCGATCGCCCGCGCGTGACTGTCGTGGCGTAGCAGTTGGGCCACACCGGCGCCGACCAGCGCCGCGCTGAACGGGGCCAGCAAGGAGACGTAGTACGGATGGAAAATGCCGCCGGCGAAGCTGAACGCCACCGCCGTGGTGAGTGCGGCCCCACCCACGGCGATGATCCAGCCGGTCGCGGGATCACGGCGCCGCAGGCGCGTGAGCACAACCAGTCCGATGCCGCTGACCACGGCGAAGCCGAGCAGCCAACCGACCTGGCCGCCCAGAGCATCGTTGAGCAGACGCAGTGGCCCGGTCGAACCGCCGAAGACGCTGCCACCACCACCGAGCCCGCCAGTGCTGGAAGGGCCGCCGGACTGGCCCGCGAGCCGGCCGAGACCGTTGTAACCGGTGATCAACGACCAGATGCTGTTGTCGGCGGTGCCGGAGATCCAGGGCCGATCAGCCGCGGGGGTGAGCCACACCATCACCGGCCAAGCGCCGCCGACGACGAGCATCGCCGCGCCGCCGGCCAGCAGCTGGCGCACGTTCTTGAGCTGCTTGTTCGGCGCCACCCAGAGCCATGCGAGCACGATGCCGGGGACGACCAGCAGCGCGGTCCCCATCTTCGCCTCGAAGCCGAGCCCAACCGCGACGCCGCTCCAGACGATCCAGCGGGCACGGCCATCCTCGATCCCGCGCACGGCCAGCCAGAGCGCGGCCACGCAGCAGAGGATCACGGTGTTGTCCGGGTTGTTGTGGCGGGACATCGCGACCGTGATCGGCGTGATCGCGAGCGTCAGCCCGGCCACGAAGCCGGCGACTCGGCCGAAGCGCCGGCGCACGAGGTCATAGATCAGCGCGACCGTCGCCATCCCCATCAGCGCCTGCGGAACGAGGATGCTGAGCGAGTTGAATCCGAAGATCCGGGCGGAGAGAGCCTGGATCCAGAGCGCCAGCGGCGGCTTGTCGACGGTCATCACGCCGCTCGGGTCGAATGACGCGAACAGGAAGTTGTGCCAACTGAGGGTCATCGAACGGACTGCGGCGGCGTAGTAGTCGTTGGCCCAGCCGTTGATCGAGAGGTTCCAGAGGTTGAGGAACCCGGCGACCACCATCAGTGCGGCCAGTTCGGGACGAACGCGGCGGGTCACCCAGGCGCGCAAACGGGTGAGGCGATCGGCCGCGCCGCGACCGATCGCCTCACCCGCCAACGGCGCCGCTACAGCGGGTGCGCTGCCGGAGAGACGTAGTACACGCGGAAGGGAGAGGCGGGAACCGGCCATGCGAACCAGGTTCCCCCTTGGGC
>Ga0302314_10021227_pt1 | contig 10704 bp, 8 predicted proteins | sample III_Palsa_N2_3_FD_200533 | JGI IMG/M metagenome (GOLD analysis project Ga0302314, IMG submission 200533) | Peat permafrost microbial communities from Stordalen Mire near Abisko, Sweden - III_Palsa_N2_3 | ecosystem: Environmental > Terrestrial > Soil > Palsa > Peat permafrost | place: Sweden... | reverse complement strand
GGCGGCCGAGCCTCGTCGTTCCGCGGACAGTCCGGACATCGTCGACGATGTCCGCATATGCTTCGCGATCCGGTATCGTAACGCTGACCTGCCTGATGGCAGATCCCGGCAAACCCTATCCGCTCAACGTCGAGGTCAACGAGGCCAACGGTACAGTCACGCCATCGCGCCCGGATACCGGCGGCGGGTCACAGATGAAGGCCACGTTCATGCCCGATTCCGTACGATTCGGTCCCTTCCTGATCGATCGGAGGACGCTGCATATCCAACGAACGAACGGTCCTTCGGGCGACACAACGCAAGCCGCCGCAATCGTGCAGGGCCAATGCAATGTGGTGCAGAGCTTCCGTCGCGCATTCTAGCGATCGCGCATCCCGGCCGACGCCGGCCCATGTCGTATGACCGATTGACTTATCGGTTGACGCACGCGTGCCACCGACCTCGAGACCGGTTGTCGATACGCCCTCGCTGCGATACCTCGCTACCGTGGCACGCTTGTTCCTTATCTGGCTGGTCTGCATCGCGCTGGCTCCCATGTCGCCTGCAGTCGCGAGCCGGGCACCTGCAAGCCACCACGCCGGCCTGCATTGCTGTCCAGCACCTTCAGGACATGGCGACAGCTGTTGCGTTGAAAACTGCCTAGGTTGTTCGATAGAGCCATCGAGCGAGCCGATTACGGCCCCATCGGGACCCCCGCAGCGACTTGAGCCGAGCATCGCGCAGACCGCACATGGCCATGGCCCAATCGATGCCATCAATGACCATGCCCGGTATGGCGATGCCTCCGGAAACAAGCAACGCAGACAGACTCGCGGCGGCGAGCGCGAAAACGGCCGCGTCGACAGCCATGGCGATGGACGAGGGCCTTTCGACCGCGGGCTCGGGCACCTCTCGGCTTCCCGCCAACGACCAGATGCGCGGCATCTCGTTCATGTCGGGCGACTGGATGCTGATGGCCCATGGCTATGCCTGGGGTAGCTGGACCGATCAGGGTGGTCCGCGAGGATCACGAGAGGCATTCGTCCAGTCGATGGCGATGATCGAAGCCTCGCGGCCGCTCGGCGGCGGCGTCGATCTGACGGTGCGGTCGATGATGTCCGGCGATCCGCTGATGGGCGAGCGCGGCTATCCCGACCTGTTCGCCAGCGGCGAGAGCGCGCACGGCATCGCGCTGGTTGATCGCCAGCATCCGCATGATCTGTTCATGGAGATGTCGGGCCGGATCGATGTTACGGTTGGCTCGGATCGCCGCGTGTTCATCTATGGCGGCCTGCCCGCCGAGCCGGCATTGGGGCCGTCCGCCTTCATGCATCGGGGCTCGGCGCGCTTCGATCCAGAAGCGCCGATCACGCATCACTGGTTCGATTCGACGCACATCGCCTGGGGGGTCGTCACCGCCGGCTACACCACGCCACACTGGCAGCTCGAGGCAAGCGCGTTCAAAGGCCGCGAACCGGACGAGAACCGCTATAATATCGAGACCCCGAAGCTCGACAGCTGGGCGGTGCGTGCGACGTGGACGCCATCACGCGCATGGAGCAGCGAGATCAGCTACGGGCAGCTCCACAGCCCCGAGGCGCTCAATCCGCAGCAGAACGAGCAGCGATTGATCGCCAGCACCAGCTATTCGGCGCACGGTCTCGACGTCACCGCCGCCTATTCGCGCAAGAGGATCGTGCCGGGGCGTATCCTGCCGGCCTGGCTGGCCGAGGCGACCTATGCGATCACCCCGCACCATGCGGTGTTCGGGCGTTTCGAGAATGTCCGCAACGACGAGCTTTTCGAGCGCGACGAGCAGCTCGGACGCAACCCGCCGCTGCTTGGCGTACCGTTCCGCGTCAGCAAATTCACGGCCGGCTACGCCTATACGCTGCCATTGCCACATGATCTTGCAGTCGCGTTCGGGCTCGCGGCCAGCGCCTATGCGAAGTCCGCCCGACTGGACGCTGCCTATGGCCGCGACCCGCACAGCCTGACCCTGTTCGCGAAGCTGATGCTCGGGCAGTAAGGCGATGATCCGGTTTGCCTGTTCCGCATAATCCGGTAGCAGCGCGAAACGGCCGGGCCTTCAGGAGACAATGATGCGCATCACGATGATCGGAACGGGGTATGTCGGGTTGGTCTCGGGTGCGTGCTTCTCCGATTTCGGTCACGAGGTGGTCTGCGTCGACAAGGACCCCGCCAAGATCGCAGCACTCGATCGTGGCGTGATGCCGATCTTCGAGCCCGGGCTGGACGCGCTGGTCGCTGCCAACGTCAAGGCCGGGCGCCTGTCCTTCACGACGGACCTCGTTGCAGGCGTGAAGGGCGCGGACGCCGTGTTCATCGCGGTCGGCACGCCGTCGAGGCGCGGCGACGGCCATGCCGATCTCAGCTACGTCTTCGCCGCCGTCCGCGAGGTCGCCGCGGCGCTCGACGGGCCGGCCGTGCTGATCACCAAATCGACCGTACCTGTCGGCACCGGCGACGAGGTCGAGCGGATCGTCGCCGAAGTCGCACCAAACAAGGGCATCGTCGTCGCATCGAACCCCGAATTCCTGCGCGAAGGCGCGGCGATCGACGACTTCAAGCACCCCGATCGTGTCGTCATCGGCACCGACGACGAATCGATCCGCGGCGTGCTGCGCGCGATCTACCGCCCCTTGTCGCTCAACCAGTCGTCGCCGATCCTGTTCACCGGCCGGCGCACCGCCGAGCTGATCAAATACGCCGCCAATGCCTTCCTCGCGACCAAGATCACCTTCATCAACGAGATCGCCGATCTCTGCGAAGCAGTCGGCGCCGACGTACAGGAAGTATCGCGCGGGATCGGCATGGACAACCGCATCGGCCGCAAATTCCTTCACGCCGGCCCCGGCTATGGCGGCTCCTGCTTCCCCAAGGACACGCTGGCGCTGCTCAAGACCGCCGATGATCATGAATCGCCGCTGCGCATCGTCGAGGCGACGATCGCCGCCAACGATGCGCGCAAGCGCGCCATGGGCCGCAAGGTCATCAAAGCGATGGGTGGCGAGGTGCGAGGGCGCACCGTCGGCGTGCTTGGCCTCACCTTCAAGCCCAACACAGACGACATGCGCGATTCGCCTGCCATCTCAGTAATCCAGACACTACAGGATGCCGGTGCGAAGGTGCGCGCCTTCGATCCCGAGGGCGTCGAGCAGGCGAAGCTGGTGCTGACCGGAGTCGACTTTCTCGACGACCCCTATGCGGTCGCCGACGGTGCGGACGCACTGGTGATCGTCACCGAATGGGATGCGTTCCGCGCGCTCAACCTTGAGCGCATCGCGGGCCTGTTGGCGACGCCGCTGCTGGTCGACCTGCGCAACATCTATCCGCCCGAGGACGTCGCGGCCGCGGGCCTGCGCTACTACGGCGTCGGCAAGGCGACGACCTGAGGCGTCAGCGCTCTATATATAATCGCGATACCATTCGACCCAGATCGGAATACCGACATCGATCGGCGTCGCCGGTCGGAAACCGACATCGCGCTGGATCGCGGAGATGTCCGCATAGGTGGCGGGCACGTCGCCGGCCTGCATCGGCCGGTCGATCCGGATCGCCTTGCGACCGCAGGCCTGCTCGATCAGCGTGATTAGTTTCTCGAGTTCTTCCGCGCGGTTATTGCCGATATTGTAGAGGGCGTGGGGACCGACGCTGCCGCCCGCCTTAGCCACACCGTCATCGGAGGGGGGATGATCGAGCGTCGCGACGATACCATCGACGATGTCGTCGATGAAGGTGAAGTCGCGTAACATCCGGCCCCCGTTGAACACCTCGATCGGTTCGCCGGCGAGGATCTTGGCGGTGAAGCCCCATACCGCCATGTCCGGGCGACCCCATGGTCCATAGACCGTAAAGAAGCGCAGACCCGTCTGCGGTAGCCGGTAGAGATGCGCATAGGCCTCGCTCATCAACTCGTCCGCTTTCTTGGTGGCGGCATAGAGCGAGATCGGGAAATCGACGCGTTGATCGACGCTGAACGGTAGATCGGGGCTGGTGCCATAGACTGACGAGGATGAGGCGTAGACCAGATGTGCTACCATCCGCTCGCGTGCGAGTTCGAGAATGTTGAGATGACCGGTGAGATTCGAGGCCGCATAGGCACGCGGATTGGTGATCGAGTAGCGCACGCCGGCTTGCGCGCCGAGATGGACGATCCTGTCAATGTTGATGTCCTGGAGCACGGCGGCCAGCGCAACATGGTCGGAGAAGTCGAGTTCATGGAAGGAAAAGCGCTCGCCCCCGTCCCCACGCTCGACGGCCGCCAGCCGGTCGCGCTTGAGCGCTATCGGATTATAGTCGTTGAGATTATCGATCCCGAGCACCGTCTCGCCGCGCGCCAGCAACCGGCGACTGACATGCGACCCGATGAAGCCGGCCGCCCCGGTGACGAGGATCGTCACCGACCGCCACGCCGCTGCTCAAGCCCACGTTCCCACGCCAGCGCGTGCGCGACGATCGTGTCGAGCCGGGCATAGCGTGGTTGCCAGCCGAATGTTGTCACGATCGCGTCGTTGGCGGCGACCAGTGCATCGGGATCGCCGGCGCGGCGCGGCTCGAGCTTGCGGTCGATCGTGACGCCGCTCGCCGTCTCCACCGCCGCCAGCACCTCGAGCACCGAGAAGCCACGACCATAGCCGCAATTGAGGGTGTGACTGCGCGTCGGCTCGGCGATCAGCGCCTCGAGCGCGAGCAGATGTGCTGCAGCAAGATCGGACACATGGATATAGTCACGCACCCCGGTTCCGTCCGGCGTATCATAATCGGTGCCGAACACGCTGACATGGCTGCGCTTTCCGGTCACCGCTTCGGTCGCGACCTTGATCAGATGCGTGGCGCCTTCGGTCGCTTGCCCCGATCGACCGTCGGGATCGGCACCAGCGACGTTGAAATAGCGCAACGCGCAGTAGTTGATCGGATGCGCGGCTGCGGTGTCCTTGAGCATGACCTCCGTCATCAGCTTGGACATGCCGTAGGGATTGATAGGCACGGTCGGCGTGGTTTCGCGGACCGGGCTTTCGTCAGGCACGCCGTAGGTCGCAGCCGTCGACGAGAAGATGAAATGCCCTACACCAGCCGCGACCGCAGCCGCCAACAGCGTCCGGCTGTTCGCCGTGTTGTTACCGTAATATTTGAGCGGGTTGGAAACGGATTCGGGTACCACGACAGAGCCCGCAAAGTGCATAATCCCGCCGATCGAGAAGTCGGCGAGAGTCTGCTCCACCATCGCCGCGTCGCCGACATCACCCTCGACGAAAGTCGCGCGAGGATCGATCGCCCAACGAAAGCCGGTGACGAGATTGTCGAGCACCACCACCGGCCATCCCGCATCGAGCAAGGCGAGCACCGCATGGCTGCCGATATAGCCCGCGCCGCCGGTCACCAGGACGGGGAAACGCTCTGCTGTCATGTCATTGTCCTTTCAGATAATGATCGAACCACGCAATCGTGCGCTTGCGGGCATCGGCGACATGCTCCGGCGCGCGGATGCCGTGGCCTTCGTCGGGATAGATGACGAGACTGGTCGGCACGCCGGCGGCCTTGAGCCCATTCCAATATTCGACCGACTGGGTCGGCGGCACCTCGATGTCGCGCTCGCCGACCGTGATCAATGTCGGCGTGCGCGCCCGCTTGATATATTTGATCGCGGAGACCGCCCAATAGGCATCGGGATCGTCATAGGCGGACTTGCCGAAATAGGGGATCATCCAGGTGTTGATCCCGTTGGTGCCATAATAGCTGATCCAGTTGGACAGGCCTGCCGCCGCCACGATCGCCTTGAAGCGATGCGTCTGCGTGTTAGCCCACATCGACATGAAGCCGCCGTAGGAACCGCCTGTCAGTCCGAGGCGGTCATCGTCGATCGGCGCTGAGGTCTCGACGGCATCGACGCCAGCGAGGATATCGGCAAGGTCGCCCCCGCCGAAGTCGCGACGATTGGCGGCAGTGAACGCCTCCCCCTGCCCGTAGCTGCCGCGGGGATTGGGCAGGAATATCCAGTAGCCCGCCTTGATCAACCCCGCGATCGTGCCCTGCCAGACGAAGGACGGGGTGTTCGCCGCCGCCGGGCCGCCGTGGACGACCGTGATCATCGGCGCCTTCGCCGAGGAGGTCATTCCGACGCGCGGCGCAAGCAACCAGCCCTGGACGTCGCTGCCGCCGCTTTTCCAGGTCAGGCTGCGCGCCGCGACGACGGATGCGAAACCGTCATTGTCGTGACTTATCCTGGCCGGTGCCGACGGAGGTCCGACAAGGATCGCGGGGCCATGCTCGAAGTCCTGGGCGACTGTCGCCATCGTGCCGGTGCGTGCAAAGACGACCTTGGTATCGGCTGCGGATATGCTGACTGGGGCCGTCCAGATCGGTTTGCCGGCGCCAGCAACGGGGTCGATCAGCACTACCGCCGCTTTTGCGCCGATCAACGCGGTCGCCTCGAGCCCGCCGGCATTCCAGGCAAGCGAGGTGAAGCTGCCCCGATAGTGCGGTGTGACGTCGGTCGCGACACCACCCGATGTCGGTACGGTCCAGACGTCGCCGCCGACCGAACCAAAATCGCTCATCAGCCCGCCGATGAACGCCACGGTCTTTCCGTCTGGCGACACCCGCGGGAAATCGGCCTGCGTCGCCGGCCGCGCGATCGTCCGCACCGCACCCGTTGTCGCGTCGATCGCATCGACCGTCGCGACCCACCAATTGGCGTCGCCATTGCCCCGAGCGGTGGTTGCGACGAAGCCGCGGCCGTCGGGCATCCAGTCATATTCGTAGACGAAGCGATCGGCGGGGGAGACCATGCGCAACGTACCGCCGGCCACCGCGACTATCGCTATCCGCTGTTCGTCGTCGACCTCCCCGATCTCGCCGACTTCGCGGATGCCTGCCTGCGTCGCGCCCGTCTCCTTGCGTGCGCCTACCGTGACCAGCAACGCGATCCGCGTGCCATCGGGCGACCAACGAGGGGTCGCGGCGAGACCCTGTACCGACGCCAGCCGGCGCGGCACGCGCCCCGCCTGCACCATCAGCGTCGCGGTGCCTGTTGCCTTGTCGCGCGCGATAAACGCCAGTTGCCCCGCTGTGCCGAAAGCAAGCCCCGAATAGCTGCAACCATGGCAGGGATCGAGCCGGGCGAGCACATGGCCGTCGCTTGCGGCGCGTATGATAACCACACCTCGTGCAGTGTTCGGCGCATCCGGCTCGGCCGCGCTCTCGACGCTGGCGACGCGGTCGCCTGCCGGCGCAATCGCGAGATCTGCATATTGGTAAAGCGGCTGCGCCGACACCGCCGTGCCGGCTGCGAGGATCAGAGGAAGAGCCAGCCCAAAGTGTGCGCGCACAAATGTCCTTTCCGTCATCGGTCGCGCAGGCGATAGCATGGCGGAGAGCCGGCGCAACGCGCCATTGGCTCGACCGGCCTCTTGCAACGCGGCCGTCGTGCGATCACAAGCCGCCGGGCACAGCCGGAGAGGACCAGCCGATGCCTGACACGATGCCGATCGATGCCGCGACACGTGCGGCGATGCAGGCCCGATCGCTCAACGATCCGGACGGCTTCTGGCTCGAGCAGGCGCAACGACTCGATTGGATCAAGGCGCCCGTCAAGGCTGGCAACTGGAGCTTCGACGAACAGGATTTCCGCGTCCGCTGGTTCGAAGACGGCATACTCAATGTGTCGACCAACTGCCTGGACCGCCATCTGAAAGAGCGCGCCGATCAGGTCGCGATCCTGTGGGAGCCGGATCGGCCGGAAGACGAACCGCGGCAGCTGACCTATGCTCAACTCCATGCCGAGGTTTGCCGCTTCGCCAACGTGCTCAAGATGCTCGGCGCCGCCAAGGGCGACCGGATCACGATCTACATGCCCATGATTCCCGAAGCGGCGATAGCATTGCTCGCCTGCGCGAGGATCGGGGCGGTGCATTCGGTGGTATTCGGTGGCTTCTCGGCGGACGCGCTCGCCGGACGGATCGAGGATTGCGACAGCCGTATCGTCGTTACCGCCGACGAGGGCCGGCGTGGCGGCAAGCATGTGGCGCTGAAGACGTGCGTCGACGAGGCCGCGAGGATCACCGCGGGCATCGACAAGGTGCTCGTGGTGCGCGCGACCGGCGGCGACGTGGCGATGAGGCCCGGCCGTGACGTCTGGTATCATGAGGCCGTCGGAACGGTGTCCGCCGACTGCCCGCCCGAACCCATGGCCGCCGAGGACCCGCTGTTCGTACTCTACACATCCGGCTCGACCGGCAAGCCAAAGGGCGTCGTCCACACCAGCGCCGGCTATTTGCTGTGGGCGTCCCTCACCCACACGAGCGTATTCGACTATCGGGCGCCAGAAGTCTTCTGGTGTGCCGCCGACGTCGGCTGGGTCACCGGACACAGCTATATCCTCTACGGCCCGCTCGCCAATGGCGCGACCACGCTGATGTACGAAGGCGTGCCCAACTGGCCGACGGCGTCGCGGATCTGGGAGATAGTCGACCGCCATCAGGTCGCGACGCTCTACACCGCACCGACCGCCCTGCGCGCGCTGATGAAGGAAGGCGACGGCTTCGTCTCGGCGACGAGTCGCAAATCATTGCGGTTGCTGGGTACGGTCGGCGAGCCGATCAACCCCGAGGCATGGCGCTGGTATCATGACGTTGTCGGCGAGGGCCGCTGCCCGATCATGGACACGTGGTGGCAGACCGAGACCGGCGGCCACATGATCACGCCGCTGCCCTCGACACCACTCAAGCCGGGATCGGCGACATTGCCCTTCTTCGGAATCGAGCCGAAGCTGCTCGACGGCGACGGCAAGGAACTGCACGGCGAGGCCGAGGGCAATCTCGTCATCGCACGCTCGTGGCCCGGGCAGATGCGCGGCGTATGGGGCGACGAGCAGCGTTTCTTCGAAACCTATTTCCGCACCTTCCCCGGCGTCTATACGACCGGCGACGGCGCGCGCCGTGATGCCGACGGCTATTGGTGGATCACCGGCCGCGTCGACGACGTCATCAACGTCTCGGGCCACCGCATGGGCACCGCCGAGGTCGAAAGCGCGCTGGTGCTGCACGAGCATGTCGCGGAGGCCGCTGTGGTCGGCATGCCGCACGACGTTAAAGGCCAGGGCATCTACGCCTATGTAACGCTCAATGCCGGCATCGAGCCTGACGACGACCTGCGCAAGACATTGCGCGACTGGGTGCGTCGTGAGATCGGACCGATCGCCACGCCCGACGCGATCCAGTTCGCGCCGGGCTTGCCGAAGACACGATCGGGCAAGATCATGCGTCGCATCCTGCGCAAGATCGCCGAGGGCGACACCGGCGCGCTCGGCGACACGTCGACGCTCGCCGATCCCGCAGTGGTCGACGACCTGCTCGCCAATCGCGTCGACTGAGGCCGTTCAGCCCGCGCTCACGGGGCCACCCCTAGATCGGCGTCGTTCTTATTCAGGGGGTTGCCGGTGATGCGCACGTTCCTCGTTGCCTTACTCGCCGCTTCCACCTTGGGCGGCACGGCGCACGGTCAGGCGCAGCAGCGCCCGATGCCGTCCTATCAGGACGACGAATCCTACGGGCAACCGACGCCGTCCGACGACAACGCCAATAGTCGCGATGCGCGGAGCGACGAGGGCTATCCGCGGGGCTACGGCAACCCGCCGATCCGGCAGGGCAACGGCCACGGGGGCGCGTCATCGGACGACACCTACAGCGGCTATGACGCCCCGCCCCCACCCGCCGACCGTCACCAAGATGCCGCCCATCAGGCCGATCGCCGCCGGACTACCGAGCTCAACCAGCGTGCCTATGCCCATCCCAACGCGGGCGGCTCTCAGAACGATTATGCCCAGCAGAGCGCGCAGTATCGCGCCGAACTCGACGATCATGCCCACGCGATGCAGGACTATCAGGCTGCGCGCGTACGCTATGCCCAACGCATCGCGCGCTGGCGTGCACGCGCAGATGCCTGCGAGGCTGGCCATCTCGATGCGTGCGGCGGCCCCGAATAGGGCTCAGGCGAACGTCTCGACGATCCGGGCGAGCGACAGGTCGGCGTCGACTGTTGTGACGTCGGTCTCATCTGACGTCGGTGACTCAAGGGTCGCGAACTGATTGGCGACCAGCGCGGTCGGCATGAAATGCCCCTGGCGTCCAGCGACGCGCTGCGTGGCGATCTCTGGCGGCAGCGCGAGATAGAGGAAGTGGCATCCGCCCGAAGCGGCGCGCAACCGATTGCGATAGGCGCGCTTGAGCGCCGAGCAGGCGACGACGACACCCTTGGGATAGCGTTCGCCATCGCCCAGCACCGCACCCACCGCATCCAGCCACGGCGCGCGATCGGCATCGTCGAGTGCGATTCCGGCATGCATCTTGGCAACGTTCGCCACACTATGCAGATCATCGCCGTCGACAAAGGGGACAGCAAAGCGGGCAGCGATCCCCTGCCCGACGCTGGTCTTGCCCGAGCCCGACACGCCCATCACCACCAGAGCGAGCCTTGGTGTCGTCGCCGCGCTCATTTGAACAGCACGAGTTCCTCGGCCATCGTCGGATGCAACGCGATCGTGTCGTCAAACTGCTGCTTGGTCAGCCCCGCCTTCACCGCAACGGCGGCGGCCTGCAATATCTCGGGCACATCGGGGCCGATCATGTGGAGTCCGATCACCTTGCCCGTCGTGTCGTCGCAGATCATCTTGTAGAGAGCGCGCTCGTCGCGGTTGGCGAGCAC
>Ga0302314_10021226_pt1 | contig 10704 bp, 10 predicted proteins | sample III_Palsa_N2_3_FD_200533 | JGI IMG/M metagenome (GOLD analysis project Ga0302314, IMG submission 200533) | Peat permafrost microbial communities from Stordalen Mire near Abisko, Sweden - III_Palsa_N2_3 | ecosystem: Environmental > Terrestrial > Soil > Palsa > Peat permafrost | place: Sweden... | reverse complement strand
AGTCATGGAGCTCGCGCGGGACGTGTTTTGAGGTCGTGCAGGCTCTTCGACAAGGTCTCGGCGAAGGCCGCCGCGGCGATCGGGAGTCCCCGTCCTCGCAATTGGCACAAAGCCAGTTCGGCAGCCGGCACGTCGCGCGTATCGATTGGGCATCCGACCAATCCCATTCCGAGGTCCCCGGATGGTGCCCCGATCTCGATCTGAAACGAGACCATGTTGCAGCGATGAACCAGACCCCTCAACATTTCGAAGGAATTTGACTCGGCCATCACGCTGAACCGTAAATCACGGCGGGTCGTCACTTCATCGAGAATCTGGCGTCCGCTGAGCGAGCGGTCCGGCAAGGCGGCGGGATATTCGGCGCAATCCGATAGCCTCACGGACTTCTTCTTCGCGAGTGGATGGTCGGCGCGGACAACGGCCACGAGCCGCTGGGGGACGCTTGCGATAACGCGCAGGGTTGGCCACATCGACGGCCGGTAGACGAGCGCCAGGTCGACGTCGTACGACCCGAGTGCTGCGAGTGCGCGATCGTGGTCCATGACCTTGAGGTCGAACGTCACCCTCGGATGTAGCTTTTGGAAGCCCGCGACGCGTGTTGCCAGAAAATCGAGCGCCAAAGCCTGGCTGCATGCGATCAACACCGGCCCGCGTCGCAGCCCGCGAAGATCCTCCACCTGCGATTTCATCCTGTCGGCGTCGGCGATCTGACTTCGCGCGTAGCGGACGAACATCTCACCCGCCGTGGTCAATTTCACCCCGCGCGGACGCCGCTCGAACAGGGGAGTCCCGACCTCGGTTTCGAGGTCCTGAATGCGCCGGTTCATTGCCGATGGCGTCAGGTTCAGTTGCTCAGCCGCCTTCCGGATCGACCCGGTCCGCGCGACCTCCACGACGTGCGTCAGTAATCTCAAGTGGCGCATGGTCCCTCCAGTGATGCCATTTTGGCACCGCTTAAGTCAGAACTTAGCAGCAGATAAGATCACCAAGAAGGGCTAGTTTCCGGTCAACGGCGGCGGTGAAGGCGAAGGCCGGCAAAGCCGATAGCTCCAACAAACAGGAATATCCGATGATCGGGAACCACGCGTTTCGTGGAATGCGGGCGCTTGCCCTCGGGCTGGCACTGACCGCAGGCTCGACGGCCGTCGTCCAGGCCCAGACCAAAATCAGGATGGTGCTGAACTGGAAATATGAAGGGCCGCAGGGAATGTTCTTCCTGGCGCAGGACCGCGGCTATTTCAAACAGGAGGGACTGGACGTCGCCTTCGACCAAGGCAACGGGTCCGGAGCGGCCGTGCCTCAGGTCGCCAACGGCGCCTACGACATGGGCTTCGGCGATATCAACGCGCTGGTCGAACTGGCGGCGAAGAAACCCGAGGACGCGCCGGTCGGCGTGTTCATGCTCTACAACCGGCCGCCCTTCACCGTCGCCGTCAAGGCAGACAGCTCGATCAAGACGCCAGCCGACTTCGTCGGGCACAAACTGGGCGGCGCTGCCAACGACGGGGCGCTGAAGCTCTTCCCGGCACTCTGCTCGGCGACGAAGATCGACTGCTCCAAGGTCGAGATCGTCAATATGCAGCCCAATCTGCGCGAGCAGATGCTGATGCAGGGCCAGGTCGACGGCGTTTTCGGGTACGTCACCACGATCCGCTTCAGCGCCAAGCTCACCGGGGTCGATCCCGACAAGCAACTTCGCTTCATCAAGTTCGAAGACTACGGCATGGACCTGTATTCAAACGCGATTGTGGTCTCCCGAAAATTCGTGAAAGAACATCCTGAAGCCGTCAAGGGCTTTCTCAAGGCCCTCAACCACGGCATCAAGGACGCGATCGCCGATCCCCAGGCGGCGATCGACGCCGTCGTGAGCCGGGAGCCGTTGTTGAAGCCCGCGATCGAGCGTGCACGGCTGGACGCCACGTTCGCCGACGAGATGAGCCATCCGGAAATCTCGACGATCGGCCTCGGCGACATCAGCGACCAGCGTATGGCGACGGCGATCGACATTCTGGTCAAGGCCAAGGATCTGCTGCGCACACCGACCGTCGGCGAAATCTTCGATCGGAGCTTCCTGCCACCGTCGGTCGACCGTCCGACTTCGATCCGCCCTGCGACCTAAGCCCCGACGTTTCCCCTCCCGCTTTCCACCAACGGACCATCATCATGAAACTCTCACTCGAAAACCGCGTCGTCGTCATCACGGGCCCCGCCAAAGGCATGGGCGCGGCCATTACCCACGCCTTTGCGGTGGAAGGCTGCAAGCTGGCGCTTCTGGGCCGCGACACTTCGGCAATAACCCCCGTTGCCGACGAGGTGAAATCCCGCGGCGGCCAGGCCATCGTGGTTTCCTGCGACCTGACCGATGCGAAGCAGTGCGATGCCGCGATCAAGGCAACCAGGGAGGCCTTCGGTGGACGGATCGACGTTCTGGTCAATGTGGCCGGCGGCTCCGGACCGATCGGCAAGACCGGCGTGCAGACCACGCCCGAAGAGTTCGACGAGATCGTCACGCTCAACATGAACGGCTGCTTTCACACCATGCGGGCGGTGCTGCCGACCATGATCGAGCAGCGTTACGGCAAGGTCGTCAACGTCGGCGGTACCTTCGGAATGCGCGGTCGCGCCGGGCGCGTGGCCTATTCAGCTTCGAAATGGGGCCTTCGCGGGATCACCAAGAGTTTCGCGCTCGAGGTCGGCCAGCACAACATCAATGTCAATTGCGTCGCGCCGGGCATGGTCGATGGACCTCGCTTCCGCGATAAGGTCTGCCGGGACATGGCTCAAAAGCTCGGCATCTCGGAGCAGGAAGCGGCCGAACGGCATGCCGCCGACTATGCCCTGAAACGCATCACCGTCGACGACGACGTCGCCAATGCCTGCCTTTTCTTCGCCAGCGACGTATCCCGCCAGATCACGGGCGTGGACATGCCGGTCGATGGCGGCTGGGCGATGCTCTGAGGAGGATGGCAACATGACAAGCACCGAAAAAGTCGATCTTGTCATCAACGGCGGCACCATCGTCTCGCCCTATGCCGAATACCGCGCCAGCATCGCCATCAAGGATGGGTTGATTCATGCGATAGGGGTGCTGGAAGCGATGCCGGATGCCAAAGAGACTCTCGATGCGACCGGCATGCACATCCTGCCCGGCGCTATCGACGTCCACGTCCATTTCCGGGATCCGGGTTACGCCCAAAAGGAAGATTTCGGCAGCGGCACGGCCGCGGCGGCCTTTGGCGGCGTCACCACGGTCTTCGACATGCCGAACACGTTGCCGACGATCGCGACACCCGAAGCACTGGCCGCCAAGCACGAGATCGCCTCGGAAAAGGCTTATGTCGACTACGGATTGTACGCGGTACTCGGCGAGGAGAGCATTGGGCGGATTCCCGAACTGATCGAAGGCGGCATCGTCGGCTTCAAGTGCTACATGGGAAACACCTTCGGCCGTATCCCGTCTCCCACGACCGGTGCGATGCTGGAAGCTTTCGAGATCGTCGCTCCGACCGGCAAACGCATTTCGCTGCACGCAGAGACCAACTCGATCATGGAGCGACGGGAATCGCGGCTGCGCGCCGTCGGTCGCACCGAACCGCTGGCCCATCTGGCATCGCGCCCCGCCGTGGTCGCCGTGGAGGCGGTGGCGCGCGCGGCGATCCTCGCGGAATGGACCGGCGCGCGCATCCATGTGCTTCACATCTCGTCGGCCGCCGAATTGAAGCCGCTGGCGGAAGCCAAGGCCCGCGGCGTCGAGATCACCGGTGAAACCTGTCCGCATTATCTGTTGCTGTCGGAAAAAGACTACGAAAAATCCGGCGGCATCGTGCGGGTCAATCCGCCGGTGCGCGAAACGCCGAACCAGCAGCCGCTCTGGGATGCGCTGATGGACGGCACCATCGACATGGTCGCGACCGACCACGCCCCGCACACGCCCGAAGAAAAGACTCGCAACGACATCTGGACGGTTGACTGCGGCTTCCCAGGTGTCGAGACGCAGATGCCGCTGATGCTGACGGAAATCAACCGGGGCCGCGCCACGATCAAGGACTACGTGCGGTGGAGCGCGGAAAATCCGGCCAAGATGTGGGGATTGTATCCCCGCAAGGGAACGCTGACCGTCGGCTCCGACGCGGACATCGCCATCGTCGATATGAGCCGACCGTGGACGATCGACGACGCCAAGATCCAGTCGCGATCGAAGGTCTCCCCCTGGCAGGGCCGGCAGGCGACGGCTTTGCCGATCCACACCATCGTGCGTGGTCGGTTCGTTATGAAGGACAGGGTGCTGAACGAGGCCGCCCGCGGCACCGGCCGCTCGGTTCACGCCATCCAGCACATGCCGCCGGCGAGCCCGAAGAATACCGACGCCACCATGGCGGCGATCACCTCGAACACGAAGGCCTAGTGCGATGATCGCTTTCTCCCCATCCGAATTGGCCCTGTCCGGAAATGTCATCGATCTCGAAAAGGTGCGGGTGACGTTCGGGGGCGCCAACAATCAGGTGACGGCGCTGGCCGAGACGTCCCTGCGCATCGACCACGGGGAGTTTGTCGCGCTGGTCGGGCCGTCCGGCTGCGGCAAGTCGACGATCCTGAAGCTGGTCGCCGGCACCCTCGCAGCGACCGAGGGCAATGTGTTCGTCGCCGGCCGCGAAGTGGGTGCGGAGAACGCCAGGATTGGAATGGCTTTCCAGAACCCGACCCTGCTGCCGTGGCTGAATATCCGCGACAACGTGATGATGCCACTCAAGATCGTGCCGCCGTTCAAGCATGGGTTTTCCCGGAAACGGAAAACCGAGTACCGCGATCGTGTCGAGCAATCGCTCGCACGGGTTGGCCTCGCCGGGTTCGGAGACAAGTTCCCGTGGCAGTTGTCAGGCGGCATGCAGCAGCGCGCCTCGCTGTGCCGGGCGCTGATCCACGATCCGACCCTGCTGCTGCTCGACGAGCCCTTCGGCGCCCTGGACCAGTTCACCAGGGAGGAATTGTGGGAAATCATGCAACAGCTCTGGATCGAGAAGCGGCCCACGGTCGTTCTCGTCACCCATGATCTCAAGGAGGCCGCCTATCTCGCGACCCGGATCTGCGTGATGCAGGCGCGACCCGGCCGCATCGTCGACGACAGCGCGGTCTCGTTTGCCCGGCCGCGCACCATCGAAATCTCCTTCGAGCCCGAATTCGTCTCACTCACGCAGCGGCTGCGCGAACGCATCGTGGCCGCGCGCGCCGTCCAGGAGCCCGTGTCATGACCGAGAACACCCGCCGTCGGCTGCTGTCGATCGTCTGCATTCTCGGCTTCTTCGTGGCCTGGGAGATCTTGTGCTTCATCTTCAACGTGTCCGATATCGTGCTGCCCAGACCCAGTCAGATACTGATGACGCTCTGGACGCGCTTTCCGGCGATCTGGCCGCATGCGTTGCAGACGCTCTACACCACGTTGTTGGGTTTTGCGCTGGGCATCGTGATCGGCATCTTGCTTGGCATGCTGATCGGCTCGTCGCGGCTTGCTTACGACGTCGCCTATCCGTTGTTGGTGGGGTTCTCGTCGATACCGAAGGTCGCCGTGGTCCCGATCTTCGTGCTGTGGTTCGGTGCCGGAACCGTGCCGGCAGTGCTTACGGCAATGATTATGTGCATCTTCCCAATCGTCGTGAACGTGGCCACCGGTCTGGCCGCGACCGAGCCCGAACTTCGCGATGTGATGCGCACGCTACGCGCGTCGAAGTGGGAGATATTGTGGAATATCGGCTTGCCGCGCACGATGCCGTACTTCTTCGCGTCGCTGAAAGTCGCCGCGACGCTGGCGTTCGTCGGAACGGTGATCTCCGAGACCGTGGCTTCGAATCGCGGGATTGGCAACCTGATGATGATCGCCAGTTCGAGTTTCGACGTGCCACTGGTGTTCGCCGGACTGTTCATTCTGGCCGCGTTGGGCGTCGCCCTCTATGCCATCTTCTCGCTCATTGAGGGCCGCGTGACCGGCTGGGCCGTGCGCAGTGACAACTTTTCGGCCGGCGGCTGACCGGCGACCATGATGCAACAAATATTCCTCACCAGCGGAGAACAAGCCATGCGCCGACCTTTGACGGTCCTTGCCCTTGCGAGCTGTCTTGTCATTGCCATGGCAACCGCCAGCCCCGCTGCCGAACCGGTCAAGATCAGGTTCACGCTGGATTGGAAATTGCAGGGCATCCACGCCTGGTACTACTGGGCCAAGGCGAAGGGATATTTTGCCGTCGAAAATCTCGATGTCACGATCGATCAGGGCGAGGGATCGGCCGCTGCGGTGACGCGGGTGATGTCCGGGGCGTATGATGCCGGTTTTGGCGACATCAACGCGATCATCCAGAACGCGGCGACGAAGCCCGGCGAAACGCCGATCATGGTCTACATGATCTACAGCAAGGCGCCGTTCGCCCTGCTCACCAAGGTGGGCGGTCCGATCAAGAGCGTAAAGGACCTGGAGGGCTCAAAGCTCGGTTCGCCCGCGGGCGGCGCCTCGTTCAAACTGCTGCCATTGTTGGCCAGGCAAAATGGCGTCGACTACGGCAAGATCGCCATCATGCAGGTCTCGCCGAGCCTGCAGGAACAGATGTTGATTCGGGGGCAAGTTGATTCGGTCGCGGTTTTCACCGCGACGAGCTACATCAATCTGGTCTCGCTAAAGCTCGACCCGGACAGGGATTTCCGTTGGATGTATTATTCCGACCTTGGCCTTGATCTGTATTCGAACGGCATCATGGTTTCGCCGAAGCTCGCCAGGGAGCATCCCGAGGCGGTCAGGGGCCTGTTGCGCGCCATCAATCGGTCACTGCGGGAAACCGTTGAAAATCCCGACGCGGCAATTGCGCTGTTGGCGACCGAAGAGCCGTTGATCAACAAGGACATTGAAAAGCGACGGCTGCTTTATGTCTACAAAACCCTGATCGACACGCCGGAGGCGCGCGATCTCGGCATCGGAGATGTCAGCGATGGCCGGCTGGCGTCGGCGATCGCAACGATAGCCACATCTTTCGAGCTACCGCGTGTGCCCGCTGCGGCCGACATTTTCGACCGTTCTTTCCTGCCCGCCAGGGTCGACCGCATTCCGCCCACGGTCGCGCCGTGACCGGCGCGACAACCCGCAACATTACCTGTGCGCACATCATCGGCCCCACCGAGCCGCTGGCGGACGCGCAGACGATTGCGATCGACGGCGGGTTGATTGCGTCGATCGAGCCGGCGCCAACGCCGAAGACCGATCGATTGCTGGCGCTTCCGGCGCTGGTCAACGCGCACGATCATGGCCGCGCAATCCGGACCAGTTCGATCGGTGCCGACGCCAAGCCGCTTGAATCCTGGCTGCATTATCTGGCGCTGTTTCCCGCGGTAGATCCGTATCTTGCCGCGGCGATGTCATTCGCCAACAGCGCGCTCGGCGGCGCCGGTACTGTGATGGTGCACTACACGCGGGCGCAGGGCTTCACGGACCTTCCGACAGAAGCCGCCGAAGTCGCGCGTGCCGCCCGCGACGTCGGCGTTCGCGCCGGTTTCGCTGTGTCGATGAAGGACCGCAATCCGCTGGTTTACGGGCCCACCGAACCGATCCTTGCCGCTCTGCCCCCGCAAGCCCGCGCCGTCATCGGGCAGCGGCTCCTGCGCAAGCCGCTATCGACGCGCGACCATATGGCGCTGGTCGATGCCGTTGCCGCAGCGGCGGCGGGCCCCGGCTTCGATGTTCAATACGGACCGAACGGTGTGCAATGGTGCAGCGACGAACTGCTGCAGGCGATCGCCGAGGCGTCGCACCGCACCGGCCGTCGCGTGCATATGCATCTGCTGGAAACAAAATATCAGCGGCAATGGGCCGATGCCAACTACCCCCGCGGCGTGGTACGCATGCTCGACGATATCGGGCTCCTATCGCCGCGCCTGACGCTGGCGCACTGCGTCTGGGCGCGGCCTGATGAACTCGACATGCTGGCCGAACGCGGCGTTACGATCGCCATCAACACCAGTTCAAACCTTCATCTTCATTCCGGCCTTGCGCCGGTTGCGCAGATGAGGAAGTCCGGCTGCCCGGTCGCGCTTGGCATTGACAGCAAGGCCCTCGATGACGATGACGATTCCTTGCGCGAATTGAGGATGTCGTATCTGTTGCATGCTGGCACCGGATTTGATCTCGCCAGGCCACGATATCAGGCGCTTCATTCGGCCGTCAGCAATGGTCGGTTCGCGGTGGCCAATATCAGGGATAGCGGCGCCATCGAAGCGGGCGCAGTGGCCGATATTCTCCTGCTGGACTGGGCCGCGCTCGATGAGGACGGCCTGCTCGAGGCCCCGGACCCGGTCAACATGCTGTTCTCGCGAGCGACCGCTCGCCATATCAGCGAGTTGATGATCGGCGGACGTACCATCGTCAGGGATCGCCGCGTGCTGGGCATCGATCTGCCAGCCGTCCGGCAGGAGTTGCTCGCACAAATGCGATCGGGCATGACCGCAGACGGAACGCTGGCCTCGGCATTGGCGGCGCTCGACCAGACCATCGCGCGCCACCACCTTTCCAGTCCGCCCTGCTGCTGATCGACAATGATCCTTGCACCAAAGCGATCCATGGTCTCGCGCACCACCTGTTACGCTCGCTTCGTCACCCGCTATTGATCCGAATAGAACGGGTCTCGCCGCTGCCGAAACGCCGCGACGGCTTCCTGATGGTCCTGGGTCTCGAGCAGAATGACCTGCTGCCGGTCTTCGATCATCAGGGCGGCATCAAGACCCGGCGCATCGATCAGCGCATTGAGCGATTGTTTGGTCAGTCGCAGCCCCATCGGGGACGCGCGCGCCATCTCGGCGGCAAATTCGAGACCGGTCTCGATCAAACGCTCGGCCGCAACGATGTCGCTGATCAGTCCTACCGCCTTGGCACGCTCGGCTCCGAGAAAGCGCCCGGTCAGCAACAATTCGGAGGCCACCGAAAGTCCGATCAGCCGCGGCAAGAGATATCCGGATCCCATGTCGCAGCCGCCGACGCCGACGCGGATATAGGCCGCATTCATCCGCGCCTCCGGCGTGGCGAACCGTACATCTGAGGCCAGCAGCAATGAAAAACCGGCCCCGCAGGCGGCCCCGTGAACCAGCCCGACGATCGGCTGCGGACAGCTTCGCATCAGGCGGATCAGCTGCGAGTAACGCTGCTGCATTCTGAGCTGCCGCTGCGCCCGGCCGCTGCCGGGTGCGGAAAAGGCCTCCGAGCCGAGTTCGGCTCCGGCGCAGAAGGACCGGCCATTGCCGCGCAAAATGACCACGCGCGTCGCCAGGCGATCCCCAAGCCCGGAAAAATAGGCCGTGAGTTCGTCGATCATCTCCGGCGTCACGGTATTGAGCGCATCGGGGCGGTTCAATGACAGGATTTCGGTAGAGTCCCGGGCCTCGACCGTGATCGTCGTGAACGGGTCCATGGCTTTGTTCTCCGGTTGAAGATATCGTAATCTAGTGTACAGTATCGCAAACGCCGCGGTCCACTGCCGATGTGCCCGGAGTCATGGGCCGCAGGGGGCTACGAGACAAAGCTACCAGGGCGGAGATCCGCGATGCCATATCAATCGGTTTTCAGACCCGGGCTTTTCAAGGGGCAGACCATCATCGTCACCGGCGGCGGCAGTGGTATCGGCCGCTGCACCGCCCACGAACTCGCGGCGCTCGGCGCCAATGTCGTCATCGTCGGCAGAACGGCCGAGAAACTTGCCGATGTTCAATCGGAAATCGAACAAGACGGCGGCGAGGTCATGAGCCGGATATGCGATATTCGCGATGAGGCGATGGTCATCGCCACCGTCGACGCGGTGCTGACCCGCTACGGCCGTATCGACGGCCTCGTGAACAATGCCGGTGGTCAATACCGGACGCTGATGAAGACCATCTCGACCAAAGGTTTTGAGGCTGTCGTGCGAAGTAACCTCACCGGCGGGTTCATTTTCATGCGCGAGGTCTATAACCGCTGGATGGAAGCCAATGGCGGCGCAATCGTGAATATTATCGCGGATATCTGGCACGGCTGGCCTGAATTTGCTCATTCCGCGGCAGCCCGCGGCGGCATGCTGACCCTGACCGAGACCGCGGCGTGCGAATGGTCCGCCTCGGGCGTGCGCGTCAACACGGTGGCCCCCGGCGGCATCGTCTCCAGCGGGTTCGACACCTACACGCCGGAGATGCAGAAGAAGCTGCACGATTTCACCGCCGGCGTGCCGTTGCAGCGATTCGGGACCGAGGCCGAGATTTCCGCGGCCATCCTGTTTCTGCTGTCGCCGGCGGCCGCCTACATCACGGGATCATGCATCCGGGTCGACGGCGGAACGCCGAACGCACGCAATACCTGGAAGCTGCAGCCGCATGCGCGCAGCGTTCCCTTTGAGGGTTTTCACCGTTCGAAGCAGCCTGACGCGTTGAGGAAGGTGTAGTATATCCCAAGTCTTGAGGCTATGTGACTTGAGGTTATGTGAGATACGCTCGCGTCATCGGACGGATGCCAAAAAACTCGAACGGGGAAACTCCAAATGGCAGGACTTTATTTCGAACAGTTTTCGGTCGGACAGACCTTCGTCCATGAGATCAGGCGCACGGTCACCGATATGGACAACATCCTGTTTTCGGCGCTGACCTATAATCCGGCCGCCGTGCATATCGACCACGAATACGCAAAATCGACCGAATTCGGCAAGCCGCTGA
>Ga0302314_10021223_pt1 | contig 10704 bp, 6 predicted proteins | sample III_Palsa_N2_3_FD_200533 | JGI IMG/M metagenome (GOLD analysis project Ga0302314, IMG submission 200533) | Peat permafrost microbial communities from Stordalen Mire near Abisko, Sweden - III_Palsa_N2_3 | ecosystem: Environmental > Terrestrial > Soil > Palsa > Peat permafrost | place: Sweden... | reverse complement strand
GTGCGCTGAGCCAGGAACGCAAGCGCCAGGCTGGTGCGTCCCGAGCACTCCGGGCCGGTGATCTCGCTGATCGCACCCACTGCCAGCCCGCCCTCCAGCAGGCTATCAACCTCGCCGATGCCCGTGGACGCAGTCTCGCGCATCGCCGCTGGCGCAGGCGAAAGCGCGGCCGGGAAGCGGTTCTCGAGGGCGTGCTCGATCTGGATGCGAAGTGCGTGCGCGGCAGACATAGGGAAGGCTCTAATTTTCGCCTTTCTTTCGCTTTCAGGATCGCTCTAAAGGATGCCAATTGTCAAAGCCGGCGTGGGAAATCGTGAGGATATTTGCCGATGTCACGCAGTCTCAATCAGATGCGGCATTTACGATAAAGGACGGACACGGGGAGGCAAACACCGGTGAAGCTCTATCGCACGCAAGCAGGCTGCTTTGTCGAGCACGAAGACCAGTACTACAGCACCGCCGATTTCGGCTGGGATGCGCTGGTGGCGCACCACGATCTGCACGGAATTTTGCGTGCGGTGATCGATGCCGAGGCTCCCTCGGGAGAGTTTCATGCGGCGGATTTGCTGGCCCCGATCGGGCAGCAGGAGGTGTGGGCCGCCGGCGTTACCTACTACCGCAGCCGCGGCGCGCGCATGGAGGAGTCGAAAGCCGCCGGCGGAGGCGATTTTTACGATCGCGTCTATTCGGCGGAGCGGCCGGAACTGTTCTTCAAGTCGACAGCCATCCGCACGGTGGGCTCAGGCGGCCAGGTGAGGATTCGCGCCGATGCGCACTGGTCGGTGCCGGAGCCGGAGCTCACGTTGCTGATCAGCCCCACGGGCCATATTATCGGCTACACCATCGGCAACGACATGAGCTCGCGCGATATCGAGGGCGAGAACCCACTCTATCTTCCCCAGGCCAAGGTGTACGACGGCAGTTGCGCGCTGGGACCGGGCGTGCTGATCGGCTCCGAGCCGTTGGCGCCTGAAACCGAAATTGAGATCGAAATTCTACGTGCAGGCAAGATGGAGTTCTCAGGCAAAGTGGCGCTTACCGAGTTGAAGCGCGACCCGAAAACCCTGGTCGAGTATCTCTTCCGCGATCAGTCGTTCCCGCACGGATGCTACCTGATGACGGGCACGGGAATCGTACCGCCCAGCAGCTTTACGCTTCGGAGCGGCGACCTGATCCGCATTACCATCGAGCCGATCGGGACACTGGAGAATGAAGTGGCGTAGTGGCCGCTGGAATACTCTTTGTCATGGAGATTCCCGCTTCTTTGAAAGGGTACGACTTCAGTCGTGCCAAACAAGCAGCTCTGGGATCGCGGCTTTAGCCGCTGAGGGAATGCGCGCAGTTCAAATTCCTTCCCTCAGAGGCTGAAGCCCCGCGCACGGCGTCAGGATCGTCGGCGATATAGAGGTTCCCGGCCTTGTCGAACGCCAGTGCCACCGGGCTCTCCAGGGTGGCCAAGGTTGCCAGTCCGCCCTCTCCTGAATAGCCTCCTTCGCCGCCTTTTTGGGGCGTGCCCGCATAGACCGTAATGATGCCCGCAGTGTCTACCTTGCGGATCACATAGTTGTCGGTGTCGGCGATATACAGGTTGCCCTGCGCGTCAAAGGCCACCGCCGACGGCTGGTTCAACTCGGCCTGGATCGCAGGGCCGTTATTGCCGGAGTAACCGCCCTGGCCGGTTCCAGCAACGACATTCGTGGGCGGGACGAAGGAAAGATGCGGGATGCCGGAGGGAGCCGGAACCGCCAGAGAGGTTCCCGACAGGGTGATTGTCTGGGTGAGATTCTGTTTGCCGGAGGTCAAATCCTGGTAATTGAGGGTGAGCGTCGCCGTGAACGTTCCGGTAGTGGAGGTCGCGGCGAAATAGAGCGGGAAGGCGCAGGTATAGGGCGGGGTCAGGAAGTTCAGCGTTCCGCAGGCCGGGTAAATTCCATAGCCTTCTTGAAAGTCGTTCGCATCCGTGCCGGTGATCGAGATGGTGGGACCTGAATTGGGGCTGGACAGAGTATCGCTGCCCGTAATCTCCAGCAGGATTTCATTCCAGGCCGATTGCCCGCCGGGGTAGGCCTGAAAGGTGGCGTTGCCGTTGGGCGTCCCTGTGTAGGGCTTCCAGGTCACGATGTCTTGTGCCGAAGCCGCACTTGCCCCGAAGAGGCAGACGGCTGCGACGAGAAGAAGCGCCAGCGTTGCCGGCCGAATCCACGGGAGACGGAAGTTGGAATCCAGCTGGTTCTGAGTGCAGCGGTGTTTGAGCAAGCTGCAGGGGGATGCAAATCGCATGGCTTCTCCTTGATCCGGTCCTTGAATCGGTGATCCGGTCCTTGAATCGGTGTTTGAATCGGTCTTCGTGCCCAGGTTGAGGCAAATCTGTGTTGACGCCAGACGCGGCTCTGCCAGCCGGATTATGTGTCTGGTGTCCGGGCTGGCGTGTCAGTTACGCGAGCCGGGCTTCCTATCCATTCTGGGAACGATTACGGCTGGATTGCATCGATCTCGATCGGGTTCAGGGAAGCGTATTGAAGGACTTTGCAGACTGGGGCCCGCGGAGCGGACCAGCTTTCCATCCATTGACCCTGCGTGAAGTCCGGTCGCTCCGTCTCCCACCATGGTGAGCCTGAGACGGGCAACAAAAGCAGGGCAGTTGTCCAGTTTCAGGGCAAAAGTGTGGACCAGCGATGCGGGCTGAGTCAATGAATTCTTAATCTTGGGGGGAGTCTGGGGGAATTGACCGCTGATCATGCAGCTTCTCCTGGGTTGGGGCCACCCGATTGCCGGCAGATCCACCACTCGCCGGAGGTTGCACAGTGGAGATGGAAGCGGCCGTCTTCGAGGCCCGTTTGCAGGCGGTCCACATCCATCCCGGCCAGCGTCACGGCCTCGGCCAGCAGCAGCAGGTCGCCCGAACCACAGGTGGGGCACGCCGCGGGCCGGAGGCATGGTCCGCCGCCGGCGAGCTCCCTGGTAGTCGCCGACGGCTGGGCAGCAACGAATCCCGGCGATCGGAAGATCGAGACCTCACGGCGTTCGATGTGAATCTCGACTCTTCGTTTGCTTTTCACGTTGTCTCCACGGTGCATGCACAGGTTCACGATCACCCTTGTATCCGTGCCGAGGGCTTGCTACTCTTGGTGCAGGTTTTGATGGAGCGATTTCAGTTCTGCCTTGTGGCAGTTGTTTCATAGTCCACGGCGGATGTCCTCAACATTCTCCTCAAAAGTTCTCAATTTTTCTCAATGTCCACAAGAGCTTGATAGAAAAGACCTTAATTCGATTCGAACGATTCGAGCTCGACCCTGCCACCCGGTCGCTGCGGCGCAATGGCCAGCCCATTCCGCTCGGGCCCAAGACGTTTGAGCTGCTCTTTTACTTTGTCGTTCACCCCCGCCAGGTGATCTCAAAGGAACAGCTGCTGGCCGCGCTGTGGCCGGACACTTCGGTCGACGAGCGCAATCTCTCGCAGCACGTTTTTCTGCTCCGCAAGGCATTGGCGGCCGCAGACCCAGGCCAGGATCAGATGGTGGTGACGCTGCCGGGCAAGGGCTACCAGTTCACGGCAGTCGTTCAGGAGGCCCCGGCCGAGTTGGACGAAGCGGCGGGCGGGCTGCGCGTGCAGGAATCGAGTTCGGCTGCCAGCGTGGTGGTGCAGGATGAATCCAGCGTAGAGACGCGAACCGTCAGGGTGGGCGCACTGGCTGCGGCAGGCCGGCGGACCTTGCCGGGGCGCAGGGCAGGGCGGCGCAAGTGGTGGGCGGCAGCGGGAGTTGCAGCGGCGGTGTTGGCGGGATTGGCGGTGTGGCTGACCTGGGGATTGTGGCATCCCAAAGCTCTCGACCACGTGCTGGTGGTGATCGCAGACCTGGATAACTCCACTGGCGACGCGACCTTCGATCACACTTTGAACAAGGTCATTCAGATCGACCTGCAGCAATCGCCGTATTTCACCGTAGTGTCAGAGGGGCGGGTGCGGCGCGCGCTCAGTGCGATGGGCCGCAAGTCCGATGCGCCCATCACGGCGGCGGATGTGCGCGAGGTCTGCCAGCGGCTCAATGCGCAGGTCTATCTCACCCCCTCGATCGCCAGCCTGGGCAGCCGCTACGTGGTCACCCTGAGCGCCAATGCGTGCAGCGACGGACGCCTTGTGGGTGGGCACCGTCACCAGCCGCATCCGCCGCGACGTTGGCGAATCGCGCGCCTCGCTCAAGCAGTTTGACCGCCCGCTCTATCTTGAAAAGACCTCCTCGCTCGAGGCGCTCAAGGCCTACTCAGAGGCGATCAACCGCTTCGGTACCGGCAAGATGGACGAAGCGGTAAAGCTGCTGGAGCACGCCATTGAACTCGACCCCAACTTCACTACCGCGTATGCCGATCTCTCCTCCACTTACTACAATCTCGGCGACAGCAAGCGCGACAAGGAGAACATCACCAAGGCCTATTCGATGCTGGACGGAGCGGTCAACGAGCGGGAGCGCCTTTACATCACCTTCCGCTACAACGAGAGCGTGACCGGCGACCTGCGCGCCATGCTGCGCACGCTTGAGATGTGGGCGGCTACCTATCCGGAGGACAACCTGGTGATGGCGAACCTGGCCAATCATTACAACTGGATCGGGCAATCTCAGCAGTCGGCCGACGCGGCGGTCAAGTCGCTGCAACTCAACGCGGCGCTGGGCATTGCGCCCAACGGGGTCACGCTTGAGATAGCCGCCCGCGCATTCAAGCATCTCGCCCAGTACGACAAGTCGCTCGAGTATTACAACACCGCGGTCAAGAACAAATCGGACACCGGCCCCATCCACGGCCTCGCGCTGCAGATCGCGGCACTTCGTCACGATGACAAGGAGGTGGCGCGCCAGGTAGCGTGGGCTCGCGGCACGGCAAACGAGAGCCAGATTCTGCAGCAGGCGGCCATGGCCGCGCTGGCCGATGGCAAGGCGGGCGTCTCCGACGATCTGTTTACGCAGGCCACCAGCGCAGCCCGGCGCGAACATCAGGAGGCCGATCTGGCCGTGATCGATGCCTACCGCACACGTATTCTGTACGAGGCCGGACTCACGGCCAAGGCGAAGGCGCTGGCCGACGCCTTCACCGCCGACGATATTTATATGGACAGGCTCTTCACCGAGGCGGAGGTGGGTGATCCTGCGCAGGCCCGGGCCAATGCCACGCGGCGGCAAAAGGAGTCTCCGCAGGACACGCTCGTCAACGTGGAATATGCGCCTTCAGTCTTTGCGGCGCTGGCATTGCGCGCCGGCAAGCCGGCTGAGGCGATTGAGTTCATGGGCCCGGCTGAGCAGTATGAGCTGCGCGATCCCACCATCGTCTACCTGCGCGGCCAGGCATATCTCGCCGCAGGCAAGGCTCCTGAGGCGGCCGCGGAATTTCGCAAGCTGATTGACAATCCCGGCATCGACGATCCGCTCACGCCGCTGCACGCGCTGGCTCATCTGAACCTGGCTCGCGCGCTGGTGCTCGAGAGCAAACCGGCCGAGGCGCGCGCCGAGTATGGGCAGTTCCTGGCTATGTGGAGCAATGCCGACACCGATCTGCCGCCGCTCAAACAGGCGCGGGCCGAAATGCAGAAGCTTCCGGCCAGGTAACCTCCCGATCGGTCCGTGAAGATTCTCGGTGTGCCCGCTTCGCTCCGTGCCCCGTCTTTGCGGCTTTTTCCGGCGCAAAAGCGGCATACCGCGATCTTCCCGATCCGCATCGAGGTTTTCCCGCCCTTCGGGAGATGTGCGAAGGCTGGGGTAATGAGCGGCGTCCAGGAGATGGGGAAGCGGTCATTCACGCATTATCAACATCTGTTAAATGTGCGACCTGAGAGCGGCGCCCTGCTCAAAAATCCAGGGCTTCATCCGGTGAGAAAGAGTAGACTTAGTCACTAGGGAACATCTGAATAAGCCTCCCTCTTCGAGGAAGACATCCCTCAGGGGCTAAAGCCCAGTTGATTTTGCAGAACTTCCGGCACGACTGAAGTCGTGCCCTTTCAAAACCTCGACTTAATCAGAGGTTCCCTGGAACTGCTTTCCATACTTTTTCCTATGGACTGGATTCTTGGCCAGCGATACTCTAATTCGATTTGCCGGGTTTGAACTCGATCCCGCAGCGCGGTCGCTCCGGCACAGTGGGCAGACCATTTCGCTCGGCCCCAAGACTTTCGACCTGCTTGTCTATCTTACCGAGCATCCCAACCAGCTTGTCACCAAGGACCAGTTGCTCAGCGCGGTTTGGCCCAACTCCTTTGTCGAGGAGAGCAACCTTAGCCAGCATGTGTTCCTTCTGCGCAAGGCGCTGGCCGCCGGCGCCCATGCGGACCAGGTGGTGGTAACGGTTCCGGGCAAGGGCTACCATTTTTCGGCCGCGGTGGAGAAGGTACCGCGAGCAATCGCCGTCCTGCCAAGAGGAGAGCTCCTGCTGCACGCCGTGCAGTCGGTGACACGCGTGGTGGTTGAGGAAGAACATGACGACGAAGAGCCGGAACTGCTGGCGCTGCCCGCGCCGGCAAAGGTCCGCGGGCGTAAATTCTGGCTTGTCGCCGCGGCCGCGCTTGGGTTGCTGGCCGCTGGAGGCATTCTGGCCTGGCTCTGGTTGCGTCCGGTGCCGGCCGAGCACATCGAGCTGGTGCTGTCAGACATCGAGAACACGACCGGCGAGCCGGCGTTTGACCGGGTGCTCAACCGCGCGCTGACGATCGACCTGGAACAATCGCCGTTTCTCAATCTTTTGTCGCGATCGAAAACCGAGGAAACCCTCAAGCAGATGCAGCGAAAAAAAGACGAGCCGCTGACTCCGGCCGTGGCTCTCGAGATCTGCGAGCGCAACAACGCGCAGGCTATGCTGCATGGTTCCATCTCGAAGTTCGGCTCGAATTACCTGGTGATCCTGGATGCCACCAGTTGCGTCAGCGGCCAGCAGATTGCTGGATACAAGGCGGAAGCCTCAACCCAGGAAGCGGTGCTGGGCGCGCTCGATACCGCGGCTGGACGGGTGCGCAAGCAGCTGGGCGAATCGGCTGCTTCGCTCGAAAAATTTCAGACGCCTATCGCCCAGGCCACCACGCCCTCCCTGGACGCGCTGCGGGCTTATTCACAAGCCAACGAGCGCTTTGAGCAGGGCGACATCAAGGCGGCACAGGGTCTGCTGGAGCGCGCCGTGGCGCTCGATCCGAACTTCGCCAGCGCGTACCGGCTGCTGAGCATCATGCTCTACAATCGGCAGGATTTCGTGCAGGCCACCGCGCTGATCCAGAAGGCGTATGACCTGCGCGACCGGGCCACGGAGCGTGAACGGCTGTCCATCGAGATTGCCTACAACGCCTACGGGGTTTCCGACTACGAAGCCACCATTCGCAGCATGAAGCTGTTCAATCAGATTTATCCCAACGATGCTGGCAACTGGTCCAATCTCGCCAATATGTATACGCAACTGGGCGAATACCCGCAGGCAATCGAGGCGGGAGAGCACGCGTACCGCATCGATCCGCGCGCGGGCGTGGTGGCGCAGATCCTGGCTCGAGCCTACAAACGGGCCAACCGGTTTGCCGATGCCAGGCGCGTGGCCAATGCGGCCGTGGCCGCGGGCAGGGACCACTGGGGCACGCACAGCATCCTGTTTCAGATTGCCTATGCGGAGCACGACACGGCCGGGATCAAATCGGACGGCGAGTGGGGGCTTTCCCACCAGGCGGCCAATGAATCGCTGGACGATCTGGGGTTTGCCGCGGGCACGAGCGGCAAGCTGCATGAAGCGATCGACGACTTCGAGCGCGCGCGCACCGAAGCTCAGCGCGGCGGAGATACGGACTTTGCCGATGCGGCGCTGATCGACCTGGCCGGCGTCGAGATGGACGTGGAAGAACCAGCGCAGGCTACCCCCATCCTGCGCCAGATCAAGCCGGGCGAAAGCATCCAGGCGGATTTGGCCACGCTGGAGGCCGAGGCCGGAAACCTGGAGCCCGCGCAGAAGTTTGTGGCCGCCACGCTGGCCAGGACCGATACCAAGGATACCGTGCTGCTCTATTGCCGGTTGCCTTGGATGCGCGCGCTGCTGGCGCTCAAGGCTCACAAGCCGACAGATGCTGTGCAACTGCTGGAGCCGGCGCGGCCCTACCAGATGCGCGACTTTTCCGTGCCCTATCTGCGCGCGCAGGCTGAGACCGAAGCCGGCCAGTTCGACGCAGCGGCTGAAGATTATCGGCTGATCCTGGATAACCAGGGCATCGATCCCATTTCGCCGGTGTATTCGCTTTCGCATCTGCGCCTGGCCCGGGTTCTGGCTACGCAGAAGAAGACCGCCGATGCGCGCAAGGAGTATCAGGCGTTTTTCGATGCATGGAAAGGCGCCGACGCGGATCTGCCGCTTTTGCAGGATGCCAGGCTGGAGTTTGCGAAATTGCAATAAAGGACGGGCCGCAACGGCAATTGTGTCTGAATTGTATGTTTCGGATGGTTCGATCAGGAGTTAAACTGGTCGCACGTTTTCCACATCGTACCGATTGCAGGATGAATTGCCTTGCTTGCCGGCCCTTTGATCATTCGTTTCGCGGGATATGAGGTCGATCCCGGCGCGCGCACGCTCAGGGTGAATGGGCAGCCAGTACCGTTGAGCCCGAGAGCCTTCGATCTGCTTCTGTTTCTGTCCGAGCATCCGCAACAGCTTGTCACCAAGGATGAGTTGCTTGCGGCGTTGTGGCCGGACTCCTTTGTGGAAGAGCGAAACCTCAGCCAGCAAATATTCATTTTGCGCAAGGCGCTCGGGGATGGTGATCAGGCCGATCGCATCGTGGTGACGGTGCCGGGCAAGGGCTACCGGTTTTCCGCCCTCGTAGAGAAGCTGATCCGGCCTCCGCAGCCGCCGGGCGAGATGCTGGTCCATGCTGTGCAGTCGGTCGCCCATGTCGTAGTGGAGGAGGAAGCCGACTACGGTCCGGTGCTGCTGCAATTGCCCGCGCCGCGCAGACGTGGTCCCGCCTTTTGGTCCACCGTAGCCGCCACAGCGCTGGTTGTCTTGGCCGCCGTATCGTTCCTCACCTGGCACTGGCTGCGCCCGGCGCCGGCCGGTCACATCGACCTGGTGCTGTCGGACATGGAGAACCTCACCGGCGAAACGGGCTTCGACCCGGTGCTCAACCGGGCGCTGCTGATCGATCTGGAACAATCGCCATTTCTAAACGTTCTTTCCCGCGCGCAGATTCAGGAGACGCTCACGCAGATGCAGCGCAAACGGGACGCGGCGATGAGTCCCGAACTGGCCATGGAGATCTGCGAGCGCAACAGCGCGCTGGCAATTCTGCACGGGTCGGTGTCAAAATTCGGCAGCAGGTACCTGGTGATTCTGGATGCGGCTAGTTGCGTAAGCGGCAAGCAGATCGCCGGCTTCAAGGGTGAAGCCTCGTCAAGAGAGGCGGTTCTTACCACGCTCGATGCCGCGGCCGGCCGGGTACGCAAGCAGCTGGGCGAGTCGGCTGCCTCGCTGGAGCGATTCCAGACGCCGATTGAGAAGGCCACAACCCCGTCGCTCGACGCCCTGCGCTTTTATTCGCTGGCATTGAAATCCCTTGAACAGGGAGACATGAAAGGCGCACAGGCACTGGCGGAGCGAGCCACGCAGCTTGATTCGAACTTTGCCACCGCCTTCCGCACGTGGGGTGTGGCAACGTATGACCGCGGCGACCGCGCGCAGGCCACCACCTATCTGGCCCGAGCGTTCCAGCTTAGGCAACACACCACGGAACGCGAACGGCTGGGGATCGAAATCGCGTACTACGCCATCGGGATCTACGATTACGACGCGACCATCCGCAGCATGAATCTGTTCAACCAGATCTATCCCAACAGCGCCGGCAACTGGGGCAACCTGTGCAACATGTATACGCAGGTGGGCGAATACAGCCAGGCCATCGATGCCGGGGAACATGCCTGGCGCATCGACCCGCGCTCCGGTTTTGTTGCGCAGGTGCTTGCGCGGGCCTACAAGCGGGCTAACCGCTTCGCCGACGCCAGGCGGGTGTCGGATGCTGCCATTGCCGCGGGTGCCGGATGGTCCGTGCACAGCATCCTGTTTCAAGTTGCCTTTGCGGAGCGCGATGCAGCGCGGCTGAATACCGAGGTGGCAGAGGGGATGAAGGTGGACGCAGCCCAGGCTCTGGACGATCTCGGGTACGCGGACGCGACCGGCGGTAAACTGCGCGAAGCGAAGGAGGACTTTTCCCGCGCCCGCATGGAAGCCTTGCGCGATGGGAACCAGGAATATGCGGATGGAGTGCTGCTCGACGTGGCCAGAGTCGAGACCCAGCTGGATGAGCCTGCGCAAGCCGCCGATACGTTGAAGCAGTTGAAGGGGGACAACCACAACCTGGCCGCGGACCTGGGCGACCTGTTCCTGGTGCGCGCGAAGATCGGCGAACTGGCGCCCGCGCAGCAATTTGTGGCCGCAATCCAGGCCGACTCCGGCAAGCGGGATACAGTGATTCTGTACTGCCAATTGCCGCAACTGCGCGCCGAACTGGCTCTCAAGGCGCACAAGCCCGCAGAGGCGCTGAAGGCGCTCGAACCCGCACGGCCTTACCAGATGCGGGACTTCGATGTACCCTACCTGCGCGCAGAGGCTGAGATTGAGGCGGGCATGCTGGACGCGGCAGCCGCCGATTACCGGCTGATCCTGGCCAACCAGGGCATCGATCCGATTTCGCCGGAATATTCGCTC
>Ga0302314_10021222_pt1 | contig 10705 bp, 10 predicted proteins | sample III_Palsa_N2_3_FD_200533 | JGI IMG/M metagenome (GOLD analysis project Ga0302314, IMG submission 200533) | Peat permafrost microbial communities from Stordalen Mire near Abisko, Sweden - III_Palsa_N2_3 | ecosystem: Environmental > Terrestrial > Soil > Palsa > Peat permafrost | place: Sweden... | reverse complement strand
CCGTGCAGGCCCATGTCCTGCACCACGCCCATCGGCGGCATCGGGCGTGGACGGGCCATGTGGAGATACGTGCGCTCACCGGCGATTACCGGACCGAGATCAAACACCTGCGGCGCGAGTACGAGAACCGCTGGATCGCATTGCTCAAGCGCGGCATGGAAGAAGGAAATTTCAAGGGGACAGATCCCCATATCACGGCCTACACCCTGATGGCGACCGGACAGACGCTCGCTGGGTGGTACGAGCCGGGAGGGCGTCTGTCGGCCGAGGAGATAGCCAGCCAAGTGGCCGAGATCGCCATGACAGGAGTCCTCACTTAGCTCAGGGAGAGCCCGCGATGTCCCTCAAGGATCAGATTCAGTTCGGCACGTGCCTGCCGCACCGTTCCGACGCGCCCATTGAAGTGGCCGAGATTCGCATCGTCGCACAGCGGGCCGAGAGCCTCGGCTTCGCCGACCTCTGGGTCACTGAAAATCAGCTCGATCATAATTACGGGCTTGACGCGCTCACCATCCTGTCCTACGCCTCGGCGCTGACGACTCGTATCAGGCTTGGCGTGGCCGTCCTGGTCATGGGTGTGCACAGCCCTATTTCCGTGGCCCACCGGGTGGCGAGCCTGGATTACCTGAGCGGCGGCCGGGTCACGCTCGGCATCGGCATCGGCCGGGAGAATGATTATGTCGATTTTCAGATTCCGCTCCAGCGCCGGGTGCGCAGGTTCAAGGAATCCGTCGAGCTCATGCAGGCCCTGTGGACGCAACCGGAGGTCACCTATGAGGGAGAGATCTTCAGTCTGAAAGACGGCGTGATGACCCAGAAGCCGGTGCAGAAGCCGTACCCTCCGCTGTGGTTCGGCGGCAGTCACCCGCAGGCCCTGGCCCGCGCCGTCAGCCTGGCTGACGGCTGGATAGCGGGCGGCGCCCAGTCCACCGCCGACTTCGGCGAGAGCGTCGCGCTGCTGCGGGCGGCCCTGGCTGAATCCGGCCGCGATCCGGCCTCCTTCGCCATCTCCAAGCGTGTGTTCGTGGCCGTCGCCGACCGGACCGACGAGGCGAGGAAAGCCGCGCAGCACTGGTTCGACGTGGTCTACCGGCAACCCCATCTGACCGAGGTTTCCGGGGTGTACGGAACGGTCGACGAGGTGCGCGAGCAGCTAGCCGCCATCGTCGCCCTGGGACCGACGCACCTGCTGCTCAACCCGGTCTCGGACTACGGAGCGCAGGTCGAGGCGCTGGCCGAGGTGGTGGGGCTGACGTGAGCCTGAGCTCACCAGCCGATCCAGTCGACGATCGCCCGCCCCATCACCTGCTCGAGCGCGTCCGCTGACAGGAAGTCCAGCCCCTCGGTGAACATGGTCACGGCCTCGGACAGGCCGCCGGGCAGCCGGGTCAGGTCGCTGCCCCAGAAGACGCGGTCGGGGCCGTAGGCGCTGAGCACGTCGCGCAGCGGCTGGTGCAGGTCGCGGAACGGGAACGCCTCGGCCGAGTGCGCAGGCAGCGCGCTCGCCTTGACCGCCACGTTGGGCCGGCTCGCCAGCGGCAGCAGCTCCTTGACCACCGTTGACACCATCGCCGCCCCCTTGTCGGCCACGAACAGGCCGAGATGGTCCACGATGAGCTTGAGGTCCGGGTAGCGGTCGGCGATGTCACCGATGTCGGCGAGCTGTTCCGGCGCCCAGATCATGACCGGGATCCCCTGCTCCTGGGCGACCGGCCAGTACCAGTCAGCCGTCCCGTCCCGCAGCCAGGACGGGTCGCGGAACGGCGGGAAACTGAGCCGGGCGCCGGCGTAGCCGAGCGCCTTCCACTCGGCTGCGGCGCGCCGGGCCGCCGGCTTGTTCAGGCCCGGGATCCCCATCACCCGAAACCGGTCCGGCCAGCGGCGGCCCGCCTGCAGGCAGGTCTCGTTGGCCGACGAACCCGCGGGGACCAGGTAGGCGCGGTCCACGTGCGCCTCATCCATCGTCGCGAGGATGCCTTCGGCGTCGATGACCTCCTGTCCTATCCGCCTGGCATGCTCCTGCGCGTCCGGCCCGAAGAGATGGACTTGAGCGTCCACGATCAGCATGGGGGACTCCCTTCCACAATGCCTTCCACCAGGGATTTCACGATTTTGCCTGATACGTTTCTCGGCAGCTCGGCCACGAAAAGCACGCGGGTGGGCTTCTTGTAGCTCGCCAGCCTGCCCGCTAGGAAGCCGAGCACGCTCTCCGCGGTCAGCTGCCCGTCCCGCGCCGTGACCACGACGGCGACCGGGGTACGTCCCCATCGCGGATGCGGCATGCCGACAACCGCCACCTCGCGAACGCCCGGGCATTCCTGGATGACCCTCTCCAGCTCGCTCGGATAGATGTTCATCCCGCCGCTGACGATCAGGTCCTTCCGCCGGTCCACCACGTAGACGAAGCCTGCCTGGTCGATGGTCCCGAGGTCGCCGGTGTGATACCAGCCGTCCGTCAGCACCGCGCTCGTCGCCTCCGGCTGGCGGAGGTACCCCTTCATCAGCGCAGGCGAGCGCACCACCAGCTCGCCCACCGCCGCACCGTCGTGCGGCAGCGCGTGCCCGTCCGCGCCGATCACCTCGACCGTGCAGTCGGGCAGGGTCCGCCCGACGGAGTCGAAGACGTCCCGCGCCTCCCCCGCCGGGCCGTAGTCCTGCGGTGCCGTGGTGGTGATGGGGCCGCCCGAGTGCTCGACCATCCCCCAGACCTCCCCGAGCCTGTCGCCGATCGCCGCGTGCAGCTCGGCCAGCTGGTTCCTGGGGATCTTCGAGCCGCCGTGGATGACCGAGAGCACGGTGTCCAGCGCGTGCGGGCGACGGCGGGCCGCCTCGGCGAGGTCCGGTATGTGCGGCCCGAGAACGTTGACGAACGTCGCGCGCTCCCGCTCCGTCACTGACAGCAGCTCGTCGATGTCCCATCCCTTGCCCATGAGCAGGATGGAGGAGCCGGTGGAGAGCAGCGTCAGGATGTCCGCCGTGATCGCCGCCGGGAAGGAGAGCGAGGAGGCCACCACCCCCATGCCGTAGTACACCAGGCGGCGGGCGAGCGCGCTCATCACGGTGATGTGGCCGACCGACCGGGGGGTGAGCACCGCCCCCTTCGGGAAACCGGTGGTGCCGCTGCTGAAGGCGACGAGGTAGGGCTCGTCGGGCCCGCGCGGCCCGGATCCGCGCTCTGGCCCGGGCGGCGTCGCCCGGCCGGCCTCGACGAGCTCGTCGTAGAGCAAGGCGCCGCCAATCCGCTCCCGGTCGGCCGCCAGCAGCAGGCGGTCGCCAAGGACGCCCGTGCCGTGGCAGGCGGCCAGCCGCTCCGCGACGGTGTCGGAGTACAGGACGGCCCGCGCGTCCGATTCCTCGATGATGAACTGGGCCTCAGGCGGCTGGAGGCGCTCGTTGACGGGAACGATCACGAACCCCGCCTTGGCCGCCGCGACGTAGACCTCCACGTTGGCGACCTGGTCATCCATCCACAGGGCGATGGCGTCCCCGGTCCGCAGGCCGTGCCCGCGCAGCGCGTTGGCGAGCCGGTCGGACCGGGCGTCGAGCTCGCCGTAGGAGAGGCGGGCGCCATCGCGGGTACGGACCGCGACCCGGCCGGGTACGCGCAGCCGCTGCCGCCGCACCCAGCCCGCAACCGGATTGATCTCCATGCGCCTGTCCTCTCAGCTGCGGAAGAACCGCGTGCCCTGGCGGAAGCTGGCCCGGCCTGCCGCGTGCCCCGGCTGAAGCTTGTTGAACGCCACGGCCACCGCCTCGTGCTCGAGGAAACCGACGTCGGCGCCGCCGCGGGCCGCGGCGAGCAGCGACTTCACCGCAAAGCGGACGGGGTCGGGGATGGCCGAGATCGTCGCGGCCAGCCCGCGGGCGGCGGCCAGCGTGCCGGCCGGCTCGCTCAGGCTGGTGAGCATTCCGCTGCTGAGCGCGTCCGTGGCCGTGAGCCGGTCACCGCACAGCAACATGGCCGTGGCCGCCCGGTAGCCCACCGCCTCGCACAGGTCCCTGACGAGACCCGCGTCTGCCACCATCCCGGCCGCCGCCGCGGGCTGCGCGAAAAAGGCGGTTGTCGACGCGACTATCAGGTCGCAGCTCAGCGCGATACTCCAGCCGACGCCGATGGCATAGCCCTCGACCGCGGCGATCGTCGGCTTGGGGAACGCGCGCATCCGCTCGATGGTGCGCTGCGCCAGCCGCAGCCGCGCCGTCGACGGCCAGAGGCTGTCCGGGCCGGCGCCGGCCACGCTGCCGCCCGCCTCGCCGAGGTCGGCGCCGGAGGAGAACCACTGGTCACCGCCGGTGAGGATGAGGCCGACGGTCTCGCCGACCTCCACCGCGTCGAGTGCTTCGCCGAGCTGCCGCCAGGTTTGGGTCCGCATGGCGTTGCGAACCTCCGGGCGGTCGAGGCGCACGACCGTCCAGCCTTCGGCCTCCTCGGTGATCACGTCACGATCGGTCATCACGCTCCGCTTCCTTTCCTGGGTGCCGTTGCCTGGCTGTGCGGCTCATCCCCGCAGGCCGATGAGCCGCAGCGCGTCCTCGATGCTCTGAATCCCGCCAGGCGAGACCCGCGGGTCGAACACAACCCGGCCGACGTCAAGGGCGTAGACGGTCGGGGTGAGCGCGAGCATGGTGCGCACGTTCTCCTCCGCGATCAGGACCGTGACGTCGAACCGCTCAGGCAGCGCCTTCAGCGTGACGACGAGCTGGTCGACGATATTCGGTGCCAGGCCCTCGGTCGGCTCGTCGATCAGCAGCACCGACGGACCGACGACCAGACCGCGCGCGATCGCCACCACCTGCTGCTCGCCTCCGCTGAGATGCCGTCCTGACCTGGCCATGAGGCGGGACAGCATCGGGAAAGCGGTCACCAGGTCGTCCACTGACGGCCGGGTCGCGGACCGGCTTGAGCGCCGGGCGAGCTCAAGGTTCTCCCGGACCGTGAGGGAGGTGAACACCCGCCTGTTATCCGGCACCCAGGCCACACCGCGCCGCGCCACCTCGTGAACCTTCAGCCCGGTCAGGTCCGCCTCGCCCAGGGTCACCTGGCCGGATCGGCGGACGCCCGCCCCGACGACGGAGCGCATGACGGTGCTCTTTCCCGCTCCGTTGCGCCCAAGGAGCCCGACCAGCTCACGCGGCCGCAGCTCGAGCGAGACGCCGAACAGCGCCTGGGCGGACCCGTACCATGCGCTCACCTCCTTGAGCACCAAGCGGGAGGCGGTCTCTCCGGGCGCGCCCGGGGAGACCGTGGCCGGGTGGCGCCGGGGCCCGCGGGCCAGGTCCCGCCAGCCCGTCCTCACAGGCTCTCCCCGAGGTACAGGGCACGCACCCGCTCATCCGAGCGCACCTGCTCGGCGTCCCCTTCGAGGATCACCGATCCCTCGTGCATCACGATGATCCGGTTCGCGATCTCGAACACGATGCTCATGTCATGGCTGATGAAGACGATCGCCAGGCCCGGGGAGTCATGCCACATCTCCACCACGAGCCGGGCGATCGCCTGCGCCTCGTCCACCCCGACGCCCGCGGTGGGCTCGTCGAGCAGCAGCACCTTGGGCTCAAGGGCCAGCGCGATCGCGAGGTCGAGCCGCTTCAGGTCGCCCTGCGCCAGGTTCCCCGCGAGCGTGCCTGCCTTGTCCGCCAGGTTCAGCCGGGCGAGCAGGTCCGTCACGTCAGGCGAGGCGCCCGCGTCCCTGGTGAAGTTGTCCGCGATCCGCCACCGGCGGTTCAGCCGCACGGAGCGGGCCAGGGCCACGTTGTCCCGCACTGGCAGCGACCGGAACGCGCGGCCGACCTGGAACGTGCGCGCGATGCCGAACTGTGAGCGGCGGGCCGCGCCGGCCTTGGTCACGTCCCGGCCGGCCAGCTCTATGCGCCCGCCGCTCGCCCGCTGCTCGCCCGCGATCACCGACAGCAGGGTGGTCTTGCCCGCGCCGTTCGGGCCGACGATGGCGACGAGCTCACCGCGGGCGATACGCAGCGAGACGCCGGCCACGGCGCGGATCGCGCCGTAGTTCTTCTCCAGGTCATGCGTCTGCAAGATCGTGCCGCCCGGTTCCGGCGCCGACCCCTGGGGCTCGGGTGCCGGGCCGGCCGGCTGGTAGCTGGCCGTTACCATCTGCGCGGGTTCCCCTTCCTAGTTCCGGTGCCGGCCTCCCGGTGGCGGCGGCGGGCGCCGGATACCGCCAAGCGCGCGGCGGACGTGAGCAGCTGCGCGATCCCCCGCGGTGCCACCAGCAGGATCAGCAGGAGCGCCAGGCCGAGGTAGACGTCCATCGTGGACGTGGTGTTCAGCAGGTAGACGTTGCCCCAGGTGTACAGGGCCGCTCCGATCACCGGGCCCCACAGCCGGCCGGTGCCGCCGATGATGACCATGATCAGCACCATCCCTGAGGTGGTCCAGTAGGCCACGTCGGAGCCGATCACCCCCTCCGTCTGCGCGTACAGCGCGCCGGCGAGGCCCGCGAACAGCCCGCCGATGACGAACCCGGTCACCCGCAGGCCGGTGACGTGCAGGCCCGCGGCCCGGGCGCGGGTGGGGTCATCCCTGGCCGCCAGCATGGCGCGGGCCACGGTGCTGCGGCGCAGCCGGACCAGGGCATACCAGCACAGCCCGAAAACGATCATCAGGTACCAGTTGAAGGCGGTCGTGCTGTTCAGGCTGATACCGAAAACGCTGCCGCGCGGAATGCCCACCAGCCCGTTCTCGCCGCCGAACACCCCGACGCCGTAGACGATCTGATACCCGAGCTGTGCGAACATCAAGGTGAGCATCGCCATCGCGACCAGCGAGCCGGTCCGCGTCGCGGCCAGGCCGAACATCAGCCCGATGGCCGCCCCGACCGCTCCGCCGAGCAGCAGCAGCACCTCGGCCGGGAGGTTGGCGGTGGCGAGGAGGGCCACCGCGTAGGCGCCGGCCGCGAAGTACAGCGCATGCCCGAACGTGCCGATTCCGTTCCAGCCGATGACGACGTTGGCGCTCAGCGCGAACAGCGCGTAGATGACCACCAGGTACCAGTTGAACAGCGTCGCCGGGTTAGACAGCCCGGATAGCGCGAGCGCGCCCGCCACCACGATCACGGCCGCCGGCGGGGCGGCTGGCGTCTGGTCGGGCCGGGCCGTGTAGCGGCGCGCCAGCGCGGCCAGCGCGCGGACGGGGCCGTTCGTCACGGCCCGGCTGCTGTCATCCCTCGGCATGGCGCAGCGATCCCATCAGCCCGCGCGGCCGCACGAGCAGCAGCACGACCACGACGATGTACAGAATGTAGGGCTCGACCGAGGGGAGATAGCTGACGCAGATGCTGTCCGTCTCCCCGAGGATGACGGCGGCCACGAAGGATCCGCCGATCGAGCCGAGCCCGCCGACGACGACCACGATGAACGCGTAGAGGACCCAGCTCGCGCCCAGCGTCTGGTCGATGGACACCTGCGGCGCCAGCAGGCCGCCGGCCAGGGCGGCCAGGGAGGTGCCGATGAAGAACGCCGCCATGCTGACCCGCTCGGTGGCGACGCCGAGGGCGGACGCCATCTCCCTGTCCTCCGCCACCGCCCGCACCTTGGTGCCGAACGGCGAGTGCCGGATGAGGACGTACAGTGCCGCCCCCACGACCAGCCCCACGCCGGCGTTGAGGATGTCGCTGCGCGCGACGTTAACCCCGGCGATCGTGACGATGCCGCGGGTGGCGAAGCTCTGATTCTGGCTGAAGGGCGCGGCCCCCCACACGACGATGACCAGCCCCTGCAGCAGCAGGAACAGGCCGTAGGTGGCGAGGATGCCGATCAGCGGTTCCTTGCGGTAGGTCAGGCGGAGGACCGTGCGCTCGCTGACCGCGCCGATCACCGCCGTCGCGAGGCCGGCGCCGACGCAGGCGAGCAGGAAGAACACGAGGTTGACGGCCGCGCCGCCGAGCAGCGCGTGCAGCACGTACGCGCCGATCATGAAGTAGACGCCGTGCGCGAAGTTCAGTATGTCCATCACGCCGAGCGTCAGCGCCAGCCCGCTTCCGACGAGGAAAAACGGCATGGCTTCGGCGAAGCCCGCCACCAGAGTGCTAATGAAGTGGTTCACGACGCACGTCCCTGTGCCTCCGTCCCTGCGCCCCCGGCGGCTACGGCCGGAGGCGCGCTAGCTCGCCGCGGTCAGCGGCACCTCGAGGGTGACGCCGGCCTTGACCGCCGATCCGACGGCGGCCAGGTGCGCGGGCGCCCCGCCCTGGTAGGCCGCGAGCCGGGTCGCGCGCCTGAACCAGTGCTGGAACCAGAGCTCCGCCGTCATCGCGATCCCGCCGTGGAACTGGAAGCACTCCCGCATCGCGGTCACGCTCGCCTCGTCGACGAGCGCGGCGGCCGCGCTCACCCAGGCCGCGGCGGCCTGCCCGTCCGGTGCGTTCCCCCAGAACCAGCCGACGTACTCGACTGTCGCCTCGCACGCCCGAAGGTCGGCCACCATATCCGCGGTGCGGTGCTGGAGTGCCTGGAAGCTCCCGATCGGACGGCCGAACTGCTCCCGGGTCCGCAGGTACTCGATCGTCCGGCGGACGGACTCGCGAACCACGCCGACGAGCTCCGCCGCGTGCAGGACGACGCTGAGCTGGTTCCAATCCCGCTTCCCGTGACCGGCCTGGTAGCCGGCCCCCTCGTCCCAGTCGATGGCGGCGAGCGCAGGCTCGGCGTCCCAGGCCGACGGGTCGCCCAGCCGGAAGGAGCCCGCATCGAGCAGCAGCCAGCCGTCGGCCGTGTGCACGGCGGCGAACCGCGGCGCCGGGCCGAGTGATTCCGCCAGTCCCTGGGCCTGGCCAGTCGCGTAGCCGACCGCGAAGCCGCCCGGGCCGCCGTCCTGCCAGGCCGTGACGGCGGCCGCGGCCAGCGGGTCGCCATCCCCCGCCGCGGCCACGTCCCGCAGCAGCATCCGGCATGCCAGGTAGCTGGCGAAGCTGATCGGCGCGATGCCCTCGCCCAGTGCTTCCGCGATGCACACCGCCTGCAGGGCCGTGTCGCCGTCGTCGACGTCCAGGTCGAGGAAGCCGCCCGTGCCGAGCACCTGCCACCATTCTGCCGGGGTTCGCCCGGTTCCCATCCTGCCCGATACCTGACGGATGACGTGGAGCAGTTCCCGCTCCTCCAGTCCAAGGTCAAGATCCATGGTGTTTCTCCTGACGTCAGGCCTGGGGGAGGCCGAGGATTCGCTTGGCGATGATGTTGCGCTGCACCTCAGAGGAGCCAGAGGCGATGGTGCCTGTCCGGCATTCCACGAAGCCGTCGGTGAGGGCGTGCCCCGGGGTGCCCGCGGGCGAGACGAGCGCGTTCTCCCCGACGGTGAAGAGCGCGGCCTCGGCGAGCCGCACCCAGGCCCGGCTCCAGTAGAGCTTGGTGATCGACCCCACGTCGCTCGGGTCGCCGCCCCGGATCTGCTCACTGAGCACCCGGTAGGCGAGGAGCCTGCTCGCGGCGTGCTCGGTGGCCGCGCGCCCGACCGCCGTCAGCGACACCGGATCGCCCGGCGCCGCCCGGACGAACTGCTGCAGGTGCCGCCCGATGCGCACGAGCGTGTCGAAAACCATGACCGCGCCCCGCTCGTACCACAAGATGTACTTCGCGATCTCCCAGCCCTGGCCTTCGCGGCCGAGCACGTCGGCGGCCGGCACGATCACGTCTTTGTAGAACACCTCGCAGAAGTCGTTGCGCCCGGTGATCTGGGTGATCGGCCGTACCTCGACGCCCTCGCTGCGCAGGTCCACGAGGAGGATGGACAGGCCCGCGTGCTTCTCGGCGGTCGGGTCAGTCCGCACCAGGATGAAGCAGTGGTCGGCGAACTGCGCGTGCGACGTCCAGATCTTGGATCCGTTGACGACGTAATGGTCGCCTTCGCGCCGCGCGGCGGTGCGCACCGAGGCGAGATCTGAGCCGGCGCCGGGTTCGGAGTAGCCCTGGCACCAGACGTCCTGGGCGGTGAGTATCCGCGGCAGAATGTGCTCTCGCTGCTGCTGGGTGCCGTAGCGCATGACGGCGGGGCCAAGCAGCCTCCGGCCGGTCCGCCCGATGCCTTCCGGGGCGCCCGCTCTGGCGGTCAGTTCGGCGTAGATGGCCCGCTGCGTCGCGCTGGCGCCCAGGCCGCCCCACTCGGTTGGCCACCACACGCCGGCCCAGCCGCCCGCCGTGAGCCGCTGTTCCCAGTCGATCTGCTCCTGGATGTAGTCCTCGTAGTCACGGCACTTCTCCAGCCAGTCCGGGATGACGTTCTCGTCGAGCCAGCCTTGCAGCCTCGCGGCGAACTCCTCGTCTTCCTTAGTCAACAGCAGGTCCATACTCCGCCTCCGTTTGCCGGCCGCCGACTCGGCGGTACACCTTCGCGTCCAGGACGGACAGGCGGTCGGCCAGGTCCGTCACGAGTGGGTTGATGTCGATGACCTCGATGTCCGGCCGTGCGAGGGCGATCTCGCTCAGCCCGGTCAGCACCGCCCGCAGTCCGGCCGGCGGCTCAACGCCCGAGCGGCGCCAGGCGTAGTCCGCGAGGCCTCGGGCGTCGGCCTCGGTGACCGGGCACAGCCGGAGTTCAACCTCGGAGGAGTCGTTCGCCACCCCGGAGCCGAAGGCGAGATAGGCATGGCCGGCGTCGGCCCGCTGGAGGCCGAGAAAGTACGACTGGCGGTGCGGCACCTCCTCGGCGAGCAGCACCGGCGCCTCGAAGCGGGCCGCCAGCAGGGCCACC
>Ga0302314_10021219_pt1 | contig 10705 bp, 12 predicted proteins | sample III_Palsa_N2_3_FD_200533 | JGI IMG/M metagenome (GOLD analysis project Ga0302314, IMG submission 200533) | Peat permafrost microbial communities from Stordalen Mire near Abisko, Sweden - III_Palsa_N2_3 | ecosystem: Environmental > Terrestrial > Soil > Palsa > Peat permafrost | place: Sweden... | reverse complement strand
GTTCCGTTCCACCCGTATTACACGGTGCATGATCTGGTCGGCATCGGCTTTCTGCTGATGATTGCGGCCTTCATCATCTTCTTTGCGCCGACGTTTGGTGGCTGGTTCCTCGAGCACGACAACTCGATCATGGCCAACAACCTGGTTACCCCGGCCGAGATCAAGCCGGTGTGGTACTTCACGCCGTTCTACGCCATCGTGCGCATGATCCCGTCGTTCTTTGGCACGGCCGTGTGGGGCGTGCTGGCGATGTTCGGCGCGATCGCCGTGTTGTTCCTGATGCCATGGTTCGACCGCGGTCAGGTCAAGTCGATCCGCTACCGCGGCACGGGTTACAAGGTGGCGCTGACGCTGTTTGTGATTTCGTTTCTCGGCCTGGGTGCCGTGGGTACGGGCATTACGGCCGAAGTGATTCCGGAGTGGTTCGGTCACGTTGACCTGACCACCTGGGAAAACCTGTTCGGTCGCCTGATGACGATCATCTATTTCGGCTTCTTCCCGTTCCTGTGGGCTTACACGCACTTCGGCTGGGAAAAGACCAAGCCGGTGCCGGAGCGGGTGACCGGGCATGACTAATCAATCGATCCTGATGAAACGGCGGCCTTCGATGAAGCAGTGGTATTTGACCAAGCGTTTCCTGCCCGTGGTCGCGATGGCGTTGGGTCTGCTGGTTGGTAGCGTGTCCGCGCAGGCTGCGGAAGAGTCGGCGCTGATGTCGTCCGGTGCCAGCGTGCGCGATCAGGCGTCACTGCAGCGCGGCGCCAAGCTGTTCTTCAACTACTGCGTCGGTTGTCACTCGCTGAAGTACGTGCGCTACTCGCGCATCGCCGAGGATCTGAATCTGTCCGAGCAGGACGTGATGCAGAACCTCAACTTCACCGGCGGCAAGTTCGACGATCAGGTGATCTCGCACATGCCGGCCGACATGGCCACCCAGTGGTTCGGCAAGGCGCCGCCGGATCTTTCGCTGGAAGTGAGCGCGAAGGGTGAGGACTGGGTTTATACCTACCTCAATTCGTTCTACCTCGATCCGCACAGCCCGATCGGCTGGAACAACACCACGTTGCCGAATGCCGCGATGCCGTTTCCGTTGGCCGAGCTGCAGGGCTTGCAGACGGCGACGTTTAAGCCGGGTACCACGGACGTGGTGGAGAAATTGGAGATCTCGCATCCAGGCACGATGACGCCGGCACAGTATCAGCAGGCCATGCGTGACCTGACCAGTTTTCTTGAATACACCTCGGAGCCAGCTGCCTTGCAGCGCGCGCATTACGGCATCTGGGTTTTGCTGTTCCTGGCGGTATTCACCCTGCTGGCCTACGCGCTCAACAAGGAATACTGGAAAGACGTCCATTAAACGTCCATTACACCCGGATGTGCATCATCCGAGTACGGCGGCCACGGGCCGCCGTACTCGTCTCACCGATAGGGAAACGCGCATGGTTCAGAGCGCACGCTCGCGCAACGTATTGACGTTGTACACCACCGCCGACGACATCCAGTGTCATCGGGCAAGGCTAGTGCTGGCTGCCAAGGGCGTCAGCTACGAACGCGTGATCGTGGATCACGCCAAGCCGCCGGAAGACCTGATTGATCTGAATCCCTACGTCACGACACCGACGCTGGTGGATCGCGACCTGACTTTGTTTGATACCTCGGTCGTGTGTGAGTACCTGGATGAGCGCTACCCGCATCCGCCGCTGATGCCGATTGATCCGCTGTCGCGTGCGCGCATCCGCGTCGCGGCGGTGCGTATCGAAAAAGACTGGCTTACCGAAGTCGACTTGATTCGCGCCGGTGGTCGTCCAGCGGATGCCGCGCGCAAACGACTGCGCGAACAGTTGCTGGCCAGCCTGCCGTTGTTCAAGGCAGCCAAATTCTTTTTGAATCCGGAAATGAGCCTGGTCGATTGCCTGGTCGCGCCAGTGATCTGGCGCCTGCCGTGGCTGGGCGTGGATCTGGGTCGCGAAGGCAAGCCGATCATCGATTACGGCGAACGTTTGTTTCACAGTCAGGGTTTTGCGCGCAGCATGACCGAACAGGAGAAAGCCATGCGGCAACTCCCAGAGCAGGCATGATGAGCAAGAATGAACCCACCCCGATGAGTTCGAATCGCCCCTATCTTTTGCGGGCGATCTACGACTGGATCAGCGATAACGACCTCACCCCCTACGTGCTGGTCGATGCCGCCATTGAAGGCGTTCGCGTGCCGCCGCAGGTGATCAAAAACGGCCAGGTCGTTTTGAATCTGGCGATGCGCGCGGTGGCCAATCTGGATCTGGGCAACGAGTGGATCAGCTTCTCGGCGCGCTTTTCCGGCGTCAGCCAGACGATCAATATTCCGGTACAAGCGGTGCTGGCGCTCTACGCGCAGGAAAACGGTCAGGGCATGATGTTTCCGGCCGAAGAGGGTGGCGACAATCCGCCGCCGGATGTTCCGGATGATGCGCCGCCGACGCAGGGTGCGGATCAGGGCGGTGACAAGCCGAAGCGTGGCGCACCGCATTTGCGTGTGGTCAAGTAACAGCTAACAGCACGCGTCATTTAACAGCAGGCGTCATTCAGCCAATGGATTGAGGCGCAGCTGCGATCGTTTAGCGGTTGCGCAACCACCCGATGGCCTCACCGATATCCGGTGCAGCCATCGCTAATGCAGTCGGTCGTCTGACTGGCGGCGACCGGAATGCAACTGCACGACATTACTTGAAGCCTTGGCTAGTGCGGCTGCCACGATCGATTCGGCTGAGGTGGGTTCGATGGTTGGCAGGCTCAGGCCACTCAGTGCATTGCCGATCATCCACAGTCGCCCCTGTTCACGGTCATCGCCGTCGATGCTGACGTCAAACACGTAACCGCGCTCGATCCGGCGAATGCCGTTGATACGGCGAATGCGCATGGCCCGCAAGCCGACGCTTTCATCCAGCAGCTGCAATCGGTGCAGCTCGCATTGCCGGCGAGCTTCCTGCACGGCGCGCTCGCGCGCACCGGTGAGCTTGAGCCATAACGCCACGACGGCGCAAAACACCAGCAGCACCAGCATGTCTTCGACGTCACTCATGCCTGCAGTGTGTGGGCGCGACCTGCTACGCGCAAGGCGCAGGTACTTAGTCCAGACGCAGCCGTAGTGAAAGGTCGACCGCGCGAACGTGCTTGGTCAGCGCGCCGACGGAAATAAAGTCCACGCCGGTGTGGGCGAAATCGGCGATCGTATCCAGCTCGACATTGCCGGAGACTTCCAGCGGCACGCGTCCCGCGGTGAACTGCACTGCCTCGATCATCAGTGGCAGCGAGAAGTTGTCGAGCATGATCCGGTCCACGCCAGCATCGATCGCCTGTGCCAGTTCGTCGAGATTTTCCACTTCGACTTCGAGCATCAGCGCCGGATGCAGTCGGCGTCCGGCCTCCACCGCTGACGCAATGCTACCGGCGGCGATGATGTGGTTTTCCTTCACCAAAATGGCGTCGTACAGGCCCATGCGCTGGTTGTAGCCTCCGCCGCAGCGCACCGCATATTTTTGTGCGACACGCAGGCCTGGCAGGGTCTTGCGGGTATCCAGCAGTCGTGCGTTTGTTCCTGCCACGGCGGCGACGTAGGAGGCTGTTCGCGTAGCTGTGCCGGACAGTAGCTGGAGAAAATTCAGCGCCGTGCGCTCGGCGCTGACGAGCGCACGCGCCTGCCCGGAAAGGCGGCAGATCACGCTACCTGCCTCGACACGCTGGCCATCCGCTGCCTGCCAGATGATCTGTACGTCGGGATCCATGCGGCGAAAGCAGGCTTCGAACCAGGCAATGCCGGCAATAACGGCGCTTTCGCGGCAGGTAAGCTCGGCATGCGCGCGCGCCTGCGCCGGAAGCAGTTCGGCAGTGGCGTCGCCCGGACCGAGGTCCTCGGCGAAGGCGTGTTCGATATCGTTTTTGATCTGATCAGCGGATGGCGCGTCGAACGATATAGCTGCACTCATTTGGTGTCCGTAACGGGCGAGTTTTCCGGCTGCTTCAAGCGGTCGACGATCGAACTCATGGCGCGGTCAAACAAGGCATTGCCTTCCAGCACGATGGCATGGCCATCGGCCAGCAATACGGCCAGCGTCTCGGGTGCGTAGTCTGCGACTTTCAGGCCACGGCGATTGACGAACAGATAGCGGCCGGTCATCGGGCTAATCCATGACAGCTTGGCACGCTCCATGGTTTGCTCGCTATGGCGGAATTCCAACCAGGTACCTGGCTGCAGCGCCTGCACCTGCTGCCACTCCGGGCTGTCCAGCGGGACCATCACCGCGTCTGTATCGTCGTTGGCATCGTCACGCGGATTGACCATCGGCTGGATGGTGTCTGGCATCGCCAGCATGGCGGCGTCTTCTTCCATAGCGGCGGCAAGTTCAGGCTGGTCGGCGGCTTCGCCAAGCTGCTGGCGATAGTAAGCGTGCAACTGGCCGAGTAGCCGCTCGATGTCCTGCTCCTGAAAGGCCACGTTGGCCAGGCCCAGGCGCAGTGAGCGCTCGATACCGGGGAGCATCTCGCGCAGCGTTTTGCGACTTCCAGCGTCTTTCGCAGGCTGTGTGCTGGCGATGAAATCATCGACGAAATGCAGCGCAGCACGGAACTCGTTCGACGCATCGCCCTGCCGCAGCAGGGTCAGCACCATATGGTTGGCCCACGCGCGCGCCAGCACGCCGTGCACCAGTGGCGGTAGCTGGTGTTGGCCGATGCGATCGACAATTTCGCGTGCCGCACGGCGACGCGCCTGCTCCAGCTTTTCGCGTCCGCGGGTGGATTCAGCGACACGCTGCTCAGCCAGTTCGGAGCGACGTTTGTTGACGTCGTGAAACTGCTGCAGATCGACCAGCAGTCGATCGAAGATGCTCATGTCGTCGTCGAATTCGTGCAGCAATTTCTCGACGACTGTTTTTACTTTCTCGTAAAGGCGGCGATCGCGATCGGACTCTTCCGACCAGCCCTTGGCCTGGTCGGCGAGCCCATCGAGTAGCCGACGTGCAGGGTGCTGACGATGGGCAAACATTTTGCGATCGAGAATCGCAGCCTTGAGATAGGGGATCTGCAAACGTGCCAGCAGTACCTGCATCTCGACGGGCAGGTTGCGATCTTCCAGAATGAATTCAAACAGCATGCCGACCAGATCGATGGTGTCTTCATCGATGGTGGCAACGTGGCTCGGTCGCTCGCCGCGCAGCGCGCCAATCTGATTCAACAGCTGTGCCTTCAGCTGCATCACTTCATGGCTGAGATCGGCAGCATCATGCTCTGACCTGGATTGTGGCAACGGGCCCGCGCTGGCGATCTGGCTTTGCAACACACTGAGTGCGCCAAGCAATTCATGCGCTGACGGCAGCGGGCCGATTTGCGTCGCGCCTGCGTTGCCGCCACTCGCATCGGTACCGCCGGTTGGTGCGCGGCGCGCACTGAACAAGGCATGCAGAGTCTGCAGCAGGTCATTCGGTATTTCGCCGGACTCGGCGGCCGCGGTAATGGCTCTGGCCGCAACATCATCGTCTGCGTTTTTCGAGGCGTTGGTGCTGCCAGAAGAGTTGGCGCGCACCATGCCATGCCGCAGTTGCGGCAGCACGCCGGCTTCAACCAGCGCGTCGTTGATTTCCTGGTAGAGATCTTCCAGCGACGACAGCACGTACCGATCGAACAGCTTGTAGATGATCAGCTTGACGCGCATGTCCGCCGTGAGTTCACGCAGCGCATCGCGAAACGCCTGCGACAGGATGGCTGGCGCTACGGGGTTGCTGGTGTCATCGATCTTGTGGCCACCGCAGATCACCGACAGCCGCTGGTTCACCGCAAAAAGATCGCGCGACAGGCGCGAATCGTTCTTGCTGATCATGCTGGTGATCGCCAGTGACTCTTCCAGTTCGTTGTCCGCCACCAGCGACAGTTCCACGCCGCTATTGATGGAGGTCGACGAGGCACTCGCCGACGGCGACTTCGGATGAATCAGCTCGCCCAATTCACGGTTGATAGTTGCAAGGAAGTGGCGCTCCACCAGTGGTCGGCGTTTGCGCACCTCGCGCATGCCATCGAAGTAATGCATCTGGGCGGCATTGTTTTCAGCCTTCTCGGCCAAGTCGAACAGTGCGTCGTCCACCTGCTCGAACGTGTTACTCACCCACTGCTGCAACCGCCGGTTGGCGATGCCGCGAACGGCGTTCAGCAGTTGACCCACCCGTTCGCTGGAGGGATCCAGGCGCGGGCCGAGGTTGACTACTTTGGAAAGGTCACTGACTTCGTTCATCGCCACGCCTTGGAGTTGCAACACGCGGTGAGAGTCAAATGGCCCGCACTGACCTGACAATAAGCCAAGCGGGCAAGCGTGTCATGCATATATATAACGTAACCGAGAATTGCGATACAAACGTTTCAGACACTCGCAGGGAAATCGATCAGCTGGGCGGTGCCGATGCCTTCTTCGGGCAACATGACCGGGATACCGTCCTCGATGCGGTAGATCACCTTGCGATCGGTGGTGATCAGGGCCTCGGAGATTTTTTCGCGCACGGGCACGCCAGCGACCGAATCGAGCTTGCCGGCAGCGACGGCGCCATTGAGCGCATCGAGTTCTTGCTTGCTGAGGGGGCGGACCGGTGTCTTGCTTACCGGGCAGCACAAAATATCGAGCAGACGCTTGTCCATGGCGGGTTCGCAGGGTGTGCCGTAGCAGGGGAAAGCAAGTACGATAACTGTTTTTGGACGGCCCGGCCATGACATCGACAACCAATCCGCTGCGCGTGGGCGTGGTTATGGGCTCGCGCTCGGACTGGGAAACCATGCAGCATGCGGTCGGCGTGCTGGAAGAACTGGGCGTGCCGCACGAGGTGCGCGTGGTGTCGGCGCATCGCACGCCGGACCTGTTGTTCCGTTATGCCGAAGAAGCGGTGGGCCGGGGCATCCATATCATCATCGCCGGCGCCGGTGGTGCCGCCCATCTGCCCGGCATGCTGGCAGCCAAGACCCGGTTGCCGGTTCTCGGTGTACCGGTGCAGTCGAAAGCGCTCAGCGGCATGGATTCCCTTTTGTCGATCGCGCAGATGCCGGCGGGTATTCCCGTTGGCACGCTGGCGATCGGTCGTGCGGGTGCAGTCAACGCCGGTTTGCTCGCCGTTTCCGTCTTGGCTTTGCACGATCCCGAGCTTGCCAAGGCGCTGGATGCCTGGCGTGCCAAACAGACGCAGGCCGTGCTTGATCAGCCGGATCCGCGTCAGTGACCGAGCGCAAACAGCCTGTGCTCGGCGTTCTGGGTGGTGGCCAGCTAGCCCGCATGCTTGCGCTCGCCGCGGCGCCACTGGGTATAAAGACACTGGTGGTTGATGGCTCCGCGGACGCTTGCGCCGGGCAGGTCGCGCCGTTGGTGGTGGCCGAATGGACCGATTACGCCGCGCTGGAAGCGTTTGCCGCGCAGGTTGACGCGGTCACTTTCGATTTTGAAAACGTGCCGGCGGAAACGGCGCGCTGGCTGGCTGAGCGCGTTGCGGTATTTCCTTCGCCGCAGGCATTGGCCGCCGCACAGGATCGGTTGGCCGAGAAAACCCTGTTTCGCGAATGTGGCTTGCAGACGCCCGAGTTCATGGCCGTCGATTCGCGCAAAGATCTGGATCAGGCGCTGGCCAGAATTGGTGCGCCGGCGATCCTCAAGACGCGCCGGCTCGGTTATGACGGCAAGGGTCAGTTCCGGCTCAAAACCATAGACGATGCCGATGCCGCATGGATGGCGCTGGGCGAGCAGGCGGCTACGCTCGGGCTGATTCTGGAAGCTTTTGTGCCGTTCGAGCGCGAGCTGTCGGTGATCGCGGTACGCAGTCGCGACGGCGATTTTCGTACCTGGCCGCTGACGCAGAACTGGCATGTCGACGGCGTCCTTTCGATGAGCCTGGCGCCAGCCGGGGATATCGACGAATTGCAGCAACGCGCCACCGCGCTGGCGAAAACACTGGCCGAGCGGCTGGACTACGTCGGCGTGTTCGCTCTCGAATTGTTCGTAAAAAATGGCGACCTGCTGGGCAACGAAATGGCGCCGCGGGTGCACAACTCCGGCCACTGGACGATCGAGGGCGCACATACCAGCCAGTTCGAGAATCATGTGCGCGCCGTGCTTGGCTTGCCCCTGGGTGACACTGGTGCGCGTGGCGTGTCGACGATGTTCAACTGGATTGGTGATCTGCCCGACGCCGCGCCGGTGCTTCGCGCGATGGATGCGCACTGGCATGACTACGGCAAGCAGGCGCGGCCGGGACGTAAGGTCGGGCATGCCACGCTGTGCGCGCCAGCCGCGCGCGAGCTGGCTGCGCGATTGACGGAGCTAGCTGAAGCGCTGAATCGAGTGGAGCAAGCAGTACCCGTCGTGAAAGCGCTTCGCTGAGCGAGGTTTCACGAAAGACGTAGCATGCATGCCGCCATGAAAAACGGAGCCATATCGGCTCCGTTTTTTTTACACATCGCGAGGGGTAATTCAGGCCAGATTGCTGGCTGCGAATTCCCAGTTCACCAGATTCCAGAATGCTTCCACGTATTTCGGACGAGCATTGCGGTAATCAATGTAGTACGCGTGTTCCCATACGTCGGTAGTGAACAGCGGTTTGTCGCTGCCGGTGATCGGTGTGGCGGCGTTCGACGTGTTGACGATGCCGAGCGAGCCGTCCGGGCGCTGCACCAGCCAGGTCCAGCCCGAGCCGAAGTTGCCGACAGCGGATTTGCTGAACTCTTCCTTGAACTTGTCGAACGAACCGAACGCCTTGTCGATCGCATCGGCCAGTTTGCCGCTCGGTGCACCGCCGCCCTTGGGGCTCAACGAGTGCCAGTAAAAGGTGTGGTTCCAGATCTGCGCGGCATTGTTGAACACGCCACCGGAGGACTTCTTGATGATGTCTTCCAGCTTGGCGTCGGCAAACTCGGTGCCTTCGATCAACTTGTTGAGGTTGGTGACATAAGCCTGGTGATGCTTGCCGTAATGGTATTCCAGCGTTTCAGCCGAAATATTCGGCTCAAGCGCATTTTTTTCATACGGAAGCGGGGGCAGTTCGATCGCCATAATTGGCTCCTTAGCGGTGGCTGGGGGAGATTGACCGGCGCGGCACGCGGCGGCCAGCGGGTGACTGATACAATACCTGTCTGCCTGCATTGTAAAGATGAATCGTGAGCTATGGACATTGACAAGCGAATCCAAGCCATCCTGGGCGAGCACCCGATCGTGCTTTTCATGAAAGGCACGCCGGAATTTCCCATGTGCGGGTTTTCCAATCGTGCGGCGCAAGCGCTCACTGAAGCGGGTGCTGATTTTTGCGCGGTGAACATACTGGCGGATCCGGAGCTGCGCTCGGGTATGGTGCACTTCGCCAATTGGCCCACGTTTCCCCAGCTGTTTATTCAGGGCGAGCTGATCGGCGGCTGCGACATCGTCGAAGATCTCAACGCTGCCGGCGAGCTCGCCCGCATGGCCAACGATGTCGCCGGAATAGAAAATTAATGACGCTGCCCGTTTTTCGATTGCCGGCCGACTGGATGCCGGCCGCCGACATGTTGAGCGATCGCGTAGTTCTGGTCACCGGTGCTTACGGCGGCCTGGGCGCGGCAGTGTCGCGCGCAGCCGCGCGTGCGGGCGCCACGGTAGTAATCACCGGCAAACGCAAGCGTCAGCTGGAACAACTTTACGACGCCATGCTCGCCGAGGGCCTGAGTGAGCCGGTGATTCATCCGCTCGATATGGAAACGGCCACGCCGCGCGACTACGAAAATCTGGCCGAAGGGCTGGAGCGCGACTTCGGTCGTCTCGACGGCATTGTCCACGCGGCAGCCAGCTTTGCGGGTTTAAGCCCCATCGCTATGCACAAGCCGGATGACTGGCTGCGTGCAATGCACGTCAACGTTTCTGCGCCGTTCGCCTTGACGCAGGCCTGCATGCCGCTGTTGACCCAGTCGAGCGATAGTTCAGTGGTGTTTGTGCTGGACAATCCCGAGCTGCTGCAGCGCGCGCACTGGGGTGCCTACGGCGTATCCAAGGCAGCACTCGAACGATTCGTGGCCATTCTTCATCAAGAAACTGACGCCAGTCCATTGCGCGTGCACGCCCTGTTGCCGCCACCCATGCGCACCGCGCTGCGGCGGCAGGCGTATTTTGGCGAGGACATCATGCAGCGCCCATTGCCGGATGCGGCGGCCGCTGCGGCGGTCTATCTGCTCGGCGCACAATCGATCGAAGCGCGCGGCGCGATGCTGGACATGCGCACCGACTGAAACAACCGCCGGTGCGACCGATGCGGTAACGGCTATCCTGTGGTGGCCTCAAAGGGGAAAGATTCACGATGGAAACGGAGATGACCACGTTGTCGGCGGGGATCATGTTGTTTCTGATCATGGACCCGTTGGGCAACATCCCGTTCTTTCTCAGCCTGCTGAAGGACGTGCCGCCCAAGCGCCGGCGCCTGGTGATGGTGCGTGAACTGCTGATTGCTCTCGGCGTGCTGCTGGTTTTCCTCTTTGGTGGTCAGCACATTCTCAAGCTGCTGCAGCTCAAGCCTGACTCGATCAGCATCGCCGGCGGCATCGTGCTGTTCCTCATCGGTATCCGCATGGTCTTTCCTCCTGCTGATGGCGGCGGCATTTTCGGCAAGCCGGGTGAGGGTGAACCCTTCATCGTGCCGATGGCGATTCCTGGCGTGGCCGGTCCTTCGGCGATGGCGGCGTTATT
>Ga0302314_10021215_pt1 | contig 10706 bp, 10 predicted proteins | sample III_Palsa_N2_3_FD_200533 | JGI IMG/M metagenome (GOLD analysis project Ga0302314, IMG submission 200533) | Peat permafrost microbial communities from Stordalen Mire near Abisko, Sweden - III_Palsa_N2_3 | ecosystem: Environmental > Terrestrial > Soil > Palsa > Peat permafrost | place: Sweden... | reverse complement strand
CCATTTCAAGGAAGTTGGTGAAGCCGTTGGGGTTCTCGAACGGGTGCGCCGAGTTGGTGTTGAAGAAACCGCCGCCGTTGGTGCCGAGCATCTTGATCGCCTCCTGCGAGGCGACAGGTCCCATCGCGATCGTCTGACCGACGTGGGTGATGCCGGTGAAGCTGAGGTAGGCCGAGAAGTTCTCGATCGAGCCTTGGGAAATCAGCACGATTGCATAGATGATCGAGATCGGCAGCAGCACGTAGAGGATGGTGCGGACCAGGTCCTGCCAGAAGTTCCCCAGGCTCTTGCCACTGCGCGAGGCGATGCCGCGGATCAGGGCGATCGCCGTGACGATGCCGACGGCGGCGGACCCGAAGTTCTGCACGGCCAGGCCGGCCATCTGCGTGAAGTAGGTCATCGTCGTCTCGCCGCCGTAGTACTGCCAGTTGGTGTTCGTCAAGAACGACGAGGCGGTGTTGAACGAGACGTTCCAGGGCATCGAGTGGTAGCCCTCGGGGTTTAGCCCGGTGAAGTTCCACAGGCCCTGTGTGCGTAGGATCAGATAGAGCAGCAGCCAGCCGACGAGCGAGAAGATGATCAGGCTCTTGGCGTAGTGCTTCCAGTCCTGCTCGACGCTGACGTCGGTGCCGAACAGCTTGTAGATGAAGCGCTCAGGGCCGCCCAGGATGCGGTCCATAAAGGTGCGCTGGCCGGTGTAGACGGCAGCCATGTAGTTGCCCAGCGGGAATGCGATCGCCGTGACGACGCCGACGAAGATGAAGATCGTGAGCCAGCCGGACAGGGTCATTTAGAACTTCTCCCCACGCAGCAGCGCGTAGAGCAGGTAGGCGCAGATCAGCACCGAGACGATCAGGCCGAACAGGTCGCCGCCGCTCATACGCGATCGATGCCTTCGATCAGTGCGTAGAGCACGGCGAACATCAGCAGGCCGAGAATTACCGCGAGGAGGTCGTACATGAGAACCATGTTCGGACCGCCGCCGTCAAGGCCGCGTACAGATACCGCGGTCCGGCATAAAGATCTTGTGAAGGGCGGTTATGCCTGGTACGGGTCTAGCTGGACCAGTACCAGGAAGCGCGTTAGCTGCGCTTCGCCAGTGGCACGAACTCGCGCTCGGCGGGGCCAACGTAGAGCTGGCGCGGGCGCACAGTGTGCTGCTCCGGATCGAGCACCATCTCAAGCCACTGGGCGATCCAGCCGGCGCTGCGGGCGATCGCGAACATCACCCCGAACATCGTCTCGGGGATGCCAATCGCCTGATACGTCAGCCCGCTGTAGAGGTCGACGTTGGGGTAGATCCCACGTGAGACGAAGTACTCGTCCTCGGCCGCGCGCTTGGCCAGCTCGTCGGCGATCGCCACCAGCGGGCTCGCCGGCGCCAGCTCATGCAGGTCGTCGAGCCGGGCGCGGACGATAGCCGCGCGCGGATCGGGGGAGCGGTAGACCCAGTGGCCGAAGCCCATCAACCGGCCCGCCTCGTGCTTGACCGTCTCGAGGAACGCCGGGACGTTCGCCGGTGAGCCGATTTCCTTGAGCATCGTCAGCGTGTCGACGTCGGCGGCGCCGCGATTGGGGCCTGACAGCGCGTAGACGCCCGCGGCAACTGCGGCATACGGGTCTGTGCCGTTTGAGCCAACGGCGCGGACCGCAGTCGTTGCGGCGCTCTGCTCGTGGTCGGCGTGGACGATCAGCAGCGTGTCCAGCGCCTTCTCCACGCGCGGGTCGACCTTGTAGCTGAGCTCGCTCATCCGGAACATCATCGAGAGGATGTTTCCGACGTAACTGAGGTCGTCGACGGGGTGGACATAGGGCTGTCCGTTGCCGCGGCGGAACGCGTGCGTGGCAAGCGTCGGCATCTTCGCGATCAGGCGCAGGATCTGGAATTGCCGGGCCTCGCTGTCGGTGATGTCGCCCGCATCCGGGTAGAAGCTGGCAAGTGCCCCGACGGTCGCGCCCAGCATCGTCATCGGATGCGCGTCGTAGCGGAACCCCTGGATGAACGCCTTGATGTTCTCGTGCACGAACTTGCGGCTAGAGATGTCGGCTTTCCATTGCTCGAACTGGCTGGCCGTTGGCAGTTCGCCATTGATCAGTAGGTAGGCAACCTCAAGGAAGGTCGACTGTTCGGCGAGCTCCTCGATCAGGTATCCGCGATGCTCGAGTACGCCGCGCCCGAGGTGGATGTTGGTGATTGAGGATCGGCATGAGGCAGTGTGCAGGAAGCCCGGGTCATAAATCACCAAGCCGGGACCGGCCTCCGTCGCGAACGGCTCGGTCAGCTCAACCGCCTGGATCGAGCTGTGCTCGACCGCGAGCTCGAAGCTCTCGCCCGTGCGGTTGTCGGTCACAGTCAGCGTCTCGCGGCTCATGCCGGATCTCCTTGTCGCACCGGGCTCACCTCAACAGTGTCCCAAATCCGTGGGGAGCATAAGCTTCCGGGGGATGGCCGATCCGAAGCAGACGCGCGCGGTGACCACTGGCGTGCTGTCTCTGTTGATGGCCGCTGTCGGGATTGGTCTGATCGTCCGCACGTTGAATGCTGGCGGCGGCGCGCTCTCCACTGGTGTGTTGCTCGGCATCCTGTTCCTCGCCGCCGGATGCGGGCGCTTCTACCTGTCGCGGCGCCCACATTGAACACGGGCTCGCAGGTCGGCATCCGCGCACTGTTCGCGGTGATTTACGCGACCTCGGTCAGCGCGATCTACTTCGCGCTCGGAGTAGTCGCCCACCACGCCGCGGGCCTGACGCCGGTCGTGTTCGTGGTCGCGGGGGTGTTCTTCCTGCTGACCTCGATGACCTACGCCGAGGCGGCCTCACTGCATCCAGGCCGAGGCGGGGCGTCGGTGTTTGCGCGGCACGCCTTCAACGAACTGGTCAGCTTCATCGCCGGTTGGGCGATCGTGCTCGACTACACGATCCTGATCGCGGTGGCCGCGTTGACCGCGCCGGCTTATTTGTCTGTCTTTTGGCATCCGCTGGGGCATGGCCTGGGCCAGCTGCTGGCCGCACTGGTGGTGATTGGGCTCGTCACGGTCGACGCGATCCGTGGCGTCAGTGCCCGGCGCCTACGACGGCGGGTGCTGGTCGCCGGCGCCGATCTGGCGGTGCAGGCGCTGGTGATTGTGCTCGGGGGGATCTTGTTGCTGCACCCGGCCAACCTGACGCATTCGATCCACCTCGGGTCAATGCCAAGCTGGAAGGGGCTCGGGTTCGCGCTGCCCGTCGGCGTGGTGGCCTGTGCCGGGCTCGAGTCCGCGTCCGGGTTGGCCGCCGAGGTGCGGGTAACTCCAGCACAGCTGCGGCAGCTTCTGAGTTGGTCGACGGCCGCGATCGTGCTCGTCTACGTTGGCATCTCGATCGTCGGGATTGGCGCCCTGCCTGTCCACGATGGAGTTCCCCAGTTGGGAGCCCGTCACCTGAACGCGCCGGTGCTGGGGATCGTCGAAGCGTTCCGCCCGCGGGGGGTCAGCGACGTTCTCAAGTACGTGGTTGGCCTGGCTGGCGCTGCGGCGTTGGTGTTGACCGCTGCAGCCGCGATGCTTGGTGTCTCCCGGGTCGGCTACGGGCTGGCCACCAACCGTCAGATCCCGAGCTTCGCCGGTCGCCTCAGCCCTCGCTTCGGTAGCCCGTGGATCGTCGTCGGTCTTGCTGCGCTTGGTGCGGCCGCGCTGGTGATCCCGCGTGATCTGGGATTGCTCGTCGGGATTTACGCCTTCGGTGCGTTGGTTGCTTTCACGATCGCTCACCTGTCGGTACTGCGGATGCGCTTTCGAGAACCTGTGCGTGACGGGCGGGCGTATCTGATTCCGTGGTCGGTGACGGTGCGCGGCGCATCGCTGCCGGTTCCGGCGCTGATCGGGCTGGTCGCTTCGGTTGCAGGCTGGGCGGCGCTGGTGGTGTTTCACCAAGGCGCGCGCTACGTCGGTGTCGGCTGGCTGTTGCTCGGGGTCGTGCTTTACGTCGTCTACCGCAAGAGCCAGGGCAAGTCGCTGCTGCGCCGCGTGACGATCACCGAACAGGCTCTCCGTCGCCACGAGGAGGACGCAACCGAATTCGGCGCGATCCTTTGCCCGATCTTCGGCACCCCGCTTGACGACGACATCATCCAGACCGCGGCCCGCCTGGCGGGCGACACACACGACGATCTGACCGAAGAGGGCGCGGTGATCGAGGCGATCTGGATCTTTGAGATCCCGATGGCGCTGCCGCTGGATGCACCGCTTCCAGAGGCGCCGGTTGCGGCGGCCCGGAAGGCTTTGGCTCGCGCCCGTGAGGTGGGGGAGGAGTATCAGAACGTGCGGGTTGCAACCGCGGTGGTCAGAGCGCGGCGGCAGGGACAGGGGATCGTCAGCGAAGCGCGCCGGCGTGGCGTCGAGGCGATCGTGTTGGGCGCTGACGACCTCAGCCGGGTGAAGGGCGGAGCCCGGCTCGGCGCCCGCGGGCCACTCGACAATTCGATCGGCGAGGTCACTCGCTACGTCGTTTCAAAGGCACCCTGCCGCGTGATTCTGACGGCACCGCCGGTGGGTGCGATGGGCGGGCGCGAAGCGTTCGTGGAGGTCGCCGCCGAGTTGTCCCGGGGCGAAGACCAAACCGCCTGATGGCACGCGTCGACCGGCATGGACTCAGGCGAAGCGTCGGCCTCGGCGGACTGTTCGCGACCGCCTACGGCAACGTCGGCTCCTCGATCTACTACGCGCTGGGGCTGGTAGCCGCCTCGGCGCTGGGCTTGACGCCGATCATCTTCATGATGGCCGGCGGCCTGTTCGCGCTGACCTGCAAGACATATGCCGAGGGCGCCGCGATGTTCCCGGAGGCCGGCGGATCCTCTTCCTTCGCGCGGCACGCGTTCAACGAGTTTGTCTCGTTCTTCGCCGGTTGGGCGCTGTCGCTCGACTACATCCTGACGATCGCGATCTCCGCCTTCTTCGTGCCCAACTACCTGGGGGCGTTCTGGCCGTGGCTGGCTCACCCGCCGGGAGACATCGTCGGCGGCATCGTCGTGATCATTGCCCTGGCAGTACTGAACGTCCGCGGGATCGGCGAGTCGGCGAACCTGAACTTCTTCTTGGCGATCGCCGATCTCTGCACGCAGGTGATGATCATCGTGATCGGCGCGTTTCTGATCCTTGATCCGCAGCTGTTGATCCATCAGGTGACGCTCGGCTCGCAGCCGACCTGGGGAAAGACGATCTTCGCCCTGTCGCTGGCGATGCTCGCTTACACCGGGATCGAGACGGTCTCGAACATGGCCGAGGAGGCGCGCGACCCGGGTAAAGACGTGCCGAAGGCGGTCAACCTGATTCTGATTGCGGTGCTGTTCGTGTACGCAGGGATGACGGTCGTGGCCCTGTCGGCGTTGCCCGTGATCGGCCACGGCGCCCACGCCTACACGCAGCTCGGCGGCAAGTACCAGTCCGATCCGGTGCTGGCGATCATCACCCATATCGGACTACCGCTGGGCGTCCAACACGTGCTCAAGTACTACGTCGGGATCCTGGCGGCAACGATCTTGTTCATCGCCACCAATGCCGGCCTGATCGGGATCTCGCGTCTGTCGTGGTCATTGGCCGAGCACCGGCAGCTGCCGATGCTGTTCGCCAAGCTGCATCCGAAGCACCGCACGCCGTGGTTCACGATCATTTTCTTCTCGGGGTTCGCTGGTGCGCTGCTGCTGCCCGGGATCGCGCTGGGGACGGGGGAGATCAACTTCCTCGGCGATCTCTACTCGTTCGGCGCGATGCTGTCGTTCACGACCGCACATGCCGCGATCCTCGCACTGCGGATCAAGGATCCAGAGCGAATGCGTCCGTACCGGATCAAGGTCGGCATCCCCTTCCGTGGCGGGGAGCTGCCGGTGTCGGCGCTGCTCGGCGTCGTCGGAACCGGTGCCGCTTGGATCTCGGTGATGGTGCTCCACGTCGACGCTCGCTATGTCGGCACGGCGTGGATGATCGTCGGTCTCACGGGGTACGTGCTGTACCGCCGCCACGAGGGAATGGACCTGACAAGCCACTACTTGATGCCGCGTCGCGCCACGCCGCCGTGGTTTGTTGAGCTTGACTATCGCTCGGCACTGGTGCCGATCTTCGGAACCGACGTCGATGGCAGTGCGCTGCGGGCGGCCGCCAAGCTGGTCGGCGAAGGAGCGCTGGTTGAGGCGGTCTACATCCTGCGGGTACCCAACCAGCTGTCGCTTGATGCCGGCTTGGAACGGGAGGAGGCGCTTGGCTACAAGGTGCTTGAGAGCGCCAAGCTCGCCGGACGAAAGGCCGGCGTCAAGGTTCAGACGCGTCTGATCCGCACGCGTAGTGCGGGCGCGGCGATCGTTGAGGAGGCCGAGCGGACAAATGCCGACGTGATCTACCTCGGTACCGCCCACGCGCCACCATCCGAACGCGCACTCGGCCCAACTGCGTCGTACCTGCTCGCGCACCGTCCCTGCAGGGTCGTGATCGAAACGCCAGCTGTCACCTAAACGCCCGTCCAGGTTGTTTCTTCGCACCTCTAGGTGAGTGGAGACACCTACAGGGACAAAGAAGCGTCAGGTGCCGGGATCGAAGCGGTAGCCGATGCCGGGTTCCGTGCGGACCAGCCGGCCGCTGGAGCCAAGCTTTTTGCGCAGGTTGGCCATATGGGCGCGCAGCACTTGTGTGTCCTCGGCGTAGGTCTCGCCCCACACGCTGCGGAGGAGTTCGCGGTGCGTCAGCAGGCGGCCGCGGTTGTGAACCAACGCGCGGAGCAGTTCAAATTCCTTTGGCGTCAGGTGAACCTCGGCGCCCGCGACTGAGACGGCATGGCGGGCGAGGTCGACGGTGAGGTCGCCGCTAACCAGCGGGCCCTGATCATCGGCGCCGGCGCCGGAGCGGCGTAGGTTCGCCTCAAGCCGGGCAACAAGCTCGCGCGGTCCAAACGGCTTGACGATGTAGTCGTCGGCGCCGGCCGCCAGCGCTTTTACCTTCGGTTCCTCCTCGCCAACGGCGGACAGCACGATCACCGGGATCGCGGTCCACTCCCGCAGCCGGCGGCAGAGTTCGATCCCGTCGCCGTCCGGGAGCAGCAGGTCGATGATCGCGGCGTCCGGACGGCTCACCGCGGCGACATCCAGCGCCTCCTCAACCGAGGACGCAGGCAGCGCCTCGTAGCCGGCGTCACGGAGGATCACTCGCAATGCCCGGAGGATCTGCTGCTCGTCGTCGCACACCAGGACCTTTGGTTTGGGTGCCGTCGTCATCGTGTCGGCTCGGCTTCGATCGGCAGTGCCACGGTGAAGCTGGCGCCTTGACCTGGCAGCGAATCGACCGTCAACGTGCCACCACCGGCCTCAACAAAACCCTTCGCAATCGCCAACCCGAGCCCCGACCCATTGCCGACGGCGTCAGGCCCGCGGTAAAACGGTTCAAAGATCCGTTCACGCTCAGCGACGCTGACCCCTGGCCCGCGGTCGACCACGCTGACGATTACGACGTCGCCGCTGTGTCTTGCAGACACGGACACCGTCGGTGAGAAGCGAGCGGCATTCTCAAGCAAGTTCGCGAACACACGCTCAAGCTGGACGGCGTCGGCGCGCACCTCGGGAAGATCGGTTTCAACCGTAACGCGCAGATCAGCGGCGCCATCGAGCGCCAAACCGTCGATCGCCGCGCCGAGCACGTCCTCGATTGACACCCAGTCACGTCGCGGAGCCGCCGAGCCGGCCTGTAGGCGGCTGAGGTCCAGCAGTTTTTCGACTAGCGAGGCAAGCCGCTCGCTCTCCTCAATCACCGCGCCGGACAGCTCGCGCCGGTCCGTGTCCGTCAACGAGTCTGATTGCAGCGCGTGCCCGGTTGCAACCAGCGCGGTCAGCGGTGTGCGTAGATCGTGCGAAACGGCACGCAACACGGCTGTCTTGACGTCATCGCTGCGGCGCAGGGCCGCCGTCTCAACCTGTTCGTTTTGGAGCTCGGCGCGGTGCACCGCGATCGACACCAGGGCTGCCAGTGCCGGCACGATCCGTGCCACCGCATCGGCACGCTCGTTTGGCAGCGCGCGCGGGATAAGCAAGGTGGCGAGCTGCGCACCCGCACCGGCGTCGTCATGCAGTGCGATCGCACGGCGCCTGGCATCGCCGTCGGCAACGCCCAGCTCAAGCGCAGCCGAACCCAGCCCAAGTGCAGCAGTCAGGCGTCGGGCGCTCATCGCCAGTGTCTGGTCGCTGTCGCCGCCACCAAGCAGTTCGCGTGCCAGCGTCGCGGCAAGATCGGCCTCGGCACGCCGGCGCTCAGCCTCGAGCGAGCGTGCGCGGGCCAGCTCGGACATCGCGCTGGCGACGACCGCGACCGTCGTGAACGCGGCCAGAGCAACCCAGTTACGTGAGTCAGCGATCGTGAAACGGCCAACCGGCGGGATCTGGAAGAAGTTGAACGCCGCGGCGCTGAGCAACGATGTCGCCAGTCCCAGCCAGAGTCCCCAGACCGCAGCGATCAGCAACACAACCGGCAGGTAGACGACGCTCAGTGAAACGACCGAGGTGACCGTCTTCAGTGGGTAGATCGCCCCGGTTGCGGCGGCGACGCCGAGCACCGCGGTCAGCACGCCGAGTGCCGTAGGTGGGCGCCGCACCGGCAACAACAGCGGCAACACGCCAATCCGCGGCTCTGCAGGCATTCCGGGGACTGTAGTCCGCATCTGCGTCGCCTGAAGGACAACGGCAGCTGAGGCCGAATGAGTTCCTCATGCTCCTGCGCAACCGCGTCCCGGGGATCGAAACGCTCCCCGCCGCCACGACCAAGGTCCGCAACGACGTGCCCGATTCGGCGATCGACGTGCTGTGCTGGCTGAACGCCAACCGCGTTGACTTCGTGCTTGTCGGCCCGGTCGCCAAGGTCCTCCGCGGCGAAACCGCGAAGGGTGCGGTCGCGATCGTGCCGGCGCCCTACGGTCGCAACCTTGACCGCCTGACCCGCGCGCTGTGGTCGGCAAAGGCTCGCCAGCTGCTGCCCGGCGACCCGACCGATGGTGTCAGCACCGGTGCAACGATTCCAATCAAGCTGACCGCCGAGAAGCTGATCGGTCCCGAGCCGCTGGAGTTGCGCTGCGGCAACCACGATCTGTACGTCGAGGGCCGGCCCGTCGGCGTGCCGCGCTATCAGGAGCTTCTGTACGAAGCGAGCCGGATCAAGTTGACCGACGAGCTTGAGATCGAAGTCGCCGCAGCCGACGACATCGAGCTTTACGACCACATCCGCCGGACCGGATCGCCGGAGATCACGGTCACGCGCGCCGTACGCGCCGCCTGAGCAAGTCCGCGCGGCTGCGCCGAAGGTCTAAAGCGCGGCTTAGGCGGCTCGCCTAGGCTGAGCCGATGTCGCCAGTTCAGATCCACCTTCGGCGCATTCGCTGGGCGCTGCTCGCCGCCGGCGTGGCGGCGGCGATGCTTGCGCTTACCTACCTTGCGGTCTACCGCGTGGGACGCGTTTCACGGCTCGACGTCAGCCTGTTCCGGAGCTTTGTCGCGCTTTCAAGCGGCCATCACGTCAACCGCTTCGCGAACCTGGCCGCCGGGCTCTGTGACCCGCGCACGTACGCATACCTGGTCGCGATCCCAGTTGCGATCGCGTTGTTGCGGCGCCGGCCGCTGTTGGCGTTGACGCTGCTGGCGATGATTGGTGGCGCGTCGCTTTCCACGCACTTTCTGAAGTCGGCGCTGGCGGCCGTACACCCCGGCCTCACAGGGGCGCCGATTCCGGCCGGATCGTGGCCCAGCGGCCACTCCACCGCCGCCACCGCACTTTCATGCGCGATCGTGCTTGCGTCGCCGCGCCGGCTACGTCCATACGCCGCCGTGCTCGGGGCTGGGTTCGGACTTTCAGTCGTGTATTCAGTGCTGGTGCTGGGCTGGCACTACCCCAGTGACGCGCTCGGCGGGATCCTGATGGCTTCGCTGTGGGCGGCGCTGGGGATTGCCGGCCTGTCGGCCGTCGATGCGCGACGTGCGGCACGCGGGAAGACCAGGGTGCAGCTGAACAAGCCGCTGCCGTGGGTCGAGACACTGGCACCGCCGCTGATCGCGGGGTTGACCGCGCTGGCAGGCGTGGCGACGCTGGTGATTGTGCGCCCCGGTGCGACGATCGCTTACATCAAGGCCTACCACGCGATGGATCTCGCTGTGGCGCTGCTGGCGCTACTCAGCCTCGGCGTAGCGACCGCGCTGGCGGCTGCCCTCCGGCGCTGATCAGCGGTTGGCGCCGGGGACCCAGAGTGGTTCCTCGGCGCCGTTGGCGCCGCGGCTGAGGACGAACAACAGGTCCGACAGGCGGTTCAGATAGCGGACGGTCTCGGCGTTGATCTCTTCGCCACAGGCCACGGCGAGTCTTTCGGCCCGGCGGCAGACAGTGCGCGCGACATGTAGGTAGGCGGCGGCCGGCGTCCCGCCGGGGAGCACGAACGACTTCAACGGCGCGAGATGCTCGTTGACCTCGTCAAGGCGATGTTCGAGCCATTCGGTCTGCGCGGGGACCACCCGCAGCCGCTCGCGGGTGCTGGACGGATCCTCAGGAGCCGCCAGATCCGCACCGACGTCGAACAGATCGTTCTGGATCCGCTGCAGCCAAGGCCGGTAGTCGCTGGGTAGGTCGGCAAGCGTCAGAACGACGCCGATCTGCGAGTTGAGCTCATCAACCGTTCCGTACGCCTCGATGCGTGGATGCGTCTTGACAACCCGG
>Ga0302314_10021213_pt1 | contig 10706 bp, 9 predicted proteins | sample III_Palsa_N2_3_FD_200533 | JGI IMG/M metagenome (GOLD analysis project Ga0302314, IMG submission 200533) | Peat permafrost microbial communities from Stordalen Mire near Abisko, Sweden - III_Palsa_N2_3 | ecosystem: Environmental > Terrestrial > Soil > Palsa > Peat permafrost | place: Sweden... | reverse complement strand
GCGGCGATCTTCGGGGCGGCGGTCGCGCTCCGGGCCGAGCGGGCCGACCTGGTCCAGTTCGGCACCGGCAGCCACCCGGTCGTGCTCCGCCCGGGCGAGTCCGTGCTCAAGGTGCTGGAGCGGTTCGGCAACCTCGGCGGCACCGACACCACCGGGGCCGTGCGGGAGCACTACCGCGGCCACGACCGGGTGCTGATCGTCACCGACGAGCAGTACGCGCCGAGCCGTCACGGCGCCCCGACCGCCCAGGTCCCGGAGCACGTCCCGGTGTACACCTGGAACCTCGCGGGCTACCGGCCCGGCCACGGCCCGTCCGGCGGACGGAACCGGCACACCTTCGGCGGACTGACCGACGCGGCCTTCCGGCTGGTCCCGCTGCTGGAGGCCGGGGCCGACGCCGTCTGGCCGTGGGAGCAGCGCGCTGCCTGACCCGCGTCCGTCCCCTCCTCCGCCGGAGGGGACAGGCGCAGGTCAGCGCCCGGTGTCGCCGCCCCAGTAGCCGGGCCCGCCGCCCTCCCAGCGCACGGTGAGGTCGTTGGCGAGGTCGATCTCCTCCAGGCCGGCCCGGCGGGCGAACTCCACGACATCGGCCAGTTGGTAGGCCTTCCCGACGATGACGCCGCGGATCTCGACCCGGCGCCAGGGCGGGCGCTCATCGAGCTCGGGCGGGTGGACGACCAGGCGGTAGCTCTCTCTCATGGACTCCACGCTGCTGTCGGCCCCCGGCCCGCGCAGCCGGAGCGGAGCCGTTCGGGCCAGTGGCGGGTGCGCGGCCGCGGTCACAGCCCGGGGAGGCGGTCCTGCTCGACCTCGAAGCGGCGGGCGGCGTACTCCTCCTCGCGGCAGCCCTCGCCCTGGCCGTGCGCCCGTGCCTCCGGTGACCGCAGCGGGCGGTGGCAGGAGCGGCAGCGCACCGTCCGCACCTCGGCGGCGTCGGGTTCGGCGAGCAGCAGCGGCAGCTGAGTGACCATGGGCAGCAGTCTGCCCGAAGCGATGCGGGCAGCACGAGCCCTCGGCAGCCGGGTCCGGTTCGGTCTAGTTTGGAGGTATGAGCAATCATTCGCCGGTTGCGATCGCACCGAGCATCCAGGACGTCCACACCGCCTACCTGGAGGAGCTCGGGCCCCGGGAGCGGGCCGCGCTGATGTCCTGGGCCGGGTTCACCGGAACCTTCGCCACGGTTCGGGTGATCACCTACAGCATCCGCGAGGGCAAGGGGCCTTTCCGGAACCTCAGCGTCGGCAGCGCGCACCTGCACCACTACATGTGGGGCATCGGGCTGCTCACCGGGGTGGGCGCGGTCGCCGTGCACGGGCCGGACGGGACCCGGCGGCATCCGGGGGTCGCCCTCAGCTACGGCGTCGGCCTGGCGCTGATCGTCGACGAGTTCGCGCTGCTGCTCGACCTGAAGGACGTCTACTGGAGCCGACAGGGCCGACTGTCGCTCGACCTCGGCATCGGCCTGGTCTCCCTCGGCGGCACCGCCTTCGCCGCGCTCCCGATGCTGCAGCGGCTGGCGCGCGGCCGACGGAGCCGGACGGCGATCCGCAGCGGGCTGAACGGTTCGCCCCGGAAGAGCTGAGGGCGGGTTCGGCCGCTGCCCCGCCCCCGCCCTCCGCAGGCTCAGTGCGGGATGGTGTCGATCAGCTCGCGTGCGCCCTGGCGCAGCAGCGCCACCGCGACCGAGGTGCCCAGCGTCGCCGGATCCAGCGGACCGGCCCACTCGTGGGCGTCCAGCACGGTCTTGCCGTCCGGCGAGAAGACCCGTGCCCGCAGCGACAGCCGGCCGTCCCGTTCCGCCTTGGCGAAGCCGGCGATCGGCGAGTTGCAGTGGCCCTGGAGCACGTGGAGGAACATCCGCTCGGCCGTGGTCTCGCGCCAGGTGTCGGCGTCGCCGAGACCGGTGACCGCCTCGATCGTCGCGGCGTCGTCCTCGCGGCACTGGAGGCCCAGGACGCCGGCCCCGATCGGCGGGCACATGGTCTCCACCGGCAGGATGTCGCTGATCCGCCCGGTCATCCCGATCCGCTCCATCCCGGAGACGGCGAGCAGCAGCGCGTCGGCCTCCCCGGCGGCGAGCTTCTCCAGCCGGCGGTTGGCGTTGCCGCGCATCGGCACGCAGTCCAGGTGCGGGTGGGAGACCGCGAGTTGGGCGATCCGGCGGACCGAGGAGGTCCCGATCCGGGTCCCCTCGGGCAGCTGGTCGAGGGTGAGACCGTCCTGGTGGATCAGCGCGTCGCGGATGTCGTCCCGGGCCAGGAACGCCGCGAAGACCGTACCGGCGGGCAGCGGGCGGTCGGCGGGGACGTCCTTGATGCAGTGCACGGCCAGGTCGGCCTCCCCGGCGAGCAGCGCGGCGTCGACCTCCTTGGTGAACGCGCCCTTCCCACCGAGCTTCGACAGGTCACCCATCCAGCGGTCACCCGAGGTCGTGACGGGGACGACCTCGGTGGTGATGCCGGGGTGCAGGGCGGCCAGCTCGGCCTGGACCCGGGCGACCTGGGCCAGTGCCATCGGCGAGGAGCGGGAGACGATGCGGATCAGTTGCGAGGGAGCCATGAGGGGATGATAGGCCGTCAGATAGAACTGTCGGACATCGCCCTGCGTACGGTCCCCGTTGTGGTACTCCTCAGCTCAGGCTCCAATCCTCCGGGCCGCCGCCGTCCCAGGACACCACCGCCGGGTCGTCCAGGTCGGCGTCGACCAGGCCCGCCCGGCGGCAGAATTCGTCGACGTCCGCCGGCTGGTGGGCGCGGCCGGCCTCGTGGCCGTTGATCACCACCCGGCGGTAGGGCGGATCGGCGGCCACCAGCGGACCGACCACGACGGGAACTGTGCTGCTCATGCCTCCAGCGTGCAACGACGTGCCCGGGCGCGCCTCCCGGCGGCAACGGCCCCTGCCGCAACGGCTCAGGCGGTCAGCAGGACGGCGGGCCGCAGGGCGTCCTCGCCGTAGCGGGCGCGGGCGCGGTCGGTGACGTCCTCGACCCGGCGGGCCCGGTGGTCGCCCGGGTCGAAGGTCAGCTGGTGGGTGGTGTGCTCCGCCGGGCGGACGCCCTCCGCGCGCAGGGTGACGGCGCGCACGCGGGCGCGCTGCAGGCCGAGCGCGTCGTAGAGCCGGTAGGCGCAGGCCGTCAGGGCCGCGCCGTGGGCGGTGGCCTCGGCCAGGGTCCGGCTGCGGACGGTGGTGGAGCGGTCGGCGTAGCGGACGGTGAGCGTCAGCGCGCCTGCGGCCTGCCGCTGGGTGCGCAGCCGGGCTCCGAGGTCCTCGACCAGGCCGCGCAGCGCCCGGCGGTGGAGCTCCGGATCGAGTTCGTCCCGGTCGAAGTCCTGGTCGGCGGCGAGGGAGCGGCTGGGGGTGCCGGGCGTGACCGGGGTCGGGTCGAGGCCGTGGGCGCGTTCGTGCAGCCGTCGGCCGGCGCTCGCGCCGAGGATGCGCTGGACGGTGGCGAGCGGGGTGGCGGCGAGCGCCCCGACGGTGTGCAGGCCGTAGCCGGCCAGGCTGCGGGCGGTGGCCGGGCCGACCCCGGGGAGCGCGAGCAGCGGGCAGGGGGCCAGGAACACGGCGACCTCCCGGTCCCCGTCGAGGACCCGCACCGCGCCGGGCGGTCCCCCGTGGGCGGCCATCCGGGCCAGCAGCGGGTTGGCGGCGACGCCGGCGGTGCAGTCCAGGGCGAGGTTGGCCAGCACCCGGACCCGGACCAGCTGGGCGATCCCGGCGGCGTCGAGGTCGAAGTAGCGCAGCGAGCCGCGCACGTCCAGCAGCGCGGCGTCCGGCGGCAGCGGCTCGACGGCGGGGGTGATGCCGCGCAGCAGCTCCAGCGCACGGCCGTAGGGCTCCGCCCCGAGCAGCCGACCGCGCCCGGCGGGGTCGTGCAGGTGCAGGTACAGGACGTGCGGGGGCGCTGCTGCGACCGAAGGCGCCGAGGCGCCCGGCGCTTTCGGCGGCTGCCGGGGCCGTGCGGGTTTCGGGGTGCTCATCCGGCGCTCCCCGGGCTGGAGTGCCACAGCCGACGGCTGTCGGCCGTCCGGCGGCCGGGCGGCTGGAGGTCGGCCCAGGGGTGCAGCTCGTAGCCGGTGGCGAGGTGGATCCGCCGGCTCTCCGGCAGCGGTCCCCGTCCCTGGTCCGCTTCCCCGGTCACTCCCCCGCCCGGCGTCCGGGCTCCGCGCTCGGGTCCGCGCTCGGATCCTCGCTCGGATCCTCGCTCGTCCTCGGCGAGGCGGGCGGCGACGGCCGCCAGGCCGCCGGTGCGGCGCAGTTCGGCGAGTTCGGCGAGGCTCCAGGCGGCGGTGCCGACCACGCTGAGGCTCTGCGGTCCGCGCCGCTGGAGGGTGCCGCGGACCAGCAGCAGCCCGTTGTGGAAGACGGTGGCGGCGCAGCGGTCGTGGCTGTCCTCGAAGAAGGCGAGGTCGACCAGGCCGGCGCTGCTGCCGTCGTCGAGGGTGGTGAAGATGACCCGGCGGCCGGAGCGGATCGGGGGCGTCTGGGTCGCGGCCTTGATCCCGGCGACCAGGACGCCGGCGCCGTTCCGCAGGCTGCGGAGGCGGCCGGCCGGGGTGACGCCGAGTTCGGCCAGGAAGGCGTGGTGGCTGGTCATCAGGTGGCGGCTGGTGTCCAGGCCGAGGATGTCGAGTTCCGCGCCGAGGCGGGCGTCGGCGTCGAGGTCGGGCAGGCCGCTGGGGCGGGGGTGCCCGGCGTCGCCGGTCGCGGCCCCGAGCAGCGGCAGTTGGCCGTCGGCCGCCCCGGCCCTGGCCCTGGCCCTGGCCCGGTCCTGGTGGTGCAGCTCGGTGAGCTGGAGCAGCAGGTCACGGCGGTGCGCCCGGCCGGCCAGCGCGTCCAGCGCGCCGACCTGGACCAGGCGTTCGGCGAGCGGACGGGAGGGGCGGGCGCGCTGCCACAGGTCGGGCAGCGAGGTGTAGGGCTGGCCGGCGGTGAGGCGGGCGATCTCGTCCTCGGTGATGCCCTGGACCTCGGAGAAGGCGACCCGCACCCCCCACAATCCAGACACCAGTTCGATTCTGAAATCGGCAGCCGACCTGTTCGCGTCCAGCGGCAGCACCGGAACCCCGCGTCGCCGGGCGTCGGCGAGCAGCAGTCGCTTCGGGTACATGCCGGGATCGTGGGTGAGCACGCCGGCGTAGAAGGCGGCGGCGCGGTGCGCCTTCAGCCAGGCCGACTGGTAGGTCGGCACGGCGAAGGCGGTCGCATGCGCCTTGCAGAAGCCGTAGGCGCCGAACGCGGCCAGGATCTCCCAGGTCCGGCGCAGCACCTCGGGACCGTAGCCGCGCTCGCGGGCCCGCTCGCCGAACCAGGCCCGGACCCGCCCCTGCCGGTCGGGGTTGGACAGGGCGCGCCGCATCTCGTCCGCCTCGTCCCGGCCGCAGCCGGTCATGACGTGCAGGATCTCGATGACCTGCTCGTGGAAGACGACGACGCCGTAGGTCTCGCGCAGGGCCTCCTCCAGGTCGGGGTGCGGGTAGTGGGCGGGGCTCCGGCCGTGGCGGGCCTCGATGAAGGGCCGGACCATGTCGGCGGAGACCGGCCCGGGACGGAACAGGCTGATGTCCACCACCAGGTCGTGGAAGGTCTGCGGCTGGAGCCGGCCGACCAGGTCGCGCTGGCCGGGCGACTCGACCTGGAAGCAGCCCAGGGTCTCGGCCGAGCGGATCAGCTCGAACACGGCCGGGTCGTCCATCGGCACCTGCGCCCGGTCGTCCAGGTCCAGCTCCTCGCCGGTGGCGCGGGTGATCTCGGCGACGCTGTGGGCCATCGCGGACTGCATCCGCACGCCCAGGACGTCCAGCTTCAGCAGGCCGAGGTCCTCCACGTCCTCCTTGTCGAACTGGGACATGGCGAAGCCCTCGCCCGGCGTGGGGACGACCGGGGTGCGGTACAGCAGCGTGGCATCGGAGATGATCACGCCGCAGGGGTGCATGGCGGTGCCCCGGCTGAGCCCGTCCAGGCCCTCGACCAGCTCCCACAGCGGTCCGTGGTCCTCGGCGGCGACCGCCCGCAGCTCCGGCAGCTCGGACAGTGCGGCGCGGGCGTCGCGGGCCCGGATGTGCGGGAACGCCTTGGCCAGCCGGTCGACGGTCTGCGGGTCCAGGCCCAGGGCCGCACCGACGTCGCGGACGGCGTGGCGGACCCGGTAGGTCTCGGGCATGGCCAGGGTCGCGGTCCGCTCCGCGCCGAAGCGGTCGAAGACCGCCCGGTAGACCTCCAGCCGGCGCGCGGACTCCACGTCGATGTCGATGTCGGGCAGCGCGGCCCGGCGCTCGGACAGGAAGCGCTCCATGATCAGCCCGTGCTCGACCGGGTCGGCGGCGGCGATCCCCAGCAGGTGGACCGCCAGCGAACCGGCCGCCGAACCGCGCGCCGCGACCCGGATGCCCAGCGCCCGTGCGTCGTCCACCACCTGAGCGACCGTCAGGAAGTAACCGGCGTAGCCGAGCCGGGCGATGGTGCCCAGCTCCTGCTCCAGCCGGTCCCAGTAGCGGCGCTCCCGGTGGTGCCCGCGCACCACCATCGCGGCGGTGACGCGGGAGCGGAGCACCCGGTCGGCGCCCCGGTGGCCCGCGCCGACCTGGTCCGGCTCGGGGAAATGGACCCGGCCGATCCCCAGGTCGTCGGCGGGGTCGAGCCGACAGCCCTCGGCCACGGCGGCGGTCGCCGCCAGCAGCCGGCGTCCGCCGTCGCGGCCCTGGCCCGCGGCCTCGGCGACCTGCTCGGCGAGCCTGGCCATGTCGGTCCCGTCCTTGAGCCAGCGCTCGCCGCCGTCCAGCGCCGTCGGCCGGCGCCCGTCGATCGGCACCAGCAGCCGGGCGGCGTCCAGCACGTCGGCGATCCGACCCCGGCCGGGGTCGGCGTAGCGGACGTCGTTGCTGAGCACGGCGGCGACGCCCTGCTCGGCGGCGAAGCCGAGCGTCCGCGCGGCGAGCCGCAGGCTGCCGGGGCCGGTGCCCGGACGGGCGTGGTGCACGACCTCCAGCCGCAGCGCCGCGCCGAACAGCTCGCGCCAGGGCCGGAGCAGCCGCGCGGCCCGGTCCGGACGCCCGGCGGCCAGCGCCCGGCCGACCTCCGACCCGGGCCCGAGCAGGACGTAGAGCCCCGCGCCCGCACCGCCCGCAGCGGTGTTCGAAGCGGCAGCGTTCGAAGCGATGGCGTTCGAAGCGGCAGCGTTCGAAGCGATGGCGCCCGGAGCAGCGGTGTTCGAAGCGGTGGCGCCCGAAGCGGCGCGGGCCAGGTCGGGCCAGTCGAGCGCGGCCGGACCGGGGCCGGTGTGCGCGGCGGTGACGGCTCCGCAGAGCGCGGCCCAGCCGGCCCGGTCGCGCGCCAGCAGCAGGGCACGCGGGGCCGACTCGTCGACGAACGCCCCGCCCCGAGCCGGGGAACGGCGCCGCACGGCCGGCTCGGACGGCTCGGCCGACCGGTCCCGGCGTTCGGACGCGTACCCGGAGCCGGTGTACTCGGGCACGGCGAGGTCCACCCCGAACAGCGGCCGGATCCCGGCCTCCGCGCAAGCCTTGGCGAAGCGGACGACCCCGGCGACGGTGTCCCGGTCGGTCAGTGCGAGCGCGTCGAGACCGCGCTCGGCGGCACGCCGGGCCAGCTCCTGCGGCAGGCTCGCGCCGTAGCGGGCGGAGTAGCCGGAAGCCACATGGAGGTGGGTAAACACCACGTGCTCCTCCCGCTGCTCACCCTGCCCCTCCCCCGGCCCGTCCCTCGGGTCGCCCTTCCACCATAGGCCATGTTCGAACGTTTGATCGAACGGAAAATCGAACAGCCGTTGCAGGTGGCAGGCGGCGCCCCGGGGGATCCGGGCGGCGGGACAGGTGGTCGGCGGGCGGTCGGCGCGGAGCCGGGCCGGGCCGGGCCGCAGGAGGCGGTGCCCGGGGACGACCCCGCCGACACCCTCCGGGGCAGGCTAGGCCCGCTCCTCCGGCGGCGACTGCTGGTAGACCGTCACCAGCACGCCGTGGACCGGCTGGTCCTCGCCGTCCTCCTCGGCCTCGTCGACCAGTCGGGTCAGGAGCTCGGCGAGCTGCCGGGCCTTCTCCGGCCCGAGCCGCAGGTGGCGCAGGACCAGGCTGTGCTCGCGGGGCGAGCGGTCCAGCTCCTGGGCGACCGCGCCCAGCATCGCGGCGGTGCCGGCCGCCTGCGGGTCGGCGACGATCATCCGGCGGGCCGAGCGCCGGTAGTACTGCTCGGTGCCGCCGCGGACCTGCCGGGTCTCGGCGACATGGACCAGCCCGGCCTCGCGCAGCACCTTGAGGTGGTGGGCCACATTGCCCTTCTTCGCGTCGAGCTGCGCCGCGAGCTGGCTGATCGTGGCCGACTGGAGCCCCAGCACGAAGAGCAGCCGCTGCCGCAGCGGATGGGCCAGCGCCGCGTACTGCTCGGGCGAGTCAATCCGCTGGACCTCCTCCGACGGCGCGGGGGGCAGCGCGGGCAGGGGCGGGGCGGAAGGGTGCTCATCGGCCATGGATCAAGTGTCTAACTTTCTTGACGCTTTCGCAAGCACAGTGCTTCACTCTCACTCATGACGACATCCGAAGAGTTCCGCCCCGCCCCCATCGTCGAAGAGACCGCCCGACTGCTCACCGAGAACTACGTCTTCCCCGAGGTGGCCGAGCAGCTCGCCGAGCTGCTCCGCCGACGCCTCGCCGAGGGCGGCTACGACGTGGACAGCGCCGAGGAGTTGGGCCGGCTGGTCACCGCCGACCTGCAGTCCGTCAACGCCGACCGGCACCTCCGGCTGAAGTACCACGCCATCCAGGTGCCGCCGGAGCAGGGCGCCGCCGCGCTCGCGGGGATGCGCCGGGACTTCGACGCCTCGCTGGGCGGGGTGCCCAAGCTGGAACTGCTGGACGGCGGCCCGGCCGTGCTGACGCTGGCGCCGACCCTGTTCCCGCTGGAGTGGGCGGCCGAGCCGGTCGGCGCCGCGCTCACCCTGGTCTCCCGGGCCCGGGCCCTGATCATCGACCTCCGCGCGAACCTGGGCGGCGACCCGGAGACCGTCGCCTTCATCTGCAGCCACCTGTTCGACGAGCGCACCCACCTCAACACCATGCACTGGCGCGAGAACGAGCGCCGGGAGCAGTCCTGGACCCTGCCGTACGTCCCGGGCCCGCGCTACGGCGCCGACAAGCCGCTCTACATCCTGACCAGCAGCCGCACCTTCTCCGGGGCCGAGGAGCTGACCTACGACCTGCAGCAGCTCGGCCGGGCCGTGGTCGTCGGCGAGCGGACCGGCGGCGGCGCGCACCCGCGCGAGGGCTGGACCGTGCACCCGCACCTGGAGGCCACCATTCCGGTCGGCCGCGCCGTCAACCCCGTCTCCGGCACCAACTGGGAGGGCTCCGGCATCCTGCCGGACGTCCTCTGCCCCGCGTCCGAGGCGCTCGACCGCGCCCGCGTCCTGGCCGAGAAGGCCCTCGCCGAGCAGCCTCCGGCCTAGCGGGCCCCGGCCCAGCAGCCAGGGGCAGCCAGGGACGGACAGGGGCGGACGGCCATCCGGGGCATGCCGCCGCGTGTCCCGCCGCGACGGGTCATACATCATGATCAACACGGATACTCTGCCGAGCCGGAGGAGGGTCCCAGGGCGGACCGGGCCAGCTCGGCCCAGCCACCGATGCCACCGCCCTGTACTGCACGAATGCCCGCAGAGCACATCCGTCGATCCGTCGTACGCCCGGCCCCGCTCCCGCCCCGCCACCCGCGTGCCGCCCTGCTGGCCGCGGCGACGGCCGCGGTCGCGGCCGCCCTGGCGGTGTCGCTGGCCGGCCTCGACGGAGCGGAGGCGGCCGTCGGCCAGTACGCCAGCGCCAAACTGATCCAGCTTCAGGTCACGGACATCCCGGCGCTGAAGACCGTCGGGTTCCAGGGGACCTACGGGACCGCCGAGTCCGATGTCGTCGACGCCCCCGACGACAACGGGGACTTCTCCGACCCGGACCACGTGCTCACCTACGTCACCATCGACGGCGCCCAGACCAGCCGCACCTCCAACACCAGCGCCAAGGTCTACGCCCAGTCCCAGAACTCGGGGATGACGCTGCGGATCGGCAACGCCCAGTTCGTGAGCATCCTGCCGCCCTCGGGGTCGGTCGCCACCCTGGACACCTACGCCGAGTGCACCCCGCCGCCGGTGGGCCCCTACGCGCTGGCCTACGCCCGGACCGCGGCCAACTTGATCGCCGTCCTCGGCCACCCCGTCTCGCTCGGCACCACCACCCTCACCGTGACCGGGGCCGAGCTGGGCGAGCCGACCACCCTGGGCCCGAACAACACCGTCACCGTCCGGTTCACCCGTCACGAGGAGCCCGCCGGCGGCGGGCAGACCCCCGGCGTGTACACGGCCCGCGCCTGGATCGACATCGTCGCCACCGGGGTCCTCCGGAACCCGGCCGGCGAGGAGGTCTACGACGGACCGATCACCGACATCCGGCTCGGCGAGGTCGAGGCCCACTGCGAAAGGACGATCACGCCCTCCCCCAGCCCTTCGTCGAGCTCCCCCAGTCCGAGCCCCAGCCCCAGCCCGAGCCCCAGCGAGAGCAAGAGCCCCAGCCCTTCACCCTCGCCCTCACCCAGCGACAGCCGGACCCCCACCCCGCACCCGACCGACTCCTCGGGCGCCCCGCCGGAGCCCTCGCCCTCGCCCTCGGGCTCCGGCGGACCGCTCGCCCCCACCGGGACGAGCCTGGAG
>Ga0302314_10021212_pt1 | contig 10707 bp, 9 predicted proteins | sample III_Palsa_N2_3_FD_200533 | JGI IMG/M metagenome (GOLD analysis project Ga0302314, IMG submission 200533) | Peat permafrost microbial communities from Stordalen Mire near Abisko, Sweden - III_Palsa_N2_3 | ecosystem: Environmental > Terrestrial > Soil > Palsa > Peat permafrost | place: Sweden... | reverse complement strand
GAGATGCCTGCGCCGGCCTTGCCCCGCGACGACAGCCATTTGAGCAGCGGCTCGAAGTCGGTGCGCTGGCGCTGGATTTTCGAAATCTCCGCCTTGCCGTGGCGGCGCATGAGCGAGCCGAAGATGCCGCCGGCCTCGATGGGCTGGAGCTGCTTGGGGTCGCCGACGCAGACCAGCTTGCCGCCGGCCGCCAGGACGCGGGATTGCAGCATGTCGAACTCGCGCGAGCCGAGCATGCCGGCCTCGTCGAGCACGACGATGGATGTCGGGCCCAGCTCCGAGCGGCCCTCGCGCAGCGACAGCAGCAGGCTCGCGACGGTGCGCGAGGGGATGCCGGCCTCGCGCGAGAGGTTGAGCGCCGCGGCGGCCGACTGGCAGCATCCCGAGACCTCGAACCCGGAGGACCCGAGCGCGGCGGCCGCCGCCTTGAGCAAGGTGGTCTTGCCCGTGCCGGCCCAGCCCTCCACGAAGGCGTGGGAGCCGGTCCCGCAGGCGATGTGGAGCGCCGCCGCCCGCTGCTGCGAGAGCGACGCCTTCACGCCGAGCTTGGCCCCCAGCTCGGCCTCCAGCTTGTCGAACTCGCGGTCGACGCGCGCGCGGGGGACCCGGTGCCGCGGGTCGAGTTTGCCCGCCTCGACCCGCGCGCTGATCGCCTCTTCGAGCTCCATGGTCGGGCGCGAGGTGAACACCTCGGCCAGGTGCTCGGCGCGGCCCAGGCGGACGACGTTGGCGTGCTCCATGAACAGGTCGAGCTCGGCCAGGCACCGCCGCGCGTCCCAGCGGCCCATCGCCTTTTCGCAGATGGCGGCGAGGGCCTCCTGCGCGGTCGCGCACGACTGCGATTCCATGAGGCCGTCGAGCAGCGCGCCATGGTCGATGGAGAACTCGGGCTCGGGCTGCGGCTCCTTCGAGCGCATGGCCGCCACCGACTCCGGCGTGATGCCCAGGGCCGCGGCCTTCGCCGAGAAGCCCGCCAGCAGCTCGGGCAGCGGCGGCTCGGACTTGCCCTTGCGGCTGGACTTGGCGGCGGCGTCGCGCTCAGCCTGGCTTCCCCGGCCCGAGGCGCCGGACTCGCGCAGGCGCTTGGCGATCTCGCGGCTGCGGCTGGACAACGCGTCGCGCTGCTCCTGGCTGACGCCGCGGATCGTGAAGTAGGGGCCCTCGGGCTCGACGGCGAACCCCATCCCTTTGAGCCGGGAGGCGAGCTCCGCGCGGAAGAGGATGCCCGCCGCCATCTTGCGGTCGAACTGCGGCCGGGTGTCCAGGGCGGACCATTCGGGCGAGCCCATGCGCTTGCCGAGGTTGAAGAGCAGCGAGTGGACGTGCAGTTGCGGGTCCCAGCCGCCGGCCCCGGCCGCCCGGCTCGCGAAGTGGGTGTAGCAGCAGGCGACGGCGGCCTCGGCGAACTGCTTGGCCAGGCCCCCTTTGCCGTGGCGGGTGACGGCGCCGGCCTCGGCGTAGCCCAGCGCGGCCCGCGCCGATTGGTGCAGGCACTCGAGCAGCTCCGCGCGCGTGGCGCCGTCGGCCCCGGCGTGGATCGCGGAGAAGTCCTTGGGGGCCGAGAAGGTCAGGTCGAGCCCGATGGAGTGCCCTTCGCCGGCCCCTTTGACCAAGGGCCTGCCGGTGACGGGGTGCAGGCCCCGCGCGAGGCGCTCGACGTGCTCGGCTTCGGCCATGCCGTCCAGGCCCAGCAGGGCTGCGCCCTTGCAGGCCCAGAAGGGGGCGGGCCCGCCGTCCCCACCGCGGGCGTAGGCGTCGTATCCCGCCGGCTTGCTCCCCGACGGCTCGGCCAGGTAGCCCATGTAGCTGCGCCCCTTGGGTCCGCAGGCCTTCCCGCCGTTCGCCGGCCCGATCTTGGCTATGGAGAGCATCGGGCGTCCCCGCGGCGGGAGAGCAGCGCGCCGAGCTCGTCTTCGAGCGACGAGGCTCCCGCGAGTCGCGGCGGCTCGGCGGCGAGCGCGCGGTCGACGGCCTGCGCGATGAAGGTGCCCAGCGATATGCCCCGATCCTTGCGCGCCCGCTCGATGTCGGCCAGCCGCGAGGCGAGGGCGTCGGCCACCGGCAGCAGGTAGAGCGTGGCGAAGGCCGAGCGGCTCAGGCCGGCGGCGGAGCGCGCGGCGTCGAAGCGGGCGAGGTCGCCCTTGTCGAGGCGGAGCAGGGCCGCGTCCTGCCGCTGCTTGGATTCGAGGTAATGCGCGCGGTTGCGTTCGCGCTTGGTCGGTTTGACGTCCATGGGAAAGCCCTCCCTGGCCATATGCGGCTGGGGAGGGCTTTCCGCCGTCCGTTGGGCGGCTTACACCATGCGTTTGGCCATCTCGTCTGCGCGTAGGTGGGTGTAGTCGAGGAGCTGCCCGAAGCTCCTGTGTCCGACCATGGCCATGATTTCCTCCACTTTGAGGTCCCGTTGCTTGGACACCAGTCGGGAAATTCCTTCATGCCTCGTATCGTGCAGCCTGATGTTTTCGAAGCCGAGCTTCTTGAAGGTCTTGTGGAAGAAATTGGATGCCGCACGCGGGTTGCTGATTTGGTGGAAGACCCGAGGCTCGTCGGACTCCACGGCGGACAGAAGTTGCGTGACCGTCTCCGTCGCCTTGGGCGATAGGGGGATGTTCCGCATCGTCTTCTTTTTCGTGTGCTCGGCAGGCAAGTCCCAAACGCGACTGTTGGGGTCGAATTCGAGCTCCTCCGCGAGCACCATTTCTTGCGTGCGGGCTCCGGTTTCGAACACGAGGTCGAGCAGGAGCAGCCATTGCTTTTTCGCTGGCGATTTCGAATTCGCAATATATTCCCTCAGCTTGGCTTCCTCTTGCGGCAGGATGCGGCGCGTGCGTTTGTTCTGCCAATCCTTCGGGAAATCCTCCTTGACGGAGAAGGGGATGATGTGCTGGCTGACTTTGAGTTGCTGGCCTCTCCAACGGCAAGCTCGGGATGCCAAGCTGAATATCATTAGGATGGACTCATAGCTATAGGGTTTCTTAAGCTTGCTTGTCGTTTTGAGCATCTTGTCCCTGAAGCCATGGACCCAATCCTTGTCGAGCTGCCCTACCTTTTCCAATCCAAGATGTGGATTGGCCATGGCCCACACCCCTTGATCCCGCTCTGGGTTTGGCGCCTTGGGGTTGTCTTTGTATTTGTCTTCCTTGTCCTTGATGAACAAGCCGATGACTTTCCGTATGCCCTCTTCGAGGTAGTCCGCCAAGGTGGGCGATTTCTTCCGGATCGCGTCGATCTCGCGGCGGGCTTTCGCCGCATCCTCGCGCATGGGCTTCTCGTGTTTGTCGATGTAGTTCTGCGCCTCCTCGCGGGTGGCGTAAGTTCTCGAAACTGACGGCTTGCCTTTGATCCTGATGGTGGCTTGGTATGTCACCTTGCCATTCTTGCCGTCTCTGATGCTGATGGGCATTTTTCTCTCCTTGTTGTTGTGGATGCCGACGCGGATGCGCCTTGTTGTTGGATACGCTTGAACATCGAGGTCCGCCGTTTTGCATGCGCCAGGTTTCTCGCGTCGCCTTGGTTTTTTGCAGCAAAGGCTGCAGCGCGGCCGATCACGAAGACGACCAAATCATTGGCCGCGACGAAGTTCAAGAGGGGAAAATGATTCTGGATTGGGGGAAGGATTGATTGAGGACGATCAAGTTGGATCTCCACGGCGTGGGCATGGGACTTGCAAATAGCGCATATGCCGTGTAATTGCATCGAAATGTAGAGCAAGAAAATACTTTATGGCCTACATAAGATGTAGAAGTGTTTTTCGGCCGCGACCGATGGGGCATGCGGCTCGATCCCGCGCAGCGCGCTGCGCGGGTGACGGACGGCAAAAACGGGTGATGGACGGCATGCCCTCCATCCGTCGCAAATGCCGCGGGACGCGGCGGATCGTTGCCCCCGGCCCGATGGATAGGGAGCGCCTTGGAAGAGGCGGGAAACCAACCATCGGGAGGAGAGCATGGAGCATCGAGAACAGCAGGAAGCGGGCGGCGGGGAGCCGCTGGACGCGGGGGCGGAAGTCCATCGCCGCAAGGTCGCGGAGGCGCGGGCGTTGCTCGCCAGGGAGTTCAGCATCGAGGCGGCCTTCGTCGGCGTGCCCAAGCTCTCGCGCATCCTGGGCATCGCGCCGTCGACGATCTACGGCTACATGAGGCGCAAGGAGTTCTTCATCCCCTACCGCATGTTCAACACGATGGCGATGGTGTCGCTCGACGACATCGCCGAGTGGCTGGTCTCCGACGGGAGCGTGGTGCCCGCGGGCCGCTCGCCCCGCGTCGAGCTTCCGCCGGAGAAGCCGGCCGTCAGCGAGGCTGAGAAGGCCCGCATGCGCTACGACCAGAGGGTCAGGGAGATCGAGGAGGATCGCAGGCGCAGCAGGGGGCCGCGCTGACGGAAAGCGAGGCCGCCCCCGGGGCGGCCTTCCGTTCACGGGGCCCGCTTTCCGTGGCCGGTGACGACGCCCCGTATCTTCATCGGGCAGGCTTCGCCGACCTCCTCGTCGGGCACGCCGGGGTCCTCGGCGTGCAGGAAGGACTTGGAGCCGGACTGGGTGAGCGCGCGCACCTCGAAGCGCTGGCCGTCGCGGGAGACGAGCACGAGGTCGCCGGCCTGGCCGCGGCGCGCCTCGTCGTAGCTGACGGTGTCGCCGTCCTCGATGCCGATGGCCGCCATGGCCGAGCCCGACACCCTCGCGCCGCGCGCGCCGCCGTCGAGCAGGAACGGCTGCGCGCCGGCCTCGGCGATGGCGCCGCGCATCCTGCGCGCGGCCTCCGCCGCCGAGACGCCCTCCGCCGCGAGCGCGGCCTCGACCTGCTCGGGCGACATGCCGAGCGCCTCGTGGATGTTGGCGGGGGCCCCGGCCCGCGCGGGCCGCTTCCGCGGCTTCGCGGCGGCGTTGCCGCGCGCCTTGCGTCGTTCCATGAGCAGCCCCCCGTCGCTTCGATTTTTACGGCGGCGGGGGGCCTTTGTCAAACGCGCGCGGCGCCCGTCCGCTTGCGGACCGCCCTGAGGGCGCGCTTCCTGGCGGCGTCGTAGGCCGCCTCGCCCAAGCCCGACTCCTTGCGCGAGTCGCCGGGGTCCTCGCCGCCGAGCCAGCCCTCCAAGAGCCGGAGCGCCGCGGGATCGTCCGCCAGGTCGGGCAGGGCGGCCTCCATGGCGGCCCAGGCGAGCTCCACGCGCCGCTTCTCGGCGAGCAGCTCGAGCGCGGACGGCCCGGACCCGCGGAGGGCGGGCCCCGATCCGGCCGGCTCCTCCTCGGGGAGCGGGGCGCGCCTCGAGTTGGCGTGCAGCTTCCGCTGGTCGCTGGCGACCCCTTCCATGGCGACGTGCAGGCACACGTCGAAGGGGATGTGGAGCGGCCAGCGGCGCGTGCCTTGGAGGTAGCGCGCGAAGGTCTCGGAGAAGAGGTCCTCGGCTTCGCTCAGGCCGGTGCCGGCGAGATGCTTGGACGCGGAGTAGTAGAGGGCCGCGAGCGTCTTCCCCGGAAGGGCCGCGGCGGCGGCCCGGACTTCCTCGACGGTGGCGTAGACGATCGGCTGGGACTGCTTGTTATTGTTGTTGGGCATCGCGTTTCCATAGGAGTGGTCCATGTTGCCGGAGCGGCCCCTCGCGGGGAACCGCCGCCGGGGCGGAGGGCTCTCGGGGCGGATGGGCGGCATCGCCGATCCGCGGCCCCTGCTCCCAATCCGATCCAGCGGGGCCTTCCGCCGCCCGTCCGTCGGCCGCATGTTCCCGAGGCGGCGGGCGGGGCGCCCCGCGCCGATCCATGGGTTTGGGGAGGCTTCCATGGGCATGGGGACGGGTGGCGGCGCGCCGAGGGGCATGGCGCCGTCGATCGCGAAGGCGGACTTCGCGGGATGGGCGCGGGCGTCGGCCTGCGCGGGGATGGCGGCGGGGCTTCTGGCCCTCGCTTTGCTTTGGAGGATGGGCTCGCCACCGATGTCCCTCGCCGACGCCCTGGGCTGCTCGGCGGCCGGCGCGCTCCGCGCGCTGTCGCGGCTGTTTTTTTCCGCGCGCGCGGGCGAGTGCTCCGCGGCGTGGGCGTCGCTTCCGGCGTGGGCCCGCTTCGGCATGCTCGCGCGGGCGTCCGCGGCCGCCATGTGCGCGTGCGTTCCGGGCGCGCTCTGCTGGCGGGGCTGGATGTCGCCCGGCGACGGCTTGGTCCACGTCCGGGGCCCGAGGCTCCATGCGGGCAGGCGCGCGCTGGCGGCGGCGAAGGCCAAGTTCGGGCCGGGGGCCGCCCGCATGCCCGACCACGAGATCGCGCCGGGCGTGCCCTTCGGGGCCGGCATGTGGACCAAGCACGTCGTGATCGCGGGCGGGACCGGGGCCGGCAAGAGCACGTTGATGCGGGCCCTGCTGGGGAAGGTTTTCGCGGCCGGCGAGCACGCCTTGGTCTTCGACCCCAAGGGCGAATACACGGCCCTGTTCCCGCAGGCGGCGATCCTGGCGCCGTGGGACGCCCGCACCTGGGCGTGGGACATCGGCAAGGACATGCGCAACGTCGCCGACATGAGGCGCTTCGCCGAGTCGGTCGTGGAGCAGTCGTCGGACCCGATGTGGTCCAACGCCTCGCGCATGCTGCTGGTGGGGTGCATGTCCGCCCTGCGGGAGCGGTCGGGGGACGGCTGGGGCTTCGGCGAGCTCGCCGAGGCGATAGCCTCGCGCCAGCCGGAGCTGGCGAAGATGATGGCGAAGTCGATGAGGGAGGCCGCGCCGCTGGTGGAGAAGCCGACGGTGACGACGCAGGGCATCCTGATCAACCTGGCCGCCGCCAGCGCGCCGATATTCGACCTGGCCTGCGCGTGGGGGCGCGTCCCGCCGGGGCGCCGGCTGAGCATGGTGGACTGGGCGCTGGGCAGGGGAGGCCCGAAGCAGATCGTCATGCAGGGCGACGCCTCCTACGGCCCGCTCACGCGCAGCTTCGCGCGGCCCGTCGTCGAGTGCGTCGCCGCGCTCGCGTCGAGCCCCGAGATGGAGGACGACGAGGCGCGCAAGCGCTGGCTGGTGTGCGACGAGCTGCCGTCCCTCGGGAAGGTGGACATCCGGCTGGCCGTGAACCAGGGCCGCTCCAAGGGCTACCGCTGCGTGTTCGCCTGCCAGGACTTCGCGCAGCTCGAGGAGATCCACGGCGAGGCGATGGTCCGCGCGCTCATGTCGATGGTGGGGACGGTGGTGGTCGGCAGGACCGGGCCCGGCTCGGCGGCCCGGATGATCTGCGAGGCCGTCGGCTCGCGCGAGGTGGAGCGGCCCAACGTGTCGGTGTCCAAGGGCGGGCACGGCGCCGGGCGCTCGGAGAGCCTGTCGTTCTCGCGCGAGCAGGTCCCGATCTACCTGCCCGCCGAGCTGTCGTCGCGGCTCGGGGCCGATCCGAAGGGCAGGGGCATGGTCATGGCCCTCGTGGCCGACGGGGACGTCTACGAGCTCCTTTGGCCCCACGTGAACCTGCCCAAGCTGCGGCCCCAATCGGTCCCCGCCGAATGGACCAAGGGCGCGCTTCCGTCGCAGTCGGGCAAGCCCGGCCGGGGCCCGATTCAAAGCTCGGAAGGCGGCGGCGATGCCGTTGGCGGCGGGCGGGACGGGGAGGGGGCGGGCCTGCCCGCGGCCTTCGCGATGCCGTCGATCCTCGAAGGCGTGGAGCTGGCGATGCCCTCCATCGTCGCGGGCGCTCCGATGGAAGCGGCCGGCCCGGACGGCGGCGGCGATGGCGATTCGGAGGCGGGCGGGGAAGGCGGGCTCGGCCTCGGCGAAGGCGACGGCGATGGCGACGAAGACGGGGAGCGGTCGATGGGCTAGGTCGGGCCGCGGCTGCGCGCGCGTCCCCATGCCGGCATGGCCGCCCGCCTTCCGTCGGCGTGGCGCGCGCATCGCGGCGGATCGCCTCCGGGGCCCGATTGGAAAGCAGGGGCCGAAGGGTTCGGCCCGTCCAAGGAGGGCATATGGAGGAGGGTTTCGGAGCGATGCGCTGCGGATGCTGCGGCGAGGTTGGCGGCGGGTGCGGGTGCGAGCGCCGCGGGAAGTTCGAGAGGGCGGCCCGCGGGCCGCGTTGGCCGCGCCTGTTCGAGGGCCATGGCGGCCCGCTCGGGTTCAGGCTCGACGGCGATGGCGATAGCGATGCTGATGGCGATGGCGGCGTGAATGCCGCGGCGGAGCGGGACGGAACTTGGCGCAAGCGGTGCGCGCCGCTGCGCGGCCCCGCAGGCGACCTGGCCGAGCTGGGCATGGCGCTGGACGGGGCTCGGCGCCGGGCGCTCGGGCAGGCCAAGCCAGCCGGATCGCGCAGCCGCGCGTGGCTGGACGTGTGGAAGGAGATGGAGCGGATCGAGGAGGCCCAAAGGCTCGCCGCCGCGTCCGCGGAAGGGCCGCGCCCAGATGGCGAGTGGGGCAGGCTCTGGAACGGCATGGAGCATGAGGAGCGCGAGCGGGCGCGGGGATGGATTCCCGAGCACAGCGATCCGGCCTTGGCCGAGGCCGATCCCGAGGTCGCGTTGATCGACTCGATCTGGAATGCGCGGGACGGGGGCGGCGGGCCGCCCGGGGAAGACGAAGGCGCCCTGCGCCGATTCGCCAAGGAAATGCTGCGTCGGCTGCTCGGGCTTTTCGGAAAGGGAGGCGGCCATGGCGCATGAGGGGATGGGGAGGGAGGAGCGGGGGCGGAGCCGGGGACCGGCCGCCGCCCCCGGCGGCCAACGAGGGGCCGAAGGCGGGAAGGATGCCGAGGAGCGCGTCGACGTGAAGGCGCAGGTCGCGCGGACGCTCATCGAGGCGATGGAGCGCGGGGACACGCCGTGGCAGAAGCCGTGGAGGGCCGAGTCGCTGCGGCCGGCCAACGCGTCGACGGGCAACGCCTACAAGGGGGCCAACCGCTGGCTGCTGGCCCTGTCGGGCCGCTCGACGAACCTGTGGATGACCTACAGGCAGGCGGCGGAGAAGGGCTGGCAGGTCCGCAAGGGCGAGAAGGGGACGATGATCGTCAAGGTGGTGGAGGTCGACCGCGGCGGCGATGGCAAGGAGCAGGGCGAAGGCGATGCCGCAGGGGAAGCGCGCGGCGCGGGGAAGGGCAAGGGCGTGGCCCTGCGCCGCTACTGGGTGTTCAACGCCGACCAGGTCGACGGGATGCCGGCGGCGGAGGAGCCGGCCCGCGAGCCCTTCGAGCCCATCGCCAGGGCCGAGTCGGTCATGGAGGCGTTGAAGGCCAGGACCGGGCTGTCGATCGTCCACGGCGGCTCCGCCGCGTTCTACTCGCCGCAGCACGACCGCGTGGCCCTGCCGCCGAGGGTGGCGTTCGACGATCCGTATTCGTATTTCTCGACGGCCCTGCACGAGGGCGCCCACAGCACGCTCCACAGGAAGCGGATGGACCGCTCCGACGCGCTGGCGAAGAAGTGGGGCGACGAAGCCTACGCGATGGAGGAGCTGCGGGCCGAAATGTGCTCGGCCTTGGTCTACGCCGAGCTGGCCGTGGGCGACGAGTCGATGCGGTTGAAGCAGACGCCCGAGCACTTGGAGTCGCACGCCGCGTATTTGCGGCACTGGGTGTCGGCGCTTTCGCGCGACCCGATGGCGATCTTCTCGGCGGCCAAGGACGCCGAGAAGATGGCCGACTACTTGCTGGCCTTGGAGAGGGACCATGCGTCGAGCAAGGGCAACGAGGAATGGCTCGCCGACTACGACAGGGCGTGGGACGCCGAGCGCGCCGAGGCGATGAGGCTCCAGCGCTGAACAGGGGCTTCGCGAGGAGGAATCGAGATGCGGAGAATGTCCGCGTCCGCCGATTCCAACGGGCGAGAAAAGACAAGCATACGGACTGCGTCCGCGAGGATGCCGACGAAACAATTAAGGAGGTCAGAACATTATGAACGGCTTGGACGAGAGGGATAGGGAAGCGGTCGGTCGATTGTTCCATGAGGAGATCGATGCCGCGCGTGGAAGGATGCGCATAGGCGACGGCAGCGGTGGAAGGGGGCTGGGTTGCATATGGACGATGGCGATTGGCGGCGTGGATTGCGGCGTCAACTTCTCATGGTTCGCGCGCATGGAGGAACGAAGCGGCGGAGGGAACATGGTCGTCGGGGAATGCATAGTCGACATTTTCATGGTGTTGGAGATGGCGGAGATCGACCGGTTTTTGGACAGCGGCGAGGAGCCCGAAAGGTCGTCCGGCCTCGCCGCCCTGTCTTTCGAATATGCCGATGGCGAAGCCATGGGCGGCTTCGACCACTGGCGGCATTTCGAGGCGACATTCGAGGCGGCCAAGGAATGCCTGGAAACCGCGCCCCGCTACCTGGCGCTCCGCGAAGCGAGGGAACTCGATGCTTGCTTGCCTGGGGCCAGGTCGGAGCGCAAGGGCAGGCTTTGAGGTCATGCGCGCCCGATCCAAGTTCGGGCTGGCGCCCCGGCTGCGTAGGCGGCCGGGGCGTTTCCTTGGCGGGTTCGATCGGATGGGCTGCTCCGGGTAGCCAGGGCGGCATTGTTTTCTCGCGCTCGGCGATTTCGCGGGCATGCAGTTGAAAATCGCCATGGCGTCGACTATAAAGCTTCCCTCGGAACTTTCTAAGAGGACTGAACCGCATGGAAGGCGTGGAGATGACGGAACGGGAAATGGTTGGGCTCTGCTTCCTCGAGGGGATCGAGGACGCGCGGGCGAGGATGAAGATGGGGCATGGCGACGAGGGCGAAGGCCACGGAAGCATGTGGCGGGAGGTCATAGGCGGCGTGAGC
>Ga0302314_10021211_pt1 | contig 10707 bp, 9 predicted proteins | sample III_Palsa_N2_3_FD_200533 | JGI IMG/M metagenome (GOLD analysis project Ga0302314, IMG submission 200533) | Peat permafrost microbial communities from Stordalen Mire near Abisko, Sweden - III_Palsa_N2_3 | ecosystem: Environmental > Terrestrial > Soil > Palsa > Peat permafrost | place: Sweden... | reverse complement strand
CGCGTAGGCCAGCGCCAGTCGCGCGGGCAATCCGCCCGAGTGATCCAACGCGGCCGCTGCGAGCTGCTCGGCCAGCGCCAGCTCGCCCAGCCGCAGCGCATCCTGGGCCGCGGCCACGATCTGGGCGGTCTCAATGTGGGTGTCGCTGTCGACGGCCAGCGCGCAGAGCCGCAGCTGGTCGCCGACACCCCCGTCGGATGGACGGGCCGCCAGCTGTTCGACCAGCGAGCTGCGCAGCGCCCGCGCGGTGCCCGGCGCCAGTGCGGCGCGGGCGCGGTCGGTGTAGAGCGGATGGGTCGGGTAGACCATCGCGCCGAAGCCACCGACGGCGACCGCGCCGGTGGCTTCGGCCTGGCCGACGGCGTCGTCACCGGTGAGTGCCGCCAGGTCGTCACGGCTCAGTGGTTCTGCCACCGCCAACAGGTCCAGCACCGCGCGCACCGGTGACGGCAGACCGGACAGGTAGCTGTCGATCAGCTCGGTAAGCGATCCGCGATCCTGCACCAGGGCGCCGTCGCTGACCAGATGTCGCAGGACAAGGGGGTTGCCTTGGCTGCGCGCAAATGCTTCGTCGATCACCGCGGCATCCGGCGGCGACCCCAGCGCTGATTCCAGCAGCGCCGCTGTCGCCGCTCTGTCCAGCGGCTCGACCTCGACGCGGGTCAACAGCTCATCGGTCCGCAGCGCCGCGACCGCGTCCGGTAGCGCGGCGCCGTCCCGGACTGTGACGATCAACCGCGCCGAGCCGCGCAGCGCCAACTGGTAGACCAGGGCGGCAGACAGGTGATCGAGGTGGTGTGCGTCGTCGACGACGAACAGCTGTTGGGCGCCATCCGCGGTCAGGTGGTCGTGTGCGGCACGTAGCAGTTCGGGCGGTCTACCGGTCTCGGTGATGGCAATGATGTCCGAGCCCGCCAGCAGAGTGCGGAACGCCCCGAACGGAATGACCCGATCCGTCGCAGTGCCCACCACCCAGCGAACGACGGTCGACGGCGCGGCCCCAGCGAACGCCTCCGCGGCGTGGCGCGCGACCAATGTCTTGCCGACCCCGTCGGCTCCGGTCAACGCCACGCCGGAACACTGCGGATCGTCCAAGGTAGCCGTGACCTGGTGCAGGACGGTGCCCTGCGGCGCGGCAACCCAAGCACTCGGCACCGCCGGATTTTATGGTGCGCGCGCCCGACCGCATGCGGTTAGGGCCAAATGCGCTCGGCGGCAAGGTTGGTCTGATCCGATTGCCCGGCTTCTCCTCCCGCCGCTACGCGGCGCGCATCGTCGCCGAGCTGGGTCTACTACGGTTCGACTGTGCCCCTCAAACGCGATGCACCCCGCCCGCGGGCGGTCTGTGTGTACTGCGCGTCCGGACCCACCCACCCCGAGTTGCTGGCATTGGCCGCCCAACTGGGCGAGGCGATCGCCGACCGCGGCTGGACCCTGGTCTGGGGTGGTGGCAACGTCTCGGCGATGGGCGCGCTGGCCACCGCCGCGCGGGCTCGCGGTGGGTGGACCGTCGGCGTCATCCCCAAGATGCTGGTCCGCCGCGAAGTCGCCGATCACGACGCCGACGAGCTGATCGTCACCGACACGATGCGGGAGCGCAAACAGATCATGGAGGACCGCGCCGACGCGTTCATCACGTTGCCGGGCGGTATCGGCACGCTGGAAGAGCTGTTCGAGGCCTGGACCGGCGGGCATCTCGGCATGCACGACAAGCCGGTGGTGATGCTGGACCCCGACGGACACTTCGACGGGCTGCGCGCCTGGTTGTGCGGGCTGGTCGACAGCGGATACGTCTCGCAAGCCGCGATGGACCGGCTGGTGGTCGTCGACCGGGTCGATGCCGCGATCGCGGCCTGCGCACCCAACTGAGCGCATTAGCTCAACACGATTAGGCTGGCCGCCATCTGCCGTAGCGCGAAACGAGGGTTAACCGTGTCCCAAAAGAAGTCCGGTTTCGACACGTCGGTCGGGCTGCTCGATATCGCGAGCCGGGTGCCCGGTCTGCTGGCCGACGCCCCGGTGATTGTCCGCGGGTTGCTGACCGGGGGGCTGGCGCAGCCGAACTCCAAGGCATCGATCGGCAAAGTGTTTCAGGACCGCGCCGCCCGCTACGGCGACCGGGTGTTCATCCGGTTCGGTGAGCAGCAGCTGAGCTACCGCGAGGCCAATGCGGCCGCCAACCGCTATGCGGCCGTGCTGGCGGCCCGCGGAGTCGGCCGCGGCGACGTCGTCGGGATCATGCTGCGGAACTCACCCAACGCCGTGCTGATGATGCTGGCCGCGGTCAAGTGCGGCGCGATCGCCGGGATGCTCAACTACCACCAGCGCGGCGAGGTGCTCGCCCACAGCCTGGGTCTGCTCGACGCCAAGGCGCTGATCGTCGAATCCGATCTGCTGGACGCGGTGGACGAGTGCGGCAGCTCCACGGTCGCTCCGACGACGATCGAGGAGATTGAACGGCTGTCGGTCACCGCGCCCACTTCCAATCCGCAGTCGGCGTCGGCGGTCTTGGCCAAAGACACTGCGTTCTACATCTTCACGTCGGGCACCACCGGTCACCCCAAGGCCAGCGTGATGACCCACAAACGATGGCTGTCCGCGCTGGCCATCTTCGGCGGGCTGGGGTTGCGACTGAAGGGCTCCGACACGCTGTACAGCTGCCTGCCGCTGTACCACAACAACGCGCTGACCGTCGCGATCGGATCGGTCATCAACTCCGGGGCGACCCTGGCCTTGGGCAAGTCTTTCTCGGCGTCGAAGTTCTGGGACGAGGTGATCGCCACCGACGCCACCGCCTTCCTCTACATCGGCGAAATCTGCCGGTACCTGCTGAACCAGCCCGCCAAGCCGACCGACCGCGCCCACAAGGTGCGGCTGATCGCCGGCAACGGGTTGCGTCCGGAGATCTGGGACGAGTTCACCTCGCGGTTCGGCATCGCGCGGGTCTGCGAGTTCTACGCGGCCAGCGAAGGAAACACCGCCTTCATCAACGTCTTCAATGTGCCGCGGTCGACCGGCTGGGCGGCGTTGCCATTGGCCTACGTCCAATACGACCCCGACACCGGCGCTCCGCTGCGCGGTGCGGATGGCTGGGTGCAGCGGGTGCCCGCCGGCGAGCCCGGCCTGCTGCTCAGCCCGGTCACCAAGCTGCAACCCTTCGACGGCTACACCGATCCGAGCGCGAGCGAAAAGAAGCTGGTGCGCGACGCTTTCCGCAAGGGCGACTGCTGGTTCAACACCGGCGACGTGATGAGCCCCCAGGGCATGGGCCATGCCGCCTTCGTCGACCGGCTCGGCGATACCTTCCGCTGGAAGGGCGAGAACGTCGCCACCACTCAGGTGGAGCGCGCGCTGGGCGCCGACAAGTCCGTCGAGGAGTGCACGGTGTTCGGGGTGGAGGTCCCGCGCACCGGCGGTCGCGCCGGAATGGCCGCGGTCAAGCTGCGCGACGGCGCCGACTTCGACGGGAAGGCGCTGGCCAACACCGTCTTCACGCACCTGCCGGCCTACGCGTTGCCGCTGTTCGTGCGGCTCGTCGAATCCATGGAACACACCACCACGTTCAAGAGCCGCAAGGTGGATCTGCGCGAGCAGGCGTACGCCCCCGGCATCGAGGATCCGGTCTACGTGCTGGCCGGCCGCGACGAGGGCTATGTGCCCTTCTACGACGCCTATCCCGACGAGGTGGCGGCCGGTAAGCGACCGCAGGGCTGAGGCCCTGGGGGAGCGCGCCGGCCCATCAGACTCGCCGGTAGGCGACCGCAGGGCTGAGGCCCTGGGGGAGCGCGCCGGCCCATCAGACTCGCCGGTAGGCGACCGCAGGGCTGGCCACTTAGGCCTCAAGCCCGACGTGTCGGGCACGATGGAAGGGTGCAGTCCACCCTGTGCGGTCGCCCGGTCAGCGCCGATCGGCCGCTGATCATGGCGATCGTCAACCGCACCCCGGATTCGTTTTACGACCGCGGTGCGAACTTCAGCGACGCGGCTGCCCGAGCCGCCACGCATCGCCTCGTCGCCGAAGGCGCCGACGTGATCGACGTGGGCGGCGTCAAGGCGGGCCCGGGGGAGAGCATCGACACCGAAGCCGAGATCGCCCGCGTCGTGCCCTTCATCGAGTGGTTGCGCGACAGCTATCCCGACCAGTTGATCAGCATCGACACCTGGCGTTCGGACGTGGCCAGGCACGCATGCCGGGCGGGCGCAGACCTGATCAACGACAGCTGGGGCGGCTATGATCCCGCGATGCCCGAGGTGGCCGCCGAACACGGAGCCGGCCTGGTGTGTTCGCACACCGGGGGAGCCCGGCCGCGCACCCGCCCGTTCCGGGTCAACTATGGCACCAGCACGCACGGCGTGGTCGACGACGTGATCAGCGAGGTCACCACGGCGGCCGAACGGGCCGTGGCCGCCGGCGTTGCCCGCGACCGTGTCCTGGTGGACCCGACCCACGACTTCGGCAAGAACACGTTCCACGGACTGGCGCTGTTGCGCCACGTGGAAGATCTTGTAAACACGGGGTGGCCGATATTGATGGCGTTGAGCAACAAAGATTTCGTCGGGGAGACTCTTGGCGTGGACCTGACTGAACGACTGGAGGGAACCCTGGCAGCAACCGCGCTGGCCGCTGCGGCGGGGGCGCGGATGTTCCGGGTGCATGAAGTCGGACCCACCCGACGGGTGCTGGAAATGGTGGCGTCGATCCAGGGGCAGCGACGGCCGACGCGCACGGTGAGAGGACTCGCATGACGGCATCGGAGCTGGTCGATCTCGCCACCCAGGGGGCCTTGGCCGCCCTGCCCGGCGACATCTGGCTGGCCGACCGTAGTTGGACCCGTCCGCATTGGACGGTCGAGGAGCTGGAGGCGGCGAAGGCCGGCCGAACCATCTCAGTGGTGCTGCCTGCGCTCAATGAGGAGGACACCGTCGAATCGGTGATCGAGAGCATTTCACCGCTGGTCGGCGGGCTGGTCGACGAGCTGATCGTGCTTGACTCGGGATCCACCGACGACACCGAGATCCGGGCTATCGCCGCCGGCGCGCGCGTCGTCACCCGGGAGCAAGCCCTGCCCGAGATCGCGCCGCGGCCCGGCAAAGGCGAGGTGCTGTGGCGCTCACTGGCGGCCACCAGCGGCGACATCGTGGTTTTCGTCGACTCTGATTTGATCGATCCGCACCCGATGTTCGTGCCGCGGCTGCTCGGACCGCTGCTGACCGAGGACGGCATTCACCTCGTCAAGAGCTTTTACCGGCGTCCTTTGAATGTGAGCGACGCCAGTGGGCGCGAGGGTGCCACCGGCGGTGGCCGGGTCACCGAGTTGGTGGCGCGGCCGTTGCTCGCGGCGCTGCGACCAGAACTGGGCTGTGTGCTGCAGCCGCTGGGCGGCGAGTATGCGGCCACCCGCGAACTGCTGACGTCGGTGCCGTTCGCACCGGGCTACGGCGTCGAGATCGGCCTGCTGGTCGACACCTACGACCGGCTAGGCCTGGATGCGATCGCCCAGGTGAATCTCGGGGTGCGGGCACACCGCAACCGGCCGCTGGCCGAGTTGGGCCCGATGAGCCGTCAGGTCGTCGCGACGCTGCTTTCGCGCTGCGGCGTCCCGGACTCCGGCGTGGGCTTGACCCAATTCTTTGTCGACGGCGATGGCTACACGCCGCGCACCTCAGCGGTGTCGCTGGCCGATCGTCCGCCGATGAACGCGGTGCGACCGCGCTGAGCGGCGTGGCGATAGCCAGAGGACCTGCAGGCCGCCGTCGGACCCATAAGGCAATATCGGTCACGTGGCGTTGGTGTTGCTGTACGTGGTGGTGCTGGTCCTGGTGGCGATCGTGCTGTTCGGTGTGGCCAGTCTGCTGTTCGGCCGTGGTGAGCCGCTGCCGCCACTACCGCGCGGAACGACGCCCACAGTGCTGCCCGCATCCGGTGTCACCCGCGCTGACGTCGACGCCGTCAAGTTCACCCAGACGCTGCGCGGATACAAGACCAGCGAGGTGGACTGGGTACTCGACCGGCTCGGCCAGGAGCTCGACCTGCTGCGCGGCCAGCTGTCGTCGGTGCACGCCGCGGCCGCCGTCGAAGCCGACGACGCTGACACCGCGGCAGACGTCGAGGACGATCAGGAGCCGACATGACCGCGCCCGACGACGGGCTGGTTCGCTGCGACTGGGCGGTCGGTAGGCCCGGCCCGGACTTCGTGCTGTACCGCGACTACCACGACCGGGAATGGGGCCGGCCACTGCACGGGCTGGTGCCGCTATTCGAGCGGATGAGTCTGGAGGCCTTCCAAAGCGGCTTGTCCTGGCTGATCATTCTGCGCAAACGGGAGAATTTCCGGCGCGCCTTCGACGGCTTCGACGTCGAGAAGATCGCACGTTACACCTATGCCGACGTGGACCGGCTGATGGCCGACCAGGGGATCGTCCGCAATCGGGCCAAGATCGAGGCGACCATCGCCAACGCGCGGGCCGCTGCCGACACTGAGGTCGACCTCTCGGAGTTGCTGTGGTCGTTCGCGCCGCCGCCCCGGCCCCGGCCCGCGACGCTCGCTGACGTCCCCGCTACGACGACTGAATCCACTGCCATGGCACGCGAATTGAAGCGCCGCGGGTTCCGCTTCGTCGGCCCCACCACTGCCTATGCCCTGATGCAAGCGACCGGGATGGTCGACGACCACCTGCGGGCGTGCTGGGTGTCTCCCGCGAGCTGACGATGCGGCCGTTCGAGGAGCCGTGCAGAAGGACAAGACGGTCAGTGGAAACGCCGACCCGGAGGGCGTGTACAGCTAACCGTGCGGATAGGGAACAATGGAGACGTGAATTTGCAGTTCAATGCCGGGGATGGCTGGAATTCCACGGGCGCGGCATGTCCGGCGCTGATCAGGTCCGCGACGACGGGCCATTCTGGAGGGAGCACTCGATGGCGGCGATGAAGCCCCGGACCGGAGACGGTCCACTGGAAGCGACCAAGGAGGGGCGCGGCATCGTGATGCGGGTACCGCTGGAAGGCGGTGGCCGACTCGTCGTCGAGCTGACACCCGCCGAGGCCGCTGCTCTGGGCGACGAGCTCAAAGGCGTCACTAGCTGAACCTCGCCGCAACGCCCGCGCGCGGTGGCCCCGCGTCAGGTGCACACCTTCCGGTAGATCTCCAGAGTCTGTTGGGCTATCTGCGCCCATGAGAATTCCGCGATGCAGCGCTGCCGTCCCGCCTTGCCGTAACGCTCCGCCCTCTCCGGATCGGCGATCAAGGCGTTGACCGCCTCGGCGATCCTGGACTGGTAGCCGGCCGAATCGTCGGGGTCGTAGTGCACCAGCGAACCGGTGAGCCCGTGATCGACCACCTCGGGTATGCCACCAACGTCGGAGGCCACCACCGCGGTGCTGCATGCCATCGCTTCGAGGTTGACGATGCCCAACGGCTCGTATATCGACGGGCACACGAAAACGTTTGCAGCCGATAATATTTCGCGGATCTTTCCGATCCCCATCATTTCCCTGACCCAGAACACGCCGGTGCGGGTGCGGGCCAGATCGGCGACCGCAGTGCTCACTTCGTCGGCGATCTCCGGTGTGTCGGGCGCTCCGGCGCACAGCACCAACTGCACGTTCGGACCGAAGTCGTGTGCGGCCGCCAGCAGGTGGGCGACGCCTTTCTGACGGGTGATCCGCCCGACGAACGCGACGATGGGCCGGCTGCGGTCGACGCCGAGGTCGGCCAGCACCGACTCGCCCGGCACCGGCTCGGCGGGGTACCACACCTCGGTGTCGATCCCGTTGCGAACGACATGCACCCGGCCGGGATCCAGGGTCGGGTAGACCCGCAACACGTCGTCACGCATACCCGAGCTGACGGCGATCACCGCGTCGGCGGCGGTGACCGCGGTCTGTTCCACCCATGACGAGATCCGGTAGCCGCCGCCGAGCTGCTCGGCCTTCCACGGCCGCAACGGCTCCAGCGAATGCGCGGTCAAAACGTGGGGGATGTCGTAGAGCAACGACGCCAGGTGCCCGGCCAAGCCGGTGTACCACGTGTGGGTGTGGACGACGGTGGCATCCGCGGCGGCGTTGGCCATCACCAGATCGGACGACAGCGTCGAGAGCGCCGGGTTGGCGCCGCGCAGTTGAGTGTCGGGCTGGTAGGTGAACGCCCCCGGCCGCGGTGCCCCCATGCAGTGCACGTCAACCTGGCACAACGCGCGCAGCTGCGCGACGAGCTCGGTAACGTGCACCCCGGCCCCGCCGTAGACCTCCGGCGGATACTCCCGAGTCATCATCGCCACGCGCATACCCGGCACCGTAGTAGCTGCCGGCGGATGGCGCAGGGCGCACCCGGTCGGACCGCTATTGACCGGCCCGATCCAAACTGGTTGATGGACAGTCCGTCCGCGTGGGTATTCACCTGTTTGATCTGGCAGGGGTTCACAGTGGCCGATAGGTTTGTTCCATGAGGGAAGCGCCGCACGTGCTGGGCATCGTGCTGGCCGGCGGTGAGGGCAAACGGTTGTATCCGTTGACCGCCGACCGGGCCAAGCCCGCGGTTCCCTTCGGTGGCGCCTACCGCCTGATCGACTTCGTGCTCTCCAATCTGGTCAACGCCCGCTATCTGAGGATCTGCGTTCTCACCCAATACAAGTCGCATTCGTTGGACCGTCATATTTCGCAGAACTGGCGGTTGTCGGGGTTGGCCGGTGAGTACATCACCCCGGTCCCCGCCCAGCAGCGGCTCGGCCCGCGTTGGTACACCGGCTCCGCCGACGCGATCTATCAGTCGCTCAATTTGATCTACGACGAGGATCCGGACTACATCGTGGTTTTCGGCGCCGACCACGTCTACCGGATGGACCCCGAGCAGATGCTCCACTTCCACATCGACAGCGGCGCGGGGGCGACGGTGGCCGGCATCCGGGTGCCCCGCGCCGAGGCCAGTGCGTTCGGGTGCCTGGACGCCGACGATTCCGGCCGCATCCGTAGCTTCGTCGAGAAGCCGGTACAACCGCCCGGCACCCCCGACGACCCGGAAACCACGTTCGTGTCGATGGGCAACTACATCTTCACCACCAAGGTGCTGGTCGACGCCATCCGTGCCGACGCCGACGAGGACCAGTCAGATCACGACATGGGCGGCGACATCATCCCGCGGCTGGTCTCCGACGGGATGGCCGCCGTCTACGACTTCAACAACAACGAGGTGCCCGGCGCCACCGAACGCGACCACGGTTACTGGCGCGACGTCGGGACACTCGACGCGTTCTACGACGCGCACATGGATCTCGTCTCGGTGCACCCGGTGTTCAACCTCTACAACCGGCGCTGGCCGATCCGCGGCGAGCCTGAGAACCTAGCGCCGGCCAAGTTCGTCAACGGCGGCTCCGCCCAGGAGTCAGTGGTGGGCGCGGGCAGCATCATCTCAGCTGCCTCGGTCCGAAACTCGGTGGTGTCGTCCAACGTCGTCGTCGACGACGGGGCAATCGTGGAAGGCAGCGTGATCATGCCGGGCGTCCGAGTCGGCCGCGGCGCGGTAGTGCGGCACGCGATCCTAGACAAGAACGTCGTCGTCGGACCGGGTGAGATGGTCGGCGTGGACCTGGAGAGGGACCGCGAACGCTTCGCGATCAGCGCCGGCGGCGTCGTCGCCGTGGGCAAGGGCGTGTGGGTCTAGCTCCTCAGGACTGGATGTCGCGACGGCGGAATGCCGCCACGCCCGCCGCGATCAGTGCGATGTCGATGACCAGCAACCACAGCAGTGGAACCGGCGTGAAGGCGCCGCCGGTGACACGGGGAATGTGTGCGAACGGTTCCGCGTCGAGCACCCACTGCGGGAAGCCCGACAGCGAGCCGATCAAGTACAGCGCGATGAATCCGACCAGCACCCCCCATGACACCGGGGACAGCCGCGGCGCAATCCCGAACAATGCGAAGGCCACCGCGGCGGGCAGCCAGACGGCCGGAAGCGCAACGGCCGCGGTGCCCAGGACCATGAACAATTTGCCGTCAATGTCGTGGGCGGCGATTCCGTAACTCAGCCCGGCCGCCACCGCGGCGATCAGAATGGCGACGGCCGAACCCATCAGCGCAATCACGAGATGACCCGTCAGCCAACGGCTTCGGCTTACTGCTCCGCTCAGCAGCGTCTCGGCTCGTTGACCGGCCTCCTCCTGGTGCAGTCGCAGCGTCAACGAGATGGCGAATGCGGCCGCGATCATGGCCAGCATGCAAAACGCGACCGCGACAAAGGCCTGCTCCAAGGCACTGGTGCCGCCCATGCGTACGACGATGTCTTGCGCCGTGCCGCCGCCCAGCTCATCGCCGATGCCGTGAACGACGCTGCCGATCAGCACCCCGTAGAGGCACAGTCCGACGGTCCACAACAGCAGAGCGCCGCGATCCAGCCGCCACGCCAACCCGAATGCGTTCCGCAGCAACCGCGTCGCGGTCGCTGGGCCCGGACGTTCGGCGATCAACCCCGCGCCGACATCACGACCGGCGAGCAGCCGGTACGCCAGCGCGGTGAGCAGCACCGTGGTCGCCAGATGCAGCAGCAGCACCCACCACCGGTCACCCGCGTACGGGCGGACCTGCAGCGACCAGCCCAGCGGCGAGAGCCACGACAACGCCGCCGACCCGGCGTCACCGGCGGCGCGCAGCGTGAATGCGCCTGCCAGCACGGCGAATGCGGCTGCGCGGGCGAACCGGGCGCTCGTCGAAAGTTG
>Ga0302314_10021210_pt1 | contig 10707 bp, 8 predicted proteins | sample III_Palsa_N2_3_FD_200533 | JGI IMG/M metagenome (GOLD analysis project Ga0302314, IMG submission 200533) | Peat permafrost microbial communities from Stordalen Mire near Abisko, Sweden - III_Palsa_N2_3 | ecosystem: Environmental > Terrestrial > Soil > Palsa > Peat permafrost | place: Sweden... | reverse complement strand
TCGTCGGCGTGCGGGCCCTTGGCGTAGGTCAGCTGGATGGTGAACACGACAACATCGTCATGCGCGCTGATGGTGCCGTCGTCCGTCACGTGGTACTCGCCGGAGGCGACGAACAGCCCGTACGCCTCGGCGAGCCGGTCCACCAGCCCTTCGTGGCCGCGGAACTGGACGCCCTCGACGAACTCGACGCCGTCCGGGGACCAGATCCGGGCAACGGCTCGCCTGCGGGCGGCGGTGTCGGGCTCGCTCCAGACCGCGATGTAGCGCGCCACGATCTGGTCGACGTCCGTGGAGACAGTAAGCGACATGATGGTCAACTCCCCTTGCCCGGTGTGTTGGCGGCCGTGTTCCGGCCGTGGCACCAGACTCCGGGTGACCGCCGTGGGAGGGTCAACGGCAACGCAGCCACCGAACTCTCCCTTGGGGGGGAGGGCCCGCCTAATTCACCCACCGCCACCGGTCCATCACGGTCCGTCCCTGGACCGACCTGCCGACACGGCTGATCGCGGTCACGACGACGGCGGCGATGTCCGAGGGAGAGTAAGAAAGTTTCGTTCAGGGTCACCCAGCCGACAGCCAGCCGGTGAGGGCCCGAGGTCGTCCACAGGTAGTCCGTAAAGCGACGGGAAAGCCTCCCCTGCGACGCGGAATGCCTGGTCCCGGGCCCGCAGAGGGTTGCCCACCATGGGCCGTCGCCGATAAGTCGCTTATGGCACTCATGGCATTCGGTCGACTGACATAACTGTGCGGATCCTGAATGATCCTGAATACCGCACCGCTCTTCGGTAACAGCCGCCGGCCGCGTGCCCTCATAAACGGCTGGCATACTTCGCCAGCCGCACCCGAGTATGCCGACCGCTCAGCCGTCAGGTGACCGCCGCAAGCGAACGTGACCGGCCTGAGCCGTGACACACGCGGGCAAGGCGAGGCACGAGACCGATCGTGGCAGGAATACGGAGGCGCGCATGGGCGGACGACGAGCGGCTGGGAAAGGCACGCCTGCCAACGCACCGCTGACCGAGGGCCCGAGCGGACCGAGCGGACCGAGCGGACCGAGCGGACCGAACCGCGCGACCGGACGCAGTGGTCGGCGGCAGCGAAAGCAGCGCCGCCGCAGGAAGACGCTGAAGATCCTAGGCCTGTCGACCGCCGGGGTGGTGGTCGTCGCCGGATCCGGGCTGGGGTATCTCTACTTCCACCTGCTGGGCAACATCAAGACCGCGCCGCTCTACACCGGCACCGACAAGGCCGCGGCCGTGGGTGTGGAGAAGCCGGACGCCTTCGGCCGTACCCCGCTCAACATCCTGCTGATCGGTTCCGACACCCGCGACACCTCCGCGGACGCCAAACTGGGCGGCGACGCCGGTGGCGGCGCCAACGCGGACGTCGAGATGGTCGTCCACCTGTCCGCCGACCGCAGCAACATCACCGTGATGAGCATTCCCCGCGACACCGTCACCCAACTCCCCAGCTGCGCCAACGAGGCGGTCGAGCAGATCACCAGCAGCCTGCAGTACGGGCCCTCGTGCACCGCCGAGGCGGTCCACAAGCTCACCGGGATAACCATCGACGACTACGCCATGGTCGACTTCAGCGGTGTCGTCAACATATCCAACGCCCTGGGCGGCGTTGATGTCTGCGTCAGCAGCAACGTCTACGACGTGTACTCCGGGCTGAAGCTCAGCAAGGGCACGCACTCGTTGGAGGGGAAAGCGGCGCTGGAATTCCTTCGCACCCGGCACGCCTTCGGCAACGGCAGCGACAGCAGCGGGCGGACCGACGCCACCCACATCTTCTTCATCGACATGATCAACAAACTGAAGGACAGCAACACCCTGGAGAACCCGCTGGCCATGTACAAGATCGCGGACGCGGCGACCAAGGCCCTGACGGTCAGCCCGGACCTGGACAGCGCCAGCAAGCTGATCAGCCTGGCCGACGACCTGAACAAGGTCCCGGCGAACCGGATCACCTTCACCACCATGCAGAACGTGGCGTACAACGGCCCCGACATGTCGCAGTTCGGCGAGGACGTGATGGAGGACACCTCACAGGCGCCCGCACTGTTCAACTCCATCATCAACGACCAGCCGTTGACCTCCGCCGGCGGTAAGAGCACCGGCGCCGGAACCGCCCCCACCGCCACCGCCGCGCCCGCCCCGCCGGTCTCCGCCATCACCGTCGCGGTCCACAACGGGACGAGCGTCGACGGCCGGGCCAACGTCATCGCCAGTGTGCTGACCGGCGACGGGTTCAACCCGGCCACAGCCGGATACTCCGACACCGCGTCGCCCGCGACCACCACGCTCACCTACGGACCGGGCCAGGCCGCCGAGGCGAAGGAGACGGCCTCAATCCTCGGACTGCCGTCGCAGGACCTCGAACAGGGCACCAGCAGCGGCCTGAGCCTGGTCATCGGCGCGGACTGGACCAGCGGCAACAGCTTCCCGAACTCGAAGCCCTCGGCCGCCCCGGTCAACACCGCCGCCGCGCTGTCCGGCACGGCCGACCGGACGGCCGGCCAGACCAACTCCTGTGTCCAGGTCGGCGACCAGTACACCGAGCCCGGCAATACCCCGCAGTCGGAATACGCCAACAACCCCCGGGTCCCCAACTCCGCCCCTTGAAAGCCCCTTGACCGCCCTTGACCGCCACGCTGAACAACTCGCCGTCCGCGGAGCCCGATCCCCTCCTGACAGTTCATTTCCGCCGCCCTCAATTCCCCATCTGCGAATATCTCCTGGGCGAAATCGGAAAATGCTGTCCGGAGTGTGCAACTCATCCCGCGCCGTCGGCGGTGCAACGGCGCAGCAGCCGGAGGGCGAGCAGCAGGGCGCCGGCGGCAATGGCCAACTCACCTGCACAGGTCATGAGTTGATGCCCCCAGTAGCCCGTGGTGCTGATGCCGGTGAGCACGGCGTGGGAGCGGTTGACGCCGGACACCCGGTGGGTGACCAGCGTGCGGCTCACGGCGGCGGTATCACTGAAGAGGTCACCCGCGAGGTAGCTGAGCCCGCCCAGGCCGACGAGCAGGCCGAGGCGGATGAGCGTACGGGTGAGGATGTTGCCGGGGATGACCGCGAACAGCGCGCCCAGGCAGACGAACATCAGCGGCACGGCGACCATGGACGGGCCGACGCCCCGGAGCAGCAGGGCGTCGTGTGTGTTCTCGACGAGCAGCTGACGGCTCACCGCCCAGCGCAACAGCGCCCAGTCCAGGGTGGCCATGGTACCGAAGCAGACGACGACGAAGGCGGCGAGTACCGCCACTTTGGCCAGCAGCCACTGGGTGGGCGAGGCGCCCTGCGTCCACAGCGTGATGTTCAGCCGTACCGCCAGGTCGCGGCGGATCATGGAGGTGGCGGGGATCAGCAGCCAGAGGCAGGCGAAGACGGTGACGTAGACCAGGTCGAAGAGGCCGCTGTCGAAGGTTCCGATGTGGTCCCAGTGGTTGTCCCAGTAGGAGGCGGAGAAGCCATTGCCGTACAGGGCTGGCGCGAGTTGGGTCAGGGCATACTCACTCGTCCGCAGCCAGTGCAGCACGGCGAGCGAGGGCACGAGCAGCACTGCGGCCAACAGTGCCAGACCAGAACGTTGCTGACGTAGTGTCATGCGCAGCAGGCAACGCTGGATCGTGGTGTTGGCCTTTGCCTTGGGGCGGTCAACGGTGAGGGTCATGGCGGGGGCTGGCTTTCGCAGGGCCGGGTCAGGCGGCGGGGTTGAGGTGCAGGGCGGGGACGGCGGGGCTGCCGAGGTAGCCGAGGACGAGTTCGTCCAGGGTCGGGACGGTGCTGTGCCAGGTGGAGGGAAGCACGCCTTCGGGGCGCAGCAGGGCGACGGTGCCCCGGCCCGAGCGCTGGTGGGTGACCACGGTGTGCGCGGCGAGTTCCTCGACGTCACCGGCGCCGGTGACGCTGAGGTGGGCTTCCCGCAGGTCGTCAATGGCACCGGCGAGGCGCACCCGGCCCCCGTCGAGCAGCAGCAAGTGATCGCAGACGTCGGCGAGTTCGCCGGTGTGGTGCGAGGCGAGCAGCACGGTGGCGCCGTGCTCGGTGGCGTGGCCGAGCAGGGTGCCGGTGAGTTCATGGCGGGAGAGCGGGTCGAGGTCGGCCATCGGCTCGTCGAGCAGGACCAGGTCGGGTCGCTTGCCGAGGACGAGGGCGAGCGCGACCCGGGTGTGCTGCCCGCCGGAGAGCGCGCCGAGGCGGGTGCGCGGCGCCAGGTCGCCCTGCTGGATGATCCCTGCGGCGTACGCGGCGTCCCAGCGGCCGGGATTGAGCTGCGCGCCGATGCGGAGCACATCGCTGATCCGCCAGTCGGGGTCGAGCGGCTGGTCCTGCGCGAGGTAGCCGACCCGGGCGCGGGCGGCGCCGACCGGTTCGCCGAACACCGTGAGGCGGCCGGCGCTGGGGCGGTCGACGCCCGTGGCCAGCTCCAACAGGGTGGACTTGCCGGCGCCGTTGCGGCCGACGAGGGCGCAGATGCTGCCCGTCGGCAGGGCGAAGTCGACCGATTCGAGCGCGGCCGGGCCACTGCGGCGGTGTCGGCGGGTGAGGCCAGTGGCCTGGAGGGCGGTCACTTCTGCTCCTTGGACGGGAAATGCCTGTCGAGTACGGCGTTGATCAGGGCCGAGGCGTCGTCACGGCCAATACCGGCAACCGAAGCGCGGCGGCCCCAGTCATCGAGTTCGTCCTGCAGGGCACTGTCGATGGGGGTGTCGCCCAGGGTGCGGAGCACGAAGGTGCCCTGTCCCCGGCGTCCTTGCACGAGTCCGGCCTGCTCCAGCAGCCGATAGGCCTTCTGCACGGTGTTGGGGTTGATCGCCGTGCTCTCCACCACCTCACGGGTGGTGGGCAGTTGGTCGCCGACCTGAAGCAGTCCCAAGCGCAGGGCCTGCTCGGTCTGCTGGACGAGCTGCATGTACGTGGAGACGCCGCTGTGCCGGTCGATGCGATACGCGAGCCGCGGGTTCTCCATGCCAACCCCCTTTCCCTAGCAATGTAGTGAAAGAAGATTAACCAGCCGCGGCACCCTCAGGTCAACGAGATGTGACAGACCTCACCCACCCCTCACCAACAACGGCGCACGCGGCCCCCGGTCGGTCGGGGGCGGCGTGCGCCGAGGGTGTGCCGGACGGGCGGACGGGTCAGGTCAGGGCGGCCGTCCGGACCCAGCTGTTGCCTCCCACGGAGCCGTTGTAGGTGAATCCGCCCGCTCCGTTGGAGGTGTACAGGAAACAGATCCCGGCGGAGTTGCGGCCGATCAGCTGCTCTTGTCCCTGCTGGGTCAGATCCCCGCCGATCACCAGCGAGTTGAGCCCGCCCCACCCGGCTCCCGCGTAGACGCGGTGCGTCGCGAAGCCGCCCTTGCCGTTGCCGACATACGTCCACAGCCGGTTCTGGGCGTCGCGGACGACCAGGTCGGCGATGCCGTCACCGGTCACGTCGCCGCCGGTGATCTGGTTGTAGACGTTCCAGCCGCCGCTGATGCGGATCCGCTTGCCCAGGCCGCCGTTGGCGGTTCCCGGGTAGAGCCACATCACGCCGGAGCCGTCCACCGCGATCACGTCGCCGATACCGTCGCCGGTCAGATCGCCGGGCGCCAGGATGGTCCGGTAGCTGTTCCAGCCGTTGCCCAGCCAGGTCTTGTCCTTGCCGTCCAGGTCGCTGCTGCCGTAGCCGAGGCCCCAGAACCGGTACAGCGCACCCGACGTGGTGCGGGCAAGCAGGTCCGTAACGCCGGCGCCGTCCATGGCCCCGGCCGGAATCACCTTGTTGTACTCGCCCGAGTCGTCGACCAGGTTGCCGACCCCGCCGCTCAGGCAGTTCTTCATGGCGCTGTCACAGAAGGCGTAGATGACCCCGTTCGAGCTGCGGGCGACGATGCCGCCGAAGCTGACCCCGTCCTCGTAGATGCCCAGGTCCCGTCCCCAGCCGACGATCAGCGCGGCCTTGGGAGCGACCGCCGTGTAGACCCGGACCCCGGACGCGGAGCAGCCGGTGGCCGAGGTCGCCGCGGTGGCGATCACCTTGCCGCCGGCCACCAGCGCGCCGCCGGCGTCCCCGATGCAGTGGTCCTGGGCCGAGGACAGGCTGCCCGGCGCGGGCGAGGTGCAGATCGAGTCGGTCGGCAGCGCGTGCCCGAGCAGCGCGGCGCAGGACGAGGCCGAGTCGAGCACCGTGCTCTCGGAGTGCGGCGTGCGCAGGGCTTCGTCCCAGCCGAGGCCGGACCAGGAGTAGAAGGTGGCCGCGGTCCCGGTCCGGTACAGCGCGCTGTCCGAGGCCCCGGCGAGCGGCGCCACCGAGTGCGAGGAGCCGTAGCCGCCGCCGGTGACGCTCAGATCGTCCTGCCTGGTACCGGAGTTGTACCGTTCGTCGAGCAGGTACGTCGGCTCGTTGCCGCCGCCGGCGAGCTGTCCGGCGCTGTAGGTGTAGTTGTAGTCGCCGCTGCCGTGGCCGAGGTAGCAGTCAGCCGTCCCCAGGATCCTGGTCGGCGCGATCCGCACCCCGGTGCACTCCCGCCACTCCGTCTGGTTCTCGTTGGAGGAGGCCAGCGGGACCAGCCAGGCCGGCACGGTCGGCGCGGTGTAGTGGAAGGTCCAGGCTGCCGAGGCGGGGACGTCGACCGGAGCCACCTGGTAGTTGCCGGTGCCGTCCTGCCAGGCGACCTGCTGGCTGTAGCGGTCCACGGTCCAGCTGACCCGGCGGTCCGCGGTGGCGGTGCCCTGGGCCGGGGTGGCGAAGGCGGACGAGGACACCAGCTGGTCGGTGTGGACGTCGTCGATCACCAACTGCTGCGCGACCGGGTCGTGGTAGACCAGGTAACCGTCGCCCAGCAGCGCGTCGTCGTAGCCGCTGCCGGTCGCCGGCAGCTGGAAGCGGGCCCCGGTGGCCAGGTCGTAGACGCCGGCGGTGTGGGTGTCGCAGACCCAGTACAGCCAGCGGTCGGTGACCTGCACGTCGGTCACCGAGCACGGCGCGCCGGTACTGAGGGTGGCCGCGACCCGCTGCTTGGCCAGGTCGATGACACCGACCGCGCCGGCCGAGGTGCTCTCACCGACGTACGCGTAGCCGTCCCAGACGGCGGCCGCGCCGGTCGGGCTCGACCGGACGTCGCCGAGCAACTCCTGGTCGGTGAAGTCGCCGGCCTCGACCGAGGTGCCGCTACCGGTCAGCACGTACCCGCCGTCGGCGTCGAGGATCCGGCCCGAGGCCCCGGGGACCCATGCGTATGTGTTGGCGGTTCCGATGGTCTTGCCGGCCTGGCCGTTGAACTCGAAGGTGGCCTGGCCGTCGCCGGTGGCGATCACTCCGCTCAGGCCGGGCAGTGACTCGGCCACGGTGGGCGCCGACACCTGCGGGGTGGCCTGGGCGTTGACGGTACGGGTGGCCAGCTGGTCCACGGAGGGCTCGGACGGGTCGGCGGCGGCCACGGTCACCTGCCCCTTGTCCAGGGCGAGGCCGACGGTGGGCACGGCCACCGACTGCATCGGGGCCGCCTGCTGCGGGTCGGCGTCCCCGGGCTCGAACCGGTAGAAGCCCCAGTTCCAGGAGCCGGCCGAAGGCGCCTGCGGCGTGCCCTCGACCAGCGCGCCGCCGTCCGGGGTCTCCAGGATCTGGTCCTGCACCAGTTGGAGCGGGGAGGTGGACTCTCCGCCGTTCAGCGGGCTGCTCCACAGCCCGCCGCCGACCGGGCCGAGCGTCAGCACCGAGCTACCCACCTGCGCGGCACTGGCCTGGGTCAGCGTTCGCGGCAGGTTGCTGACGGTGACCGCCTGCGGCGCGGCGGACAGGTCAGCCAGGCTGTAGACCCCGACCCAGGTGGCGCTGGAGGCGGTCACGATCGTGGTGGGCGTGAAAGTGACCTGGTACGGCTCCACCAGCGTGCTGCCGATGTCCACCGGCGTCCCGGTGCCGGTGGACAGGTCCACGACCAGTTGGTGCCAGTCGCCGGAGCTGTCGCGGTACTGCACCATCGCCGAGGTGGCGTCACCGGCGGTGTCGACGGGCGCGAACCCGTCGCCGGTGGGCACGCCGGTCACCGTCATGTCGGTGGTCCCGCCCGAGCCGTCCGGGCGCAGCAGCTGCACGGACTCGGCCAGGCCGCCGGCGCCGCCCGGCTCGAACCCGATCACCGTGTCGCCGTAGGTGCCGCCGTAGGTCAGCGCGCCCAGTTGCACGGTGCTGGTCGCACCGCCGTTGCCCATGTCGATCAGGGTGACCGTGGCCTGGGTCGCGGAAGTCCGCTGGTAGGCGGCGACCACGTCGGAGCCCGCGCCGTACCAGCCGGCGTCCGCGGAGCGCTCGCGGGCCGCCCCGAGGGCGCCGAGCGAGGTGGTGGTCGGATTGGGGCCGTAGCTGGTCCAGAGGTAGTCCGACGAGGGTTCGGCCCCGCTGGTGGCGACGTGCAGGAAGCCGTCCGCGCCCGCGCTGATCAGGGCCTCAGAGACGGGATCGTCCTCCACCGCGCCCGGAAACGACACCGGGGAGCCGACGACGGAGGCACTGCCCGGGGTCGTCGCCGCCGCTGTCGCGGCTCCGGCTCCGAGGGCGGTGGCGGCGAGCAACAGGCTGGTGGCAGCGGCAAACCAAAGACGCGGACGATCGGACAGCATGGGCATCCCCCGGGCGTGCGGACCGTTGGCTTCCGGACCGCTGAGATGTGTCGGCGGTGATCACCGGCACGCATGAGAATCGGGATCGTACACCTGTGCCCCACCCCCGCCTCCAGCGGTCCGCCCCATCCTCGTCAGCCTGACGCCGACACTCCCGCCACCGCCACCGCCGCCCAGGTGTACCGCAGGCAGCCGGCGGCAACAGCTTCACGATTGCCGTCAACGAAGCACCTGGCCACACTCGGCCTTTGACGGCACCATTCGAGATATCTCATGGTGCATATGAGTAGCTCGCATGGGGGGCGTGGGCGAAGAGAACGACCGAGAGCGGGTACTGCCGGAGCCGGGCAGCGCGGCAGTGGAGGACCTGTTTCCGAGCCGGGAGACCACCCTGGGGGAGATCAACCTCCAACGCGGCATTCGAAGTTGCTGACTGGACGTCAATACACCATTGAGAGGTTTTCATCCTGAAAGTTGCAGGTCACGGGGTCTGGTGTGAGGTGGGGGTTGGGTGCTCGTGCCTGTTGGGGGTGTGATCGGTAGCAGGTGATCGTCTGCCGCGTGGCCGGTTCGCCGGAATCGCCCTGCCGGGCCGGGGTCGCCTCGTACGCTCCGTGGGGAGGGACGCGGGAAGGAACTGTTTGTGGCGGATGTGCTGGTGTGGGTGATGCAGCGTCGGGTGGTGCTGGCCGACCGGGCCGAACAGCTGCGCAAGGAGCTTGCCGAGATCGATGCCGAGGTGGCGCGGTTGGAGGCCGCGGAGGTGGTGTTCGGGCAGTTCGCCGACGCCCAGCGGGCCGGGACGACCGACGACACGGCCATGGCTGAGGAGTTCGAGCGGGTCACGACCTCGCCGGGGGCGGGCGGGATGCTGCTGGTCGCGCACCGCGAGGACGGCATGGACACCGGTGCTCTGCCTGCGGACTACCAGGCGATCATGAAGATCGTGACCACGGCGTCGGAGCCTGTTCCGGCCAAGGACGTCAGCGTCGGGCTCGGCAGGGGCACCGGACCCGGGCAGGTCGAACCGGTCCGAGACAAGCTCAAGCGCCTGGCGGACCGGGGCTGGCTGCACCGCACCCCCGCCGGCCGCTTCACCCTCCTGCCCCCGACTGGCGCATGAATGGCCTCGTCCGGATTTCGGCGTAACGCACGGACCCCCGACGGGAGTTGGGTATTCCATGCGAAAGAAGACCAACCCCGCCGAGGGCCCTGACGGCCTTGTCTACCAGTGCCGCCTGGAGCTGTCCACCGCCACCACGACCATGGTCGCGGACCTGATCCGCAGCCACCTGAAGAGAATCGGCTCGCGCTGGCGCAAGCTGCCACCGGGGAAGATCGCCCTGATCGTCCTCGCGGTCCTGCGCCACGACCAGCGGCTTTCCGACATGGCGGGCGGCAACGACATCTCCGCCTCCACAGTCCGCCGCTGGCTGCTGGAGGTGATCGAACTACTCGCCGCGCGTGCCCCGCGCCTGGACCGCGCCCTGAAGAAAATCGCCCGCAAGGGTGGCGTCGTCGTCCTGCTCGACGGCACCCTGGTCCGCACCCGCAGACGCACCGGGGACGAGAACCGGCCGAACTACTCCGGCAAGCACAAGGCCCACGGCCTGCTCTTTCTCGCCCTGACCGACGAGCGGGGCAACCTGGTCTGGATCTCCGCAGCCAGACCGGGGCGCTCCAGCGAGGTGACCACCGCCCGGCACAACAAGATCACCGCCCACCTGCGGGAGGCCGGCCTCGGCGCCCTGACGGACCTCGGCTTCGTAGGCCTGGACGACGACCCCGACGACCCGGTGATCATCACCGGTCGCAAGGCCACCCGAGGCCACCCGCTCACCGCCGCGCAGAAGGAGGCGAACAAGCTGGTCAGCCGCGAGCGCGCGGCCAACGAGCACGGCTTCGCCGACCTCAAGGCGTGGCGTGTTCTCACCAAGGTCCGCATGGACGCCCAGCACGCGACCACGCTCCTGCGGGCCCTTCTCGTGCTGACAAACGCCGAAGTCACCCGCTGACGGACGATCACCTACCAACAATCACGCCCCCGACCAGCCTGAGCCCTCCGGCTCCCCGCCACACCAGTCCGGTGACCT
>Ga0302314_10021209_pt1 | contig 10707 bp, 12 predicted proteins | sample III_Palsa_N2_3_FD_200533 | JGI IMG/M metagenome (GOLD analysis project Ga0302314, IMG submission 200533) | Peat permafrost microbial communities from Stordalen Mire near Abisko, Sweden - III_Palsa_N2_3 | ecosystem: Environmental > Terrestrial > Soil > Palsa > Peat permafrost | place: Sweden... | reverse complement strand
CTCGACGTCCAGGACCAGCCCACTGGTCTTGTGGACGATCAGGCCCTCCGGGGTCATCGCCCACAGCTGGATCTCGCCGAAGATCTCAGTGTCGTCCAGCTGGAACAGCCTTACCGGCGTCCCCTGGCCGTTGACGGAGTTTTTAGGAGTCAGGAACGTGCCGTTCCTGACGTTCTGCAGGTAGAAGTACGTGAGTGCGTCTGGGCTCTGGGCATGTGACTGGGACGACATGGCTGCTTCCCTTTTCCTGGAGGGTGATACCCGGTACTCGGCCGGGACGCAGTCACCCTACGGAGGCATCGCGGTCACTGAATCAGGGAAATCTCTACGAGTCTCCCTACACATCCGGGGCACCGGTGACTGACGGCCAGTCAGGAGAAACTGAGTCCGGGTCGGTTGGGGGAGCGAGCCGCGAGGTGCGGGCGGTCAGGAACAGGGCGGTCAGGAGGGCTGCCAGGTCCGGTGCGGCCCAGCCCGTCAGGGTCGGATAGGCGTCGCCGATCACCTTGCCCGGACTGCCGGCGGTGGTCGTCAGCGGGACGAATCCCGCGACCGCCGGGGGGAGCAGGCAGAAGAGCTTCAGCGCCAACCCCCCGGGCCGCCCCCGGCGCAGCAGGTCGGTCGCCCACACGTTCGCGGGTAGGGCGATCAGCAGCCACACCGCGACCACTGGGCCGAGCACCCAGGCCAGGAACACCAGGAACGGGCTGCTGACCGCGTACCAGAAGGAGATGACCCGGGACAGGGCCACGGTGCTGCGCCATCGTGGTGGGCAACGGCGCCGCATGGCCCAGGCGTAGCCGGCGGACGCGACGGTGATGCCCGCCACCCACCAGACCAGCGCTGGATTCGGTGCGGGTGGCAGGCCGTGGCGGTAGCCGAAGTAGGCGACCGGTACGGCGTAGGCAACGAGGGCCGCGGCGGCGCAGGTGGGTGCCGACCATCGCATGGGGACTCCAGGTTCGCTAATAGGTCGTTTCAAAATGAGGTTCGGAGGCGGCGGAGGCAGATGAGGCTGCAGGCGAGTTCGAGGAGTCCCTGGTGGAGGTCGGCGCGGATTTCGTAGCGGATGCGGAGTCGTTTGAACTGGTGGAGCCAGGCGAAGACACGTTCAACTACCCCTCGTGTCTTGCCGAGTCCGGATCCGTGGGCCTGTCGGCGTCGGGCGATGCGTGGTGTGATGCCGCGCTTTCGTAGCAGGCGGCGGTACTTGTCGTAGTCGTAGCCTCGGTCGGCGAACAAACGCTTGGGCCTGCTGCGAGGCCGCCCGCGTCGGCCCCGGACGTGCGGCATGGCGTCGAGCAGGGGGATCAGTTGCGTTACGTCGTGGCGGTTGCCGGCGGTGAGCGAGACGGCCAAGGGGGTGCCGTAGCGGTCCACGATCACGTGGTGCTTGGAGCCGGGTCGGGCCCGGTCTACGGGCGAGGGGCCCACGTGGTCCCCCCTTTGAGGGCCCGGATGTGGGAGCCGTCGATCGCGAAGTCGTCCATGTCCAGCAGGTCGGCCCGGCGCAGTTCCGCCAGCAGGGCGGCGTGCAGGCGGGGCCAGACCCCGGCCTCGGTCCAGTCCCGCAGCTGCCGCCAGGCCGTCACCCCCGAACAACCAACCACGGCAGCCGGCACGTCCCGCCAGGCGACCCCGGTACGCAGAACATAGAGCACCCCCGCCAACGCCGTCCGGTCAGAAACCCGTAACCGGCCCGGATGCCGGTACCTGCGCTCAGGAGGCAACGGAAGCAACGGAGCAACACGCTCCCACAGATCATCAGGAACCAGATCAGCAGCCATCCCATCGACACTGCCAACGACAGCCATCAGTCGTCAATCGAACACCACACTCATTTTGAAACGACCTATAAGTGCCGTTGCAGGAGGCGAGCGACTGGCCGGAGCTCAGCTGCTGGTTCGCGGACAGTGCGCCGCAGGACGGCGCGGTGGTGCTGCCTGGAGCTGGGTGGACCACATCGCGGCGGCCCCGGCGGCCGCGGCGACGGCGGGTTTCGCGGGTGCGACCGCGGCACCGGCCGACTCCCAGGGGGAGGCCAGCAGCAGCCCCGCGGCGGCGGCGGCCAGCGCGGTCACCCCGGCCAGTGCCTTGGCCCGCTTGCTGCTTCGGTATGTGTGGCGTGAGGTGCCGAAGATACTCATGACGATGGAGGGCTCCCGGTCAGCGCCGCCATAACATTTTTCTCGGTCGGTCTGCTCTCCGGGATGCCTGGGTCGGCCGCGGAGGGTGATGCCGGTCCGCGCCGAGTGCGGTCGCCGGGCCGACGAAGCCTCCACCCGATCGGGCTCGACACCCACCGGGAGGCTCCAGCGAGGTCGCCACCGCCCACCAGAGTACTGCCAGGTCCACCACAGTCTCCTGACATGAACCGCAGTCAGACTCGGCGTAGTTGCCCGAGCGAGAGGAACGCCACCATGAACGACTACGCCCCGACAAGCCACTCGTCAGCAGGCTCGTCCCCGCAGAGTCCAGCCGCGCGGGCACCCCGGCCAACCAGGCGGTTGCTGTCGAGGAAGACGGGCGGATGGATCGTGGCCGCCGGGCTGACGTGTGCGATGGTCGGACTCGGCGCCGGCTCGGCCTCCGCCGCGGATCCCTCCCCGTCGGCCCTCCCCGCACCGAACGCGACGGTGACCCCGCCCGGGGGCGGCGGCGCCCGGTCCGGTCCGGCCGACGGGGGTGCAACCGGCATCGTCGACAGCACGACGGCCTCGACCTTCACGCTGTCGACAGCAACCGGTGTCGAGGTGACCGTCGACGAGGCATCCTCCACGACCTACACGTGGGGGCCTCTCCCCGTCCCGCCGAGCATCGTGAGGAAGGGCGAAAGCGTCCTGGTCCTGGGGCTGGTCGACACCGCCACCATCTCGGCCACCCAGGTCCTCGTGCAGCCTTTGGGTGACGGCGGAGCCGCGGCCGCCAAGGCGTCCGGGGTCATCGCCTTCCAGCAGGGGACGCCGTCGCCGACGAAGTCGGTGGGTCAGGTCCCGTCGGACTACACCGAAGGAGACGGGACGATCGTCAGCGGCACAGCAGCCAACGACGCGACGAAGGCCGCGCAAGCCGTCTTCCCCGGAGGCATCGTCGACCGCGTGGTACAGCTGAGCGACGGCGAGTACGAGGTCCACAACATCAGCATCAACTGGCCGCACCACGTCTTCGTCAGCAAGGACTTCAAGGTCCTCGGCGCCGAATAGCCCACCGCCACGCGACTCGGTACTCGTAGGGCCCCCGGCGGCACACCGCCAGCGGCCACCCGGCGGGCGGGCTGTCCGCCGCGTTGCCGAACTGAGGACTCCTACCGTGGTGAAATGACTGTGCGTCATAGCGTGTTCCTCCGGCCTGGCCGAGGGCGCCGCCCGGACACCAGGCTGCGATGTCCGGGCGGGGCCTCGTTGCATCAGTCTTCCGTAGGCAGGAACTGATCGGGAGAGTCGAGCCAGTAGCGGTGATGGCCGTGCGGATCAACGGTGATTCCGAAGCGTTCGGGCAGAGGCGACCCGGCCTCCGTCCACCAGCTGAAGGCACGTTCAACCTCCTCCCACAGGCGGCGTGGGCCGTACTGCCACACGGTGTACCTTCCAGCCTCCTCAGTGCCGTCCCAGTCGATCGCGGACCACGAGGTTGCTTCGGTGTTCGAGATCCACAGGCGGGCCTTGACTCCTTCGACGTCAGGGTCGTTCTCCCAGGCGTGCCACACGTCTCCCAGGACGACGCCGATGGCGAACTGGGCGCTGACGTCGGGTCCAGCGACGAGATCCGGATCGAGCGTCGTGCACGATTCCGCCGGCTGGTGGTGGTCGCGGACCACATCACGGTAGACGCGCAGGTCGGTCCGCTGTCCGCGGATGAGCATGAAGGCCCCGTGCGGGTGAAAACGGCCGGATGCCGCACCGTTGACCACATCAAGGGTCAAGAGCCCGAAGGTGATCCACGGGTTGTCCCAGGCAGTGACGATCCGTCCTCCGGGCCGGCTCTGAGTGATCCAGGCGGGCGGGATGCTTCGGACGGAGCAGGTCGAGATGATCCTGTCGTACGGCTCTGCCGGGGGCCATCCTTCGCTTCCGTCGGCGTGTACCACCGTGGGTGCCAGCCCGCAGGCGTTGAGATTGGCCCGTGCATCTGCGGCCACCTGGGCGTCGACTTCGATGCTGACGACGTTGCCGCCGCCGAGCCGGTGCGCCATGAGTGCGCAGTTCCAACCGGTGCCGGTTCCGATTTCCAGTACCTGCATGCCATCTGCCAAGTCGAGGTACTCAAGCATCCGGAAGACCATGGAGGGGGCCGAGGCCGATGATGACGGCCAGACGTCATCCTCTTCAGGCTCCGCACCGTCGTTGACCTGTGTAACTACGGCGTTGTCCGCGTAGGCAGCAGCGAACCAACGGCGGGAGTCCTGCTGGAGCTCGCACGGCGCGTAGGAGCCGTCACCGCTGTTGAGCCAGAGGCGTTCGGGCAGGAAACGGTGGCGCTTGACGGCATGTGCTGCCTGTACCCACTCTGGGGAGAGGGGGTGACCGAGGTGGTGGCCGACGGCCTGGAGCAGGCCGCGGATGGCGGCCTGCTCCAGGCTTTGGTGCCGGGTCGTCACTTCTTGTCGCCATCCTTCTTGTGCTTCGGCGCGGGCTCGGGCCTCGATCCATCCTTGGACGGCTTGGCCGTGCCCGGGTCCTTCTTGTCGGCGTGCTTGCCGTCGCCGCCACTACCGCCCTTGCCAGTACCCCAACCCATCTGGGTTCCTCCTCGTCGGTTGCTACTCCATCGCAGGCCAGCAGCGGCGTATCGGATGCCCGGGTCGCCGAACCTGGGCTGTCGTCAGATGACCTCCGCCGGAAGCACATTGGCTCCCTGATACCGACGTTAGGAGCGTGGGGACACCGTGGTCCAACTCCTTGCACCCGCTTGCAGACATTCAGTCGAGGGAGTCTATGGCGGCCATGATGAGGCTGCGCGCGGCCTGGCCGTGGACCGAGATTTTGGAGTATCGGGCGAAGGCTTGCAGATAGAGAGCCACCTCGCTGGGGGAGGTCACGGTGACCTGCGCGGAGAGGAGTTCCACCGCGACCTGCGTGTCATCGAAGACGTTGAAGGTTTCCACGGGCCACATCGTCCGCTTCGCCGTGAACGGAATGATGCCCAGGCTGACTGAGGGCAGCGTCATGACCGCGAGGAGATGACCGAGTTGCCCGGCCATCGTTGCCGCGTCGCCGAGGCGGTACCGCAGGACGGCCTCCTCGATGAGCAGGGCGAACCTGTGGTTCCCGTCGTGGATGACGTGAGAGCGGGCGAGTCGGGCAGTGACTGCTTCGGTGACATCGTTCGGGGTCTGCCGGAAATCGGCCACGGTCGTCAGGAGCGCGGTGGCGTACGCCTCGGTCTGGAGGAAGCCGGGGACTACGCGGGAGGAGTACGCGCGGAACAGGCGGGTGCGCTCGTACAACGGTACCCGGGACTCCTGGAGTCTGCGGAGCCCGGTGTTGGTCAGCCGTCGCCACTGGATGTACATGGAGTCGACAGCGCGGTTGGTGGCGATGAGGTCTGCGGCGTCCTGGCTGGCATCGCAGGCCGCGCACCAGGCCCGGATGTCGGAGTCCGCGGGGGCTGTGATCCCGTTCTCGATCCGGGAGGCCTTGGACGGGCTCCAGCCGCACCGAGCAGCCAGGTGCTGCCCTGTCAGCTCGGCGTCGAGACGTAGTTCGCGCAGTCGTGCGGCGAGCGCTCGGCGCGCTTCCTGGACGCTGGACGAGGGGGACGAGGGGGACGAGGGCATGGTCTGGCTGTCCGGTGTTGGTGGCGGTGTAAGGGTCAGACGCTGTACTGCTCGTGCGGGATGCCGCGTTCCCAAACGGACATGAACGCCGAGGTGCAGAGCTTGATCACATCCGGTTCTTCACAGAACGACGGTCCTGCGGACTCGCCATCACCGGTGAAGTGGTTGAACTGCACCAACTGGTCGTCAAAGAGCCAGAAATCATTGCCCGGTAGAGCGATGTCAGATGCCTGCCGGCGCGGCAGCCACCGGATCTGCTCTCCCGCAGCGACGTTGGTGAAGGTCCCGGAGTGCTCGAACCGGATGTACTCGCTCACCGGCTCGGAGACGATCCGGGCCCGGCGCATCACGACCCCGCGGTCCAGGGTCTCGGTCACCAGGTCGAGCCAGGGGCGCCACCAGGACGCACGGTCGGCCGGGTCGAACCGGTGCCCCTGCTGCCATGCTTCGAACCCGTGGCGTTCCTTGACGACGCTGTAGGTGTCACGCATCTCCAGATGGACTGCCGTCCTGCGGGTTGCCCTGAGCCGGGCGGTAAAGTCCGGCGCGTTCTGCGGCATCGCACGCCTTTCGAAGTATCGGCACCATGCCGGTCGGGATGCGGATGACTGACTCATGGGCGGGAACACCCCGGGTGTGGCCTGGGGACCATGCCTTGGCCTCGATCCGGGCAATCAACTCCCTTTCGGGCTGATCGCCTTGGAAGATGATGGTCTCAGTGCTCGGGTCGATTGCGAACGCAAGGCCGTCCTGCGGGTTGCCCTGAGCCGGGCGGTAGAGCCCGGCGCGTTCTGCGGCATCGCACGCCTTTCGAAGTATCGGCACCATGCGGGTCGGGATGCGGATGACGGGACCGTGGCTGTGAGCTCCGAGGCCGGTGCTCAACGTCTCTTCAGCGGTCTCACCTTGGAGGATGATCGCCTCGGCCTCCTCTTCGATCCACACGGTGGCGCTCTCGTCGTCCCCGGTGTTCGGGTCGATTCCGACGAACCGTAAAGCCATGGTGATCTCCCCTGTCCAGTGGGTTGCTGGTACTTGACCCGACCATCACTCGATAGGCGTACGCGGTCAAGGGGGGCCGGACGGCTTGGCCGGTGGGTGCACCCTCATACCAGCCTGCCGCAGGGCCGTTGGGGGTGACCGCGCTGTCGGCGCGCCACTGGATGAAGGGATCCGCTTCAGCGCCAGGAACCGCCTGACTGAATTGGGGCCACGAGGTCATCGGGCAGATCAAGCACGCACCGGAAAATCCTTGTTGAGACGCGATGGTGCTACCGTACCAAGGAGACTGCGCAGACAGGCAAGGGCTGTGCCACGGGCCAGAATCAGCTGTGGCCTCGGGCTGGCTGGCTCTCACCGGCTCCTCATGCTCGTCCTGCCCCGGTCAACCGGTGAACGCCCGGTGCGGTCCTCGCCCTTCATCGCTCGCAGGTGTGAGCAGATCGCGGCGCGCGCAGGCGTCTCCCGCCCGACCGTCTTCAGCGTCGGCAGCAAGGCCCAACTGTTCACCCTCGCCCGGCAGCACGCGGCTACCGGCGGCAGCCTCACCGCCAACGACGAAGGCTTCCAGCAGCTTCTGGCGATCCTTGACGCGCACCGGCTGCTCGATGAGTTCGCCGCCTTCACCGCCGCCATCTCGCAGCGGCTCGGGCGGCTGCAACTGGTACTCGAACAGGCCGCGGGGACCGATCCCGAGCTGGCGCACCTACTGGAATCAAGCCAGCAGGAGCTGCTGGAGTGCGCGAGCGGCGTGGTCGCGGCGGCGGCCGCGACCGGATCGCTGCGGCCTGACATCCCACGCGAGGCCGCCGTCGACGTGCTCTGGCTTCAGATCCAGCCCGCCAACTACCGGCGCCTGGTCGAGGAGCGCGGCTGGAGTCACCACGCGTTCGAGCGCTGGCACGCCGCAGCCATGATCGCCGACCTGTTGGAGCCCCCTGGGGCCCGCTGACCGGATCCCGCCCGGGCCGCAGCCGGCCACGACCCGGCGGCCCGATCCCGGCAGAACGCGGCGGGATCAGGCCGTCCTCCCCCGCCGTCAGTGGCCGCCGGTTCCGGTGGTCCACAGGGAGGCGCCGCTGGAGCTGGAGATGACGACGTTGCCGTCGTCCTGGACCAGAAGGCTCGCACCGGAGTTGCCCGCGGTATTGCTGGCCCAGACCGGCGTGCCGCCGGCGGTGTAGACCACGAAGTTGCCGTCGCCCTGCATGATCGCCGTGGTGCCGGACTTGCCGGCGATGTTCGCGGCCCACAGCGCCGTGCTGCCTTCATAGAGCACGAGGTTGCCGTCGCCGCCGAGGACGAGGGTGAACCGGCCGTCGCAGGACAGCAGCGTCTGGTTGACGCCGAGCGACTTGTTGGCGCCCAGCGAGCCGCAGCCCGTGGGAGCGGTTGACGACTGGTACGGGGTCGGACATACGTTGGTCAGCGCGATCTGGCCCTTGAGCATCTGACCGCCGTCGTTGGTCAGCCGCAGGTAGAAGTCCGAGGAGACGGCCGTGCCGTCCTCGTTCAGGGCGAGCAGCCCGGAGCCGGTCGGCACCTGCTGCTGGGTGGCAGCGGTGTTGAGGATCTGGTTGCCTTCGCCGTACTCGTCGAACATGGAGATGTAGATGCCCTGCGCGCCGAGCCGCTTCATGTTGTAGAACTGCTCCCACATGAAGGTTCCATGGGCCCGCTGATTGGCCGACAGGTCGCCGGGCAGCACGCAGGGCTGGTAGTCGATGTTGTTGGAGTTGCAGTACGACTGGTCTCCGACGTTGACGTTGGTGTAGAAGCTGTCGGAGTCGGCTGTCGAGCCGATTCGGCCGACCATCCAGGGCGAGATCATGTTGAAGGCGTTGTAGACGGACGAGTACCCGGCCCGTGAGTCGTTGACGCCGGTGCGCCAGTAGGTGGGTACGCCCCCCATGACGTAGCAGCCCTGGCTCTGGAACCACTGCACGACCTCGAGGCAGGCGGCTGCCGACCAGGGGTGGTTGGTGTCGTTGAAGCCGAAGCCCCAGATGCCGACGACCGGTTTGCCGTTCTGGTGGGCGTAGGCGGAGGAGGAGGTGTACTGGGACATGTTGGCGGTCCAGTCGGCCGGCATCTCGGTCTGCATGTTGGTCCAGCCGCTGGCGTCGTACATGATGTAGAACTTGCGGCCGTAGGCCTGGGCGGCGGTGTTGACCTTGGCGGTGACCGCGTTGCGGGTCGGGCCTTCGCTGCCGTTGGGGTCGAAGCGTTGCAGGGCGGCGGTGTCGCATCCGTTCTGCTGCATGAGTTGGAAGTGGACGTTGACGGTGGACTGGTCGTAGGAGGAGAACAGGGTGGCTTGGGCGCCGTCGCCGAGGTTGGCGTAGGCCGTCTCGTAGGCGGCGCTGTAGATGGTCATGTCGGGCCAGGCTTTGATGTTGTTGTTGCTCGGGGAGGGGGCCTGGGACTCGTTGTTGCTCCAGTGCCACCACGCGTCGATGGGTGCGTTGTCCCCGATGCAGGCGAACCAGCCCTGGTAGCCGACGGTGATCTTGCCGACCACGTCGCCCGGGCCGCTCGCGGCGGGTTTGACGGCCGAGGCGCTGGCGAGGCCGCTGGCGACGGTGCCCACCGCCGTCGCTCCGACGATGACCCCCGCGGCTGAGGCGATGAATGTCCTGCGTGAGACGCTCATGAGTCGTTCCTTCCAGGCAGGGGCGAGGACTGCCGTGCGCGCGGCCGTCGCACGATGGGGGAGGTCCCGGACGGGCCGGGTCGCAGCACGCTCCGGCGGCGTACACGTTGGGAGAGTCGGCGTCGCCGCGCTGCACGGTGGGGCCCGGAACCGCACCCGACCCGGTTGACCGTCGTAGCTCCGCCCAACGCAGCGCAGGCCGTGTCAGGTCACCGCACCCGGGGCGCCGGCGGGACGCACGCGTTCGCGCCGACCACGGCGGTGGCAGTGGTGGTGGCCCACGAAGCTGCCGTTTCCAGCACCTACCGAGCCGGATCAGACCGCAACCGGAATTGGTGTACAGGCCACGGGCTGCGTTCAAGAAATTGAACCGCGGGGGATCTCTTCGCGATCCTTTATTCAAGACATGATTTAACAAGAGCGCCATGCCCGCGTCAAGGGTCTGGACCAGTCCTCGTTCCCGTCCTGGCGTCCAGCAGATCGGCGCAGCCCCTGGAGAGCTGCCGGACGCGAGCATCTCGAAGGACCGCAAACACCTCCTCGCCCGCCCCCGCACCGTTGGCACAAATCTCAATACGGCACCATCTCGCCGGGATACGAAAGTTGGACGGGAAAGCGAACCGACCGACCACTCCGAAGCCCCGAGAGGTGAAGACACTTAATTTCCAGGACTCGCCCGGAGCGGCCTGCCAGTGGAAAGTTGACGTAGCATACTGCCAGCTCAATGGCACTGTCACCGACAGGAGCAGCAAAATTTCCTGATTGCTTCTTGCGCCGCTGCCATACACTGCCTAATCTCTGGTGAACAACCCGCTGGATCACGGCGAGTACTACGGCGGCCAGATCGGGAACAGCCACGACCGGAAGGCGAGGGGCTACCGACTTGGATAATCCGACTCGCTGCCCATGCTCCCCGTCCTGGTTCCCGATGGCGCTCCACTAGGTGCGGGCAGGTGGAACAGGCATCAGCTATTGGCACGCCCGGAAAGGCCTGATCCACGATTATCCCGCGCCGCCGGAACCGCATGGAGAAGATTCCGGCAGGCGTACCGGCCCGGCGCGACAGTCAATCCGCGAGCGGAGATCAGCCGATCCAGCGAGAGGTCACCTCGCCCACTCCCCTGGGGTAGCCCCAGCTCAGCGCCCCGCAGACACCGAGGTGGCCGCCGGGTGGTCGTACCAGAATGATCACCACTCGGATCCGGAGGAAACAATTCCGCCTCCGGAATACCAGCAGGATCACATGCGCGCGCAAAGCCCACGCCGGCCGCTCGACCCT
>Ga0302314_10021208_pt1 | contig 10707 bp, 5 predicted proteins | sample III_Palsa_N2_3_FD_200533 | JGI IMG/M metagenome (GOLD analysis project Ga0302314, IMG submission 200533) | Peat permafrost microbial communities from Stordalen Mire near Abisko, Sweden - III_Palsa_N2_3 | ecosystem: Environmental > Terrestrial > Soil > Palsa > Peat permafrost | place: Sweden... | reverse complement strand
TCTTGACGCGCGATACGATCTTCGGCGCCAGCGAGCGCGGCGGCGACAGCACCTCGCGCAGCACGCCGTCGACGCGGAAGCGCACCATGACGCGGCTCTCGAACGTCTCGATATGGATATCCGAGGCGTTTTCCTTGATCGCCTCGACCAGCAGGCCGTTGATGAACTTGATGATCGGCGCGTCGTCGTCCGATTCCAGCAGGTCCTGCGCTTCCTGCAGCGCGGCGGAGAGGCTGTCCAGATCGGCCTGATCCTCGGTCAATCCGTCGGCCAGCGTGGAACTGGTGCCCGACTGGCCTTCATAGGTGCGCTGCAGCAGGGCGTCGAATTCCTCCGGCGGCACCGTGCGCAGGCGGATCGGCCGGCGCAGGAAGCGGCGCACTTCCTGGATCGAATCGAGGCTGACGCCGTTCTTGCACACCAGCTCCACCGCATCGCCCAGGTCTCCCGCCACGATCAGGCCGTGCCGTTTCGCAAAGGCGAACGGCGGACGGCGCAGCTCGACGGGAGTCGCTTGCATCTCCATGCGCTTGATTACCGACCAGCCGGCGCCGGAGCACTGCTGCTGTCGGCGGATGGGGCTGCGGGTGGGTCGTACACCGGCGGAATCGTGACCGTCGGCGGCGTCGCCCGGGGCGGCGGCGCCGCGCCGGGCGCCACGTCCGGGCTCTGACCCGGCGTGGCCGACGGTGGCGGCGGCGTGGCCTGTCCGGGCGGCATGGTGTTCCTCTGCAGGTACTCGTCGTAGTGATACAGCACCGGCGGCCGGCCGCCGATCAGCGGTACCGGACCGTTGGAAGCATCGATCTGCGAATGCCGCGTATCCTCGTACTTGCGCTTGGTGTAGAAGTCGCCCTCGGTGCGCTCACGCAGGATCACCGGGTGCAGGAAGATCATCAGGTTCTGCTTCTGGCGCTCAATGCTGCGCGACTTGAACAGGCTGCCGAGCAGGGGAATATCGCTGAGCAGGGGGATCTTGGTCACCGTGTCGTTCACCTGATCGCTGATCAGGCCGCCGATCACCAGGATCTGGCCGCCCTCGATGCTGACGGTATTGCTGACCGTGCGCTTGTCGGTGATCAGGTTGGCGGTGCCGGCGGTGCCGCTGGCGATGTCCGAATCCTCGAACTCGATCTTCAGGCGCACCGTATTGCCTTCGCCGATGGTGGGCGTGATGCCCAGCTTGATGCCGACGTCGGTCTGGTTGATGGTCTGGAACGGATTGACCGAGCCGTTGCTGACGGTGCCGGTGTTGGAGAACGAGCCGGTCACCTGCGGCACCGACTGGCCGACCTCGATCTTGGCTTCCTCGTTGTCCAGGGTCACCAGCGAGGGCGTGGCCAGGATATTGGTGTTGGCGTCGCTGGCCAGGGCCTTGATCAGGCCGCCGAAGATCGAGCCGTTGCTGCCCTGCGATCCGATCAGCGCCGTGCCGCCGCTGCCGATCAGGCCGGCGGCGGCGCCGATCAGGGCGCTGTTGCTGGTCAGGCTGGTGCCGGTGGTGGTGCTGACGCCCGAGGTTGCCAGGCTGCTCAGGTTGGACAGGGCGGCGGAGGTGCTGGAATTGAGGATGCCGGCGGCGGCGATGGTATTGGGGCTGTAGGCGATCCAGTCCACGCCCAGCTGGCTGGTCTTGTCGGCGCTGACATTGGCGACGATCGCTTCCACCAGCACCTGCGAGCGGCGGATATCGAGCTTCTCGATCACCGCGCGCACCTGCTGCATCACCTTCGGCGGCGCGGTGATGATCAGGGAATTGGTGTCGCGGTCGGCCAGCACGCGCAGGTCCGGATTGGTGCTGGAAGTGCCGCCCAGGGACGCGCTCGAACTGGAACTGACCGAGGGCGTAGACACCGGAGCGCTGTTGTTGCTGCTGCTGCCGAATGAGGAGGACGATCCCGAGGAGCTGCCGAACATCGAGCCGCTGCGCGAGCTGGACGACTTGTTCGGCTGCGCGTTGCCCATCAGCAGCGGCGCCAGGTTTTCGGCGGTGGCGTAATTCAGATACACCACCTGGGTGTCGCCCTTGTTGTTGCTGGGCTTGTCCAGTTCCTTGATCAGCGCGATCAGCTTGTCGCGCTCGGAGCGGTCGCCGCCGATCAGCACGCTGTTGCTGCGCGGATCGGAAATGACCGTGGTCTGCACCGCGCCGGGGTCGGCCTGGCGGGCCTGCTGCGCCAGGGTGGTCAGCACCTTCACCACGTCGTCCGCCGCGGCGTTGTCGAGATGGATGATCTCGATGTCGCGGTCGCCGTTCTGGTCCATCTGGTTGATCAGGATTTCCAGGCGCCGTACGTTGGAGGCGCGATCCGACACGATCAGGCTGTTGCTGGAGGTGTAGGCGGCCAGGTGCCCGGACTGCGCCACCAGCGGCCGCAGGATCGCCACCAGCTGCGAGGCCGAGCCGTTGTGGATGTCGAACACCTTGGTGACGATTTCGTCGCCGGCCAGGCCGCTGCCGTTGACCGAGCCGCCGCCCTCGGTGCGCGCATTGGCTTCCGGCACGATCTTGATCGAAGCGCCGGCGGGGATGGCGGCGAAGCCGTTCACTTCCAGCACCGACAGGAAGGTGGCATAGACCGCGTTGGCGTCCATCGGGCTGGACGAGACCACCGTCACCTTGCCCTTGACCCGCGGATCGACCACGAAATTCTTGCCGGTGACCTCGCTGACCGTGGCGATCAGGGTGGAAATGTCGGCGTCCTTGAGGTTGAGCGTGACCTTGGCCCCGTCCTTCTCCGCCTGGGCGCCACCCGCCAGTCCGCAGCAGAGCGCCAGCACCAAGCCGCCCAGCAGGGGGCGGAACGAAACGGAACGCAGAGTCATGCTTATGGGCTCAGATTGACGTTGACGGTTTGGGATTCGCCGCCGCGCTGCACGGTCAGCGTTAACTGGTTGGCCTGGCTCAGATCACTGAGCAATTGCAGCGACTTGGAAGGATCGTCCAATTGTACGCCGTTGATCGACGACACCACATCGCCCGGGCGCAGGCCCGCCGCGGTGAATACCGAGCGGTCGCGGCCGGGATAAATGCGGTAGCCAAGCTGGCCGTTGCCGCTCGGATTCGGCGCCGGCTGCACACGGATGAAGTCCTGCACCTTGGCCGGATTGGACAGCATCTGGGCGCGGATCTGCGCCAGCGATTCGGCTGCGCCGCTGTCGGCGGCGTTGTCCGCCACCGCCAGCGGCGCATCGTTGGAATTGGGCTGGTCCTTGTCCAGGCGCAGCGTTTCCAGCTGGCCGTTGCGCGACAGCACCACGCGGTCGGGAAAGATCGCGGTGAGGGTCACGCCCTGCGCCACCGCATCGTTGATCGAATACGGCTTCTCGTCGCTGCCGCCGGCGATCAGGGCGCGCGAGGCGGCCTTGTTCTTGTTGTTGGCCAGGATGCCCAGCAGGGTCAGGGCCAGCTGCGTGTCGGGTGCATTGCGGATCTTGTCCAGGCCGGGGCTGGTCGAGGCCTGGTATTGGCCGAACAGGTGCGCCGCGCTGATCCGGCCCAGGTCCAGCTGATTGGCCGGATTGGGCGCGCTGGCCAGTGCCGGCGCCGGCTGCCAGGCCGCCGCGGCGGGGGTCGGCAGCAGCGCCCAGATCAGCTGCGCCAGCAGGCGCGCGATGACCACCGCCAGCACCAGATCAACCGCCGCGGGCAGCCAGCGCGCATAGCGCTCGTACAGCGGCGCCAGGGTCTTGGGCAGGGCGGTCCAGTCCCGCAGGGTAGTGGAAGTCATGACGGCATCATAACGGGCGTTTGCGGGGCACGGAAGGAAACTTTCCGTTAAGGTTCAAGGTTAAGCTTGGGCGGACAGTCCTGCGCTGATCCGGGTATCGGGCCGCAGGCTTTTCTGGGGGGTAGGCAACAGCGCCGGCGGACGGAGAATATCCGCTTGACTGCTTGTCCTGGGTGACAGAATTGTTTCGGGGAAGGGGATGATGCACAAGATCTGGGTCCGGCTCGGGATCAGCATGGCGGTGTTCCTGCTGTTCCTGGGGCAGACGGTGGGCTGGTACGGCCACACCCTGCTCGACCAGATGGAGTCGTTCAGCTACGACGCGCGTCTGCTCCTGACCATGCCGCGGACAGTGGACAAGCGCATCGTCATCGTCGACCTGGACGAAAAAACCTACGCCACCGAGGGCTGGCCCTGGCCCCGCGCCAAGATGGCCGAACTGGTGCGCCAGCTGTTCGACCATTACGGCGTCCGGGTGCTCGGCTTCGACGTCGATTTCCAGGAGAGCGACCCTACCGCCGGGGTGCAGCTGCTCGACAACCTGGCGCAAGGCCCGCTGGCCGATCTGCCCGGCTTTGCCGCGCGGTTGCCCGCGCTCAAGGAAAAGCTCGACGGCGATCGCGTCTTCGCCGCGGTGCTGACCGGCAAGCCGGTGGTTCTGGGGCTGTTCCTGAAGCAGGCCCTGCCGGTCGGCGAGGCCGCCAGCACCGGCGCCATCTGCGCCCCGGTGATCGGCGCCGACGAGCGCCGCCTGCTCGACGTCAAATTTCCCCGCGCCGTCGGCTACGGCGGCAACGTCGCCTCATTGCAGGCGGCCGCGCCGCTGTGCGGCTTCTTCGACAATCCCGGGGTGGACCAGGACGGCCTGTACCGGCGCGTGCCCCTGCTGCAGGAATACCAGGGCCAGATCTACCCCTCGCTGGCGCTGGCGGTGACGCAGATCGCCCTGGGCAATGTGCCGGTTTCGCTGGAGTTCGATCCGCCCGAGATCAAGACCTCGCTGCACCTGGAGCGGGTGCGCGTCGGGCCGGTGCGGGCGCCGGTGGACGAGACGGCGGCGATCTATGTGCCTTACCGGGGGCCGCAGGGCAGCTTCCCCTACGTTTCCGCCTCCGACGTGCTGCACGGCACGGCCGATCCGGCCGTGCTCAAGGGGGCCGTGGCCCTGCTCGGCACCACCGCCGCCGGCCTGCTCGACTATCGCAGCACCCCCTTCAGCAAGGTTTTTCCCGGAGTCGAGGTCCACGCCAACATCATTTCCGCCCTGCTCGACGGACGCGTCCGGCAGAAGGCCCCTTACTACAGCGGCATCGAAGTCTGCCTGCTGCTGCTCATCGCCGCGCTGATGGCCCTGCTCTATCCGCGCCTGTCGCCGCTGACAGGCACCCTGCTGGTACTGGGCATTATCGCTGCCCTCATCGTCCTCGGCTTCGGCGCCTGGAGCGGCGCCAATTTCATCACCCCCCTGGGCATCCCGGTGGTGTTCACCCTGGCCCTGTTCCTGGCGCAGATGCTGTACGGCTATTTCGGCGAGTCGCGGCGCGTCCGCGACATGAACAAGAAATTCGGCCAGTACATTCCGCCGGCGCTGGTCGAAGAGATGGCGGCCAGCGGCAAGGAAATCTCGATGGCCAGCGAGAGCCGCAACATGACCGTCCTGTTCTCCGACATCCGCGGCTTCACCACCATTTCCGAGCAATTCCGCGGCAAGCCGCAGGAACTGTCGCAGCTGATGAACGAATTCCTCGGCGCCCTCACCGAAGTGGTCTTCCGTCATCGCGGCACCATCGACAAATACATGGGCGACGCCATCATGGCCTTCTGGGGCGCGCCCCTGGAGGATTCCACCCACGCCTTCAACGCGCTGCAGGCGGCGCTGGAGTTTCCCCAGGCGCTGAGCAAGCTCGACGCCGCCTTCGAGGCCCGCGGCTGGCCCAGGCTGCGCATCGGCGTCGGCCTCAATTCCGGCCCGATGATGGTCGGCAACTACGGTTCGGCCTTTCGCGTGGCTTACACCGTGATCAGCGACGACGTGAACCTCGGCGCGCGCCTGGAAAGCCTGACCAAGGAATACGGCGTGGCGGTGATCTGCGGCGAGGCTACGCGCGCCGGCGCGCCGGAATGGGCGTTCCGCGAACTGGACCTGGTCAAGGTCAAGGGCAAGAACGAGCCGGTGGCGATCTACGAGCCGCTGGGCCCCAGGGACGCCATCGACGACGGCCTGCGCCAGGACCTGACGCGCCTGCGCCAGGCCCTGCGCGCCTACCGCGCCCAGCGCTGGGACGAGGCCGAGCGCGAATTCTTCGGCCTGTCCCGCTCCGGCCGGCCGCATCCGCAGTATCAGTTGTACCTCGACCGGATCGCCTCAAACCGGCTCGATCCACCCCCGGCGGACTGGGATGGGGTGACCGTATTCAAGACCAAATAAGCGGCCGCGCAACAGGCCGTTTGGGCTATCGCCGCTGCGCCGGCCGGCGCAATGGATGGCGCAACAGATGTTTACATTGATGTGCATTGAATCATGCACTACAGTGCTTGCGCGCCGTCATGTATGATCGGCGGCTAGAGGTAGGCTCGACAGCCGGCGGCAGAGGGTGTCGCTGTCGAAGTTCATGGTAAAGATGGATGGCCGCCGCACCAGGTTTGAACTAATTCCTCACGCTTGCGGTCAACCGGCAATGCGCCGCGTTGACGACGCTATTATTTTAGCAACCACATTGCACACATTGATCAAGGGGTTGAAGTAATGAAACAGTCTAACGGCAGGCTCTTCGGCGCCCGTCTGTTGAGCCGCCCAGCGGCTCTGGGCGTCGGCATGGCCGTCGCGGTCGTGGCCGGTATCTCCGCCTGCGGCGGCAGCGGCGGCGACAGCTGCCACAACGTGCCTCCGGCCACCACCGTCGTCGGCCAGCCCAATTTCAATCTCGGCAATGCCAACCAGGGCGGCGTCAGCGGATCGACCTTGGGCGGCGCGCAGGGCTCTTCCGCCGCGAACGACGGTACTGGCCCGCTGTTCATCGCCGACACCTCCGACAATCGCATCCTGGGCTATAACAAAATCCCGACCGGCGTCGCGGCCGTTACCTATACTGGCGCCAACGGGACTGGCAATGCCGACTTCGTCCTCGGCCAGCCGGACCTGAAGACGATCACCTCAGGCACCGGGCCAAATGCGGCCGGCACCACCAGTTTTGGACTCTTCCAGCCCGCCAAGGCCGCCATCGGCGTTGTAAACGGCGCCCCGCAGTACCTGGTTGTGGCCGACACCGGCAACAATCGTGTGCTGATCTGGAACAGCCTTCCGGCGGCGAGCAACGTGAAGCCTGACGTGGTAGTGGGGCAGCCCAACATCACCAGCAGTCTCGGCAACTATCCCAACAAGACGCCCACAGCGAGCAGCCTGCTCGGCCCCACCTCAGCCTTCATCGCCGGTACCAGCAGCGGCACCGCAATCCTGGTCGTGGTGGACAAGGGCAACAACCGCGTGCTGATCTGGAATACCGTTCCGACCGCTGATAACACGCCCGCGGACGTCGAACTGGGCCAGACCGCCACCAATACTGCTGGCCTCGCCTGCACTAGCAATGACGTTACTCAGGCAGCCGGATTTTGCTTCGGCACCAATATCCCGGCCTCCGACACGTCTCCGCAGGGCGGCACCACCTTTGTCATCGGAATGAATTCGCCGTCCGACGCATGGACCGACGGCAAAAACTTCGTGATTTCCGACACCGGCAACCACCGTGTGCTGTATTACAGTCAATTCCCCACCAACAACGTGCTGGCGAGCACAGTCGTTGGCTTTGCGCAGTTCGGCCAGGGCAATCAGACTGGCTCGTCTGGCCAGGGCGGCCTGCATTCGCCGTTTGGTGTGTATGTTGACGGCGGCGGCGATTTGTTTGTCGGGGATAGCGGAAACAACCGCGTGCTGGAGTTCTCCCACTTCCTGATCTCCGCCAAAAACGGCCAGCAAGCGAACTACGTCTGGGGTCAGCAGGACTTTACCCACACGCAGCTCAACGACCCCGATCAGAACGGTCAGGTCGGTGACCAGCGTAACAATCCCGCCACCAACGGCATCACCCAGGGGACCATGAGCAGCCCGCAGGGCGTATTCGCCGACGAAAGCAACCTGATCGTCAGCGATAGCGGCAACAGCCGCATCCTGATCTATCCGATCGTCGCCCCCGACGGCAACATCAACCCCTACGGCGGCGTTGACGGCAGCGATACCGACGACACCAATTTCTGCCAGTAATACCCTGAAGTAGCGCATCTCAAGGCCGCGCCGGGCGCAACCCGGCGCGGCTTTTTTATTGGCCGCAGCCCCGGGGCCTGCCGCGGCGCGATTCCGCTGGTCCGGGCTGCTCCGCCCGGGCCGGGATGGCGGGCCGCGCCTTGAACCGGGCCGCCGCTGCCCCCATTGAGCTCAGCATGCAATTGGGTACACTGTTGGCATGAGCGAGCGTGAACGCGATATCGGCACCGGCCTCGTCGTCGAGGAGGCCAAGCCGCGCCTGCAAACGCCGCCGCTGTACAAGGTCATCATGATCAACGACGACTTCACGCCGATGGAGTTCGTGGTGCAGGTGCTGCAGCTGTTCTTCCACCTGACACGCGAGCAAGCGGTGCAGATCATGCTTCAGATCCATCAGACCGGCCGCGGCGTCGCCGGCATCTTCCCGGCCGAAATCGCCGAAACCAAGGTAGCCCAGGTCAACGCCTTCGCGCGCAAGAACCAGCACCCGCTGCTGACGGTGATGGAAAAAGCCTAAAAGCGAGTGGTTAGTGACTAATGGCCAGTGATTAGTAGTTAGGGCCGGTAGTCAGCGGCCAGCGTCCTTTAGTCGCTCTCTGCGCCCGATTTCCCGCTTTTACCAATCACTAGTCACTGACCGCTAACCACTTTCCGCCCTGGTGCGGGAATTGCAAGGAATAAACATGGGCGATAAAGCTCTTGCGCTGTGGTTGCAAAAGCCCGACGCTAGCCCCATAAAGATGCGGTGTAGGACTAGGAGCACACATGCTCAGCGATGAACTGCAAAAAGCGTTGGACGCAGCATTTCTTGCCGCACGCAGCGATGGACACGAGCTGCTGACGGTCGAGCACCTGCTGCTGGCGCTGTTATCCGATTCCAATGTCAGCGAGGTCCTGACGGCCAGTGGCGCCGATCTGGACAAGCTGGAACAGGCGCTGCGCGACTACATCGCGCAGAACATCCATTCCAACAAGGAAGCGGCCGGCAACCAGGAAGTGCAGCCGACGCTGTCCTTCCAGCGCGTGCTGCAGCGCGCCATTTACCACGTGCAGGCCTCCGGCAAGAAGCGCGTTTCCACCCTCAATGTGCTGGTGGCGCTGTTCGCCGAGAAGGACACCCACGCGGTGTACCTGCTCAACGAGCAGGGCGTCAGCCGCCTCGACATCGTCAACTACATCTCCCACGGCATCGCCAAGAACAGCCAGCCCTCCGCGCCGGAGCCCTCCAGCGAGGCCGAGGAGAAGGAAGAGCCGGGCAAGCCCGGCGGCAAGAGCGCGCTGGAACAGTTCGCGGTCAACCTCAACGAGCGCGCCCTGCGCGGGCAGATCGATCCCCTGATCGGCCGCGCCCTCGAGCTGGAGCGGGTGATGCAGACCCTGTGCCGGCGCCGCAAGAACAACCCGCTGCTGGTGGGCGAGGCCGGCGTGGGCAAGACCGCCATCGCCGAAGGCCTGGCCTGGCTAATCACCGAGGGCCGCGTGCCCGAGCTGCTGCGCAACGGCGTGGTCTACAGCCTCGACCTCGGCAGCCTGATTGCCGGCACCAAGTACCGCGGCGACTTCGAGAAGCGCTTCAAGGGCGTCATCACCGAGCTGACCCGCACCCCCGGCGCCATCCTGTTCATCGACGAGATCCACATGATCATCGGTGCTGGCGCCGCCAGCGGCGGCGTCATGGACGCCTCCAATCTGCTCAAGCCGATGCTGGCCAGCGGTGAGCTGCGCTGCATCGGCAGCACCACCTACCAGGAATACCGCGGCATCTTCGAGAAGGACCGGGCGCTGTCGCGCCGCTTCCAGAAGATCGACGTGCCGGAGCCCAGCGTCGAGGACACCATCAAGATCGTCGAGGGCCTGCGCGAGCGCTTCGAGGAGCACCATCAGGTGCACTTCACCAGCGGCGCCATCCGTTCCGCGGTGGAGCTGGCGGCGCGCCACATCACCGACCGCCACCTGCCGGACAAGGCCATCGACGTCATCGACGAGGCCGCCGCCCGTCTGCGCCTGCTGCCCGAGGGCAAGCGCCGCAAGACGGTGCAGGTGCGCGACATCGAGGAAACCGTCGCCAGGATCGCCCGCATCCCGCCGAAGAGCGTGTCCAGCAACGACCGCGACCGGCTGGCCAATCTGGAACGCGACCTCAAGCTGGTGATCTTCGGCCAGGACGCGGCGATCCAGACGCTTTCCGCCTGCATCAAGCTGTCGCGCTCCGGCCTGGGCAACCCGGACCGGCCGATCGGCAACTTCCTGCTGGCCGGCCCCACCGGCGTCGGCAAGACCGAGGTCACCCGCCAGCTGGCCAACCAGCTCGGCATCGAGCTGGTCCGCTTCGACATGTCGGAATACATGGAGCGGCACACGGTCTCGCGGCTGATCGGCGCGCCGCCGGGTTATGTCGGCTTCGACCAGGGCGGCCTGCTCACCGATGCGGTGCTCAAGCACCCGCACGCGGTGGTGCTGATGGACGAGATCGAGAAGGCCCATCCGGACGTCTTCAACCTGCTGCTGCAGGTGATGGACCACGGCAAGCTGACCGACAACAACGGCCGCGCCGCCGACTTCCGCAACGTCATCCTGGTGATGACCACCAATGCTGGCGCGGAAGAGTCCTCGCGCCGTTCCATCGGCTTCTCCGAGCAGAACAACACCACCGATGCGCTGGAGGTGATCCGCCGCATGTTCTCGCCGGAATTCCGCAACCGCCTCGACGCCATCGTG
>Ga0302314_10021207_pt1 | contig 10708 bp, 5 predicted proteins | sample III_Palsa_N2_3_FD_200533 | JGI IMG/M metagenome (GOLD analysis project Ga0302314, IMG submission 200533) | Peat permafrost microbial communities from Stordalen Mire near Abisko, Sweden - III_Palsa_N2_3 | ecosystem: Environmental > Terrestrial > Soil > Palsa > Peat permafrost | place: Sweden... | reverse complement strand
TGCTGACCAAGCATCGACCCAAGATCATCTTCCACGGAGCCGCTCTGAAACACGTTCCGTTGATGGAACAGAATCCGTTTGCGGCGGTTGAAAATAATGTGTTCGGCACATATGCCCTGGCGCATTCTGCCATCGCACACGAAGTGGAGCAGATCGTTCTCGTCTCCACGGACAAGGCGGTTGAGCCGCACAGCATCATGGGCGCGTCCAAACGCATTGCAGAGCTCATCCTTCTCTGCCTCGGGGGTTCTACCCGCATGAAGGTGGCGCGATTGTGCAACGTGATGGGCTCGCAGGCCAGCGTGCTTCCGTTGTTTCTTGGGCAGATTGCGCTGGGCGGCCCTGTCACCGTAACGCACCCCGATGCGCAACGCTACTTCATCACGTTGGACGAAGCTGTCCGAGTGCTTTTCGACACGCTGGATGTGGGCTCCACAAAGGCACTTCTTCTTCCCAGCATCGGTCCTACTGTCCGGATCCTCGACCTGGCGCGATATTTGATTGGAATCCATCAAAGCCACGCGCCCATTGGTTTCACGGGGTTGCGCGCTGGCGAAAAGCTTTCCGAACAGCTTATTTCGCGCCGTGAGTCCTTATCGATCGGAACGGAGCTCGGTGGCTCGGGTCTGCGGGTCATCGACACACCTATACCTGCTGCGGCGGAGTTGAGCGCTGCGCTGGACACGCTCCGCAAAGCTGTCCACCGACGTGACTTGCAGGAACTGCTGCGTGGGATTACGGCCCTCGTGCCCGAGTACCAGCCTAGCGAACTCATCCTGGCCGCGCGCAAGGAAGAGTCCGCGCTGGAGCTGGCAACGGAGACGCAAGCATGAAACGCACGATCGCGGTTGTCACTAGCTCGCGCGCTGATTATAGCCATCTCTATTGGGTGCTAAAGGATCTCGACGCCCATCCTGAGGTTGACCTCAAGTTGATCGTTTTGGCGGCTCATCTGTCTCCTGAGTTCGGCACCACGGTCAGCGAGATCGAGCGCGATGGTTTCCCGATCGCGTCGCGTATTGAATGCCTACTCAGCTCTGACAGCGACGTTGGTATGGCTAAGACGCTTGGGCTTGCGGTTCTCGGCCTGACGGACGCGCTGGCGCAGATACGTCCGGACCTGCTGCTGCTGATCGCGGATCGCTACGAGATGCTTGCACCGGCCAGCGTCGCACTTACCTTGCGGATCCCCGTGGCGCATATCGAAGGCGGCGAGATCAGCGAGGGCGCCATTGATGATGCTGTCCGCAATGCACTCACCAAGATGGCGCACATTCATTTCACCTCGACCGATACTGCGCGGGCCAGGGTGATTTCCATGGGAGAAGAGCCATGGCGTGTCCATCGCGCCGGCGCACCTTCGCTGGACCACATTCGGCGAAGCACGCTGCTCACGCGCGCTGAACTTCAGAACGCTCTTGAGCTTGCAATGGCGGATGATATTACGGTCGTTGCGTATCACCCGGTCACCCTCTTCAAGGACACAACGGCCGAAGCGGATGCGGTCTTTGCCGCGCTAGAAAGTCTCTCCGGGCAGATCATCTTTTGCTATCCAAACGCCGACGCGGGAAGCCATGAGCTGATGGCTCGCATCCAAAGTTTCTGCGTTGCGCGCCCCGACGCGCATCTCTTTATCAATCTTCCCGCAATCACGTATTGGAGTCTTCTGCGCGAGGCGGGCGTGCTGTTGGGTAACTCGAGCAGCGGCATCATGGAAGCCGCCTCCTTTGCGCTGCCCGTGGTGAACGTGGGGATGCGGCAGCAAGGTCGTGAGCGCGGTCCCAACATCCTCGATGCGGACGCTACAGTCGAGTCCATCCTGGCGCAAGTTGCCCGGTCCCGGCAGCCTGAATTTCGCGACGGCCTTGGGTCGATGGAGAATATTTATGGCGATGGTCGCGCTGCTGAGCGAATCATGGGCGTCCTTACCTCGACACCGCTTAGAGGTTTGCTTCATAAGCGGGCTCAGCCACTTCCCGCGGAGCTTCGGCCATCCAAATGAACTCGCCGAATATTCCTCTCTCATCTCCCGATGTTACCGAAGCGGAAATTGAAGCGGTCGCTGCAACGTTGCGATCGCCGCAGCTCAGCCTTGGTCTGCGTTTGACTGAGTTCGAAGCGACCTTCACGCATCTGACCGGGGTTGGGCATGCCGTTGCTGTAAGCTCGGGCACCGCAGGCCTGCACCTCGCGATGCTGGCGCTCGGGATCGGCGTGGGCGACGAGGTCATTGTTCCCTCGTTTACCTTTATCGCCGCAGCCAATGCCATTCGTTACGTTGGCGCGACTCCTGTGTTTGCTGACATCGACTGCGTCACGCTTAACCTGTCGCCGGTCGCGGTGGAGCAGGCTATCCACTCGCGCACGCGAGCTATCGTCGCCGTCCACACCTTTGGCGTTCCGGCCGATATGCGCGCGCTGGTTGAGCTCGCGCGACGCCACCATCTTGCCTTGATTGAAGATGCTTGCGAAGCTCTCGGCGCGACCCTTGACTCGCAGCCGATCGGCTCCTTCGGCGACGTTGCTGTCTTCGCTTTCTATCCCAACAAGCAGATTACGACGGGGGAGGGCGGCATGGTCGTTACGCGCGATCCCGGTCTCGCGGCGCACATGCGCAGCCTGCGCAACCACGGACGCACGACGACCGATAGTTGGCTGCAACATTCAGAGATCGGCTACAACTATCGGCTCTCAGAGATCGCCTGCACGCTGGGGATCGGACAGATGCGGCGCCTGCCCGCTATTCTGGACAGGCGCGAGGAAGTCGCGCGCGCCTATCGCCGGCACCTCAGCGGAGAGAAGCTCCTCACGCTTCCCATCGACGATATCCCGGACTGCCGCATCAGCTGGTTCGTCTACGTCGTCCGCCTCGCCGAGACCTTCACAGCCGGGCATCGCGATCAGGTGATCCATGACCTTGAGCATGCGGGAATTGTCTGCGGACGATACTTCGCGCCAATCCATCTACAGCCGGCCTACGTTGATCTACCGGTTGCCGCGGACCTCCCGGTCACCGAGTCGGTCGCCTCGCGCACCATTGCCCTTCCCTTCTTCAATCGCATCAACGATTCACAGATCCTAACCGTGTGCGATGCCCTGACACTGGCTATCAAGCGTATATCTTAATCACCTGATCTTTGTAGCAACCAACAGCTTCGAACCGAGTGAACATGCCCTTCTTTGATGATGGACGCAACATGGCAGGACGAACAGCACGGTGCCTGGGCCTGGGCCTGGTGGTCATCTCAGAGGTTTTTTCCCCGATGATACGCGCCCAACAGCAGTCCGCAGCGATCGAGGCAGCGCGTCTAAACAATCTCGGGACCGCGTTGGTGGGCCAGCAGTTCCTCGACCGCGCGGTTAGCACCTTCGCCGCAGCGGCCAAGGCCGATCCCAGCCTCATCCTGGCGAAGGTGAATGAAGGCATCGCGCTCATGTATCTGCAGAAGCTTCCGGATGCGGAACGACTGTTCGATGCGGCGGCCGTCGACGATCCGAAGGACCCTCACGTCTGGTATGCCCTTGGTTTGCTCTATCGCAACGAGAATCAACCCGAGAAGGCCCTGGAGGCCTTTCAGAAGGTTGCTGCGCTTAGGCCGGGCGACCCTGACACGCATTACATGATTGCGTCCGTTGACTTCGAGCTGAACAATCTTGCCGCTGCGAAGGCGGAATACCAGAAGGCGCTTGATCTGGACCCGCATCATGCTTCCGCGTTGTTTGGCCTTGCGCGCGTACTTCGGCGCGAGGGGGACACGGCCGGCGCCCAGCAGGCACTGGCGCGCTTTCAACATATCAGCTCCGCGAAGCTCGGAACCCCGCTCTCGCACAACTATGGGGAGGAAGGAATCTACGCGCGCGTGGAAGATGCCGCGCTGGCACCGGCGCACGTTGAACAAATGATCCCGGTCACATTCAACGAGTCGTGGCGCTCGCATCCTGCAACCCCGGCAACGACCGGCATGAGCGGTGCAGCGTGTCTCATGGATCTGTCGTCAGACACCGAACCGGCGCTCATCGTGATGGGCAAAGGCGATGACGCCATTCGTGTGTATAACCGCGTGGGCTCGAGTCGATTTGCGGAGGTGCCTTCCTCCGTCACAGGCATTCGCCTTGCTGGTACTGGTCTCGCTTGCGCCGTCGGTGACTTTGACAACGACGGTTTTCCGGACCTCGCGCTGGCGGTGACCGGCCCGGATGGGCAGGATCGTATCGTGCTCTACCGCAACCTTGGCAACGGAAAATTTGAAGATGCCACCTCCGGTTCCGGCATTGTGGCGACCGGCCACCCGACCAGCCTGATGTTCGTTGACTATGACCATGATGGGGATCTCGATCTTTTCATTACCGGGACACCGACTGCCTCGCACGCTTCGCCCAACACGCTTTGGCGCAATAACGGCAACAAGACCTTTACCGACTGGACCAAGCAAAGCGGCCTCGAAGGAACTGCTCCCACGACTGCGGCGATCCTCTCGGATCTGAACAATGATCGTGCCGTGGATCTGCTGGTAGCGGGCAACGCTTCGGCTCCGACCTTCTTCGCCAATCATCGCGAAGGTCCATTCGGATCTTCGCCGTTGTATTCGGCGAGCCTGCCGTCGACTGTATCAGTGGCTACGCTGGACTTCAATAAAGATGGATGGATGGATGTACTGCTCTCGCACTCCGGAGAACCAGGTGTAACGCTCTGGCGCAACGTCGACGGCAAGAACTTCGAGCGAGTTGCGTTGCCTATGAAGGGTGTTCTTCGCGCAACCGCGGCGATCCCAATCGACTTCGATAACGACGGCTGGATCGATATTGCCGCCCTGGTGCAGACGCGGCGTGGACCTGAACTCCGGGTGCTGCGCAACCTTGGCCCGGCTGGCTTTGTGGATGTCAGCGCACTACTCAAGCTGAACGCGGTCCATTTTCACTCGCCGCGCTCGCTGCTCGCAGACGACGTGAATCACACGGGTGCGACGGACCTGATCGTCACCGAGGCCGACGGCTCGAGCGTGCTGCTTGCGAATGTCGGCGGCAACCGCAACCATTCGCTGCACATCGTGCTGCATGGTGCCGCGGACAATAAGAGCGGCATCGGCACGAAGGTGCAGGTCTTCGCGAACGGGCTCTGGCAGAAGTGGGAAGACACAGGCCAGCGGGAGATTCTTGCTGGCCTTGGCAGCGCGGACAAGGCGGACCTGGTCCGCCTGCTGTGGCCTACCGGCGTTCCACAGGATGAAATTGATGTCGCTGCGAGCGACCTGCATCCCATTACCGAAACCGATCGCCGCGGAAGTTCATGCCCAACGCTCTTTGCATGGAACGGAACCCGCTACAACTTCGTTGCGGATGTGATCGGTGCGGCGGTGATTGGTCACTGGGTGTCGCCTGCGCGCACAAATACTCCTGATCCCGATGAGTGGATCAAGGTGGACGGTGGTCAATTGCACGAGCGCAATGGGCTGTTCAGTCTTCGCTTCGGGGAACCCATGGAAGAGGTCAACTTTGTCGACGAGGTTCGGCTTGTCGCCATCGATCACCCGTCCGGGACGACCGTCTTTCCCAACGAGGGCTTTCTCTCCGAGCCGCCGTTCGCCAAGGAAAAAACGATTGTTGCTGCGGCGGCGCATCCATTGGCTGGTGCTTGGGATGATCACGGCAAGAGCGTACTCGACGTGCTCACCCAGCGTGACATCAGCGACCGCGAGACACGGAAGTATGTCCACGACTTCACCAATCTTCCCTTCGCCGGCTTTGCGAATCTTCATTCGTTGACAATCGACATCGGAGCCTGGTCGCCGCACCGGCCCTTGCGCCTTCTGCTGCATGGGTTCATCGAATACTTCTCAGCGAGTTCCATGTACTCGGCATGGCAGGCAGGTCTCGCGCCCATTCCGCCATATATTGAGGCGCAGATGCCGGATGGTTCCTGGCGGAAGGTAGTTGCCGACATGGGCTTTCCTGCTGGCCTGCCGCGGACGGTCACGGTGGATCTCACGGACAAGCTTCCCGCCGGAGTGACGCGTCTGCGCATCACGACCAACCTGCAGATCTATTGGGACCAGGCGCTGGTCGACAACGAAGCTTCGCCACAACAGCAGCCTGAAAACACTGGGTTGGCAACGCACACCACCGAGCTTCCGCTGGCCGATGCCACGCTGGCCTTCCGTGGATATCCTCAACAGCTTGATGGGCGCACTCCCGGCGACCTCACGTACGACTATCAGCGTATGAGCGCCACGGGGCCATTCGTCCCTCATCGCGGAGCGTACACGCGTTATGGCGACGTGACCCCGTTGCTGCGCGCGATTGACGACGAGTTCGTGATCTTCGGCACAGGCGAGGACATGGACCTGGAGTTCAGCGCAGCCGCTCTTCCCGCGGTGCCGAAGGGTTGGTCGCGCGACTACTTTTTTTATGCGAACGGCTTTGTGAAAGACATGGACTTCTACGAGGCTTCGCCTTTCAGCGTCGGCAGCCTGCCCTTTCATGGCATGAGCAGCTATCCCTATCCCGCAGCCGAGCACTACCCCACAGACGCTGCCCACACGGCGTATCAACTCGAGTACAACACGCGCTTTGAGTCTGGCAGCGTCGAGCGGTCTTTCCAGTTCGACTATGTTCCGCGCGCGTCGACACCGGACACCAAACCATAGGAACCCTGACTTGAGCGACCTTCTTACTCAACCCGCTGTCGATCTCCTCGCACTGCTGGCAGCGAAGAAGATCTCCGCACTCGAGCTCGCCGAGTTGCACATTCAACGCATCGAACAGTTGAATCCGCGCCTGAATGCTGTGACTGATTTTGATCCGGAGGAGATTCGCCGGCAAGCGACGGACATCGATCGCTCGACTTCACCGCGGGGTCTGCTTCACGGCCTTCCGCTCACTGTGAAGAGTTCCATCTCTGTCGCAGGTCGGCTCTGCGAGACCGGCAGCCTCTTCAACAAGGGGCGTCGTCCAACGAGTGATGCTGAGGCCGTCGCGCGTCTGCGCAAAGCCGGTGCGCTGATTCTCGGCACGACAAACTGTCCTGAATTTCTGATGGCCTACGAGACCGACAATTGCCTGTATGGTCGCACGTCAAACCCGTGGGATCTTACGCGCACAGCGGGTGGGTCGAGCGGCGGGGAGTCTGCAGCGATTGCAGCCGGACTCTCCGCTGGAGGCCTCGGCTCGGATGGCGGCGGGAGCATTCGCGAGCCTGCTCACTTCACCGGCATCTGCGCGATGAAGCCGGGCCGCATTCCTACGGCTGGCCACTTGCCTGACAACGTGGGGCCGTTTGCCCTGCTCGGCACCGTTGGCCCGATGGCGCGAACCATGGCCGATGTCGCGCTGCTCTTCCGCGTGGTCTCCGGAGCGCTCGACATCGACCCCATCGCCGCGCCTGTTCCCTACCGATCGCCCAACCCGGAAGCGCTTAAGGCAATCCGCATCGGCTACTTCGAAGACGACGGCGTGGTCCCGGTGACAGCTGAGACCCGGCAGGCTGTGCAGGACGCTGTCCACTCGCTGCGTCGCCACGGCTTTCATGTCGAGGCGTTTCGGCCACCTTCTCTGGAGCGCGCGAGAGAACTCTGGTACACGTTCTTTGCCCGCTGCGGCGCGATGCTGCTGGAGCCATTGGGTCGCGGCCGCGAGTCCGATTTCAGTCCCACGTTCCTCGACTTCCTCTCGATCGCCCACACGCACCCGCCGCTCGCGGCCGACGCACTGCTCGGTGCGTGGTGTGAGACCGCTATCGTCCGATCGCGACTGCTCGCGGAGATGCGCGACTTTCCTATCCTGCTAAGCCCCGTCTGCTCGATCCCTGCGTTTCGTCACGGCGAACGCAACTGGACATTGCAGGATGCGAACGGTGCATCGCGGTCTCTCGCCTACCTGGATGCCATGCGCTTTACCCAGTGGTTCAATCTGTTGGGTGCTCCTGCGGCGGTCGTCCCGATAAGCCGCTCAGCCGAGGGCCTTCCGATCGGCCTGCAAGTAGCTGGACGCCCCTATGGCGATGAGGACGTGCTCGGGATAGCGAGCATCCTTGAAGAGGATTTCGGATACACAGCACCGCCGGAGCTGCGCCCCTAAACGGGAAGCTGCACGCAAGGTTTCGGCCGAGCTCTTCGCGAGGTCCGCAGACGAAGCTCTGGAGTTTCACTCGCGCTCGATGGCGTGTGGGTTATATGTCTCGGCGGTTGCTGGAGGCCGCTAGCAACTGCTCGATACGGACCGGGAGTTCGCGGAGCCGGACACCGGTGGCGTGATAGACAGCGGCTGTGATGGCGGGGGCGACTCCGGCCAGGCCGATCTCGCCGATGCCTCGAGCACCGTAGGAGCCCATGAGGGGGTCGGGGATGTCGAGGAAGTGGACGTCGATGAGGGGAGCGTCCGCGCTGGTGGGGACAATGTAGTCGGCGAAGTTGGAATTGATGGGAGCGCCGTTGCGCGGGTCGTAGACGGTTTGTTCGAAGAGGGTCATGCCGACGCCCATGACCGCGGCTCCGGCACACTGGTTGGTGGCTGCGCTGCGGTTGATGATGCGGCCGCCGTCGATGACCGTGACGATGCGGCTGACGCGGAGATGAGCGATGCCGGGATCCCACTGGACTTCGGCGAACTGCGCGCCGAACGAGTGCATGGAATACTTCTCGGCGTTAGGGTTGCCGCCGGACTTCCCTTCGCCGCGTGCGCTGGCGAGGTCACCCATTCGGAGGATGTCGCCGAACGGGGTGCCGGAGGAGGATGGCTGAGACTTAGCGTGGATGCGGCCGTCGGTGAGCGTGAGAGTGCTGGCGTCCTGGCCGCTGAAGGGGGAGTTGGGCACGTGCACGGCGATCGCGAGAAGGTTCTTAACGGCCGCGTCTACGCCGTCGACGATGGAGGGCAGGACACTGGCGGTGGCGGTGGAGCCGCCGGACATGGGGCCCGGAGGGAGAGAGCTATCGCCGAGGATGACTTCAACCTTGTCGACGGGGATGCCGGTCTTGTCGGCGACGACCTGTGCAATGACGGTGTAGGTGCCGGTGCCAATGTCCTGGGTAGCGGAGCTGACACGGGCGGTGCCGTCGGGGAGCAGAGCGACGGAGCACTGCGAGGGGCCGCGGCCGGCTCCCCACGACGCGCAGGCGACCCCCCAGCCGAGAATCAGGTCGCCATCGCGCATGGATCCGACTTGGGGGGTGCGGCGCGACCAGCCGAACTTTTCAGCGCCGACCTGGAGGCACTCTTTGAGGTGGCGAGAGGAGAAGGGTTTGTTGCTCTCTTCGTCGGTGAGGGTGTCGAGGCCGAGACGAAGCTGGACGGGATCCATGTTGAGCTTGATGGCGAGTTCGTCCATGGCGGACTCGATGGCGAAGAGCCCGGGGACAGCGCCGGGGCCACGCATCGGTGTAGGTGTGCCGATGTTGCGGCGGACCAGGCCCGAGCTGACGCGTAGGTTGGCGGTGCTGTAGAGGAAGGGCGTGGCTTCGCCGCAGTTCTCGCGGATGTCGTCGAATTGCGAGGTGTGGTTGAGGTAGTCCTGCGAGAGGGAGAGGAGCTTGCCCTGAGGAGTGGCGCCGAGGCGCACATGCTGCTGCGTGCGGGGGCGGTGACCAACGTCAGAAAACATCATCTTACGGGAAACGACGAGCTTGACCGGCCTGTTGAGCTGACGGGCGGCGACGGCACAGAGCGCGGAGTGGGGCCAGGGGAAGAGCTTGCCACCGAAGCCGGAGCCGATGAAGCGGGAGATGATCTCGACATTCTCTGGTGGGAGGCCGAGGACCTGGGCCATGACGCTGTGATGGTTGACCACACCCTGGGAGCTCTCATAAAGTGTGACGCGTGGGCCGCGCCAGACCGCGGTGGTGGCGTGCATCTCCATCGGGTTGTGGGTCTCGACGGGAGTGCTGTAGGTGTAGTCGATCTTGACGGGAGCGGAGGCGAACGCGGCATCGGAGTCGCCGCGTTGGCTCTGGATGCGCGGGCCGCCGGGGGCGCCGATGGCCGGCATGGGATCGGAGAGGTTCGTGCTGACGTTGGGTTTGTCGGCGTCGTACTGGACGCGGACGGCTGCAGCCGCGGCGTTGGCCTGCGCGAACGTTTCAGCGACGGCGAGAGCGACGTACTGGCCCCAGTAGCTGACGGTATCGTCGGAGAGCGGAGGGCGGTTTTCGCTGGCGCGCCCGCTGCCGGGGGCGTTGCGGTAGATGCCGCGGATGTTGCCATGGTGGAGGATGAGGACGACGCCGGGAAGTTTTTCGGCGGCGGAGGTGTCGATGGAGCGAATCTTTCCGTTGGCGATGGTGGAACATACTGGAACCGCGTAGACCATGCGCGGAAAGTTGTAGTCGCCGGCGTAGAGGGCGGTGCCGGTGGTCTTGAGCGGACCATCGACACGCGGGACGGAGGCACCGATGATGGCGGAGGGATCGGTGATGGAATCAGAGGGCGGGACCGCATGGGTGCCGGCCTGGGCGGAATCGATGAAGGCGATGAATTCGCTGAAGTGCATGAGTATCTCCAGTCGCTTAGGCAGAGTTGGTGGCGAGGGTGAGAGCGCGGACGATGCAGCGCTGGGCTAGGTCGACTTTGAACGCGTTTTCCGATTGAGGGTGCGCGTCGCGGACGGCCTCCGCGGCGGCGTGGCGGAAGGTGGCTAGATCGACGGTACGGCCTTCGAGGGCGCGTTCGGCTTCGACAGAGCGCCAGGGCCTGGTGCCTACTCCTCCAAGGGCTACGC
>Ga0302314_10021205_pt1 | contig 10709 bp, 8 predicted proteins | sample III_Palsa_N2_3_FD_200533 | JGI IMG/M metagenome (GOLD analysis project Ga0302314, IMG submission 200533) | Peat permafrost microbial communities from Stordalen Mire near Abisko, Sweden - III_Palsa_N2_3 | ecosystem: Environmental > Terrestrial > Soil > Palsa > Peat permafrost | place: Sweden... | reverse complement strand
CGAAAATGTAGGTGATGGGAAAAAGCACCATCGCGCCCGAGGTCTCCCACGGGCCAACGCGGATGACCTTCTGCGCGAGCAGGTTTGAGACCAGGAGAACTACGACAAAGGCGGTCGTGAGTGCGTCAATGTAGCGGAAACGGGGCATGAACTCAAGGGTATAGCAGAGCAACGGGCAGGATGCTGGGTTTTCGCTTTTCCAGCCAGCCTGAGGGAAACTCGTCCCTAACTCGGGGCGATTGCTTCGGTCTTCGATCTCCAGGAGTCGAGGGCAGGATTTAGGGTTCCAAGGCTAAAATATTTGTTTTGAATATTTTGCGTCGTTTTTCCGGGGTGGGGGGATGTCTGCCGGTGGGAGCTGAGGTCTCGTGAGCGGCACTTCTGCCTCTGAAATGCCTGCGGGTGCGCTTTCGCTTTTGTTTTGCTTTTGCGCGGCGTGTGATGCTAGACTCTGCATTGACGAAACACGACCTCAAGGAGACCCAAAGTGGCCGACGACCGCAGTAAAGCCATAGAAACCGCACTTTCACAGCTTGAGAAGCAATTTGGCAAAGGGTCGGTAATGCGGCTTGGCGCGAAAGAGGCAATCGGGCCGATTTCGGTGATCTCCACCGGTTCGATCTCGTTTGACGCAGCTCTGGGCGTAGGCGGCGTTCCTCGCGGCCGCGTGATCGAGATCTTCGGGCCGGAAAGCTCCGGTAAAACCACCATCACCCTGCAGATCATCGCCGAAGCGCAGAAGAACGGCGGTTTGGCAGCGTTTGTCGACGCCGAACACGCGCTAGACCCCGCCTACGCCAAAAAGCTAGGCGTAGACACCGACAACCTGCTGGTAAGCCAGCCGGACTACGGTGAGCAGGCGTTGGAGATTGTTGAGGCGCTGGTTCGTTCAGGCGCGATCGACGTACTGGTTGTCGACTCGGTAGCGGCATTGGTTCCGAAGGCTGAACTCGATGGCGAGATGGGCGATTCGCACATGGGCCTGCAGGCCCGGCTGATGTCGCAGGCGCTGCGTAAGCTGACAGGAACGGTTTCGAAGTCGCGCACGTCGCTGATCTTCATCAACCAGGTTCGCGAAAAGATCGGTGTGATGTTCGGCAATCCTGAGACCACGACCGGCGGCCGCGCTCTGAAGTTCTACTCCTCAGTGCGTATCGATATCCGCCGCATTGGCGCGGTCAAGGAAGGCGACGTTGTCGTCGGCAACCGGACCAAGGTAAAGATCGTGAAGAACAAGGTAGCCGCGCCTTTCCGCGATGCCGAGTTCGACATTCTGTACGGCGAAGGCATCTCGCGCGAAGGCGATTCGCTGGATCTCGCGGTGCTGCACAATATCGTGGATAAGGCGGGTGCGTGGTACAGCTACCAGGGCGAACGCATCGGCCAGGGCCGCGAAAACGTACGTGGCTTCCTGAAGGAAAACAAGGAAGTCTTTGGCCGCATCGACAGTGAGCTGCGCAAGAAGCTGGGCATCAAGCCGTCAGACGACGTAGAGATCCCGGCAACCCCTGCAAACGGCGCCGAAAAAGCCGTTGAAGTGGTGAAGTCGCGCCGCGGATAAAAGTTTGCCTGCGAAAGCAAAAAGGCCGTAGCGGAGTTTCGCTACGGCCTTTTTGTTGGTGTATTGCAAGCTGTCAGAACAAGAAATAGGCGAGACCGACGAGCAGATGAACTGCCACGATCACAAGGTCGGGCTTTTCGAAGGGGAGACGAGCGGCGATCAACTGAGTATCGCTCCGTCTCCAACAAGGACATAGTAGAGCAGGGAAGCAAGCGACATGCGAGACAGCGTAAGGGTATCGACGATGCGCGATTTCGGCTTAGCGTGCGCTGCAAATGCGCTGGACCACTGATCGAGACCTTCACCGCTCTTCTGCTGGGACTTCTTCAGGCTTTCAAAAAAAGAGTTGTTGTTTGCGAATGATTCTGGATTCATCTTTCCTCACGATGGCGTTCCCAGGAACGCCGGGCAAATACTGCAAAGGGGGCCGAGTGGGAGTTAAGGTTTGGCACTAAGAGGAAGCCTGCTCTGTTTTGGGCTCCTCGCGTGGCCCGAAGCCGCACTTCCGGTGGCCTCGCATACCGGCACGAAAGCGCTCGCGATCTTCTTGACTCATGTGCGACCAGCGTTCGTTCATGTGGCGCTTCCAACCCCGCCGACCACCGGAGTGACGATGAATGCCGCCAAGAAGAATCTTGCTCAGGACAAAAAGCCCAAGTGCCTGCACAAACGTAATGGTCTTCAAGCCGAAGATGCCGGGCATCAGCCAGTTCCAGAGGTGCATGAGAAGAAATCCCAAAACACAACTGCCGGCGACGACGATGATCATGATCTTCAAAACTTTCAGGAACTTCATTGGATCCTCATTTCTGTTCAAAGGTGTTGTCTATCTCTTGCAGCCGTTCCCGAAGATGAAGCACGGCGTAGCGCTTGCGGGAGAGCAGCGTATTGACGCTGGTTCCCGTTGATTCTGAAATTTCCTTGAAGCTTTGGCCCAGAAACTCGTGGGCGATAAAAACTTCGCGTTGGTTTGCCGGAAGCTCGTCGAGTGCTTCGTCGAGCGCTTCCAGAAGAACATTGCGGGCGTAGATTGCTTCGGGGCCGGCTTCCGCGGATGGAAGAAGATCTTCAAAGGTTTGAGCGTCTCCGTCATCCGTTACGGAGTCGTTCAGAGATGTTGGTTTCTGCCGACGAAAGAGGTCGGTAATGCGATTGCGTGCCACGCGATACAGCCATGCGGTTACTTGCTCGACCGGTTTCATGACCCGGTAGGTTTCGATCAGTTCGTAGAAGACATCCTGTAAGACATCTTCTGCGTCGCCTACGTCGAGGACGCGTTTGCGAATGAAACTTCGCAGGCGCGGCTCGTCCCGCTTCAACGCCTCGGCGATGAAGTCGTTTTGCTCGGCGATAGTCAGGTCCGGTTGCGGCATCCTGCTCCTGTGTCTTGACCGTACGGCAGTTTCGCGAGGTCTACAGTGTTAACGGATGAGGTCGGCAAATATTGTAAGAGGAATGAGGTTTTTATTCTGCTGATGGGCGGCGGCGGCGACAACCATCTTGCTCAATGGAAATTTGGCCCCGCAAGAACCAGGCGGCTATGTCGGTGTCACTGATCCCCAGTGGCTTGGGTAGTATAAGAGTAGTATTGGTGAACTGGTAGTTTAGTTATGTCTCCAGGCGCAGCTCCCTGAAGTTTCCTGAGAGCTTCTCCTGAAGTATTGTGAGACAGCAGTTCCTGTCTGTTGGAGTAGGTCTTTGGCGAAGAGCGTTTCCAAACAAAAAGCAGTCGAGATTCCACCGGCGGAAGAACCTAAACCCCGTGGGCGGCAACGGAGTCTTGAGGCTGAGTCCTCGATCCTGAAGGCTACACTTTATCTGCTGGAGCGTAAGCCCCTGCGGCAGGTGACGGCTGACGCTATCGCGCAAAGAGCTGGAGTGAGCAAGGCGACTATTTACAAATGGTGGCCGAACAAAAGCCTGGTGGCTCTGGATGCGTACCTCGAAGGCATGACGGAGCGTGTGGATCTGCCAGACACGGGTTCTGCAGAGACGGATTTTACGGTGCAACTGAAGTCTGTCATGGGCTTTTACAAATCGCCACTGGGACGGCTGTTCTGCCAGTTCATCGCTGAAGGTCAGAGTGACCCGGGATTTCTGAAACTGTTCCGCGAGCGCTTTTTGTATGCGCGGCGGGATGCGGCGCGGGTGATGTGGCGGAGGGGTGTTGACCGCGGTGAGATTCGGGAAGAGGTCGATGGGGAGATTGTGCTTGACCTTATTTATGGGCCAATGATTTTCCGGTTGCTGGCGGGGCACGGATCGTTAAGTGACGTTGAATGTGGAGCAATGGTTGAGGTGATTTTCGGCGGATTGCGGCGCCCTGGCTACCGATGTCCCGGTAAAGCTAAAGGAAAAAACGGCAAAAGTGTGCAGGGTTAAGCATTTTTGAGTCTCTAGGCGCTGTTGAAACGTCTGATAGTGAACTGCTAGTTCAGTATCAATTTTGATGATCTGAAACTGCCAAATGGAAGCGTTGTGGCATTTACGCATGAGGCCTGTCTCGTGACGGCCCGTGTTGTTTTGAACCGAAGGAGTCTCGATGTGGATTGTCCGTCTCGCACTTAGGAGACCCTACACTTTCGTCGTGTTGTCGCTTTTGCTGTTCATCATCGGCCCCGTGGTGATGATGAGGACGCCTGTCGATATTTTTCCGAATATTGATATCCCAGTGGTTTCGGTAGTGTGGCAGTATGCCGGGCTATCGCCGGAGCAGATTGCCGATCGAATCGTACTGCCCTTCGAGCGCAGTTTGACGACGACGGTCAATGATATTGACCACACCGAGTCGCAATCGTTGAACGGGATTTCGGTGGTGAAGATTTACTTCAGGCCACAGGTTACGATTTCGCAAGGCGTGGCGCAGGTCACAGCGATCTCTCAAACGCTGCTGAAACAATTGCCGCAGGGGACAACGCCACCGCTGATTATTCAATACAGCGCTTCGAGCGTGCCTGTGCTGCAGCTTGGGCTTTCTGGAAACGGTCTGACAGAGCAACAACTAAATGATTTTGGTCAGAACTTTATTCGAACGCAGTTAGCTACGGTGCAGGGCGCTTCGCTGGCGTTTCCGTATGGTGGTAAACAACGCCAGATACAGGTGGATATTGATACGCAGAAGCTGCAGGCTTATGGGCTGTCTGCTTCAGACGTGGTGAATGCCATCTCGGCGCAGAATATTATTCTGCCCTCTGGCGATGTGAAGATGGGCCACCTCGACTATGCGGTGGAGACGAACAGTGCGCCGGATACGATACCGGAACTGAATGATCTGCCGATCAAAACGGTGAATGGTTCGACTGTGTATGTGCATGACATTGGGAATGTGCGCGATGGATTTCCGCCGCAGACCAATATCGTGCGCGTGGATGGACAACGTGCTTCGTTGTTGGGAATTCAGAAGACGGGTAATGCTTCGACGCTCGACATTATTGCCAACGTGCGTGCGCAACTGCCGTTGATTGCAGCGCAGTTGCCGCTGGCACTGAAGATCAGGCCGATCGCCGATCAGTCTGTGTTTGTGCGCTCTGCGATTAGTGGAGTTGTGCGTGAAGCGATTATTGCTGCGTGTTTGACGGCGGCGATGATTCTGATCTTTCTTGGAAGCTGGCGTTCAACGGTTATTATTGCGGTGTCTATTCCGCTTTCGGTGATCTGCTCGTTGTTGATGCTGGCTGCTTTGGGAGAGACGATCAACATTATGACGCTGGGTGGGTTGGCCCTGGCGGTTGGCATCCTGGTGGATGACGCGACGGTTGAGATTGAGAACATCAATCGCAACCTGGAGGAAGGCAAGGAGGTAGAGCACGCGATTTTGGATGGTGCTGCTCAGATTGCCGTGCCTGCTTTTGTCTCGACGATTGCGATCTGCATTGTATTTGTGCCAATGTTTTTCTTAGGTGGCGTTGCGAAGTACTTATTCGTTCCGCTGGCTGAGGCGGTTGTGTTCGCGATGTTGGCGTCCTACTTTCTTTCGCGAACGATTGTGCCGACGATGGCGAAGTATCTGCTGAAAGGCCATGAGCATGATCGCGCGGAGCAGGCACAATCGAGCCGAAATCCTTTCATACGATTTCAGATTACGTTTGAGCACTACTTCGAGCGGTTGCGTAACTGGTATCACGGCGTACTGAATCTATGCCTTGAGTATCGTGCGAGCTTTCTATTCTCCATCGTTGCTTTCTGGATTGTGTCGTTGGTGGTTTTGTATCCGTGGCTTGGGCAGGACTTCTTTCCTTCGGTGGATGGTGGTCAATTCAAGCTGCATGTGAGAGCACATACTGGAACACGCATTGAAGATACTGCGCGGTTGTGCGATCAGATTGAAGCTGTGATTCGGCAAGAGATTCCACAGGCTGATATTGGTGCGGTCATCGATAACATTGGTCTTCCTTACTCGGGTATTAATTTGTCTTACTCGAACTCGGCGCCAGTGGGTACGGGCGATGCCGATATTCTTGTTACGCTGGCTGGGAAGCATAAGCCGACGGCCGAGTACACCCATGCTTTGCGCGATAAATTGACGCAAGCGTTTCCGGGCACTGAGTTCTACTATCTGCCTACCGATATGGTGAGCCAGATTTTGAACTTTGGTCTACCGGCACAGATTGATGTGCAGGTTGTGGGGCAAGACGTTGAGAAGAACCACGAATTGGCGGAACACATCATGGAGCAGATTAGCCATGTTTCGGGAACGACTGATCTACGTATTCAGCAACCGTTCAATCTTCCGAAGTGGACGATCAATGTTGACAGGACTCGTGCGCAACAAGTGGGCTATAGCCAACGCGATGTGGCAAACGATGTTTTGACGAGCTTGAGTGGAAGCTTTCAAACAACACCATCGTTTTATCTGAACCCGCAGAACCATGTGACGTACAACATTGCGGTGCAGACGCCGCAGTACGATGTGCAGAATCTGCAACAGTTACAGAACTTCCCGATCGCGACAAATGGTTCGACACAGCAACCGCAGATTCTTGGCAACCTCGCGTCGATTGTGCGAGGCGCAGAGCAGGGTACGGTGAGCCACTACAACGCTCGACCTGTGATCGATATCTATGGCTCGGTTGAGGGGACTGATCTCGACAGTGTGGCAGGGAAGATCGACAAGATCGTGAAGGACAACAAAGGGAAGCTGCCGCGTGGAACCGAGATCTATGTACGCGGGCAGATACAGACGATGCGTACTTCTTTTACAGGCCTGGCGTTTGGATTGTTGTTCTCGATCGTGCTGGTCTATGCGCTGATCGTAGTGAACTTCCAGAGCTGGCTTGATCCTTTCATTATTATTGCGGCGTTGCCGGGAGCGTTGGCCGGTATCGTGTGGCTTCTGTTTCTGACCGGCACGCACCTTAGTGTGCCTGCATTGACTGGGTCGATTATGTGCGTGGGTGTGGCTACGGCTAACTCGATCCTGGTGGTGAGTTTTGCCAAGGAACAGATGGAGCTTGGGTTGAGTGCGATGGAAGCAGCACTCTCTGCGGGCTTCACACGTTTCAGACCCGTGATCATGACGGCGTTGGCAATGATGATTGGTATGGTGCCGATGGCACTTGGTTTAGGTGACGGTGGAGAGCAGAACGCACCGTTGGGACGAGCAGTTATCGGTGGATTGTTGATGGCAACGTTTGGAACGTTGACGTTTGTTCCGGTGTTCTTCGCCTTTATGCACCGCAACGATCGGCCACGAGAGATTCAGACAAGCGAGGCGCAAGCATGAGCGACGAACATAAGTTTTACGAAGCAGACCCGGCAGATGCACAGGCATCCAAATACTCCGCGGTCCATGGCAGCGAGCAGCAGAAGCATGAAGCCCCGCAGGTGAAGCGCGGATCGTTGATGACGCTGGTTGTCGTTGTTCTGGTTGTGTTGGCTGGTGTGGCGATCTTTGGGATCGTCAGCCGCAAGCACGCTAGTGCCGAGTTGACGAAGTATACGGATACGACTGCAGCGCCTCCGGTTGCCGTGGCGATGCCTGTCCTGCAGCAGAGCGCGAATGAGATTGTGTTGCCGGGTAATATGCAAGCGTTTACGATGGCGCCGATTTATGCGCGTACGACGGGGTATGTTAAGGCCTGGTATCACGACATCGGGACACATGTGAGCAAGGGTGAGCTGCTGGCGATCATTGAGACACCAGAGCTTGACCAGCAGCTTGCACAGGCCAAGGCGGACCTTGCTACGGCACAGAGTAATGCAGCATTGGCGAAGACGACAGCGGATCGTTACAAAGACCTTATCGGAAAGAACGCAGTCTCGCAGCAGGATACCGATAACGCAACCAGTCAACTGGCGGCAAGCACTACTCAGGTACACTCCGCGCAGGCGAATGTGCAGCGGCTTGAGGAACTGCAATCGTTTGAGCGGATTACTGCACCGTTCGATGGTGTTATCACTACTCGCAACATTGATATTGGACAGTTGATTACAGCGACGGGGAGCACGCTTACGGCTGGTGCGGGAACGGTCTCGGGTAATAAAGAGGTCTTTGACGTTGCAGCGATTGCAACGCTTCGCGTGTATGTGAACGTGCCGCAAATCTATGCGCCGGATGCGAAGAATGGGGTGCTGGCTACGCTTACGCTGCCGCAGTATCCGGGACGGAAGTTTGAAGGTAAGCTGGTGCGTTCGTCGAATGCTGTTGATCCGGCTACGCGGACGCTGCTTGCTGAAGTGGATGTGGACAACCGTGCAGGGGAACTGCTGCCGGGTAGTTATACGGAGGTTCATTTGCATACTTCCAATCCAGCTCCTGCGTTGATCGTTCCTGTCAGCGCACTCATTCTTGAAACGGATGGGTTGCGGGTGGCTACTGTTGATGCGAATCATGTTGCTCATCTGACGAAGGTGACGACTGGCCGCGACTTTGGGACGACAATTGAGGTGCTGGGTGGGCTTTCACAAGGGCAACCCGTGATCGCAAACCCGCCGGACTCTCTTACCGATGGCGAGAAGGTTCGTGTCGTAGATACAGGGAAAGCAGGAGCAAAGTCATGAAGACGATGACACTGCCTGCAACTGGAACGCTGCTTGCGTTGCTCTTGCTGGGTGGATGCAAGGTGGGGCCGAACTATAAAGTGCCCGCGACGCCTGCTCCGCCTGCCTATAGCGACGATGGTCACAATGGGAACTGGGAAGCTGCGACGCCTGCTGATGGGGCGGATCGCGGTATGTGGTGGTCGATCTATAAAGACGCTGAGTTGAATGATCTGGAACAACGCTGCGCGACGGCTAATCAAAACATTGCTGCGGCGTTGCATGCGTATGAGCAGGCACATGATCTGGTGCGGGAGAATAAGGCGTCGTTGTATCCGACGGTGTCGGTTGGTGCCTCGGATACGCGTAATAGAGTTTCGAACAATAAGCCTTTGCGTCCGACGGACCAGGCAGCGGACTATTGGGATTTTTTGATTCCGCTGAGTATTTCCTGGGAGCCGGATTTGTGGGGTGGCGTACGCAGGCAGATTGAATCGAGCACAGCTACTGCGCAGGCTTCGGCTGCCGATCTTGCGAATACGCGGTTGAGTTTGCAGGGCATGTTGGCGGTTACGTTCTTTCAAGTGCGTGGTATTGATCTGCAAGCGCAGTTGCTGCGTTCTACGCTGGATGCTTATACGCAAGCGCTACAGCTTACGCAGGATCGCAAGACAGGTGGACTGGCTTCTGACAGCGATGTAGCGCAGGCGCAGGCGCAGTTGGAAGAGACGCGGGCGCAATTGATCGATCTTGGTGTGCAGCGAGCGCAGTACGAACATGCAATTGCGGTGTTGGTTGGTGCGCCGGCGACGGGGTTCAAGATTGCCGAGAAGCCGCTGGTGGGTGATCCGCCTAGTGTCCCGACGGGTGTGCCTTCGCAGTTGCTGGAACGGCGTCCGGATATTGCGGGTGCTGAACGTCGTGTGGCTGCTGCCAATGCGCTGATTGGTGTGGCGAAGTCGGCTTACTATCCGAACGTGACGCTGGGTGCGGAGGGCGGAGTGGAGAGCGATATTATCAGCCGCTTGTTCAGCCCTGGAAGCACGCAGTGGGGAGCTGGACCGTCTGTTGGTGAAACGATATTTGATGCTGGGCGGCGTAAGGCTCAAGTGGATTATGCGATTGCGCAGCGAGAGCAGGATGTGGCTTTGTATCGCGAGCAGGTGTTGTCTGCGTTCCGCGATGTCGAAGACCAGTTGGCTGCGCTGCGGGTGTTGGATGATGAGGCTGTTGTGACGGCGCGAGCGGTTGATGCGGCGAAGCGTAGTACGGAGCTTTCGACGTTGCGTTATAAGCGCGGGTTGGCGGCTTATCTTGAGGTGCTGACGAACCAGACGATTGAGTTGAACGATGAGCGGTCGGCTGCGGCGTTGGTGTCGCGACGTATTGTTGCGAGTGCGCAGTTGCAGATGGCGTTGGGTGGGGGTTGGAGCTCGGCACAACTTCCGGTGAACTAAAGGCTGTCTGGATTACTCTGGGTGACATGATGATTGCTCCTGGACTGTTGTTGATGCTGGGTGCTGCGGTGGCGCAGCCGGTGTATCCGTTGGCGAGTGCGCCTCGTGCTGTTCCTTTGGTGTGTTCGCACCGGGGCCGGTTGAATGCGGGTGACATGGAGAACAGTGTGTCGGTGATTCGGCATACCTTTGCTGCGGGCATACTGATGGTGGAGTTTGACCTGGTGGACAGCAAGGATGGGCATACCTTCCTGCTGCATGACCCGACGTTGGATCGCACTACGAATGGGACTGGTGTGCCGGCAAACTACAGCGATGAAGTGTTGAGCAAGGTGATGCAGCTTGATCCGACGACTCGCAAGCCTGTAGAGCCGATCTCGACGTTCCGTGAGCTGGTTACGTTTGCGCAGGGTAGCGGGCTGGCGTTGATGGTGGACTTGAAGAAGGTGGCTCCAAGCGAAGCGGTGGCGGAGTTGAAGGCGAAGGGTGTTTTGGCCCATGCTGTGTTGCTGACGTTTGACGATGCTACGAGTGAAGCTGCGTTCCAGGCTGATCCGGATGTTTTGGTGTCGGTGCTGGTGCGGTCGGATGAAGAGGTTGATCGCGTTGTGGCTGAGGCAGCGGGGCATCCGCTGGCGCTTTATGTGCCGCAGAGTGGAGCAGAAGAGCTATTCCACCATGCGAGGTTGACGGGCAAGACGATCATCACGGAT